>Ga0209023_10004419_pt1 | contig 16002 bp, 20 predicted proteins | sample LakOneMetagenome_FD_187468 | JGI IMG/M metagenome (GOLD analysis project Ga0209023, IMG submission 187468) | Freshwater and sediment microbial communities from Lake Erie, Canada (SPAdes) (version 2) | ecosystem: Environmental > Aquatic > Freshwater > Lentic | place: Lake Erie, Canada... | reverse complement strand
TTTCACAGGCTGCCGAGTTCGAGTGGTGTGCGACCAACGAGCTAAATTCACGCGGCTATGATGTTTTGGGCGAGCCGACAGGACAGTCTCGATCGGAGACGACGCTGCGCGCGGTGAATTCATGAGCGCGCCACCGCGAGCACCAATGAATCGCGCCCTCGCGCCGGCTGCGAAAGGAGCCTAATCCAATGAGCGATCAAGCCTACTTCCAAATACGCGAAGTGGTAACGGACTTGCTGGAGCCCTTTAAACACTGGCGGGGCGCGATTGAGCACGCAGTGTTCGCCATGCTTCGTCGGCGCATTGGATGTCGAGTCACTAGCATCGTCGAGGATCAGCTACCAGCGGCGGTGGAGGCGGTCGAGGGAAGGAGGCAACTGATAGACGCATTGCTTCGCAGCTACGCGCGCGTGAAAGAGGATGTCGCGGCGCGGCATGACGTCATATGTCTGGGCGCTCGACGAGCGTTTTCGGATGCGCCGGGCACGCTGGAAGATTTCGAGCAATACCTGAGAGAACGCGCAGAGATCGCGACGGCACGCGCGGAAACAAGGCGAGTACGTGCGGCGAGGAGAGTTGCTCAGCGAGAGCGCGAAGCAGCACAAGCAATGCCAGCGGATGTCGCTGAGGTGCCCCCGAGCGCGATAGTCATCGACTTCCAGGCATACCGAAATCGCCGACCAATGCCCCGACTCGAATCTCCTCGCGCAGCGCCGCACCGTGGAGGACCAATCAGCGCACAGGAGATGTACGCAATGTTGATGCGCCCCTGGAATCGTTGCGACGATTGACCGATAAGCCGCGCCTAGCCCGACGGGGCGAACACCGGGCACACCTTCCCCGGCTGGCGCGGCCCTCTTTGAAGGGCGCAGAGGTGCGCGCGAATGAAAGTAAACAAGGTTCGAGCGGAGATTGATCTAGACATCTCACCGGAAGATGGCGACGAAGTGCATATTTCCAATGCGATGATGTTCGCCTGCGAGCAAGTAAATATCTGGGGCGCGACCTTTCGCATATCAGAGGAGGCGGTGCAGTCTGTCGGCGATCGCTTTGATAATCATCCGGATCGCCATGTTGTGCACGAATGGCTCGCGAGCGTCAAAGCTCCGAAGATCGCTATAGATGTAGTTAGGTTTCTTAGTCTGCATACGCTAGCGGAGTGGACCGCGCTACCGAAACGCACCATGAAGGCTCATCAAAATTTATTCGATGAGATCGAGCGCACCGCAAATCGCCTCGCCCATCTCATGGCAGAGACAGGTTCAGACTACTATCGCGGCGGCGGGCATGGCTTGGCGAACGCACGCGTTAGTGAATTGCTCACGATCGAGGAGGAGCGCGAGATTATCAAACCACTAGAGGATGCCGCCGAACTCTCGTGCGATCCGTATTACGGTACGCCGAACCCGAGAAGCTCATTCCCGACTGTAGAGGTGCTTCTCGAGAGAATCGCAAAGTCGGCCAAGCGTTTATCCACCGAAGGGCCAATCCATTCGCAGCCTAAGAAACGCGGCGCAAGAACGGGCTACTTCATTCGACGATTGAACCAATATCTTACTTCTGCTTTTCCCGGTGTGCCGCCAACGGTACTCGCGGCGTTAGCTTCGATAGTGCTTAACGAGGCGATCGACGATGATCTCGCCAAAAAGGCCTTGAAGCTTTCCGAACGTTCTAAGAGGAAATAGAGCAACAACGTTCTGAGGCACATTTGCCTCTGCACGCTCCTTACGGCACGAACTGCAAAAGCCCAATCTGTGCTCTCACCGACCCACAGTCGAATGAGGGCAAACGATGAACCGCAAAGCTCTGAATCTGGCGCGCGACGTTCGCGACGCCAAAATTCCCGCGCACGAGGTCTACACGCCTGCTCGCCCGCGCCGCCTTCCCGTAGCTGAGTTCTCGCTGCAGGAAGGCTATACCCCCGCCCAAGTCAGATGGTGGCTGTTCAATCGCGAATCAAACGGCCTGCAAGCTGCGGGGGCGTGTTGCCGCATAGGCCGCCGAATCTATATCGATCTCGCAGGATTCGAACGCTGGATCGCTTCCCAGAACCAGCAGGCCGCGGCATGAGTGCTCCGGTCGACCTCGCCGCGCGCCGAGCAGCGCGCACCCGTGATGCTAGATCCGTCGTCGATGACATCGTTGCGGGGGCTGAGAGCCTGCACGCAATCGCATCTAGCCTTCCCCTGCAGCCGATCAGTGAGTCGCGGATCGTTGGCGTCGAGCGCCACCTTGTCGCGCTTGGCGTCCTGGTTGCGGATCTCCGGCAGCGCGTAGGCACGCCGCGGGGTGCCGCATGAGCCTCGCACAGACCCGCGACACCACTGGGCAGCCGCGCCCGCGTTTGCAAGCCGTCGTCACTGACCCATTGCAGGCATTCCTCGACCGTCTGGAGCGCGTGCGCAAATCCGGGCGCGGCTACACGGCGAAGTGTCCGGCGCACGAGGACCGCACCGCCTCGCTGTCCATCACTGCTGGCGATGATGGAAGAATTTTGTTGCACTGTTTCGCCTCGTGCTCGGCTGCCGAAGTCGTCGCCGCAACGGGTTTGACGCTTGCCGACCTTTTCGTTCGCCGACCTACGTCGGAGATGACCTTCGCCGAGCGCGCAGCGCTTCGCGAGCATGCCCGCCAATCGCAATGGCGCGCAGCGCTCAACGTGTTTGCGCTGGAAGCAAAGATCGTTCAGATCGCCGCGCATGACGCGGTCGCCGGTAAACCGATCAACGCCGACGATTGCCGCCGCCTCTGTGACGCATGCGCCCGTATCGACGCAGCCAGGGAGGTGCTCTGTGGCCATACCTCTTGAGCGACGGGCGATCCAGCAATTGGGTGACATTGAGCCGGCCAACGCGGATGAATGCGGGGGCTCGCTCGTCGTCGCGGATTTGTCCGGCTTCATGCGAGCCGAACTCCCGCCGCCTCGGTTCGTTGTCGAGCGAATCATTCCCGCCGGCACCGCGACGCTGCTTGGAGCTCATGGCGGCAGCGGCAAGTCAGTTTGCGCGCTCACGATCTCTGCGCACGTCGCCACCTCGCGACCGTGGGCCGGATTCGAAGTCGATGGCGGTCCCGTTGTGTTCGTCAGTCTCGAGGATCCGGCGCCGCTGGTGCTCTATCGCTTGCGCCGAATCGTTACCGCTTACTCGCTGCCCGACGACTTGATCGAGGCAAACCTGACCGTTGTAGACGGGACGGACGGCGATGCCTCGCTCGGCAGGGAGCGCGCGCCCTACGGGGGCGAGCGAATCTTCCTGCCCACGGAGCGATTCGAGCACCTCAGAGGACTGGCGGCCGGCTCCCGACTGGTCGTGATCGATAACGCTAGCGACGCCTTCGACGGCAACGAGAACGAGCGCCGGATGGTGCGCGCGTTTGTTCGGATGCTGGCTCGCCTTGCACGCGATCACGACACTGCCGTTTTGCTCCTGGCGCACATCGACAAGAACGCCGCACGTCACGGCGCGCAGGGCAATAGCTACTCCGGATCCACGGCCTGGCACAACTCCGCGCGCAGTCGGCTCGCGCTCCTGGCGGACGGACAGACCGTCCAACTGGTGCAAGAGAAGTCCAACCTTGGCCGCCTGGCCGAGCCGCTGACGCTGAGCTGGTCGCAGCATGGCGTGCTGGTGCCAAGCACATGGGCGGCCGCGGCAGGTACAGACCCCGCTGAAGATGACTCCGAAGGGTTGCTCAAGGCGTTGATCGAGGCGGCCACACATGGCGTAACGGTTCCCGATGCACGTACCGGATCGTCAACCGCACAGAAGGCGCTGGAAACGCTCGACGACCTCCCTGCTGCTCTACGCGGCGCAGCTGGAAGGCGCCGATTCTGGCCGGCGCTGAATCGACTTCAGCGTGACGGGTGCGTCAAAGCCGAGATCTACAAGACCGCCGATCGGAAGATGCGGAGCCGTCTTGTCGTGGTGCCGGATGCGCCGAATGTGTGCGCGCGCCAATCCCCTATAACCCCTGCACATGGGCGCGCGCAGAGCGCTGCCCCTGCGCCTATCTGCGCCAATGCAGATTCGGCGCGCATAGGCGCGCATGGGCGCACTTGCGCACGCTGCGATGGCGAGGGTTGCCAGCTCTGCGAGGCTGCCGCATGACCGCCCCGCACGTTGGCATGGACGGGAGATAGCGCGATGGCCGACGCCGGACGGGGCGAAAGCAGCGAAGCAATCGACAGAGCGTCTCGACTTCTAGCATCGGCATGGGGTTGCGGTAGCGCATGGGGTGCGATCGAATGCCCGGTCGACAAGGCGCGTCGATTCCTTCGCAACGGCAACGAGTCGAATCCGGCCGCAACGCCTGGCCTCACGATGTGCCGACAGAGCGAGACACTCGAGCGCGTAAACCAATTCGCACATCGCGGATGGTTGGAGCGACAGCCCGAGATAGTCCGCAAGGAAGTGCTCGCGTGGGAGCGCGCGAACGCGCATCGCGGCGCGAAACGGTTCAACGTGACAGAGCACGAGCACTGGCAACGTACCCCGAAGACGGCCGCGTATCCCTTGGTGCGCCCCTCTCGCACTACCCGACTGGCGCTCGCATCCAAGAGCCTGAAGGGACCACTTGCTGACCTGCTCCTCTTGTTCGCGTTGGAGGACTGGTCGCGCTGGCCGAACGTGCGCCGGTACGCCGTCGCATGCATTCCCGCTGCCGATTGGGATCGAGCGATCGACGACGTAATGCACAGCATCCCGCAAACGCGTTCGGGCTGGCTGCTGTGGAGATGGCTGGATCGCGCCGCGTTCGAATTCTTGAAGGCTCGCCAGGAAGCGAGCGAGACCCTGGCCATTCTGGAATCGATGCAACCCAGTGGCGAGTTTGCGAGTGGGTCGCAAGGCCATGGGCATCGCGCGGAGACGTGGTGGCATCCCGAGCGCGAGAAAACTAAACCGTTGCTGAAGATGGCCGCATGACCGAGGGCGTAAGCATTAGGAGGAGCCGCAACCGTCCTTGTGCTTCCGTCCTCGCGATGCCGTGCCGCGTTATGCACGGCGATCCTTTTGATGAGGGGACGCCGAGCCGTGACGACCGAAGCCGAAGCGCGCGCCATTTGGGATGCAAACCCGCATCTCGCCTGGACGCATGCAGACTTCGGCGCATTCCTGCAGGCGCGCTCTGTTCTCGCCTTCCGGCACGACGAGGATGTTCGCGCTGAGTTGGACGACATAACGCAGGACCACGAGGAGAGGCGATCACTAGCCCTAGCCCGGCTGCGCCTTGTGGATGCTCCTATGGGCATCGAAGACAAGCCGCGGATTTGGGACCGCCAAGGCACAAGGCTCGTGCTTTGGGTCTACGGCCCTATTGGTGGCGCGAATTGCCATGCTGACGCCCGAGTGATCGTCGACGCACTCAACGACAACAAGGACGCCGCGGGGGTCGTAGTGCGGATCGCGAGTGCCGGTGGCTATGAGCATTCCGCGGTCAACATCTACAACGCACTTGTGGCGCACCCAGGGCGCGTGATCGCGATCGTCGACAAGTTCGCATATTCGGCCGCGAGTCTTATCGCGTGCGCGGCCCATCGCGTGTGCATGCGCCGGGACGCCGCGTGGATGACACACCGATCTTGGAACACCAAGCGCGGCAACGCGGATGAGTTCGCAACCCATTCTGCCGCTCTGCGCGTCCGGGACGATCAGATCGCCAAGACGATGGCAGCGCGGCGCCGGATCAGCGTCCACGACATGCGCATGCTGATGAAGACAAGCCGATACCTCTCGGCAACCGAGGCACTCGAGGCGGGCGTGTGCGACGCCATTACCCAGCCGCTACCCATACCCAACGCAGATTGGGATACCCCGTTACCGAAAGGAGATTCACCATGAAAGCACAACGCCGCGCGCTCGAAGAAGCGCATGCGCAGTTCAACAACGCCGACTCCGAAGCCCTGCGCCTGAAGCGCCGAGTGGATGAGATCGGAACCAAGCTCAGCCACGCTCGCGCCGCACGCGGCCGACTGGAGACGGATGTCGCCACGTTCGCTACGTCTGACGAGCCGCTCGACGCCCTAGCCGGTCGGGCCAAGTCAGCGGCCCGCGATGCCGTGATCGCACGCGCCGAGACGGATGGCGAGATCATGTTCCTTGAGTCCGCACTCGCCCAGGCGACGGACGCATGGAACCGTGTCCGCGGCAGGATCGTCATGTGCGAACGCGCCGTGGTCACCGCCCATCGCGCACTCGCTGACGCGGACATCGACGAGTGCCTCACCGAGCTTTGGCGTAACAACCGGAAACTGCTCAAGCGCCTGCGCGAAGCGGTCTACACAGCCAGCTGGCTCAGCGGTGCCGACCAACCGGGAATGGCACCACTGCTGGCGATCCACCGCATCGATGACGTCCTCGACGGCACGGTCAGCCCTCATCTCAAACAGTTCGCGCAGAACGATCCGACTTTCTACGATGGCGCCGTCGACCCTGCGACCTTGCTCGCCAAGTCGGCTCAGCTGTCCAGCGAGGAGCGCGGCCGCTTGCCGTACCACCTCACCGAGGCGGAGATCGTCGAAGTGCTGAGCACGGTAGTCGCTCCGCCAGCCGCTGCGCCATTCGACGCCATGCGCGCACGCGAGCAGGTGCAGTGGCTTACCACCCGCATCGAGTCGAAGCGCGCCACGCTCGACAGCATCGCCAAGAAGACCTGGTACGGCCGGCGCATCGATGACAAGCAGCTGGCCGCGGAACTGGAACAACTGACCGAGCAGCGCGACCGCTGGACCGCCTCGATCTCCGAACACGCAAAGGCCGCCTGACCAGTCTTGCCCTAGGGCATGCCAGGTCAGTAACGGGGGCGGTCGTGGCATGCCCTGGGAACTCCATGGAGCGACCGTCCCCAACCTCTCGGGGAACGCAGCAATGCCGAAGTACAAGCCGATCCACGTAGGCGAGACGGTCGACGAGCGATTCAGCGGGTACGCCATCACCTACAAGGGGCAGCCCGTCGTGGTGAGTGACGTTCAATACGACGCGATCCACAAGGCGGCCCATGCACGCGGCCTGACGGTCGATCAGTTCGTCGCCACCATCGTTGCGCACAAGAGCCGGCCAGCGGCGCAGTCCGCGCTACGCGAAGCCATCCAGCGGTATCTACCCGCGGGCTATCAGTGGCCGGTCGCCGTCGCGGACACGGTGCGGCCGTGACCGACCCCACCCTCTTGGGTCCTTCCCGCCAGTTGGCTCCAAGCGGGTGCAAGAGGCGCGTGGATCCCGTAGCGCCAGAACTTCACTGGATTTCGTTCACATGAGAGAGACAATCAATCAAACCCAGGCCGCAGCGTTCACCAGCTTGAGCGCTCGGCGCCTGCAGCAGTTGGATGCAGCCGGCGAAGGCCCGAGCCGCGACGCTTCGGGTCGCTATCCGTGCGATCGACTTGGCGACTGGTTTCGCGAGCGCGTGCATGCGGACATCGGCGTATCGAGCGACGGCCAGGCTTACGACTATGCAGTTGAGCGCGCGCGCCTGACGAAAGCGCAGGCCGACAAGGTCGAGCTTGAGGCCGACCACCTGCGCGCCGACCTAGTGCGCACACCGATCGTCGAGCAGCACTGGGAGGCAGTCATCGCTGACCTGCGCGGCAAGTTGCGTTCTCTGCCGTCGCGGATTGCTGCGCGCGTGGCTTCACCGGATCGCGCCGCCGACGTCGAGAAGGAGGCGCATGCGCTCGTGCAAGAGGCGTTGTCCGAGGTCGAAGGCGACGCCATCCCTGCCGAGACGCGGGCGCGTGCAAAGACCTTCGCGGAGGTGGTCGCATGACGTTCTCCGTCGCCGGCCTACGTGAGCTTGAGCGCTCGTATCGCACCGCTGCGGCAGCAATGGCCAAGGCGGAAGCTCGTGCAGTGCGTCGCGCGGGCGCAACGATTGTCACGCGCCAGGCACGCGCCATCGTCGACACAGTTAACCTCAAGGTTAGCGCAGTGAAGGCTGCCATCGTCACGAAGCGGCAGCCGACGCCCGACTCCCCGCAAGTCGTGTTCGAGGTTCGCGAGAAACCGATCAGCCTGATCGAGTACGGCGGCCGAGGATCGTGGAAGGGTGCGAGCGTCCAGGTACTGAAGGCGAGCGGACGCAAGAAGGTGAAAGGCGGCTTCCTGACGAACTCGCCGCAGGGTGCGCCACAGATTTGGAAGCGCACCGGCGGTCCCAAACGAATGATGACCAAGGGCCGCTATGCCGGCCAGATGCGCGAGCCGATAGACAAGCGCTTCGGCCCGTCGATCCTCTCGCAGTACATCAAAGACGCGATCCAGCAGACCGGCGCCGATACGTGGGCCGAGCGTCTTCCCATTGAACTAGAGCGCGAATCCGACTTCGCCCTCAAACAGGCAGGGCTCATCTAATGGCGAATCGCGTCGTTCAAGCGGTCTACGACCTAAAGGACAGCATTACCGGCAAGCTGCGCACGATCAGCGACGCCCTGCGCGCAAACACCAAGGTTTCCGACCAGACGACCGCATCGGTCGAGCGCAACAACAGACGCCAATCGGACAGCTACAAGAAGACGGCCGACTCGCTAAGCGGGCTGCGGTCAGCGCTCGCTGCCGTCGGGACGTTCGTTGGCCTTTCGAAGGTCAAGGACGGAATCGAGGCTGTCATCGCAACTGGTGAACGCCTGGACGACCTCAGCAAGGAGTTCGCCAACGTCTTCGGCGGCCTGGACGTAGGGGCCGCCGCGCTGGAGAAGGTGCGCGCCATCGCGCAGGGCGTACCGCAGGGCTTCGAGGACGTGGCGGCAGCGGCCATCAAGTTGCGCCAGGCTGGCTTCGATCCGCTCGACGGATCGCTGCAGGCGCTGCTCGACAACCAAAACGCACTGAACCAGTCGCAGGACGAATTGCTTGCGACCATCGATGCGCTCGGCAAAGCGAATATCAAGGGCGAAGTCAGCCTCAAGTCGCTCGTGTCGCTGACGCAGCTCGGTATTCCAGTGTTCGACCTGCTCGGCGCTTCGATGGGCGTCTCCGCCGATCGTGCTCGCCAGCTGGCGAACGAAGGAAAGCTGACGGGCGACAGCATCAAGGGCCTTGTCGGCGAACTCGGAAAGCTCCGCTCTGGCGTGGGCGCCGATGAACTCGGCGACACGGATGCGCAGCTGCAAAAGCTGAAGGACTCGGCTACCGAGTTTCTCAACACCATCGCCCATTCCGGCGCACTCGACTTCTTCCGCGAGGAACTCAAGACCCTAAACGACGAGGTGAATGCGGCTGCCAAGGATGGTCGTCTGCAGGCGCTTGCGAAGTCGATCAGCGACGGCATCGTTGCAACCGGTCAGGTCATCAAAGGCGTTACCGGATTCGTCGTCGAATACTCCGGCGCGCTGCTCACCCTTGCGAAGACCTACGTTGTATTCCAAGGGCTGAAGTTCGCCGGGACCATTCTTGACGGCGCGGCCGCTCTGGAGAAAAGCGCGATTGCAGCGGCAATCGCCGCGAAGGCTGCCGGAGAATCGGCCGGCACATTCGGCAAGCTTGGCGCCGCCGTCCGCGGGATTCCCGCGACAATCAAGATTGCTGTCGCCGCTGCGGCAATCGAGTTCACGCTAAACGCGGCCATCAAGCTCGGCGACGCGCTTGACGGACTGCGCGAGGCAAACCGCGACCTGGCGGACAAGCAAGCGGAGCTGGCCGAAGGCGCGGAGAAACTGGCGCGGAAGATCGCTCGGGTCAAGGACGAAACGAAGCAATTTGCCGACGTGCAGTTGGAATCCGCTGAGGCGTTGCGCAGCCAGACCGCCGAGCAGCTGCAGGCGTACGACGAACAACTCGCGGGCGCCAAGCGGTTCTATATCGCGCTTGCGGCAGAGGCCCGCATCGCTGGCGACGCCATCGCCCTCGCGGATGCCAAGGCGAAGCTTGCCGCCGTCGAGGTCGAGATCGGCGCCGTCAATGCGCAGCTGGCGGCTACGTCGAAAGTTGGAGCAGACGCGGCTAGCGGATTGAGCGAGGGCGCGACAAAGATTGCTGCCGCACTCGGGGAAGTCAGCAACGACGCCAAGGCAGCCAGCGAACTCATAAAGCGTGCGTTCGAAGGCTTCGACTTCAACAAGGGGGTTCAAGAGATTGGCGACTTCGCGCAGGGCTTCGACGCCGTTGCCGCGCGCGGCGAGAGAGCCGCCGAGACGCTCGACGCCACCCTGTTGGAATCCCTCAAGAAGCTGTCCGGCGCAGACCTGCTCAAGTTCCAGTCCGCGGCGACGGCGGCCATCGAGTCGGTCGGAAGCGCCGGCCTATCGACCAGCGCGACGCTGAAGGCGACGCTTGAAGCCGCGCTTGAGCGCTTGGGCGTGAAGGCTGAGGACACCGGCCAGAAGATCACGAAGTCCGGCGCGGACATTATCGCGACGTTTACCGCGGTGGCCGAGAACGCGCAGGCGAGCGCGCAGACGATCGCCGCAGCGTTCGATGCCGCGCTTGCTGGAACCAAGACCAAGGAAGAGGCGGAGGCGCTCGGCGCTGCGCTGGAGGCGGCTGCACAGCGGGGCCTGGTGGGCGTCAAGGAATTGGCCGCAGCGCACCGCGACCTGGAAGAAAAGATCCGCAGCGTAACGGCATCCGTCTCGCCGCTCGCGTCGCAGTTTGAATTGCTCGGCATCAAGTCACAGCGCCAACTTGAAGCGACGCGGGACAACGCACGCGAAGCCTTTCAAGCGGTCGTCCAGGGCGCGCGCGAGGGCGTCGCTGCACAGGAGGACGTGATCCGCGCTTTCAAGGTGTACGCCGAGGCGGCGCGTGCGGCGGCGGCAGAAAGCAGCGAGAGCAACCGCGCGCAGGTCGAGAGTCAGCTTGAGGTGCAGGCATCCGCGCTGGGCATCGCCGATGCGCTGGAAAAGGCCGGCATCATCGGCAAGAAGTCGGGACAGGACATCGCCAAGGGGTTCGACGACGCTAAGCAAGCCGCCGAGGACGCTGGCGCCGCGATCGAGGACGCCGGAAAAGCTGCGAAGGGAGCGGCCGATGGACAGAAAGGATACACGACCGCTCTGCAAGGCACGCAAGCGGCAATGCAGGGAATCGTCGCGATTGGCCCGGAGCAGGCCGCCGCGCTCAAGTTGCTCAACGAGCGCCTGAGCCAGTCAGCCCAGCTTACGAACCTGTCGCTGGATGAAGCCAAGTACCTGCTCTCTACGCTCGGTCCGCTTGCTGGCGGCGCTGCCGGATTGATCGAGCGGCGCATCCAGGAGCTGACGGAAGCTGCCAGCAAGGCCGAGGCCGCCGCCAACCGGATGAAGGATGAGGCAACAGACCTTCAAGATCAGATCGATCAATTGCTCGGCAATGATCTCTCGATCGAGGATCGCCGGCACGCGAAGAAACTGGCCGACCTTGAAGCGGAAGCGCGCGCCAACGGCACGCTGAATAGCGCCGAATACCGGCAATTGATCGACCTTGAGAACAAGCTCCACGCCTTGAAGATGGCGAACATCCGCAAGGAGAAAGGCGGCGGCGGTCCGACCGGTGACAACCCGCAGACCGGAGCATCGGGCGGCAGTCCAGAGGGTCCGGCTCCCGCTCCGGCTCCTGCGCCTCGCCCGGAGGGCGGCGGTGGTGGTGGTGGCGTTGGAGTCAGCAGCGGCCGCGGCGTTCAAATCCATGTGAACGTACAAGGCTCCGTCATAGGCGGCACGAAGGAAGAGATTGGCGAGACACTCGCAAGGCTGGTTAGGCCTCAATTGATCCGAATCGAAAAGAGGACTGGAACATGACCGATACCGAAAGGTTTGAGCGGCTCGAAAATGACTGCTTCATACTGGCGACCATGCTTGGCGTGTGCACGGGACGCACGGCGTTGGCGCAGGGGTCGAGCCTCTTTGTCGACGCCATGAACGATTACGCGGCGCGCCTCACGGAAGCGGGGTTCCCGACGGATCTCGTGAAGGCATTCATCGGAGGGGCGAATATCGGCATGGAGCCCTCGCCGCCGGATGGGGGCGGACAGCCTCTCGCGGAGCCGCTGGCGCTTGGCGAGGGGCTGCGCCGGAACCTAGACGCGCTGATGCGGAAGGCGGCTTGATCCTCGCGACCCTCCAGCCATTGACCGTTCACGCCGATCGTGCATGCTCAGTCACCATGGATATCGAGAGCGCCACGAAAGATGAGCTCTACGCGGAGTACGCACGTTGTCGCGCGCAGCGTTGGGAGGCCTACGAGTGCGCTGCGTCGCGTATGGTGCAATACGGACGCGATGAAGGGGCCGTCCGACAAATCGACGCTATGGTAGCCGCCTCGCTTCTAGGGACAAAAACGTACGCAGCACTTCGTAGAAGCGAAGCCAGCGGCAGCAACAGCTAGGTCGTCAGGCGAGACACTGGCCCTTTGTCCCTCTGCATCAGCCTCAACTTGCTATGACGCTTGCGGGCGCAACAAATCCGAACGGCATTTGCGACTTTTCTGTCACATCCCAGATGCCCACAACACAGTGATACGGGATTAGCATCTGCGCATAGCCGCCACCTTTGAGCGGACGCACCACAGCAATTCCAAATGGGCTGTCCATTGTCATCTCACTGCAGAACAGCAGTGGGCCTTGCGATTCTTTCTCGATGCCATTGTTTTCCCCGGCGGCATAGATACGGCCAAGCGTCGATGTTGGCTCGAGCAACACGACATGTCCTCTCGTCTTGTGCATTTATCGGCACCTTAGGTCTTCTTTTAGAGCGGGATAGCTCTGAGGAGTCTACGCTCGAATCCGTCTCAGCCGTTTAGAATGTCGCGTCGAGGATCGCCGTGTACGGCGGGAGCCTCGAATGGTGGGTGGACGCCGCATTGATCGGACAACCCGCATGGGCGATTTCCTACGCCCCTCCGCAGCGATTGCCGGCAGACGCACCACGCTTGAGCCCGGATCATCCTCTCGCCCGCTGTCAGCGCACCGCACCCGGAAGGGATGCCGCAAGCAAGCCGCGACGGCGGGCGCTGTCGTATAGTTGGGGCATGTGCGGACGCTATGCCCTTTACGGACCCATCTCGCGAGGTCGCGTCGTTCCGAGCGATCTAGAGCTGAGCTGGGTCGGTGATCTGATCGAGTCGGTGAACTCGCGCAAGCCGCGGTACAACTTCGCGCCGACGCAGGAGTCCCCCATCGTTGGTCTCAACGCCGACGGTGATCCGCACATTGCGGAACTGCGCTGGGGTCTCGTGCCGTTCTGGGCGAAGGACACGAAGATCGGCTACAAGGCGATCAACGCGCGCGCTGAGACGGTGCACGAGAAGCCGATGTTCCGCGAAGCGTTCAAGCGCCGGCGTTGCCTCGTGCCAGCGAACGGTTACTTCGAATGGAAGGGCGACAAGCCGCCGAAGCAGCCGTATTTCATCCACTCCCCGCACGTCGACCTGATGCTGTTCGCTGGTCTGTGGGAGACGTGGCGCCCGGAGAAAGACGCGGAGCCCCTGCACACCTACACGATTGTTACCGGTCCGCCGGGCATCGTGTCCGGCGACATCCATGATCGGCAGCCCGTGATCCTCCCGCCGGCTGACTGGTCGACCTGGCTCGCTGGATCTGTCGATGATGCGCGCGCGTTGCTCGACGCGGCGAAAGAGCCGCCGCTAGAGTACTACCCGGTTTCGAAGGCCGTCGGCACGCCGAAGAACGACAGCGAAGACCTAGTCGAGCCCGTCGAGGCCTAGTCCCTGAGTCCGCCGAGGCCGTGCGCCTCGAGCATGGCATCGATGCGATCCATCACGGAGCGGAACTCGTCTTCTGTCGCGAGGTTGTCGACGATGTCATCGGCGCGCGCCGCGAAGGCGTCCATCACGTGGTCGGGTCCGTACTCGGCGAGGAGCTTTGGAAGGTCCGCTTCAAGCGCGGCGAGCTTTTCGGAGGTCGTGGTCATCCGCAAAGTCTAGCGCCGCAGGGGCAGTTGTCGCGCGTCTTGAGATCGTCCCGCGCACTATGCCGGCATGGCCCGCAAGCTCCCCGCGCTAGACCCTTCCCGCGCCCCTCCATTTCATGCCCTACCTGCGAGCGTGTGCGACCGCTGCGGCGACTTCGGCTGCGGGCTGCACCAGGCTGGCTCGCTGACCGAGATTGGCAGAGCGTGCGCGTGCGGAGGCTTCCAGCGGCATCGCGCGCTATGGCGGTTCGATTGGTGCCCGAGGTGTGGCGGTCCGGGCTGCAATGCTTGCCGGTGGCGGGGAATCGTGGCGACGCCGGGGGGCAACTAGTTACCCTGGAGACCGAACCTGCGCAGCGCGGCGTCCCATCGCCGGCGATCGTCGATCGACATCGGCTCATCGCCCGGGCTGAAAAGCGTTACCGGAACCACATCGAACTCTGGATCTTCCTTCCTGATATCCCATCCGTGCCTCCCGTCAACGAACGCGTTATAGGCGGCGGTGACGTACGAGCCGATGCCAGCGTCTGCGCCATGCTCGGGATTGAGAACCGTCAGGTCTCGCGTGACGACATATCGTGTTTCCATGGAGCAAAACCTCGTATCGGACGCGGCAAGATACGACACGCCGGCCAGCTATGCGGCCTAGTCCTTTTTGATTCGTGTCATCAGCACATCAAACCAGCTCGCTGGCGGTGCGTCGTCAACGCCTTTGCTAACCGAAGGACGGAATAGCGCACTTAAGATCAGGATGCGATCTTGGTCTTGAACCATCGCCTTCCCGCTCGCTTGGTCATGCATCAGAGCCAAGAACGTTTTCACCATAGTCGCGCGCTCGCCAGCATCCTCCATCAGTTCCAAATGCGTTGACAACAGCCGACCGACGATGCGAAGCACCCAGATGGCGAGGAATGCAGGGATAGCGATTTCCAGAAGACGGGGAACATAGGCGCCTCCCCCGGCAGACATTTCGGAAGCCGCGCTCAAGACTGGCAAGCCCCAAACACAGAAGGCAATCATCCCAGCCGTTACCATCAGCGCAAAGGCGACGGCGTAGCGGATAGACATTCCTCGGTGTCGCACCTGCTTGGCAGACCAATATGTCGTTGGAGCGCTGAGAGCTAGCGTCTCGTCATAGATTTTCCGCAGCTCCCCCCACTGCTGTTTGATGCCGCCCAACTCATCGAGCCACTTCTTGTCCCGTTCCGAGGCTGCCGCCGAACGCTCGATCCAGTGCTTCTCTGAAGCGCCTTTCTCTTGCGCTAAGAAAGACTGTACGTCTCGCAACTCTTGTTGCGCGCGATTTCTCAGATCGCCAAACGCATGCTCAAATGTAGCTCGGGCTTGTTCGTCTCCACTCGGACGGCCGCTCTCAAGGAGGCTTCGCAGGATGTCGAGTAGATTGGCGTCACCAGGTATCTTGCCCCGAAACTGTTGCTGATATTCCGAGGAGTACAAGAGGAGAATCGCGGCAGCACCTGTCGGGTTGTTCGGCAAGACTGACAATGCTTGCGCTGAGCCGCGCGAACTCGTGCTTGCCATAGCGCCAGTAGCAATGTGCTGCAGAGCGCTACTTATGCGGCTCAGTCCCTGGATCGCTTGTGGCTTGCCTGCAAAAATTCCGTCTGCCGCCTCCACTTCGATATTTGCGGCATTGTTCTTCAGGCCCTCATAGAAGCTCAGAAGCCTTTGCGACAACTTCGAGAGGATGCCCAAATCGCTTGAAGCTACGGAACGTAGACCTTCCCACGCGGCAACTTCATTGGCGCACCAGCTCGAAAGCTCTCTCGTGTCTACAAACTGCACTTCCGCCGAGGAGCCGAATGGCTTGACGGTGAACGGATCGGGAAATCGAACTGGGATCGTTTCATTCGACATCGCGACATGCCAGCGGAGAAAGTCGGTCCCATGGGACACTGGCGGGACAGCGCCGTCAATAATCGCCATCCCTGCCCCACCGCCGCCAACACCTAACCCCCTGATACAATTGCGGGCAGATGTTGGCGCAAGTTGTTGATTGTTGGAAGGATTCGCGCTTGAAAACCGGCGTGGTAGCGATACCACCGTGGGTTCGAATCCCACTCTCTCCGCCAATCTCGCGCTGCTGAAAGACACGCAACAGGTTCGACCCACGATACTTGCAGCGGCTCCTCCATCGACGA
>Ga0209023_10004418_pt1 | contig 16005 bp, 12 predicted proteins | sample LakOneMetagenome_FD_187468 | JGI IMG/M metagenome (GOLD analysis project Ga0209023, IMG submission 187468) | Freshwater and sediment microbial communities from Lake Erie, Canada (SPAdes) (version 2) | ecosystem: Environmental > Aquatic > Freshwater > Lentic | place: Lake Erie, Canada... | reverse complement strand
GATCTTGTTGAGCTCGTAGAACGGCGGGCCCCACGGGTTGGGGAGCGTGAGTGCGAGCGTCTGCACGGCGTTGGTGCCGGGCAGGGTGCCGGAGCAGACCTCGAAGGTCACGGAGCTGGTGGTGCCAGCGGCGCCGGTGTTCACCACGACCTGGCCGTTGACGACCTGACCCGGCCCGTCGATCACCTTGAGGGTGTCGGGCTGGACCTCGCGCACGACGCCCTTCTCGTCGGTGCCGGCGGTGACGTACTTGCCGAGGACGTCGACGCTCACCGAGGAGTTCGGGGTGCCTTCGAGCTCGATCGGCTGCTTGATGTCGGGCGAGCCCGGGATCTTGATCGACGTGACCGCAGCGGTACCGGGGGCGGAGCAGGTGACGTTGATGTCAGTGGCTGCACCCTTGATGTCGAGCGAGATGCTCAGGGCGATGTTCTTGGGCGAGTACTTGATGACCCCGCCCTTGCCGATCTCGGTCAGCTTGCCGCTGAACGGGCCCATGGCGAACGAGGCCGGCTTGCCGGCGGTGATGGCGACCTCCATCGGAGCCGGACGACCCTCGACGACCTTGGTCGCGGTCGGGCCGGTGACACCCATGTCGAGCTGGATGTTCTTGACCGTCAGCGTCGGGTCGATCGCGGCGACCGCCGAGGTGACGGATGCAGCGAGGCTCACCGACCACGTGAAGGCGATCGGCTGATCCGGTGCGCCCGGGTCGAGCTGGGCGGGGACGTCGGAGGTGATGTCGAACGGCAGGGCGAGCGCCCCGCCGAACGCTGCGAGCAGGTCCGACGACGCCTTGTCGGCGCCGGTGCATGAACCGGTCAGGGTCTTCTGCTGCGGCGCGGCGGAGATCGGCGAGGACGCCGAATATGCGAACACCGTGCCCACGAGTGCGGCTGCGACCGCCACCCGCGTTCCACGCGCCTTGACCAACTTCGACAACATGCAGCCCTCCAGTTCGTCGCTGTGTCGCTCTACAGCCCCATTCGGCGAAGGGTTCGGCAACAGCCTTTCCTCCCCCGAACTGCCCGCATGCCGCTGCTCGGCGAGACGGACGACACATGTGTGCAGGACTGATTTAGGCGGGTTCGGGGCCCGTGCGCAAGGGCGATCGCTCTGGGCGGGAACCTTTCCTCACGTCCTCTCGCTGTGTGTGTTGGTGTCATCACTGACCGTGATGAATTGGGGTGTCTGGGTCGTTCAGGGGTCTGGATCGGATGTGTACGCTGAACGACGAACCAAGCCGGCGTGCCGGGGCGTTCGTTCGTTGACTGGGGAGTGCTGGGAACTGTGGTCGATCGTGTGACGGCGCGGGCTGACGGCCCCGACGAGCCTGCTCGTTCGTCAGCCGCGCCCGTTCCTCGGTCCGAAGGGTCTGCGCTCGTCTCCGTCCCCGACGTCCCCGACGTCCCCGACGTCCCCGACGTCCCCGACGTCCCCGACACCTCCGCAGCGGCGGACCTGGTCGGTCCGCATCGGGAAGCGTCCTTGCGTGACGACGAGGAGATGCCCGGCCCGCCTCCCGGCGTCGTCCACGTTCGCGACGAGCTCATCGGTCTCAGGTCGCTGCCGACAGGTGCGTCGCCGTCTGCTCACATGGTGGACCCACCCGTGCCGCTCGCAGCGGCCCGTCCCGCCGGTGAGCAGTCGCACCACATGCTCGAGCGCAGGCCGGTGTCACGGTCGGTGCACACGCTGTCGATCGCCGCTGGAGTCGTCATCGGACTCGGAGCGCTCGCATCGGTCGTCGTGGGCGCGTCCTTCGTGGATCGCTCCGACCTTCCCGCGTTCCTCGTGGGGTCGGCTGCGGTGATCGTGCCGGCGGTCGTCGTCGCCGCCGTGTTGTTGGCGATGGCACGTGGTCGCCTGCGTCACCAGCTCGACGATCCCGTGCAGCGGCTGCGCGGTGTCGTCGCGTCCGTGCGCGACGGCGACCTCAGTGCTCGCTCCGAGATCGACGGTCCGACCGACATCGATGCGCTCGCCGAGGAGCTTGACGCGGCGGTCGGTGCGGTGCAGGTGCACGTCCGTCGGCTCCGTCAACACGCTGAGTGGGGAGCGCAGAGCCGGATGATCTTCGAGGCGCTCGACCTCGCCGAGGGCGAAGCCGAAGCGCACGAGGTTGCCGACCAGGCGCTTGCCATCGTCGATCCGGACCGCAGGGCGGAGCTGCTGCTCGCTCCTCATGGATCCACCGAGCTCACCGAGGTCGCTCGTAACCGGTCGCAGCCGTCGCCAGGGTGTCCGGTCGAAGAGGTGTCCGCGTGCGTCGCGATACGACGCGCCCAGCCTGTCGTGTTCGACAGCTCTGAGTCGATCAACTCGTGTCCCAAGCTGCGTGGACGGCCCTACGGGGCATGCTCCGCGGTGTGCGTGCCGGTCAGCGTCGCCGGGCGCCCGGTCGGTGTGCTGCACACCGTGGCCGAGGATCGTCGCCCGCCGGGCGAGCGTCTGGTCGGCCAGCTCGCCACGTTGTCGACCCAGCTCGGCAACCGGCTTGGTGCGTTGCGTGCGCTCGAGACGTCGCGTTTGGAAGCGGCGACGGACAAGCTCACCGGGTTGCCCAACCGTCGGCTGCTGGAGTCGCAGCTCGCATCGCTCATCGAGCGGTCTACGCCGTTCGTGCTCGTGCTGGCAGACCTCGACAACTTCAAACGGCTCAACGACTCGTTCGGTCACGAGATCGGCGACCGTGCGTTGCAGCTGTTCGCGCAGGTGCTGCGCGACAAGGTGCGCGGCAACGATGTGATCGCCCGCCTGGGCGGTGAGGAGTTCGTCCTCGTCTACCCGAACATGACCGTGGCGACGTCGATCGAAGCGGTCGAGCGGGTTCGTGATGGATTGACCCAGTCGCTCGCGGTGTCGACGGTCCCTGAGTTCACCTGCTCGTTCGGCATCACCCACTCGTCGGTCGGCCGCGACGCCGACGCGATCCTTCGCGTCGCTGATGCTGGACTGATGCGCGCCAAGGAGCTCGGTCGGGACCAGGTCGTGTACGCGGACGAGACGCTGGCGGCTCGGATCTTCGGTGACGGTGACGACCGCCGGCGCTGACGGCGGATGATGCCGACCCACGGACCCATCGCCCCGTGCCGTGCCGGCGATCGTGACGTCGCCAGCCGGTGCCTCCTTGCCTGACCGGCTCGCCGATCCCGGGCCGGCTCCGGGGGGTCAGCCCGCAGCGCGTGGAGCGACGGTGGTGGGCCCCTCCGAGAGGTTCTGGTCCTCCGGCGTCGCCGGGGTGAGGGCCGCGACGCCGTCGGCGGATTCCAGCAACGCGGACATCGTGACGAACTTCAGGCCGGCGGCCATGCCCTGCTCCAAGATCGCGGGAACGGCGGCGACGTCGACGTCGCGCTTGGCCTTGAGCGACTTCACGATCGGGTCGTCCTGGGGCAGGAACAGGCCACGGCCGATCGAATCGTGCATGTCGATGATGGCCCCGGGGCGAAGTCGGTCGACGATGTGGTCCGCAACGAGCTCGGGGGTGCCCACCCCAGGGACGTTGCGTGACACCGACCACAGGAACGTGTCGTAGTTCTCCTCGGCGAGGATGCGCATCGCTGCGCCCGACAGCTCGCCGCGAGGCGGCCGGAACCACACCGTGTCGACACCGAGTATCTCCTTGATCGCTCGCTTGGCGTCGACGATCTCGTGACGGGTGCTCGTCGGATCCTGGAACGCGAGGTCCTGGTGGGACCACGTGTGGTTGCCGATCTCGTGGCCCTCGTCGAGGACCCGATGTGCGAGTTCACGGTGTTGGTCGACGTTGTAGCCCATCATGAAGAACGTGGCCTGCGCCCCGGCTTCCTTGAGCGCATCGAGGACCCGAGGAGTCCACCGTGGGTCGGGACCGTCGTCGAAGCTGAGCGCCACGAACGGCTGTTGGGTGCCGACATCCCACAGGAGTCGGTGCGCGCCTCGGAGTTGGTTGTCAGGGGCGGCAGCGTCGGATCCCTCGATCAGCTTGCGGAGCGTGAGGCCTTCGCTGCGTTCGGACAACCCGGTATAGGTGTTGTGGATGATGGCCTCATCCGCGTTCTTGCTGCGGGCGCCGAACGCATCGTCGGTGTCCACGGTGCAGCCGGCGAGCATCGCCGCGGTGGTGGCGCCGCCGACCGCTCCGGCCAGCGACAAGAAGCGGCGTCGGGACGGCTCAGGCGCAGCGACCAGGCCGACGGGGATGTCCTCAGAGCACATAGCTCGAAATGCTGGCAGGAAACGGTCGCCGGGGTGGAGTTCCGATCTCGCCGCGTCTGGAGACAGGCAGGGACGAACGCCCGCTCAGTTGCCGTTCGTCGACCAGTGCCAGGGTTCGGAAGGCAGGTTGTAGAAGCCGAACCCCGCAGCGTTCGCCTTGAGCCACGCGAACGCTGAGCTGCCACGGGTCAGCGTGCCGCCGCCCTGCGTGAAGTCGATCGCCAGCCCACGCTCGTGCATGGACGTCCCCGGACGGGCGGTCGGCGGGCTGCACGACGACGCTGGTGCCTCGTAGATCGCATACTGGCTGGAGCCGCAGTTGTTGCGCCGCACCGCGATCTGTCCCGCCGGATCGCGGAACCCGCCGCCGCTCAGGCTGATGCCGGCAGCCGAAGCTGCGTTGAGCATCGACTGGAGATTGCCGGCGATCGACTGGTGCACTCGGATCCCGCCCACGCTCACAATCTCGCCGGAGCCGGTGATCGTGGCAGGAGCGCCGCCACCGCCACCACCGGATCCGCCGGATCCTCCAGACCTAGAGCTTGCCGCCTTGAGCTGCACTTGAGCGGCCTTGGCGCGGGCCTCGGCGGCGGCCCGTTGCGCCGCGATCGCCCTGGCGATCTCCGCCTGCTTGGCAGTGATGGACGACGAGAGGTTGTCGTCGAGGCCGGCGAGCGCGTCGGCCTCGCCGAGTGCCCTGTCGAGGCGATCGTCGAGCTGAGCGGAAAAGGCCTGCTGCTTGTCGTACGCCGCGTTCAGATCGCCCAGACGGGACTGCACGTCGGCCTTGCTCTTGGCGGCGCGATCCGCGGCAGCGGTTGCCGCTGCTCGCTGGAGCTCCAGGTCTTCCTGCTTTGACCGGAACTGCTCGACCACGTCGGAGTTCTCGTTCGCCTGCACCGACAGGAAGGTCCGCTTGTTCACGGCGTCGTTGACGTCATCGACGCCGACGCCCGACATGGGATCCGCGCTGCCCATCGTGACGTACGCGTGCACCGCGGAGTCCATCATGCGGGACCGGAGTCCATCGAGATCGGACTGGGTCTGGGTCTGCGCCGCCTCCGCTGCGGACTTGTCGGACTCGGCCTGGTTGACGGCGCGCTTGGCCTCTTCGACGCGGTCCTGCTGGGCGCTGACCTGGGCGCTGAGCGCATCGAGCGCCGAGGTGACCTCGGCGTCGGAGGCTTTCAAGCCGTTGACTTCCGAAGCTTTGGACGCCTTCTGCGAACGGACCTGGTCGCGCTGCTTCTGCAGCTCGGCGAGGCTGGATCCACTGTCGCCTTGCGCTGATGCGGGAGTGGCGGGCACGAACGACACGGCGAGCGCCATGGCGGTCAAGGCGGCGACAGCAACACCGGGGATCCCCCGCCGCCTCCTGGTGGTGGGCCCGGTCGAAGCGTCTGAGCTGCGGGTGGAGTGGTGCTGCACGTCGTCCTGGGGGAGGGTCAGGCCGGCGCCTGTTGCAGATTGGGACCAGATGGCGGAACCTGCCGGGCGCGCTCGGCGACTTGAGCGTTCGTAACGGAACTGCAACCTAACACAGGGTCCAGTTCGCGATGGACGTCGCCCATGAGGATCCACCCAGGTATGCGTCCGGAGTGCCGGCCGTGCCGGTCTCAGCGGTGGCTACTCGGTTGGTCGCCCGTCACCGTTGGCAGTTGGGGCACCACGTGGTCGACCGGCCATCCAGCACCACGCCCTTCATCGTGGTGCCGCACCGGTTGCACGGCGCTCCAGCTCGGCCATAGCAATCGAGGTGGTGCTGGTTGGTGCCGGCAACGCCGTCGGCGTCGACGTAGTCGCGCAGCGTCGTGCCGCCGTGATCGATGCCCTCTTGGAGGACGTCCTGGATCGCGTCGCGAAGTCGGGCGGCGCCGGCCCGAGTCAGGCGACGCGATCTGGGGTCGATGCCGGAGCGCCACAGCGCTTCGTCGGCGTAGATGTTGCCGACGCCGGCGACCGGTCGCTGCGACAGCAACGCCGTCTTGACCCGCCGGCGCCCTCCGTTGATGGAAAGGCGGAGGGTCTCGGCGGTGAACTCGGGGTCGGTGGGCTCGGGGCCGAGCGCGGCGAGCGTCGGCATCGTTCCGTAGTCGCCGGGCGCAACGACGGCGATCCGTCCGAACCTGCGTGCGTCGTGGAACGTCAGGACCCTTCCGTCGTCGAGAGCCCACCACGCGCGCAGGTGCGGGTGCGTCGGGGGTGCTCCGTCGATCAGCGGAGGTGTCACGGCGACGCGGCCGGTCATGCCGAGGTGCACCACCAGTTCTGCGTCGAACATGTCATCGCGCTCGAGGGCGATCAGCAGGTACTTTCCGCGCCTCGACACCCGTTCCACGGTGGTGCCGACCGCTGCGGGCGCATCGTCGAACTTGGCGGAAGGGAATGCCCACGACTCGACGATGGAGGCGCCGACGAGCGACGGTTCGAGTTGACGGCGGATCGTCTCCACCTCGGGCAGCTCCGGCATGGGAGGAGTGTGGCGCTTCCCAGGCTGCGGTGCCCACGCGCTTGCCGGCTGATCGACGTCGAGTGCGCACGTCCTCCGACGGCCCGCGACGCCGGTGGCGTGACCGCGGCGTGGCCGCCGATCACGTGGCACGGCGGATGCCAGTAGTACCGTTGCATCGATTCCCAGCGCGGCGGAGGGAGAACGCGTCAGTGGACCTGGGTGGTGACGACGACGTGGCGGCTGACGGCGATGCGGCCGCCGAAGGCGATCGATCGATCGATCTGCGCGGCCCGCGCGACACTCGTGCGCGGTTGGTGCGCGCCGCTGCTGAGGTGTTCCGTGAGAAGGGCTACACCGGGAGTCGGGTGCAGGAGATCGCTCGTCGGGCGGGATTCACCTCCGGTGCGCTCTACACCCACTTCGACAGTCGTGCGGAACTGCTCGCAGAAGCGATCGCAGTCGAGAACGGCCGCATGTTCGCGACGCTGTCGGATGGGTTGGGCTCGACTGCCGAGATCGACGCGAGGGCGATCGCTGCATCGCTCGCCCGGTTCATCGAGCTCGAGGCCTCCCCCACGGACAAGCTGATGCTCGACGGGTTCGCGATCTGCACCCGTGACGAAGACGCTCGCAGCCGAATCGGTGCCTCCGTCGGCCAGCTCCTCGACGGTCTCAGTCAGTCGATCGGGTTCATGGACGCTCGCGACGGCAGCGCGATCGATGCGGACCCCGATGGTGTTGCCTACCTGCTGGTTGCGTTCATGAGCGGGGTCGCTGCCTTGCGTGCCGCCGGTCTGGGTGATCGGGTTCCGGACGGCATCGAAGCGCTGCTCGCCGGGTTCCTCGACCAGCTCGGAGCAGGCGACGGCTCCGGCGCCGCGGTCGACTCCGCCGCCGATGGCGGGGTCTGAGGTACTCCCCGGAGTACCGTTGCGCCATGGGGATCCTCGCTGTGGTCAATCAGAAGGGCGGCGTGGGCAAGACGACCGTCGCGCTCGGCCTCGCCTCCGCCTCGATGATGCGAGGTCGACGGTCACTTGTGGTGGACATGGATCCGCAGGCCAACGCGACCACCGGCCTGGGTGTGTTCGACGCCACCCGAACCATCGACATGGTGCTCGCCGAGGACGCTGCGGGGGCCGCTGCCACGGCGGTGCGACGTTCCGGGTGGGAGCCATCGGTCGGCCACGCCCCTGACTTGGTGCCCAGCTCCCCTCGCCTTGCCCAGTGCGAGCACGAGCTGGCTACGGACCCGATCGGGGCTCAGGACCGGTTGCGCGTCGCCCTCGTCGGCGTCGCTGAGCGCTACGACGACGTGATCATCGACTGCCCGCCGTCGCTCGGATTGCTCACGGTCAACGCACTCTTCGCCGCCGATCGCGTGCTGATCGTCGCGGAGCCCGCAGCGTGGAGCATCGATGGGGTGGAGCAGATCCTGCGCAACGTTCGTCGCATCGCGGATCGCCAGTCGGGTCGACCTGAAGTTGCCGGGATCGTGGTCAACCGCTTGGCCCGCACCCGTGATGGCGCCTACTGGCACGAGCAGCTCGGACAGACACATGGCGATCTGGTGATGGAGCCGGCGATCACCCTGCGCGCCGCTGTCGCCGAGGCGGCCGCACAGTCTCTTCCGATCCACTTGCTGCGTCGCGACGGAGCCTCCGAAGCGGGCGACCAGTTTGCTGCGCTCGCCCGTTCGCTCGAAGTCGATCGGTCTGCGCCTGCGGTGTCATCTCTGCCGCAGCCGAGGATCGACTTGTCGGTTGCCGTTGGATCGACGGCGGGATCCACGGAGTTCTGATGGCCGGATACGACCCGAAACGCCCGCGACCCAGCGTGTCAGACGACGACGCGCTGGCACCGGTGGACGCGATCCTTGACGCCACGACCGGCCAGGTGCCCGTCGTCGTGGTCGAACCTGCAGGCGGGGCGGCCCAGGAGTCGGTCCCCGAGTCGGAGCCCGTGGTTGCAGAGGAACAGGGGCCCGCGGTCCCCGGGCCGGAGCCCGTCGTTGCTGAGCAGTCGGTCCCCGAGCCGGAGCCGGAGCCGGTGGTGGTCTCTGAGTCGGCCGTAGGACCTGAGTCGGTGCCGGAGCCCGTGGTGAGCCACGAACCGGAGCGCCATCTTCGGGCCGTTCCCGGCGGTGCATCCGACGTGCCGATCGCCGGTCCGCCGGCCGAGCCGACGACGAACCGCGCCGTGCTGTTCGTCGGGGCGGGAGTTGCGACGCTGCTCGCCGTGCTCGTGCTGGTGGCGCTGCGTCGCCGTCGTCACTGATCTGTCGCGACGTCGTCGCGCTTCCAAACCGCGCTGCTGCCTCGGACTGGCAGCGTCGCGTCGCAGGGTCGATCGGCGCGGCCCCAGACATGAGGTGGCTGCGCTGCTGGTCCGCGCCGCTGTCGAGGGTGGCCGCACGAAGGTTCGGCTTCAAGAACGAGCCGAACGTGCCGATCAGATGTCACACGTCTTTCGGTCGTGACGTGCCGATGACAGAATGCGCGCCCACCGTCACTGACCTGTCACGGACCGCGACACCCCAGAGAGCATGACTCAACCCACTCCCATCGTTGATCCAGCGCATCTCCGCCCGACGCGGGCGGCCTTTGCAGCGCTCGCTGCCGTGGGAATGCTCCTGTTGTGTGCTGCGCCGGCGGGTGCAGGTCGCGGTGAGGTCGTCGGAGCAGCTCGCAACGAAGCGGTGGCGGCAACCCGAGCGCGGATCGCCGCCGAGGACCGCCTCGCTCAGGCGACAGCGAAACGCACCCGACTCGAGCAGCACGCTGCTGACCTCGATAGCTCCGATGCCGCGTCCGCCTCGGAGCTCGCGACGGCACGTCAGCAAGTCAGGCAACTCGCCGTCGCCGCCTTCATCGACGGCGGCCGGACCGAGCTCCTCCAAGCCACGTTGGAACCGCAGCAGGCGTCGCTCGTCGCGTGGCGCGTCGGGGTGCTGAGCGGTGGCGCCGGCAATGCCACGAACGCAGTCGATCGCTTCGAGGAGCTTCAGGCGGCGAACGATCCGGAACAACGCTCGGTCGCGGTGGGTCTCGATGCGGCCCGCAGCGGGGAGGAGCAGGCCCGAAGCGACCTCGTCCAGGCATCGGCGCGCGAACGCGACGCCGAGGCGGCGTTGTCGGCGGCGAAGGACGCGGCTCGAGCCGCTGCTGCTCAGGCGGCAGCGCAGCGGGCGGCGGTCCAATCCGTGCCGGTGACCTCCGTCGTCGGCATTGCACCGACGGCTGGCGCACCTGTGGCTGCTCCCACGCGGGCCAAGGCGGTGCCGGCGACCTCCAGCGCTGCAGGGCTCGGTGTTGCGCCGTCGACCGGCGGGGCCACCGCGGAGGAGGCGGCGTTCCTCGCCAAGGTTCGCCAGTGCGAATCGAACGGCAACTACTCGGTCGTCAGCGCCTCCGGCCGCTACCGCGGGGCCTACCAGTTCAGCGTCGAGACCTGGCGCGGCGTTGGTGGCTCCGGCGATCCGGCGGCGGCGTCGCCGGCCGAGCAGGACGCTCGGGCCCTTGCGCTGCTGCGACTGCAGGGCAAGCGGGCCTGGCCTGTGTGCAGCCGGCGGTGACGCCGCATCACCGTGGACCTCAAGGTTCCTCGCGTCGGTTTTCCCGAACCGGCCCAGCTTTGGCTATGGTCGCCCGCGGTATGACTGGCCGAGACAGAGGAACGCTGTGACAGTCCGACTCCGCCTGACCGCACTCCTCGCCGCCGTCGTCGTGGTCGCTGCTGCTTGTCAGCACGCCGAGACGCCCGCACCGGCGATCAGTGGCGAGATCGACAAGGGCAACCCGACCACCACCGTGTCTGCAGCACTGCAGATCTCGACCGACATCCCGACACCGGAACCGCTGAGCGCGGACCGGCAGGCCCGACTGGACAAGGCGCTCGCCGCGATCCCCGCGAACTGCGAGATCTTGAGCGACAAAGACTGCCTGCTGCCGTTCCCGAGCGACTTCCACACCGTCGTCGACGAAGCGAGCGGCACCCACAAGCGGATCAACCTGCCCACCGGTCAGCTGCCGAACGTGGACGGCGTCACACTCGACCCCACCGAGTGGAACCGCAACGACGGCTGGAGCCCCTCCACGCCGATCCTCGCCTACGTCCCGGGTCTGGACCCAACCAAGACGGCGCTGCCGTCCGAGGGCAACATCGGCTTCTCTGTTACCGAGCAGTCCGCCACGGTCATCGTCGACCTCACCACCGGTCAACTTGTGCCGCACTGGGCAGAGATGGACTCCCGGGCGACCAGCCCCGATCAGCAGCTGCTGATCCTGCGTCCGGCCATCTCGCTGATCGAGACCCACCAGTTCGCGGTGGCCTTCCGTCACATGATCGGCACCAACGGCGCGCCGTTGTCCGCTCCGATCACGTTCCAGGCGATCCGCGACAACAACGCCACCGGCAGCGATCGGGTCGCCGCCCGTCAACGTGACTTCAACCTGGCATTCCCCAAGATGGCGACCGCTGGTGTGGCACGTGAAGGCCTGTACCTCGCATGGACCTTCACCGTGGCGTCGCCGCAGTCGCTCGCCGGCCGGGTGCTGTCGATGCGTGATGACGCGTTCGGCAAGGTCTCGGGACTCGCACCCGTGTACAAGGTCGCTCAGTCGCAGACCACGGACCTCCAGCCGGGCATCGGCAAGATCGTCCGCGGAACCTTCGAGGTGCCCCTCTACCTGAGCGGCAACGGCGGTCCGGGTTCGACGATGACCTACAGCCCGTTGAACGGCGATCCGCTGTCGACCGGTGTCACGTCCGCGAACTTCACATGCTCATTGCCCAGCGAGGGCTTGAAGAACGGCAACTCGTTGCCGGTCGTCTACGGCCACGGGCTGCTGGGCTCGGCGGACGAAGCGGCGAGCACGCTGGTCCAGCACACCGCGGCGACGAACAACTCGGTGTACTGCTCGACCGACATCATCGGTCTGTCGGAAGCTGACACGACCAGCGCCGCGGCGGCCCTGGCGGACATCAGTAAGTTCCCGTCGATCCCTGACCGCCTCCAGCAGGCGATGCTGAACACGATGTTCCTCGGCCGGCTGCTCACGAACCTCGACGGTCTCGGCTCCGCGAAGGAGTTCCAGACCAGCGCCGGGGCGAACATGTTGAACAACGCCCAGGCCTTCTACGACGGCAACAGCCAGGGCGCCATCTTCGGTGGCGCCGTGACTGCGGTCTCCAACCAGTGGACCAAGGCGACCCTGGGCGTGGGTGGCATGAACTACTCGACGTTGCTCGACCGCAGCGTCGACTTCAACAAGTTCCTGCCCATCCTGGAGAAGTCCTACCCGAGCTCCGTCGATCAGCAGCTGGTCTTCGGGGTCATCCAGATGCTGTGGGACCGGGGCGAGACCTCGGGCTACGTGCAGCACCTGACCGATCGTGCCTATGACCGCACCCCCAAGCACCAGGTGCTGATGACGGTCGGGTTCGGTGACCACCAGGTCGCGACGATCACGGCCGACAACATCGCCCGCACGCTCAAGCTCCCGATCTACGAGCCGACGCTGCCGGACGGAGTGGAGCCCATGCTCGGCGTCACGACCCCGCAGAACGACTTCTTCTACAACCTGGCTCCGATCCGGAAGTTCCCGTTGGACGGCTCGGCGCTCTACTACTGGTACGACGGCACGCTGCCCCCGCCGCTGGGCAACATCACGCCGACCATGAGTACGGCGTACCAGGAGCAGTGCCAGGGTGCTGCCGCCAAGGCCGACGTGGCCTGCCGGGACTCGCATGAGATGGTGCGTCGTCAGCCGCAGGTCATCGCCCAGAAGAAGGCCTTCTTCGAGGGCAAGGGCATCACGAACGTCTGCAAGGACCAGGTGTGCGAAGGCAAGCCGGCAGAGGACTTCGACTACTGAGCCTCGGCCGCTCCTACTTGTATTGAACCCACACGAGCCCTCGTCACCGTTCCGGTGGCGGGGGCTCGTGTGGTTGTGGGACGGACCACGCCATCAGCGCAGCGTCCCGTGCGTTTGGAGCGCTCAGGCGCTGACGTCGAACACGCTCAGGTCGTCGGCGAGGTTGCGGCGCAGCAGTTCGGCCACCTGGCCGCGCACCGTGGTGCGAGTGGTGCGGAACGGGCCTCGATGCAGTCGCTCGCCCATTTCGGCGGCGGTAGCGATGGCACCGCCGCGCACCTCCGCGGCGTCGACGATCTGATCGAGGAATCCGGCCGCGAGCGCCTCCTGGGGAGTGTGGATCTTGGCGAGCTGGATCGCAGCGGTGAACGCAGGGATCGCCAGGCGCTCCTGGCAGAGCGCGACGGCGAAGCCGGGGACCGGCATGCCGATCGCAACCTCGTTCAGGCCGATCTTGAACGGACCATCCGCTCCGATTCGCACGTCGGCGCAGCACAACAGGATCGCGCCCATGGCCAACGCGTGGCCGGTCACGCCGAAGACGACCGGCTTGGGGAACATGAACAAGCGGAGACCCAACTCGGCGCCCCTCCCGAGCATGTCGCGCGCCTGGTCGGGGCCCGACGTCATGACCTTCAGGTCGAAGCCGGCCGAGAACTTCCCTTCCCGTCCGACGACTGCGACCGCTGTCACGTCGTCCTGCTCAGCGCGGTCGAGCGCTGCGTTGAGCCCTGCCAGCAGGTCGAAGCCGAGAGCGTTCGCCTTGCCGTCGTCGATGTCGATGACGGCGACGCCATCTGTGACGTTGACCGTCACCGGCCCGTCGTTCGTGGAGATCGTGTCGTTCATGCGGCGGGACGCTAGTGCGGCGATACGCTGCAACCGGCACGCGGGGCGGCGTCGGTCGTCCTCTGGTGCGTTCTGAACATCACCGACGTGGAGGCACCGATGGGATTCCTGGACAAGGCGAAAGGCTTGGCCGATCAAGCGATGGCCAAGGCCGACGAGGCGATGGCTGGGGGCCCGACCTCGAAGTCGGCGGACCCGTACTTCCGAGACCTCGGAGTGCTCGCTTACCTGGAGGCGACCGGACGTCCAGCAGCGGACGCCGACCGTCTCCGCCAGGAGGCGTGTGCCGCCATCCAGGGCCTCGAGGGCCAGACGGCGCTGAACTTCGCCATGTCGCAGGCCGCGCCGCCGGCACCCGGAATGGCCGCGGGTTCTCCGCCGCCCCCCGGTGCGACGGCATCGGCGCCGCCGCCTCCAGGCGCTACCTCGACGCCTCCCCCTCCTCCCGGTGCTGCCGCTGCCGCTCCGCCTCCGCCTGCGCCTGCTGCAGCGCCTGCCGCGCCGAACGAGCCCACGGTACCGGTGTCGCCGCCTCCTCCCCCAGGTGGGGGAGTTGCGCCGCCGCCACCTCCGACGGCGTTCTGAACCAAGGGGGCCCGCCCATCATCGGGTGGGCTCTCTGTCTCTGCCGCTTGCCATGAACGATGTCACAGTCGTACGTTTGCCGGCATGCGCGGGGGTGCAATCGGTCGGGGAGTCGCAGTGGTCGCGGTGCTCGTTGCCGCGGTGTCGGGGGCGTGTGCCGCGCCTCCACCGCCGTCGGGCCCTGTGCCGTCCCCGGCGGGCAACAGCGGACGACCGTGCGCTCCGGCTGCGGTTCGCTCGTGCGCCCTGCCGTTCCCGAGCGATCAGTGGACCGAGCCAGACTCGACGACACCCACGGGTCGCCGCTTGGCGTTGCCGGCGAACATCATTCCGGCGTCGGTGCTGGCCGCACTCGGTCCGGGGGGCTCAGTTGCCGACGTGAACCGGGGCGCCGACGGGTTTTCGGCGGTGGGTCCCGTGGTCTTCGAGCTGTCCTCCGCGGTCGACCCGTGGGTGATTCCCCCCGATGGCGGTGACCTCGTTCGGGTGTTCGACGTGGCAACCGGCGAGCCGGTGCCGGCGCGTGTGGAGGTGTCCGCCGAACTGCTGCATGCCGGGGCGCCGAACACGATCGTCATGGCGTGGCCGCAGGTCCGTTGGGAGCCCGGCCACACCTACGTCGCACGGCTGATGAGTGGCGGGGTCCTGTCGCTTGGCAGCCAGGCTCGCCCGTCCGGTCTCGACGGGCCCGAGGGCTCCTTCATCGGCGGCGTCCGTGCACAGCTGACCGCCATCGAAGGAGACCACTGGGCCTCGGTGCTGGGAGCCACCCGCTTCACGGTCCGCAGCACCTCTTCTGCGACGTCGCCGCTGGTCTCGATGGCCTCCATCGCCCGGGCAGCTGACCATCCGGTGCGCAACATCACCGCCGACCCAGCGATCCTGGTGCCGTCGGGTGGTGCGGTCGTGAAGGGTGAAGTCCGCCTGTCGGACTTCCGTGATGTCAACGGGGTAGCCCGTGCGTCCAACGGTGCGACGAACACCTGGGCGCCGTTCTTCATGGTGCTGCCGGCTCAGCCTGCCAGCGATGCCGGTGCGCCGGTGGTGCTGTACGGGCACGGATTGCTCGCGTCGAAAGAGACGATGCTGTTCGCTGCAGAGTCCAACGCTCGTCGGGGATTTGCGACCATCGGGGTGGACGTGCCGAACCATGGGGAGCGCACGGAGGGCCAAGGCGGCTTCCTGCTCGACATCACCACGTCGCGCACGTTGGGCCGGTTGGTGTCGATGCCACTGCAAGGCGAGGTCGACACGGTCTCGCTCGCCAAAGCGGTGACGACGCATCTGGCCGCCCTCGACGTCGCAGGGCTCGGTACGAACGGCTGGCAGGGGCCCGACGGTCACCACGATCTCGACACCAGCCGACTGCTCTACGAGGGCACGTCCATGGGCGGCGTGCTCGGCGCCTCGTCGATCACACAGATCCCCGAGCTCGACGGGGCGTACCTGCAAGTGCCCGGCAGCGGAATCGCCGACATCTTGTACCACTCGCAGCTCTGGCCCCTCTTCGCCGGCATCGTTCCGCCCGACGCCAGCACCGGCGATGCCGCAGCGCTCAAGGGGGTCGCCACGCTGCTGCTCGACCCGGCCGAGAACACCTACCTGGTCGAACGCCTTCGTGATGGCGGGCCGCCGCTGTTCGTCCAATACGGAGTTGGCGACGGCGTGGTGCCGAACGCGATGACCGAACGGCTTGCGACGCTCGCCGGGCTGCCGTTCGTGGGCAAGGAGATCTCGCCCCTGCATCTGCCGTTCCAGCACACTGGTTCCGACTCGATCCCGCTCGACGGCCGCGGCATGGCGCAGGTGTACCCGTTGCACAGCTCGACTGAGATGTCGGCATTCATGGCGCACCTGAGCTTCACCGAGCCCGCCGCGGATGAGATCTTGGATCGCTGGCTGTCCAATCGCCTTCAGGCGATGGGGCTTCAGCCCCCCAACTGAGCCCACACCCGGGCACGCCACCCCACCCCCGTGTCGGCTCCGCCCCCGGTTCTGTTGCGCAGAACCGCGGAGAACTCCGCGCTTCTGGGCAACAGAACC
>Ga0209023_10004417_pt1 | contig 16005 bp, 12 predicted proteins | sample LakOneMetagenome_FD_187468 | JGI IMG/M metagenome (GOLD analysis project Ga0209023, IMG submission 187468) | Freshwater and sediment microbial communities from Lake Erie, Canada (SPAdes) (version 2) | ecosystem: Environmental > Aquatic > Freshwater > Lentic | place: Lake Erie, Canada... | reverse complement strand
AATTTAATGTCGGTTACAGATTTTAAAAATTATGGAGCAAGCATGAGTTTCAAACATAATTTTTCCAAATCGGGGAAGGAACTTACAGCCGATATGAATTACAATTACAGCAATAATTTCAATACTTCTGATTACAGCAGCCGATATTTTGATGTCAGCAATACACTTATCAGCAAGACAGTGGAACGATCTTCCGGTGGCGGCACCACGAAGAATTTTACAGCGCAGGCAGATTTTGTAAATCCATTCAGCCAGGCAAAAAAAATAGAAATGGGTCTGCGGATGGCACTTCGCAATTACGACAGTAACAATGATAATTTCGTAGATTCTGCAGGGGCTTATATTTATAAACCGGCATTGAATGTAAAATACAAATATGATGATGCCGTGTATGCAGCTTATACGACTTATTCGCAGCAGATAAATAATTTTAGTTTCCAGGTTGGGCTAAGGCTGGAGAGTTCAAGTTATACAGGGGACCTTACTACCCGGAGCAAACATTTCTCCAATGATTTTCCGGTGAGCCTTTTCCCAAGTATATTCCTTACGCAAAAGCTTGGCAAACGTACAGACCTGCAGTTGAATTATTCCAGGAAAATAAACCGCCCTAATTTTTTCCAGTTAATACCATTCATTGATTTTTCTGATTCATTGAACCTGAGTGTGGGCAATCCTGACCTTATCCCGGAATTTACGAACCTTATAGAACTGGCTTATCAGACACAGTATAAAACAGGTAATTCTATTTTAATAAGTTTATATGCCCGTAACACCGAGAACCTGATAACGAGATACCAGTATAAAGATAAAAATCCTGACACGGCTAAAATTGACAGCGTATGGTTTACTTCATATGCAAATGCGAACAGGAGTTATACTTATGGACTTGAATTAACTGCTAAAAATAAAATAGCAAAATGGTGGGACCTTACTGCTAACCTGAACCTGTATAATTCAACAATAAAAGCGGCTAATCTGCCGGGGACAACTGATAACAGCCAGTTCAGCTGGTTTGCAAAACTGAACAACAACTTTAAACTGCCGAAGAATTTTTCGATTCAATTAACAGGCGATTACCAGGCTAAAACACTCGTGCCGATCAATAGTGGAAACCGTGGCGGGGGGCCTATGTTTGGCGGGTCGCCGCAGGCAATAGCCCAGGGATATATCAAGCCTGTGTATGGTGCAGATATTGCCATCAAAAAAGAATTCTTAAAAAATAATGCAGCATCACTTACACTTCAGTTCAGCGATATTTTTGCATCGAGGAAATATGAAACACATTCAGCATCCGGATTTTTTGTCCAGGACAATTCACGTCAAAGGGATCCGCAGGTTGTAAGGCTGAATTTCAACTGGCGTTTTGGAAAGTTTGACGTTGCATTATTTAAGCGTAAGAATATGAAAGGGGATATGGAGAATATGCAGAATGTGCAACAAAATGCGCCGGCTCAATAAGTTTGATGCCCGATGTTTTGTTTGTAAGATTATTTATTAATTGCCAAAACTTCGAACATCAAACCTTTAATCATCTTCACAAATAACGTTCTTCTACAACTTTTTTATGGTGGTTGAAATGCCCGATGGTGGTGAATCCCATTGCCAGTACAGTCATTGGGTTGTTATTTGCCAGGCCCGATGAATGGAACATTTCATCTGTAAAACTATCGAACAACATTTCAGTTGATCTTCTTACAGCCACCAGTTCATCACACAAGCTTTTCCAGCTTCTTACATTTGCATTTGAATTGGCTGCATAAGTATCTTCATCAAAACCGGGAAGGGAAGCTGTTTCTTTTCTGGAAAACGCAAGTGAACGGTAACAGAATATCCTTTCGGTATCGATCACATGCTGAAGTAATTCCTTCAATGTCCATTTACCGGGAGCATAAGGTTTGTTTGTTTTTTCTTCAGGGATCGACTGATAAAAATTGTTTATTGCTTCCTGCTGGTTTTTAAAAGCGTCTATAAGGTCATCTTCTGTAACCTGGTCAACGTATCTTTTAAAATAAGCAGGGAATGTACTTTCTATTGGCTTTGACATACATGAAATTTTAGGGCAAAAATATGCCGCAGATAAATAAGTATTTAAAAACTTTTACCTGCGGCAAAATATAATTACGAATAACTGACGTTATCCCATTTTTGTTTTCTTAACTTTTGATTTTGGCAATACTGTTTTTGGTTTTTCTGTCTTAATGGTTCCAGCCAGTTTTACAGCTTCATATGCATTCACGATACCGCCTGTTTTAGAAATTTCATTCAGGTACACTTTGTCTTCAGTGCCAGGGATATTTACTTTTTCAGCAGGAGCTGTTGCAGATTTTTCAATAACCATTTTCAATTGCTGTGGTGTAAGCGTAGGGTAGTGTTCCAGTACTAAAGCTGCAATACCTGCAACAACCGGGCAAGCCATACTTGTACCGCTTGCATTGCCATAAGTATTTCCGCCGGGGATAGTAGAATAAATACCAACACCCGGAGCAAACACATCAACTTCCGCTTTACCATAATTACTGAAAGAAGCAGTCAGCCCGCCATTTTTCATATTGCCACTTGCACCAACAGTAATAACATTATTTGCCCTTCCTTTTCCATCGATATAAATTGGATTGGGGAAATTATCAGCAGTATCAACATTTTTTGCATCATTACCTGCAGCATGAACAAGTAAAACTCCTTTGCTGTCAGCATAGCGGAAAGCATCGTCTACCCATTGTTTTTCAGGAGAAAAATCTTTACCAAAACTCATACTGATGATACGGGCACCATTGTCAACTGCATAACGGATAGCATTGGCAATATCCTTATCATGTTCATCGCCATCAGGTACTGCACGTATCATCATGATGCGAACATTGTCTGCAATACCGTTCATGCCTTTATCGTTGTTCCTGGCTGCGGCAATGATACCTGAGCAATGTGTTCCATGAAAAGGCGTTGAAGCCATTATATCATTATTACCATAATTACGGTCATTGAAATTTGTTTCATCATCACCTACCACATCTTTACGATAAGTTAATGGCGGATTCTTCTTTGCTTCTTCTTTCTTTTCTTCACCAGCTACATATCCGTTAAGTTCTTCCAGGAAAGCTTTATTGGTCTGATCCATCGCATCATTGCCTTTCATCAGGCGGAGCAGGGAAGCCTTTGCTTTTGTATCATCAGAATTCTGCGGTTTGAAAGTATCAAGCATATTCCCGGTAAATTCAGCTTTGCCAATGGCGATTCTCAAAAGGCTGTCTGATTTATTAAGATTGCCCTGAAGATTTTTAAGCATTGCCAGTTGCGGCCCTGCAGCTTTATCATCACCGATCACTTTCTGCTGTGCTTTTTTGAATATGGCATATTCATCTTTATCGGCTTTGCTTAAAGTTGTTTCATCAATTGTTTTGCCATCCCATTTTGATTTTAATTTCCAGTAAACCCTGGATGCCTCATAACTGTCTTCTTTTACATTGCGGCCATCTTTGCCACCAATGAAATTCCAGCCATGTACATCGTCTATATAACCATTGTGATCGTCGTCAATTCCATTACCCGGGATCTCTTTCGGGTTGGTCCATAAAATTGGTTTAAGGTCTTCGTGCAGGGTGTCAATACCACTATCAATAACAGCCACTACAATTCGGCTGCTTTTTAAATTTTTTGATTTGATAAGTGAGTAGGCTTTATCTAAACTGATACCGTTATAACCTGTAGCTGCAGCATCAAGCTGGTACCAGTCGTTTGGAACTTTTTCCTTTGTTTTTGTGTCAGCATCATTTTGAGCAAAAGCAGTTCCACCCAAAAGCATAGCTGCTAAAAAAAGCTTTGAAGTTTTATTCATTATTATTTTTTTTTATTGTAAATGCGAAAATAACGATATTCAGAAACATCCCTGAACCGTTCATATAAGTATTGGCTAAACTTTACAGATCGAATCTTATACCCTGTGCCAGTGGCAGCTTATCGGTATAATTGATCGTATTGGTTTGCCTGCGCATATAAACTTTCCAGGCATCACTGCCGCTTTCACGTCCGCCGCCGGTTTCTTTTTCGCCACCGAAAGCGCCGCCTATCTCAGCACCGGATGTTCCGATATTTACATTGGCAATACCACAATCGCTTCCTGCCTGTGATAAGAATTGTTCTGCTTCCCTGAGGTTATTTGTCATGATAGATGATGATAAACCCTGTGGAACGCCATTCTGCAGGGCTACGGCTTCGTCCAGGGTCTTGTATTTCATGAGGTAAAGGATCGGGGCAAATGTTTCATGCTGAACAATGGCCATCTCATTTTTAGCTTCTGCAATACATGGTTTGACATAGCAACCGCTTTCATAACCTTTTCCTTTCAATACGCCGCCTTCCACTACGAATTTTCCGCCCTGTTCTTTGCATTTTTCAATGGCATCGAGGTACATCCTTACAGCATCTTTGTCGATCAACGGGCCAACATGATTTTTCTCGCTCAACGGGTTGCCGATCTTTAATTGTTTGTATGCATTTACCAGGCTATCCCTGAATTTATTGTAGATCTTTTCATGAATGATCAGCCTTCTTGTTGATGTGCAACGCTGGCCGGCCGTTCCTACTGCACCAAATGCAGCAGCTACCAATGCGATATTAAGGTCAGCTTCTTTTGAAATGATGATAGCATTGTTTCCGCCGAGTTCGAGTAAACTTCTTCCAAGCCTTTCTCCAACCGCGGCACCAACAGCTTTACCCATTCTTGTACTTCCTGTTGCCGATACCAACGGCACTCTTGTATCTGCACTCATCCATTGGCCAACTTCCCTTCCTCCGGTTACCAGGCAACTTACACCTTCGGGAACATTATTTTTTTTGAAAACTGTTTGTATTATCTTCTGACAGGCAACACCACATAAAGGTGTTTTTTCGCTTGGCTTCCAGATGGCCACATCCCCGCAAACCCATGCCAGCATACTGTTCCAGCTCCATACTGCCACCGGGAAATTGAAGGCAGAAATGATGCCCACCAATCCAAGCGGATGATATTGTTCATACATGCGGTGGCCCGGACGTTCGCTGTGCATGGTAAGTCCGTGCAACTGACGGGAAAGGCCAACAGCAAAATCGCAGATGTCGATCATTTCCTGAACTTCGCCCATGCCTTCCTGTAAGCTCTTGCCCATTTCATAACTAACGAGTTTGCCTAATGCCTCTTTGTTTGTTCTCAATGCTTCTCCAACCTGGCGAACCACTTCACCGCGTTTTGGAGCAGGCCACTGGCGCCATTCCACAAATGCCTCTTCCGCTTTTTTAATAACGGCATCATAAGCAGTTTTATCTGCACCTGTAACAGAACCTATTAATTTTCCATCAACGGGAGAATAAGAATCTATTTTTTCACCTTTTGTTTTGATCCAGTTGGAACCAGTTGAAACACCGGCATTCTGAACGTTTATATTCAACACTTTTAAAAAATCCATGAGTATGATATTTTGTTTTTTATATAATAGCGGTGCAAGTTACCGAAATGTAGCTAGATACTGGATATTGGATACTGGATTCTTGATCAAGCATCCATTATCTGGTATCCAAAACCGGTCTTTTAGTATTGTTCTTTTTCGTTGGGGAAATCTGAACTTTTTACGTCTTTAATGTATTGCTGAACGGCACCTGTTATCTGTTCATCCAGATTTAAATATTGTCTTAAAAAACGAGGTTTGAATTCAGTGTTGATGCCGAGCATATCGTGCATTACCAGCACCTGGCCATCGCAATTGCCGCCGGCACCAATGCCAATGGTTGGAATGTGGAGGCTTTCAGATACTTCTTTGGCCAATGTTGCGGGGATCTTTTCAAGTACGATTGCAAAACAGCCCGCTTCCTGGAGCAGGATGGCATCCTTTTTAAGTTTTTCAGCTTCTTCTTCTTCTTTTGCCCTAACTGTGTATGTGCCGAATTTATAAATACTTTGTGGTGTAAGCCCAAGGTGGCCCATTACAGGAACACCGGTACTAACGATCCTTTTTATGGATTCAACTACTTCTTCGCCACCTTCCAGTTTCACAGAATGTCCGCCGGTTTCTTTCATGATCCTGATGGCAGAATTCAGTGCTTCTTTAGAATTTCCCTGGTAAGAACCAAACGGCATATCGACAACAACCAGGCATCTTTCTACACCACGTACCACACTTTGCGCATGATAGATCATCTGGTCGAGCGTGATGGGAAGGGTGGTTTCATGCCCGGCCATGACATTGCTGGCACTGTCACCCACTAGAATGATATCAATTCCTGCACTGTCGAATATTTTTGCAAATGAAAAATCATAGGCAGTTATCATGGAAATTTTTTCGCCGCCGGCTTTCATTTTCTGCAGTGTGTTGGTCGTGATTTTTTTGACTTCTTTATTAACTGACATAAAAAATAATTTATTGGTTGGTTAATAGCGAAGAAGGGGAGATGGCTCTGCATTAGAATAAAACAAGTCCGTGACCGTTCGCTTTGAGGGTGTAAATGTAGGGAAAAAGATATTAGCTGTTAGCTTTAAGCTACAAGTTTGTTTATTTGAATGGAAATGTTTCGCTGAATAGCAATGCCCTGTTGTTCAGAAGAAATAATGTTGAAAATTGAAGCACTATCCAGCATCATGTATCCAGCATCATGTATCATGTATCCTGTATCCTGTATCCTGTATCTTGTATCCTGTTTTTTCCCTCACTTCTTCCCACAAATGCTGTATCAATCCATCTGCCAGGCCGATCTTTGGTATATAAATTTCCTGTGCATTTGCCCATCGCATGGCGTTGATGTATATCTGGAGAGCGGGCACGATCACATCCGCCCTGTCTTCCCTTAAACCATATTTAGAAATTCTTTCTGCCAGCGGTACCGCTTCAAGTTCGCGGTAATAATCTCTTAGCAACTCCAATGGCAATGGCTTGCCATCTTTTTTCTTACTTAATGAAAATACTTTATTGATATTACCGCCACTGCCAATTGCCACCACTTCTTTATGTCCTTTTGTTACGGCTTTGATCTCATCTTTCATCACATCCCATTCAGCTTCTGTTACTTTATTTTTCAGAAGCCTGATAGTGCCGATATTGTATGATTTTTTGAAAACCAATATTCCGTTGCTGAAAAAAGACAATTCGGTGCTGCCGCCCCCAACATCAATGTACATGTAGCTGTGGTCTTTGTCCATATTTTCTGCCACATGGTTCTCGTAAACGAGGTTGGCTTCCATATCGCCGGTTATGACCTCTATTTCTATACCAGTCTGTTGTTTAATATTATGAATGATTTCCGAAGCATTGGAAGCGTCTCTCATTGCACTGGTAGCGCATGCTTTAACAGCATCCACGCCATAAGCATTCATCAGGTGCTGGTAAGCTTTCATGGTTTGCATGAACATTTCCTGCCTTTCTGTTGAAATGAATTTGTTTTCAAAAACATCAAATCCGAGGCGGAGCGGTACACGAAAAAGGTTCATTTTTGTAAAAACAGCCTTACCGCCATTTTGCTGGGTTACTTCTGTAATTAATAATCTTGCCGCATTACTTCCTATATCTATCGCTGCCAGTTTCAAAAGCAAATTTTTTATGTTGATTCAATAAATATTCTGATGAATTCAAAATTCGTTCAATTCAGTCAATTTGAAGAAGAAAAAGTGAATGATGAAATAAGTTGTTAATAACTAGATGCTTTCAGGGGTTTTAACCGCTGTCGGGGTTTACAACCACCGACAGGGATTATTTCTTATATAAATAATTATATATCTCCACCTGTGAACGGATCTTTTTTGTGTTGCGTGGGTTAATATATTGGTTGCTGAGGTCGTTGTCGAGTACCCTTGCTTTTATGTTATCTGATAACTGGATATTCAGCAGGTCTTTTATTTCCTGCTGCATTTCTTTTTCAAGTATTGGTGCGGCGGCTTCTATCCGGTGGTCAATATTCCTTACCATCCAGTCGGCAGATGAAATATAAACTTTTTCATTTCCTCCGTTATAAAAGATCATCACACGTGCATGTTCCAGGTATTCATCGATGATGCTGATGGCCTGCACAGGTATTTTGAATTTTTTGCTTTCGGTGTACATGCAGCAGATCCCCCTGATGATCATTTTTATTTCCACACCTGCCCTTGCTGCTTCATTCAGCCTTTCTATGAGTAAAATATCACTGAGTGAATTTAATTTTAAAGTAATTGCTGCGGGCTTTTTACTTTTTGCCGCTTTTATTTCCCTGTTGATAAAACCGGTGATGGCCTTGCGCATATTGGCCGGACTTACGATCAGCGTTTTACAGGCTTTTAAAAACTGCTCCCTTGTTTTGGGATGCTCCAGGTAAGTGAATATCCTGTTCACATCGGCCATGATATTGCGGTCGGATGTAAGCAGGCAATGGTCACTGTATACCTGTGCTGTCTTTTCATTGAGGTTACCTGTGCTTACAAAACCATAATGGGTAGTTGTATTATTTACCCTTTTTTTAATAAGGCAAAGCTTGGCATGCACTTTCATATCGGGAACGCCCAGCAGCACTTTTACACCAGCTTCTTCCAGTTCTTCTTTCCATTCCAGGTTTGCTTCTTCATCAAACCTGGCTTTAAGTTCAAGCATGACCGTTACCTGCTTGCCGTTCCTTACAGCATTGGTCAATGCATTGATGACTTTTGATCTTTGGGCCAGCCGGTAGCAGGTGGTTTTGATACTCACAACATCCGGGTCAATGGCAGCTTCACGCAGAAGATCGATCATGCTTTCGAAAGAGTGATAGGGAAAATGAAGCATCACATCTTTTTCAAGTACAACATTGGTAACACTCTTTGTATGTTTTAGTAAGGGATGTGTAAATGGCCTTTTACGGTTGCTCTTCTGTTTAAAAACAGCATCCGGGAAATTGATGAAATCCTTGAAATTATGTATCCTGGCACCGGCAATGATATTGTCTTTATGCGATAAGCCCATCCGCTTTATCAGGTAAGCAAGTAGTGAATGGTCAATTTCCTTGTCGTAAACCAATCTTACAGGTTTCCCTTTCTTCCTGTTCTTTAAACCTTTTTCTATTTTTTGAATGAGGGATGTGGATACGTCATTGTCGATATCTATTTCTGCATCCCTGGTTAACTTGATCGTATGCGCAGAGAACTGATCATACCCGAACAGTGAAAAAATATTCGGCAGGCAAAACCGGATGATGTCTTCCAGCAGGATAATATATTGTTCATCATTTTTTGAAGGCAATATAACGAAGCGGGGTAGCCGCCTTGTAGGAACAGATACCAATGCAAATTTCTGCGGAATGCTTTTATCCTTTTTCGAAAGCCTGCAGGCCAGGTAAATTGATTTATCGTTCAGTACAGGGAAACTGTGAATGCTTTCGATCATCAGCGGCACGATATAACTTCTCACTTCTTCATTGAAATACTCCAATACAAATTTCTGTTGTACCGTATTTAATTTTTTATCGTTTACCAGGAATATCTGTTGCTTTTTTAATTCACGCAGGATATCATTCCAGATGCGTTCAAAAGCTGTTTGCTGGATGATCACTTTGTCCTGTATCTCTTCCAGTATACTTTCAGGGTTGGCTTCCAGGTGCATCTTTGCTTTGTGCCCGAGTAATATCATGCGTTTAAGTGCGGCCACCCGTACACGAAAGAATTCATCCAGGTTGTTTGAAAATATACCCAGGAAACGGATGCGTTCATTTAAAGGCACTGTTTCATCCGCAGCTTCCTGCAGAACCCTGCTGTTGAATGCCAGCCAGCTTATATCCCGGATGATCGTTTTTCGTTTTTGCAAAATATTAATATGAGTTAGCTGATATTAAATGATCAATATTCAATAAAGCAGTTTTTAATAAATGAATATTGTATTTTGAACATTGAGTATTGAAAATTTTTATTGAAAATGCAGCAATAGTTATGTAGAAATTAAAATTAAATGGTTATGCATTGCTGGGAATGATTTCAATATTAAATAATAATGAATTTTTATCCTGCTTTCATTTTTTCTATAATGGCAGTTGTGGAGATACCTTCCACCATTCCTGCAATAATAACTTCTCCGCCATTCGCTATTACTTCTTTGGCACCTGCGATCTGTTCAACAGTATAATCACCTCCTTTTACCAGCACATCCGGCATGACCGCTTTGATCAGGTTGAGCGGAGTATCTTCTTCAAATAAAATAACTGCATCTACCATCACCAGTGAGGCCAGCAAGAGGGCCCTCGCATTTTCATTGTTAACCGGCCTTGAAGATCCTTTTAATCTTTTAACGGATGCATCGCTGTTCACACCTACTATAAGGATATTGCCATGGCTTGCAGCTTCTGAAAGTGAAGCAATATGCCCTTCATGCAGGATATCAAAAACCCCGTTGGTAAAAACTATTTTTTTGTCTTTGATGCGCCATCTTTTTACTTCCCGTTCGAGCTCGGGTAAATTATATATTTTGGATGGGATCGGTTGAACTGATTTCATTGTCGGCTTTATTTTTATTCATATATGGTAAGAGTAACAACGCAAGCAATCCGGCTACAATGATGATCCCGGTAAATATTCCCCACATCAGCCAGCCAAATGCGATACCCAATGTTGAGGCAATACCATAGATCAACAGCGTTTCCTTTACAAAAATAGGGAAGGAGCCGATACCTCCCGGCGTGGCGATCATGGCCAGGGTGGCAAGTGATAAAACGGAACAGCCTGCTTTTATGCTAAGGTGTGATGTGCCTTCCATGGCATAAAAGCCCATGTAAATTTCCAGCAGGTACATCGTCCAGATAAAAAAAGTATGGAACAGGAATGCCCAGCGCCGTTTTAAATTTTTAATGGAAATGAAGCCTTCAGCCATGCCCATTAAAAACCCGTTTATTTTCTGGATGATGCGGTTCTCAGGGAATTTTTTAAAAAGAAGCCTTATAAAGAAGAGCACTGATAAAAAAAATACTGCAACGATGAGTAATTTGGCCCAAATGGGTAAGCCGGGCGCAAGCGCAATGAGCTTCAGTTTGCTTTCGAAGTATTCACCTACCACATCTATTTGTATCAAAACAGTAATGCCGATAAAAACGAGGTAACAAAAAAAATCAAATGCCCTTTCTACGATGATCGTCCCAACAAGTTTATCAACTTTCATTTTTTCATAGCGGGCAAGAAAGGTACAGCGCAGGATCTCTCCCAGTCGGGGAATGGCCGCATTGGCAAAATACCCAACCATTACTACAGCAAAAACATTTTTCAGTTTAGGATTGTACCCTAGTGGCTCCATCATTAATTTCCAGCGCATAGCCCTGCTGATATGGCCAAGCAGGATTGCTGTGATAACAGGGAACAGCAGCCAGTAATTGGCTTCCCTGAAAGCTTCTATGAAAGCCGTCTTCTGTTCTGCAGTCATGCTTTTAAGCTGCCACCAGACAAGAAAGATACCGCCACCTAAAAAAATTATGTATTGTAATATGGAAAAGATACGTTTACGCATAATTGCCTACAAGTTACAAATGGTTTTAAAAAGAAAGTAAACTGTTTTAAAGATCAGTTTATAACCATGTTATCAATTAACCTGACATCATTTAAATATGCGGCAACCAATGCTACCAGTTTTGTTTTCCCATCCCAGTTGTTTTGTAAAGCAAGATCTGAAGCGTCGGCAATTTCAACATAATCTGTTTTAAAACCGAAGGATGATAAATATGTTTCTGCTTTTGATTTCAATGCTGTTAACGGGCCCGGGCTTATCTCATTTTTAATCATGGAAAGTGCTTCAAATATCTTTACGGCTGTTTTTCTTTCAGATTCATTCAGCCTTGCATTGCGGCTGCTCATTGCCAGTCCGTCTGCTTCACGCAGGGTAGGACAAATGACCAGTTTCGTTTTAATATTATTAAGTTCCACCAGTTTATTAATGACCATGCATTGCTGAAAATCTTTTTGTCCAAGATAAAGTTTATCCGGCCCTACTATACCCAGCAACCTGTCCACCACCTGGCAAACCCCCTGGAAATGCCCTGGCCTGTATTTCCCTTCCAGTATGGTTTCGAGGTAACCAAGGTCGTAATGTAATTTGACAAGATCTTTCGGGTAAACTTCTTCAACCGATGGGAGGAACAAAACATCGCACCCCCATTTTTCGAGCAGATCAATATCATTTTCGATGCTGATGGGATATTTGTTGAAATCATCCGGGTTATTGAATTGTGTGGGGTTTACAAAAATGCTGCATACGGTTAACCGGTTTTCCTTTTTCGATTGCTCGATCAGGGATATATGGCCATTGTGCAGCGCTCCCATGGTAGGAACAAACCCAACTGAAATACCATTGACTTTGCTGTTTTTTATAAAGGAACTTAGCTCAGCAGCGGTTTTAAAAATGATCATTAATTGAGTTTTAATGCCCGTAAAGGCTTAACGAATAACAATTTCAATAAAAAAACAGTACCTTTGCGCACCATTTCAAAAAATATTATTGCACCTAACCAAGCGCAAATGTCAACAAAGAAAAGAATTTTATTTATAGCCAACGAAATGTCGCCTTATTTAGAGATGACAGAATTTGCTGAGATTGTAAATAAACTGGCCGTTTTATCCAATGATAATAACCTGGAAGTACGTTGTATCATGCCAAGGTTCGGTGTTATCAATGAGCGCAGGCACAGGCTTCATGAAGTAGTAAGGCTTTCCGGTATCAATGTATCGATCGATAATGATGATTATCCGCTCGTTATTAAAGTGGCATCTTTACCTAATGCAAGATTGCAGATATATTTTCTTGACAATGAGGATTTCTTCAAAAGGAAGACTGTTTTCACTGATGAAAAGGATGTGTGGTACGAAGATAATGGCCTTAGAACGGTACTATTCTGCAAAGGGGCGCTTGAAACTGTCAAAAAATTCGGATGGCCTCCCGACATCATTCATTGCAGTGGCTGGATGACGGGGTTGATCCCGATGTTCCTCAGGGTTGCATATAAAAAAGAACCCGTTTTCGGTAACAGTAAAATTATTTTTACAATTGGCCAGACAACGTTTAAAGAAAAGCTCGGGTCAGACTTCCTGAAACTTGCAGCCATCAATGACCATGTTACCAAAAAAGAACTGGAACCATATAAAGATGCAAACAATGTGGCCATGTTCAGAGGCGGTGCAACGTATGCAGATGCGATCACTTTCGGCGCAGAAAATGTAGATAAAAAATTAGTCGAAGAATTTTCAAAAGTGAAAGGCAAAAAAGTTTTGAAATACAATGCAGAAAGTGATTTAACAGACTATTTACAATTATATACCGACCTTGCCAAATAAGAAATAAACCAACCCATTTATTAAAATTACGCTTGTGCACAGAAGAAGAATCTCATCCCTTGTTTTAATCGGTATTCTTAGCATTATAATCATCGACTGGAGCTGTACTAAATTAGACACAACCGATCTTGGGAGTGACCTGATCCCTGCTGTTGACAATGTAAATACTTTCGCAGATACTTTTTACATCAACGCAACACAGCATCTCTATACCGACACCACGCTTGTTTTTAATAATGGTGACCAGGCTTTGGGAAATATCACAATGGACCCTATGTTTGGTACAACTGAAGCGAAATTATTCTTCCAGCTCAAACCAGGTACGTTCCCATTTGCCTTTGGCAATGCGGATTCAATCGCAGGAGGACTTGATTCTGTTGTTTTGTGCCTTGCTTATAAAGGATTCTGGGGCGACAGTACTTTGCCGCAACTGATCCAGGTAAATGAGTTAAATGATAACCGTTTCAGGGATTCATTAGGCAGCAGCTGGTATTGGCCAACAACGTATGAGCCCACAGGTATTGGTCCACTGGTTGGAACGAAACTCGTTGATATACGTACCCTCAATAATTATACTGTTTACAATAACAAGACAGATTCTGCCAATAACCAGATTCGTATAAAGCTTGACAATACTTTCGCAAACAAACTTTTTGCAAGCGACAGTATAGGCCTCGACAGGCCTGGTAACCATATATTCTTTAATGATTCTGTATTCAGGCATACTTTCAATGGATTTTCTGTTAAGTCAGCCCCGGGCTCCGGTAATGCATTGATGTATATAAATTATGCAGACACCAATACAAAACTGGAAGTTCATTACCGCAGAAAGAATGCCGGTAAAATTGATACCATTTATTCTTCTTTAAAATTCAGGACAGGTACTGCCGCCGACAGCAGTATTTACAGGTCTGTTTATGCAAACTATATTAACCGCAACAGGGCTTCATCATCTTCAGAAAACCCATTGCCCGGTGAATTGTATTTGCAGGGACAACCGGGAACCTATGCAGAATTAAAAATTCCCCAGTTAACAGGTTATACAAACAGGATCGTTCACAGAGCAGAGATAATTGTTGAGCAGATAAACGAACCTACCGACATTTTTGCAAAGTATTTTGTTCCTCCTGTTTTCTTATATCTCGATCTTAAAGATTCGTCAGCACCGCTTAAATATAAGCCCTTGTATTATGATCTGGCCCCTGCTGTATTTTATGATCCTGATGATGCAACAGGGTATAATGTTTATCCTGCATCTGGCCCGGATTTTAGTTATTTTGGTGCGTACAAACGTGCAAAGACAGGGCCTTTTGGAGAATCGATGTATTACTACAACATTAATGTCACAAGGTATATTCAGCACATGGTAATTAGCCAGAGCAGGAATTATGATATGCGTTTGTGGCCGGCATACAGCTTTAAATATCCTCAGTATTCAGGTCAATACCATGGTTACAATAACAGTATTGCACTTGGAAGGATCAAGGTTGGTAATGGGGATAATCCGAATTACAGGATGCGTATCAGGATCATTTATTCTAAAATAAAATAATTACTTATTAATATTATCATCAAAGTCCTTCTGTATATACAGAAGGACTTTGTCTTTAAATGTTACACCCTTATCTTTGCACTCTTAAAAAAAATAATATGCCTTATTTATTTACGTCAGAATCAGTTAGTGAAGGACATCCGGATAAAGTTGCAGACCAGATCAGCGATGCACTTATCGATAATTTTTTGGCTTTCGACCCAACCAGTAAAGTAGCATGCGAAACACTGGTAACAACCGGACAGGTTGTGCTTGCAGGCGAAGTGAAAAGTAAAGCTTACCTGGATGTACAGGAGATCGCAAGAGGTGTTATCCGCAAGATCGGGTACACAAAAAGTGAATATATGTTTGAAGCAAATTCATGTGGTATCTTGTCTGCCATCCATGAACAATCAGGCGATATCAACCAGGGAGTTGAACGCAAGGCTAAAGAAGAACAGGGTGCAGGCGACCAGGGAATGATGTTTGGTTATGCTACCAATGAAACAGATGATTACATGCCGTTGGCCTTGAACCTTGCTCACAAACTGCTGGAAGAACTTGCTGCATTAAGAAGGGAAAATAAGGCGATCAAATATCTTCGTCCTGATGCGAAGAGCCAGGTAACGCTGGAATATGATGATAACAACAAGCCTGTTCGTATAGACGCTATCGTTGTTTCCACACAACACGATGATTTCGGTAAAGACGATGCCATGCTTGCGAAGATCAAGAAAGACATCATCAATATCCTTATCCCAAGGGTTAAAGCAAAATACCCTAAATATTCACACCTTTTCAATAACAAGATCAAGTATCACATCAATCCAACAGGAAAATTTGTTATCGGCGGTCCGCATGGCGATACAGGTTTAACAGGCCGTAAGATCATTGTGGATACCTACGGTGGTAAAGGGGCGCACGGTGGTGGTGCATTCAGTGGGAAAGATCCGAGCAAGGTTGACAGGAGTGCTGCCTATGCAACACGCCATATTGCGAAGAACCTTGTAGCTGCAGGTTTGTGCAGTGAAGTACTGGTCCAGGTAAGTTATGCGATCGGTGTGGCACAACCAACAAGTATCAACGTGGTAACGTATGGTACTGCCAAAGTTAAACTCACTGATGGCCAGATTGCAGAAGCGATCATGAAAATGCCATGCTTTGATATGCGCCCTTATTTCATTGAACAACGCCTGAAATTACGCAA
>Ga0209023_10004416_pt1 | contig 16005 bp, 15 predicted proteins | sample LakOneMetagenome_FD_187468 | JGI IMG/M metagenome (GOLD analysis project Ga0209023, IMG submission 187468) | Freshwater and sediment microbial communities from Lake Erie, Canada (SPAdes) (version 2) | ecosystem: Environmental > Aquatic > Freshwater > Lentic | place: Lake Erie, Canada... | reverse complement strand
ACCTGCGCCAAAAGGCGGAAGCGCGTTATGCCGAAGCCCGTGAAAAAGCGAGCGCGGCCATCGCGTCGGGCCGGGACAAGGCCGATGAGGCGCTGAAGACAGCAAAAGCGTCCGCCGAGGAAGCTGCCAGGGTCGTGCAGGCCAGGGCAGCCAATGCTGCCGCTGCGACACGCGAACGCGCCCGGCGCGCAGCAGAGCGCACGACCGAGGGCGTCGACAAGAACCCCTTCGCCGCTGTGGCCGGAGGCCTCGCGCTCGGCGCCATTGTCGCAGCCCTCATTCCCCGAACGAAGCGCGAAGACGATGTGCTCGGCAAAACCGGAAAGTCGATCCGCGAACAGGCGGGCAAGGCTGCCAAGGCCGCGCGCGAGGCCGGGCAGGAACAGCTTGATGCGCTTGGCGTCAATGCGGATGCAGCACGGGCCCAGGTCCAGGAACTTGTCCGCAAGGTTGGGCAGGCCGCGAGTTCGGCAAGTTCTGCCGCGGCCGAAGCGGTGCGGCGAAAGACGAAATAGTATTCTGCCGCCACGGATGGACCAGCCGAACTACATTACCCCCGAAGGCCTTGCCGCGCTCAGGGCCCGCTATGAAGTCTTGTTCGCCGACGAGCGGCCCAAGCTGGTCGAAGTCGTCAGCTGGGCCGCGGGCAATGGCGACCGTTCGGAAAATGGAGACTATCTCTATGGCAAGAAGCGGCTGCGCGAAATCGACCGGGAATTGGGATGGCTTTCGCGACGGATGAAGGCCGCCAAGGCCATCAATCCTGCGGAACAGCCCGACAAAAGCCGCATCTGGTTTGGCGCGACCGTGACAATTGCGGATGAAGACGATCGTGAACGCGTTCTCACTTTGGTGGGCGATGACGAACAGGATGCCTCAGTTGGCCGGATCGGCTGGAACTCCCCGATCGCCCGCGCGCTTCGCGGAGCAGCGGAGGGCGATTCGCGCCGTGTCACGCTTCCGGCCGGAGAAATCGAATATGAGGTTATTCGGATTCGTTATCCCGATCCTTGATCGTCACGCTTAGCGCCGCTTCCGCCAGCTTCACCACGGCCGGGTCGGCCGCGAGCGGTTTCATATCCACCTGCTTTTCAAGAGTATCGGCAATGGCGGTGAGCGCCGCCATCCGCGCCGCCTTCTTGTGGTTTCCGTCGATCACCACCCAGGGCGCCCAGCGCGTATCGGTGCGCTTGAACATGTCGTGATAGGCATCGAGATAATCCGCCCGGCGCGCGCGGTTCCGATAATCCTCTGCCCCTGTCTTCCAGCGCTTCCACGGATTTTCGAGCCGCTCCCTGAAACGCTTGTCCTGTTCCTCCTGAGTCACATGCATGAAGAGCTTGACGAGCGTTATGCCATTGTCCTTCTGCTGCGCCTCGAATTCGTTGATCTCATCATAGCCGCGTTTCCATTCGGCTTCCGAACAAAAGCCCTCGACCCGTTCCACGAGTACGCGTCCATACCAGGTGCGATCGAAGATGTTGATTTCGCCCTTGCCGGGCAGGCGTTTCCAGAAGCGCCAGAGGAAATGGCGGACGCGTTCCTCCTCGGTCGGCGCGCCAACGGGCCAGACTTCGAACCAGCGAGGATCCCATCCCGACGTCAATCGCGTGATTGCGCCGCCCTTGCCCGACGCATCCCATCCCTCGACCGCGATGATTGCCGAGCGACCGTGAATGATATGCGCCACCTGGATCCGAGCCAGCCGCTGCTGAAGGGCCAGCAAGTCAGCGTCGTAATCGCCTACATATTTGTCGCCGCGCTCGAAATCGGAAAGGTTGATCGTCATCGCCACTGGCCCTTTGCTTTGCCCGCCAATAACAAGTTCGGGCAGGCTTGGCGAACCGGTTAACCCTGTTGTCCGGCGAGGTGTTCGACGATCAGCGCCGCCAGCCGTTCGGGCGCTTCCATCGGGATGAAGTGGGAAAGGTCAGTCCAATGCACATCCCGTCCACGGCGGAAATGCTGCGCGAGATCCGGCCAGGTGGGGCTTATCGAGAAATCCAGCGCCGATGCGCGCTCTCCATTGCGCGCGCGAAGGACCGTGACCGGGCAGTCGATCTTGGCGATCAGCGGATAGATATCGCGGCCCGCGCTCCCGAGATAGGCTGATGCTTCCAGGTACGGCGGGCAGGCCAACTCGAGCCCGCCGCCTTGGGCCGGGACGAGGCCGTAACGGCAGTAATCCGCCAGCACCTCTGGTTTCCAACTGTCATAGGGCGGGCGATCGGCAAAGCGGGCGATCATCTGATCGGCGCTTTCCCACGCGTTTCGGCGGCGCGACACGGGATGATCGGCAGGATCGGGTTCAGCGCCCTCTGCTTCTGCGCCATAATAATTAGGTGGCATCAGGACCGGATCGACCAGCAACAGTGAGGAGAATCGTCCGGGCAGCCGGGCCGCGACGAGCGCCGCGACGAAGCCCCCCATACTGTGCCCGACGGCAATGAGGGAGCCCGCCGGCAGGCTGCCGACCAAGGTTGCAACATCATCCGCCACATCCGACCAATTTCCGATCGAGGCCGGGCGAAAACTGCGTCCATGGCCGCGCAGGTCGGGCGCAATCACATGAGTGCCCGGCGGCAGGGCTGCGACCACCTGATCCCAACACCGCGCGTGAAACCCGGTCGCGTGGAGCAGGAGCAGCGACGGCCCCTGCCCGGCCTGGCCCCATTCGAACCAGCAAATCTCCCCCGCTGGTCCAGCGAAGCGATGCTCGACCGGCTGTGCCCCGCTCATCCCGCCTTGGGCTGTTCCACGACGCGGATGTTAAGTTCGCGCAGTTGCTTGGCCGTTACCGGGCCCGGCGCGCCCATCATGAGGTCTTCGGCCTTCTGGTTCATCGGGAAGACGATGACTTCGCGGATATTGGGCTCGTCGGCGAGCAGCATGACGATGCGATCGATGCCCGGCGCGGAGCCTCCGTGCGGAGGCGCACCAAACTTGAACGCGTTGATCATGCCCGAGAAATTCGTGTCCACGTCTTCCTGGCTGTAGCCGGCGATTTCGAACGCCTTGTACATGATTTCGGGCCGGTGGTTCCGGATCGCGCCCGAGGACAGTTCCACGCCGTTGCAGACAATGTCGTACTGATAGGCGAGGATATCGAGCGGATCCTTGCTCTCCAGCGCTTCCAGCTCGCCCTGCGGCATCGAGAAGGGATTGTGGCTGAAATCGACCTTCTTGGCGTCCTCGTCATATTCGAACATCGGGAAATCGACGATCCAGCAGAATTTGAAACAGCCCTGCTCGATCAAGCCCAGTTCCTCGCCCACGCGCGTCCGTGCCGCACCGGCCAGCTTGGCCGCCTGCAATTCCTTGCCGGCGGCGAAGAAGCAGCCATCATCGGGGCCAAGGCCCATCGCCTCGTAGATCGCCTTCATGCCCTCTTCGCCGTGGTTCTTGGCGATCGGGCCGCCAAACTCACCGCCCTTGCGGGTGACATAGCCGAGCCCGGCATAGCCTTCGGAGCGCGCCCATTCGTTCATGTCGTCGAAGAATTTCCGGCTCTTTTCGGCGGTCTTCGGTGCCGGGATCGCGCGGACTACCCCGCCTTCGCCGACGATCCGTTCGAACAGTCCGAAACCGGATTTCGCGAAGTGCGAAGTCACATCGGTGATGAGGAGCGGATTGCGCAGGTCGGGCTTGTCGGAACCATATTTGAGCATCGATTCGCGAAACGGAATGCGCGGAAACGGCGCCGGGCTGACTGTCCGGCCGTTCGCGAACTCCTCGAACACGCCGTGCAGCACCGGTTCGATCGCTGCAAACACATCGTCCTGGGTGACGAAGCTCATTTCGAAATCGAGCTGGTAGAATTCTCCCGGCGAACGATCGGCACGGGCGTCTTCGTCGCGGAAGCAGGGTGCGATCTGGAAATAGCGATCGAAGCCGGCGACCATCAGCAGCTGCTTGAACATCTGCGGCGCCTGCGGGAGCGCGTAGAATTTCCCCGGATGGACCCGGCTCGGCACCAGATAGTCGCGCGCGCCTTCGGGGCTTGAGGCCGTCAGGATCGGTGTCTGGAATTCGGTGAAGCCCTGATCGATCATGCGCTTGCGGATCGACGAGATCACGTTCGAACGCAGCACGATGTTCGCATGCAACCGCTCGCGCCGGAGATCGAGGAAACGGTAGCGCAGGCGGATATCCTCGGGATATTCGGAATCACCGAACACCGGCATCGGCAGTTCCTGCGCGGCGGACTGGATGCTGACCTCGCGGGCGCGGACTTCGATCTCACCGGTCGGAAGGTTCGCGTTCACAGTCGCGCCGTCGCGCGCCACGACGTCGCCGGTGATCGTCACCACCGATTCGGCGCGAGCACGGTCGAGCAGCTTGAAGGCTTCCGAATCCGTATCGGTCACGATCTGGGTCAGGCCGTAATGATCGCGCAGATCGACGAACAGCAATCCGCCATGATCGCGCTTGCGATGGATCCAGCCGGAGAGGCGAACGGACTGGCCGACATTGGCGGCGCGCAACTGGGCGCAGTTATGAGTGCGGTATGCGTGCATGAAGCATCAATTCTTTTGGAAAAATGGTTGATGCGCCTAACAGCGATGCACGCCCTGTTTGTCAAGCGGAACGGAAGCGTTATGGGGCGTCATGCATATTCATCCACTGATCGAGGATTCCGCCACACTCGCCAATCTCTGCGCCCGGCTGGCCGAATCGCCCTTTGTGGCGGTCGATACCGAATTCATGCGCGAGAACAGCTATTGGCCCGAACTCTGCCTGATCCAGATCGCCGACCACAACGAGGCGGCGGCGATCGACCCCATGAAGGAGGGGCTGGACCTTGGCCCGTTGCTAGACCTGCTGGTTTACAATGAGAATGTCCTGAAGGTCTTTCATGCCGGCGCACAAGACATTGAAATTGTTTACAATCTAACCGGAAAGACGCCGCATCCGCTGTTTGACACGCAAATTGCGGCGATGGCGCTCGGGCAAGGCGAACAGATCGGCTATTCGAACCTGGTCGATAGCTGGCTCGGCATCAATCTCGACAAGGGCGCGCGCTTTACCGATTGGGCGCGTCGGCCACTCGACAAGCGCCAGATCGACTATGCGATCGGCGATGTCACGCATCTTTCGACGCTATTTCCCCAGATGCTCGAAAGGCTTCGCAAAACCGGGCGGGGCGGCTGGCTTGACCAGGAAATGGAGCGGCTGGCCGATCCCGCGAATTATGTGAACGACCCCGAACAATCGTGGAAGCGCATCCGCATTGTCGGGCGCAAGCCCGAGGCGCTCGGTCGCCTGAAAGCCGTCGCCGCATGGCGCGAACGCGAGGCGCAGAACAAGAACCTGCCGCGCGGGCGAATCATCAAGGATGAGACAATGGCCGACATTGCCTCCCACCCACCGCGCAGCCAGGGCGATCTGGCCAAGGTCCGTGGTCTTTCCCCCGCTTGGGCCAACAATGACATTGGCGGGCGGCTGATGGCCATTCTGGCAGCCGCCGAACCGTTGCCGGCGAACGAAATGCCGCCGCGAGACGACAAGAAGCCGGGCTTGGGCAAGGAAGGCGCGCTTGTCGCCGACCTGTTGAAGCTGCTTCTCAAGATCCGCTCGCGTGAAATCAGCGTGGCGTCGCGCTTGCTCGCCCGTTCGGAGGAGCTGGAACTCCTTGCCGCCGGGCAGCGCACGGGCCTCCCGATGCTCGAAGACTGGCGGTTCGATCAGTTCGGGCGCGATGCGCTCGCGCTGGTTGAGGGGAAGCTTGCCTTTGCGGTTCTCGACGGCAAGCTCTGCATGACCCGGACGAGCGACGACTAGAAAGGCCTGGGCCGTCCTGCAATTGTGCTAGGATCGGTTGATTTCCGGTGTTTTACCCAACGCATTTCCCAACTGTCTCAGGCGGCGCTCGACGGCATCTCCGAGCAACAGTTCTGCATCGCCCCTGACTGAGAGAACCAGCCGGTCGCCGGAAATCGACAGTCCCGACGCCCTAAGCGGCACCGCCACGCCACCGCTCAGCCTCTGGCCCAACCGCATCGCAAAGCCCCAGTTCTGGGCGCGGCTCAGGTCTTCCTCGGCCGCAAGCTTGCGCAGGATCGCGGGGCGGACATTGCCGCCGCCGAACGCGGCAAACAAGGCTTGGCCGATCATGGCGCGGCCTCGCGCATCGAGCCCAAGCCAATTGCCGTGCAAAGCCACCTCAAGCCCGCGTTCCGCACGAAAATCGGGATTTGCCGCCCAGCCGATATCGCCCAACAGGCATGCCGCAAGCCTGAGGCGCCGGTCGACAGGGGACTCTAAGGCGAAGAGTGGGGAAATCCATTGATCGAGCAGGTCGCCATGTTCGGGAAAGCGGCCTTGCAGCTCGCCTTCGGCCCATGCCGCTTCGATCAGCGGATCGAGCGTCCGCTCCGGTTCCGGCAATTGCCTGTAGTGCAACCCTTCACGCAGCCCGGTCGCCGAAACGATAAGCGAGCCAGGCCGTATCAGCCAGCTCAACTCAGCCAGAAGCGCCGCGGCATCCGCCATCGCCGGATAGCGCGCGCTTGCAACAATATTTTTTTCTTTCAGTAGATTACGATCGAGTCTTGCCACCGCACGAACGAGAGCGGCCGGAGCTGTTGGCGGCATTGAGTAGTGATGGACGATCGGTAGAGGATAACGGGCCAGATACATATGGATCCTGCCCAGCGAGCGCCACGAGCCGCCCACAAGGTAGAAGGGCAGCCCTTCCCCCAAGCCCGCCCAACCTTTGGGCTTGAGCAGTTTCTTGACCTGCTTGCGCAGTTCGCCGGTTCCGCGTTCGCGAATCGAGGCAAGCCGCAAGACCCCTAGCGGAAAGGATTCGCGTTCCAGGACACGGCCTTTTTCCACATGGGCCAGTTCAAGGCTTCCCCCACCAAGATCTCCCACGATGCCATTGGCATTTTCAAAGCCGGCGATCACGCCATAGCCTGCGACCTCCGCCTCCTCATCGCCTGACAACAACTCCACGGGCAGGCCAAGCGCCCTTATCGCTTCCAAGAATTGGGCGCCGTTGCTTGCCTGGCGAACGGCGGCAGTCGCCACGGTGATCGGCCGCGGGACACCCATCAGGGAGGCGATATAGCGGAAGCGCGAAAGCGAATTGAGCGTGGTTTCTATTGCCTTGGCATCGAGCAGCCCGGTCGCCACAACCTCTCGCCCAAGGCCAGCCATTACCTTTTCGTTGAACAGGATCGATGGCGCCCGCGCAGGTCCGTTGAAGACGACAAGCCGGACCGAATTCGACCCAATATCGATCACGGCATGCCGCCCGGACGCGGCTATTTCTTCCTGTCGAAGCGCAGCTTGGGAACGCCTGCCGCCTTGTCGAGCGCCGCGCCGCGCCCCGAAAGCGACGGGTTCGTCATGAAGTACCGGTGGAGATTGAATGGTTTTTCTCCATGCGCAATGCGAACATAGCGGCCATCCGCCTGCAATTCCCAGCTTTGCTCATTATCGAGCAAATTGGCAACCATCACCTGATCGAGCACCTGATCGTGAACCGTCGGGTTTTCGATCGGGAGCATATATTCGACGCGGCGGTCGAAGTTCCGCTGCATCCAGTCCGCCGATGAAATATAGACCCGCGCCTTGTCGTTGGGGAGCGCCGCACCGTTCCCGAATGCCCAGATCCGGCTATGTTCGAGAAAACGCCCGACTACCGACTTGACGCGGATATTGTCCGACATGCCCGGCACGCCGGGCCTGAGGCAGCAAATCCCGCGCACGATCAGGTCGATCGGCACGCCGGCGCCGCTCGCCTCGTAGAGCTTTTCGATAATCGCCGGATCGACCAGAGAGTTGAACTTGGCCCAGATGCCCGACTTTTTGCCCGCGCGCTCGTTAGCGATTTCGGTGTCGATCAGCTCGAACAGGGCAGAGCGCAAATTCCTGGGGCTCATGCTCAGCATTTCGAGCTTTGACGGCTCGACATAGCCCGTGATGTAATTGAATATCTGCGCGGCATCGCGGCCCGCGCGGGGGTCTGCGGTGAAAAAGCTCAGATCGGTATAGATCCGCGCGGTAACGGGGTGATAATTGCCCGTCCCGAAGTGGCAATAGGTCCTGTATTTGCCATTCTCGCGCCGCACCACCATCGAAATCTTGGCGTGCGTCTTCCAGTCGATGAACCCGTAAACGACTTGCACACCGGCGCGTTCGAGCTGGTTCGCCCAGAGTAGGTTCTGCTCCTCGTCGAAACGCGCCTTGAGCTCGACCACCGCCGTCACCGACTTGCCGGCCTCGGCTGCGTCGATCAGCGCCCGGATCACCGCCGATTGCTTGCCCGCGCGATAGAGCGTCTGCTTGATCGCCACGACGTCGGGATCTGCCGCTGCCTGGCTGAGGAACGCCAGCACGACGTCGAACGCCTCGTAGGGATGGTGGACAAGAATGTCCTTGGCCGAAATCGCCGCAAAGCAATCGCCGTCATGCTCGCGGATACGCTCTGGAAAGCGCGGCGTATAGGGCGTGAATTTCAGGTCGGGCCGATCCTCATCGACCAGCTGCGCAAGATCGCCGATCCCCAGGAAACCCCCGGTTTCCGAAATGATCGCGTCATTGCCGCCGAATTCGTTCTTGACCACGGCTTCGAGCTGTTCGGGCATCCCCGTTTCGACTTCGAGCCGAATGACTCGCCCCCTGCGGCGGCGTTTGATCGCGCTGCGGAAATAGCGGACCAGATCTTCCGCCTCTTCCTCGATCTCGATGTCGCTGTCGCGGATGATCCGGAATGCCCCCGCCCCCAGCACCTCGTAACCGGGAAACAGCAGCCCCGTGAAGCGGCGGAGCATCATTTCCATCGTAACATAGCGCGCCTTGCGCCCCGGAATCCGCACGAAGCGCGGCAAGGTGGCCGGAATCATGACAAGCTCGCGAATGGGCTCGCCATCGGACAGGCGCTTGAGATCGAGCAACAGGCTCAAGCCCTGATTCGGAATGAATGGAAAGGGATGGGCCGGATCGAGCGCTTGCGGGGTGAGTACGGGAAATATCTGTTCGCGGAAATGGCGCTCGAGAGCAGTTGCGACTTCGCCTTGAATCGCGTCTTCGTTAAGCACCGTGATCCCCGCATCGCCGAGTTCGGACGCCAGCCTGGCCCATTGTGCCTGCTGCGCTGCCATCAGCGCGTCGGCATCTCGTGCGATCGCCTCGAGCTGTTGCGTTGGCGTCATCCCGTCTACGCTTCGTTCTTCAATATGCTGTAATTGCTGGCCTTTCAGCCCGGCCACACGGACCATGAAGAATTCATCGAGATTGCTGCCCGAGATGGAAAGGAAGCGCAGACGCTCCAGCAGCGGGTGCGCGGGATTCACCGATTCTTCGAGGACACGCTGATTGAAGGCCAGCCAGCTCAGTTCCCGATTGAAATAGCGCGCACCCGAATCGATGACCATTGGGTCAATCGCTCCAGCCTTTTCGCGTCTGTCCAATTCGTTGAGCATTCGTCACCCTATTCCGTTTCACCCATCAGATGCTGTTCCTCGAGAACGGCACGCGCCAGCCTCGTTGTAACAGCACGATGTTGCGAAAGTGCGACTGTATCGATCGCATCGACCACGCGCATCAGGGCAACATAGCTCCGTTCGATCCGGCTGGCGATATAGGCTGTGGTCTCGGGGGTGATTTGCAGGCCGCGCCGGGCAAATTGCTTCTCCAGAAGCATCTTGGTCAGCATATCGTCAGGCTCGTCGATCGTGAACACCGGGGTGGCCGACAGGCGTGACGCCAGATCCGGCAAACGAACCTTCCAGACCGGCGGCGGCGAAAGCGCGACGAGCAGCAACGGCTTGCGCTCTTCCTGCGCGAGGTTCCAGCGATGGAACAGGTCGGCTTCCTTGTGCTGTTCGGCATCGTCGATGAATGTTCCGCCCGTCTTCGCGGCAAAGATGCGGCCAAGCAGCGAGCGCCCGGATTTTCTCGGACCGGTCAGTATGGCAGCGCGGACCGGCCAGCTTCCGGGGCGGTCGATCCCGTCGACTGCGGCGCGGTTGGCGGCCGTCACGATATAGCTTTCGGCATCTTCAGGCGCGGGCCAGTCAAACGGCAGGGCGATCTGCGACATGATGCTAGCGACTGATGCGGAGCGCGCCGCCACCTTCCTGCACCTTGAACCCGCGCGCCGAAAGGGCTGCCTTCAGCGCTCCCAAGTCGCCAGCGAAGGTCACACGCATGACCGAGACGCCGCCCAGCGCAAGGCTTCCGGTTGAGGCGAAGCGCACCCCTGAAATCCCGCGCACCGCCGCTTCGGTACTGCTGACTGAGGCAACATCGGGCGTTTCATACTGCACCGAGTAGGTCGCCGTACCTGTTGTCGCGGCTGTCGCGTCCGGCATTTCCGTCGTATCCGCAGAATCCTCGACCGCCGTCTCTTCGGTCGGAAGCGCTTCGACATCGACCGGCTGCTCGATCACCAGCGACGAATCGGGGCGGAGCCGCCCGTCCGCCAACGCCTGCGAGAACATCTGGTCCATCCGCCGGACGCCTTCGTCCATCATCAGGGGAATTCCGGCACTCGATCCGACACGCAGGACAAAACTCGAAAGGGGGCGGTTGTCTGGACCGAACCGGGCCGAGAAATGACCGATAACCGGCCCGCCCGGCCATAACCGCTCCAACCTCACCTGCGGCACGAGAACATCGGCCGCGCCATATTGATCAAGCAGCATGCGCCACCAGCGCCGCCCCGGCCGACCGGTCTGTCCGTAGTTGAGCAAAAGCGGGTCCGCCCCGGTGCCACTGGGTCGCACATAGTCTATCGAACTGCCGCCCGTACGAAACCGAGCCCAGGCCTTTTGCCACTCGGTGCGCGTTTCGAAACTCTGCGGTGTGCCGCCCGACCACTGGACCGGAATGACGAGCAGCGGCGCCGAGCGGATCGACGATCCGCTGACGCCCAGGATCTGCCCGGCCCGTACCCGGTCGAACAGGACACCCAGCGTCGCGATATAGCGATTGGGGCCGATCTGCTCATTCTCGACAACGATTCCCGCCACGATCGAGTCGAGCGCCGAATCGCTCAAGCCAGGTGCGCCACCGCCATGGACGTTGCTCCAGAGCAAACGCCAGCCCTGGCGCTGAGCTTCGCGCCAGCCGCCATAGCGCGCAGCGTTCGCGTTTTTGGCCGCAACATCGACCTTGATACCGGAAACCTCGAAGTCCGATGAGCTGTCGATCGGCGCAACTCCGCGGTCTCCGCCCTCGATCTGGGCGATGACACCGGCACCAAGGCCAGCCAGTCCCAGCGCAAAGGCAAGCGGAACGGGGCGCAAAAAACGGGAAATATCGATCACGCGGCCCTTTTGGCGATGGAATCGTGGAATTCCAAGCGCGTTGTGGATACGGGAGGCGCGATGACGAACAGACATAATCAGGACGAGCCCTATACCTATGCCAAGGCGGGGGTTTCAATCTCTGCGGGAAATGCGCTTGTCCGCGCCATCGCGCCGCTTGCGAAATCGACGCGCAGAGCGGGCGCAGACGCGGATCTTGGCGGATTCGGGGGCTTTTTTGACCTCAAGGCGGCGGGCTTCAGCGATCCGCTGCTGGTGGCCGCCAATGACGGCGTCGGGACGAAGCTGAAACTCGCCATCGATTCGGGGCGGCATGACGGCGTGGGAATCGATCTGGTCGCGATGTGCGCGAACGACCTCATCGTCCAGGGGGCCGAACCCCTCTTCTTCCTCGACTATTATGCAAGCGGGAAGCTCGACAACGCAGTGGCAGAGCGGGTTGTCGCCAGCATCGCCGAAGGCTGCAAACAGGCGGGCTGCGCGCTGATCGGTGGCGAAACCGCTGAAATGCCCGGCATGTACGCCGATGGCGATTATGACCTGGCCGGGTTCTGCGTCGGAGCGGTCGAGCGCGACCAGGTATTGACGGCGGACAAGGTGGCGGCCGGGGACGTGATTCTCGGGCTCGCCTCTTCAGGGGTTCACTCCAACGGCTTTTCGCTGGTCCGCCGGCTGGCGGCGGACAAGAACTGGAAGCTCGATCGCCCTGCCCTGTTCGACCAGAATGTGCTGCTGATCGACGCGCTCATGGCCCCCACCCGAATCTATGTGAAGGCGCTGCTTCCCGAAGTCCGGGCGGGGCGGATTCATGCCATGGCGCATATCACCGGCGGCGGGCTCCTTGAAAACATCCCGCGCGTCCTGCCCGATGGGCTCCACGCCCATGTCGATGCGAGCCTCTGGCCCCAGCCGCGGCTGATGGCCTTCCTTCAGGCGCAAGGGAATATCGAGCCGGAGGAAATGGCGCGCACCTTCAATTGCGGGATCGGCATGGCCGTGGTCGTGGCCGAATCCGATGTGGCGGAGGTGACCCGGTCACTGGAAGCGGCGGGCGAAAGCGTCCACCGCATTGGCCATATCGCGGCGGGCGAAAAAGGCTGCACGGTGACGGGCAGCGCCGATACATGGTCGGCGATGGCCGCATGGAGCGCGACGCACAATGGCTAGGGCGCGGGTCGCCGTCCTGATCTCCGGCCGGGGATCGAACATGGCCGCGCTGGTCTATGCCGCCAAGCAGCCCGAATGCCCGTTCGAAATCGTCCTCGTGGCGGCCAATGATCCGGAAGCCCCAGGGCTGAAGCTGGCCCGGGCCGAAGGCATTCCCGTTTTTGCGCAAAGCCACAAGGGCATGAAACGCGAGGATTTCGATGCCGTCATCACGGCCCGGCTCAAACAGGCGCAGACCGAATATGTCGCGCTGGCCGGATATATGAGGCTCCTGTCGCCGGCCTTTGTCGGCGAGTGGCGCGACCGCATCCTCAATATCCACCCTTCGCTCCTTCCCAAATACAAGGGCCTCGACACGCATGAGCGCGCGATTGCGGCGGGCGACACGGTCTCTGGCTGTACCGTCCATGTTGTCACGGCCGAACTGGATGACGGGCCGGTACTGGGCCAGACCAGGGTCGCCATCCTCCCCGACGATACGGCGGAGACGCTTGCCGACCGGACTCTCATTGCCGAGCATCAGCTCTATTCGCGCGTCCTGGCCGACTATGTCAGCCGCGAATCCTCGCCCGACTGGATCCTGGGCCAAATCCGCGCACTGGCGCTCGAACTGCCGGAAGTCGACGAAAAGACTTCGCACGGTTCGCCCGGATTTTTCGTGAAAGGCGGCAAGTTCTTCGCCTATTTCAGCTATGATCATCATCACGACGGGGTCACCGGCCTGCTTCTCAAGACCAGCGGCCCCGAAGAACAGGCCATGCTCATCGAGCAGGAGCCGGACCTCTACTACAAGCCCGCCTATCTCGGCCCATCGGGCTGGATCGGCATCCGGCTCGACCTGGGCGGGATCGACTGGGGCCATATCGGTGAGTGGCTGCGCAAGAGCTGGTCGCACATCGCGCCCGCCCGGCTGCGCAAGGCGCACTTCCTGGCCGACGAGTTCTAGCCGCGTAAATCAGGCTTTGGGCGGGTGAAGCCCCTGGAGCGGCTGGCCGAACAATTCCGCCCTCCCCCGGGTTGCCGCCTCGAGCATTGGCCGCCTCAGCGCGAAATAATGGCTGGGTGCAAGGCCCAGAAAGCGCTGAAAATCGCGGATCATGTGGCTTTGGTCGACATATTGCGGATCGAGGAAATCGGGCCATTCGTCATAGGGGCGGGCGTGGAGCGTGCCGAGCATCCTGAGAAATCGCTGGCGGCGGAGCAGAAGCTTGGGCGGAAAGCCGAAGCCGCGTTTCGAAAGCCGCGCCAGCCGGCTCTGCGGCAATCCCAGGGTGGAGGTAATCTGCTCGACAGTTGCGCTCGCCGGGTCGATCAGGACCTGGAACAGGGCCTGCACCTGCGCGTCATTGGGCGCCGCTCTTGCCCGGTCCAGCATGTCGAGCATGAACGAATCGGCGACGCTGACGCGACCTTCGAAATCGTGAGCGTCGTGCAAGGCAGCTTCAAGCGCACCGGCCGCTGCACCCATCACGGTTTCGAGCGGAGTGAACCGATCGGCATGATCGCTCGCCTCCGCGCGCCAGAACCGGTTCCAGCCTGTCGGGAGGACGCCGATGCCGAATGCCTTTCCGGCGCGGCCCCGCACGAAAGTCGGGCGGCTGGTCGGGCCGTGGATGATCGCGCTTTGAACATGGAGCAGCGCTTCGCTGGCCGGGCCGAACAGCCACTGCCCGTCGATCGGCACGCGGATATTGGCCCATTCGGGATGCATCATATCGTCGACAACGCCGTCGCCCGAGACGGTCATTTCCCAATAGGTCGACAGGAAGGGGCGGAGGCGCTCGGCGGGAACGGCAAACCGAACTGCCACCCCCGCCATGGTTCAGCCGTTCAGATGCGTGAGAATTTCGGGCAGAAGCGCGGCGTCTCCGCACGCAATGACATGCCCGTCGCTGGCGCTGGTGAGCGGCCTGCCCTGCCAATCGCGCATGATGCCGCCGGCACCCTCGACGACCGGGACGAGCGCGGCAAAATCGTGGAGCTTCAGCCCGGATTCGACGACAAGATCGATCTGGCCGATCGCGACCAGCCCGTAATTATAGCAATCGCCACCATAGAGCGTGTCGCGCGTCGCCGGGATGAGCCGTTCAAAGGCGCGGAAGCGCTCTGCCGAAAAGGCTGCGGGGGACGTGGTTGCCTGTACCGCCTGAGCCAGCGTCGCGCACCGGCGCGTGTTGGCCGGATTGCCGTTGAAGAGCGTGCGTTGCCCCGCGGCGCCGATCCAGCGTTCCCCGCTGATCGGCTGGTCGATCAACCCAAGGATCGGCACGCCATCCTCGATCAGCGCGATCAGCGTCCCAAAGATGGGGCGGCCACCGACAAAGCTGCGCGTGCCGTCGATCGGATCGAGCACCCAGACCCGCGAAGCCGTTTCGCGGGTCTTGCCATATTCCTCGCCGATGATCCCTTCGTCGGGCCGCTCGGCCTCGAGGATCGTCCGGATCGCCGCTTCCGCTGCCCGGTCGGCGAGCGTCACAGGCGTCGCATCGGCCTTCATTTCCAGCCCGAAATCGGCCCGGAAATATGGCCGGATCGCCGCTCCTGCCGCATCGGCAAGGCGGCTGGCCAGGGCAAGATCAGCCGACAATTTCTTCCGGCTTGAAGAAATAGGCGATTTCGATCGCGGCATTCTCATCGCTGTCCGAACCGTGAACCGAATTGGCCTCGATCGATTCCGCAAGCGTCTTGCGGATCGTGCCTTCGGCGGCGTTCTCAGGGTTGGTCGCACCCATGATGTCGCGGTTGCGCTGAACGGCGTTTTCGCCTTCGAGCACCTGCACGACGACCGGGCCAGACGTCATGAAGGCCACAAGGTCATTGAAGAAGGGGCGCTCGCTGTGAACGGCATAAAAGCCTTCGGCCTGGGCCTTGGTCATATGGATGCGCTTCGAGGCAACGACGCGCAGCCCGGCTTCTTCCAGCATCTTGGTGACGGCGCCGGTCAGGTTGCGGCGGGTGGCGTCGGGCTTGATGATCGAAAAGGTACGATTGGCGGCCATGTCTGGTCGTCTCCATTGGACTTGAGGGGTTGGATTTGGCCGCGCCTCTATAGGGTGCGGGGTTCAAGGGCAAGGGGGGAGCAGCACGCCGCATTCCCACTTTCAATGGAATGGCAGCGGCTTTTCAATTCATGGCATCCGAATCCGGCCGACATTCCGTAGCAATTAGACACCCTCATTTGTCATTCCCGCGAAAGCGGGAACCCAGCAGCGGCAAGGTCATGGCAAAAACTTACTATGTTTATATCCTTGCCAGCAAACGCAATGGAACGCTCTATACTGGCGTGACAGGCGACTTATCGCTGCGCGTCCACCAACATCGAACCGGGACAGGCAGCACTTTCACAAGGCGCTATGGCGTATCCATGCTTGTCCACGCAGAGCCATTCGAAGATGTCAGCTTCGCTATTGCGCGCGAGAAAGCGATCAAGAAGTGGCGCCGTGCATGGAAATTGGAATTGATCGAACGGGACAACCCGGATTGGCTCGATCTCTATCAGCATTTGCCTTGATTCCGACGGACTGGGTTCCCGCTTTCGCGGGAATGACAAAAATTGTGG
>Ga0209023_10004415_pt1 | contig 16015 bp, 16 predicted proteins | sample LakOneMetagenome_FD_187468 | JGI IMG/M metagenome (GOLD analysis project Ga0209023, IMG submission 187468) | Freshwater and sediment microbial communities from Lake Erie, Canada (SPAdes) (version 2) | ecosystem: Environmental > Aquatic > Freshwater > Lentic | place: Lake Erie, Canada... | reverse complement strand
GGCCGCGGGTTGACCCAGCCCGGGCAGCGCGCCGGCCGCGGCGTCGGTCTGCGCGATCGTGACGTGCAGGCCGTCGAACACCTCCTGCACGTGGACGAGCGCCTGCTGCGGCGACCGGTCGGGCGCGAACCGGAAGTTCACCGTCACCGACGCCGCGTCCGGGATGACGTTGCCGGCCACCCCGCCGTCGACCTTCACCGCCGACAGACCCTCGCGGTAGACGCAGCCGTCGATGTCCACCTCACGGGCATGGTAGGCCGACAGCCGGTCCAGCACCGCCGCCAGTTTATGAATCGCGTTGTCGCCCAACCACGATCGCGCCGAATGCGCACGGGTCCCGGTCGCACTGATCAGCACCCGCAGGGTTCCCTGGCAGCCGGCCTCGATGAGGCCCCCGGTCGGTTCGCCGAGGATGGCGACGTCGGCGGCCAGCCAGTCGGGCAGGTCACGTTCGATGCGGCCCAGGCCGTTGGCGGCGGCCTCGATCTCCTCGCAGTCGTAGAACACCAGCGTCAGGTCGTGGGCGGGCTCGGCGACGGTGGCGGCCAGGTGCAGGAAAACGGCATCGCCCGACTTCATGTCGGCGGTGCCGCAGCCGTAGAGGTTGGCCCCGTCCCGGCGGCTGGGCAGGTTGCCTGCGGCCGGGACGGTGTCCAGATGCCCGGCCAGCAGGACCCGGCTGGGCCGGCCGCGACGGGTACGGGCCAGCACGGCGTTCCCGCTGCGGACGATCTCGAAGCCCGGGGCCTGTTCGCGCAGCGCGTCTTCCACCTCGTCGGCGATACGCGACTCGTCGCGGGACTCGCTCGGGATATCCACCAGCGCAGCGGTCAGCGCGACGGGGTCGCCGTGGAGGTCCAGCATGTGTCCACGGTATCGCCCCCGGTCCGATGCCTCCCCATCCGCGACCGGCCGTGTCTGCACGGGGCACGCCGGTCTCCGGTGGACAAATGCGGACGCTCGGGCTCGGTCGGCGCCCGGTATTCTCTGGGACCGTGACTGGAGCTTCCGGAATCGGACTGGCGACGCTGACGGCCGACGGGACGGTACTGGACACCTGGTTCCCGGCGCCCGAGTTGGGCGACTTCGACCCGCCGGGCAACCTGCGGCTGACCACCGCCGAGACCCCGGCCGACCTGCTGGCGCTGGTTGGTTCCGATCATGACCGCGGCACCGAGACAGTGGTGCTGCAGACGACGGTCGTCGACCTGGCGGCGCCCGCCGCCGATGCCCACGACGTCTGGCTGCGGCTGCATCTGCTGTCGCACCGACTGGTCGCCCCGCACGGGCTGAACACCGAGGGCTTCTTCGGCCTGCTGACCAACGTGGTGTGGACCAATCACGGCCCCTGCGCAGTGGACGGCTTCGAGTCCGTGCGCGCACGGTTGCGCAAACGTGGACCGGTGACGGTCTACGGCGTCGACAAGTTCCCCCGGATGGTCGACTACGTGCTGCCCGCCGGGGTGCGGGTCGCCGACGCGGACCGGGTCCGGCTGGGCGCGCACCTGGCCGCCGGAACCACCGTCATGCACGAGGGGTTCGTCAACTTCAACGCGGGCACCCTGGGCACCTCGATGGTCGAGGGCCGGATCTCGGCCGGTGTGGTGGTCGGCGACGGTTCCGACGTCGGCGGTGGCGCATCGATCATGGGCACGCTGTCCGGCGGTGGCAGCGAGGTGATCTCGCTGGGCAAGCGCTGCCTGCTGGGGGCCAACTCCGGGCTGGGCATCTCGCTCGGCGACGACTGCGTGGTCGAGGCCGGCCTGTACGTGACGGCGGGCACCAAGGTCAGCACCGCCGACGGCCGGACCATCAAGGCTCGCGACCTGTCGGGCGCGAACAACCTGCTGTTCCGCCGCAATTCGACCTCGGGTGCCGTCGAGGTGGTCGGCCGGGACGGCCACGGCATCACCCTCAACGACGCCCTGCACAGCAACTGACCCGGGCCCGTGAGTCTCGAACACGCGTTCAGCGAGACCGAGCGGCGGGCGGTCTACCGCGCCATCTTCGAACGCCGTGACATGCGCCGGTTCGTCCCGGGCACCACCATCGACCACGACGTACTGGCCCGCATCCTGCGCGCCGCGCACGCCGCCCCGAGCGTCGGCCTGATGCAGCCGTGGCGCTTCATCCGAATCACTGATACGTTGCTGCGCAAGCGGATCCGTGCCCTGGTGGACGAGGAGCGCCAGCGCACCGCGACCGCCCTGGGGCGGCGGGAGGACGAATTCCTGGCCCTGAAGGTGGAGGGCATCCTGGATTGCGCCGAGCTCCTGGTGGTGGCCCTGGGCGAGGGCCGTGAACGGCATGTTTTCGGCCGCCGCACGATGCCCTACATGGATCTGGCGTCGGCGGCCTGCGCCGTGCAGAACGTCTGGCTCGCCGCCCGCGCGGAAGGCATTGGGGTGGGCTGGGTTTCGATCTTCGACCCCATCGAACTGGCCGCGCTGCTCGGCATTCCCGACGGCGCCGAACCCATCGCCGTGCTGTGCCTGGGCGAGGTGCCGGAGTTCCCGGATCGCCCACAGCTCGAGATCGACCACTGGGCCACCGCCCGGCCGCTGTCGGAGTTCGTGTTCGAGAACGGCTGGGGCTGACGCCGAGGAGAGTGCACAAAGGGCCGCCCGGGCGCGGCGCGTCGCGAACCGACGCGCACACTCGCGGTGGAGGCTACTCCGCTGCCAGGATGCAGAATTCGTTACCCTCGGGGTCGGCCAGCACCACCCAGGACTGTTCACCCTGACCGATGTCTACGCGGCGGGCGCCCAGGGCGAGCACGCGTTCGACCTCGGCCGGCTGATCGTCGGGCGTCAGGTCGATGTGCAGGCGATTCTTGACCGTCTTGCCCTCGGACACCGCCAGGAAGAGCCAATCGGGCCCGGCACCCGCCGGCGCGCGCAGCACGACGTCGCCGTCGTCGGTGGACTCGGCCGGCCAACCCAGCACCGCCGACCACCACTGGCCCTGCGCATGGATGTCGGCGGCGTCGATGCACAGTTCGCTGAACCTCAGGACCATGTGAGCAACTCCTTCTTCAGCACCTTGCCCATCGCGTTGCGGGGCAGCGCGTCGACGATCCGAACCTCGCGGGGCCGCTTGTGGGCCGAGAGTTGTTCTGCCACAAAGTCGATCAGTGCCTGCGGCGCGGCGTCGCCGACCACGAAGGCGACGATCCGCTGACCCAGGTCGTGGTCGGGCAGCCCCACCACGGCCACCTCCGCGACCCCGGGGTGGCCCAGCAGCGCGGTCTCGACCTCGCCGGCCCCGACCCGGTATCCACCGGACTTGATCAGGTCGACCGATTCCCGCCCGACGATGCGGTGCATCCCGTCGCCGTCGAGCACCGCCACATCACCGGTGTGATACCAGCCGTCGGCGCCGAGCACCTCGGCGGTGGCCGCCGCCCGGTTCAGATAGCCGTCGAACATCATCGGCCCCCGAACCTGAAGGCGCCCAATGGTTTCCCCGTCATGCGGCACGTCGGCGCCAGCCTCGTCCACCAACCGGGTCTGTACCCCAGCAAGCGGCAGCCCCACCCAGCCGGGCCGGCGTTCACCGTCGCCCAGGGTGCTCAGCGTGATCAGCGATTCGGTGCTGCCGTACCGCTCGACGGGCGCATGGCCGGTCAGCGCGACCAGGCCGTCGAACACCGGCACCGGCAGCCCGGCGCTGCCCGACACCAGCAGCCGCGCGCCCCGCAGCGCCCGCGCCGACTCCGGGTCCGCGACCACCCGCGACCACACGGTCGGCACCCCGAAGTACAGTGTCCCGCCGGCCGCGGCGTAGGCCTCCGATGTGGGTTTTCCGGTGTGCACGAAGCGATTTCCGATGCGCAGCGATCCCAGCAATCCGAGCACCAAGCCGTGCACGTGGAACAGCGGCAGGCCGTGCACCAGCGTGTCGTCGGCGCTCCACTGCCAGGCCGTCGCCAGCGCGTCGATATCGGCGGCGACGGCCCGCCGGCTGGTCTGCACCCCCTTGGGGGCACCCGTGGTGCCGGAGGTGTACATGATGTAGGCGGGTGCGTCGGGCGCCGGTTCGGCGTAGCTGTGCCAGGACCGCGCGTGCAGACGGACCGGGATGTGCGACAGTCCCGCCAGGTCGCCGGGCGCATCGCCCAGCCAGGCCCGGGCACCCGAATCGGACAGGATGTGCGCGCGTTCGGCCACACCGACGTCGGCGGGCACCGGCACGAATGGGACGCCGGCGATCAGACAGCCGGTCACGGCGAGCACCGTCGCCGCGGTCGGCCGGGCGAGCACCGCGACGCGGCCGGGACCGGCGACGCGTTCGGCGACGGCGGTGGCCGCCCCGAGCAGATCACTGCGGGACAGCACGGTTCCGTCGATCCGGACGGCGTCGGCGATATCGGCGGAATCCGCGGACCGGAGCGAGCTCAACAGCATGCCGCCGACGATACTGGCCGGGTGGCCCACATCGAGACAGTCTCCAGCCGCCAGGTCTACGCCAACAATTGGATGACCGTGCGCGAGGACGCGATCCGCCGGCCCGACGGCAGCCCCGGGCTCTACGGCGTGATCGACAAGCCGCACTACGCCCTGGTGATCGCGCGTGCCGGGGACGACCGCTACGGACTGGTCGAACAATTCCGCTACCCGCTGGGGCTGCGCCGCTGGGAGTTCCCGCAGGGCACCGTCGGGCTGACCGAACTGGAGCCCGCCGTCCTGGCGGCCCGCGAGTTGCACGAGGAGACCGGGCTGCGGGCGGCCGACCTGACCCGGCTGGGGATGCTGGACGTGGCTGCCGGGATGAGCAGCCAGCGCGGCCACGTGTTCCTGGCCACCGGGATCTCCGAGGGCGCCGCACAGCGCGAACACGAGGAGCAGGACATGCGGTTCGACTGGTTCACCGGGGACCGGATCGAGGAGATGATGCACACCGGAGAGATCACCGATGCGCAGTCCATCGCGGCGTGGACGTTGCTGCGCCTGCACGCCGGCCGGTAACGCCGAAGGCACTCTCCGGCAACGGTCGGCCTCGAGTCCATAACGATGTGGACCGAACGCCCGCGCGCCCACCGTTGGACTGGAATGGCGTCGATATCGTGGTGGAGAAGCTCACCACCACAGGGGAATACGATGACCGGACCACGACGGCGCGCAACCGGCGCCGCTGTGTTCGCGGCTCTGTTGGTGGGTCTGTGCGCGGTGACGGCCGGCCCGGCCCACGCCGCACCCGGCGCCTGGTCGGGCAGGTACCTGATAGTGACCTACGCCTCCCAGAAGGGCGGCACCAGCCCGGCCGCCCGGCTGCCGGAGGCGGATGTCAGCGCGGTGTACAGCGTCACCACCAGCTGCTCTGGTGCCCGCTGCGTCGCGACCGCGATCGGGCCGGCATCGGCCAACCCGACCGTTCCGAATCCGTTGAGCTACAGCTGGGACGGCCAGCAGTGGAAGATCGCCTATGACTGGGTGTGGCAGTGCCCCATCGGCGGCGCCGGCCAATCCCAGTGGAGCCCCGCCGAGTCCTTCACCTACTTCACCCCGCAGTCTGATGGCTCGCTGCGCGGAATGTGGAGCACCGATATCGCCTCCGGCGCATGCCGCGGCAACGTTGTCATGCCCGTCGCCGCTTTCCCGGCCTGACGGGCCCCGGCGTTCGGACAAAGTGAAGTAGTCCACTACTGGTGCCCGCCGATGATCGGCGCAGCACCATCATTCCCATGAGTGCGTACCTGTCCGGTCCCGGCCGCGTCGTGCACATGCTCACCGCACCCGACGTCCAGGAGACGGTATGACGATCACCGACACATCAGCGCCGACCATTCCGCACGAACTCGCCACGGCCGTATCGGATTTCAAATCGGCGATGCTGACCGCGGACAAACTGCTCATCGCCGGCCACGCCGCCGGCGCCGAGATCCAGCAACAGGTCGACACGGCGTGCGCCGCGATGGCCGAACACCTGCGCGCGCACGTGCACTCCGGCGCCGTCGACCCCGACCACGTCGGTGCGTTCGTGCATCGCGAGGCGTATCCGTACTTCGCCCTGAGCACCCTCATCGACCGCTCCTATACCAAGCCCCGCGGCTATGCCGGCGACTATCTGACGCTGCAGATGGTCTACGACGACCGGGCCGACGGCGTGCGTCGACTGGGCCCCTACATCGACCGTTGGTTCCTGGACATCCCGGCCTCGCGGGCGGTCAAGAACCGTCGGCAGTTGTTGCGCGGCATCATCTCCGACACCGCCCGCACGCACCCGGGACGGCGGGTCGCGGTCACCAGCCTGGCCTGCGGGCCCGCCCGGGAGATCTTCGACCTCTTCAGCGAGCCCGACCATCCGGACATCGGTGCGACGTGCGTGGACATCGACGACGAGGCGCTGGGCTATGCCTGCAGCATCGCGCGCGGCACGGGTGCGGAATCGCGGGTCCGGTTCGTCCGGTCCAATCTCGTCAAGCTGGCCCTGGGCCGCGAGACACTCGAGCTGAGCGACCAGGACCTGGTGTATTCGATCGGGCTCATCGACTATCTGCGCGACGACCTGGTGGTCAAACTGCTGAACTGGATCCATGACAGCCTGCGCCCGGGCGGTGTCGCCGTGGTCGGGAACTTCGACGTCGGCAATCCGGACAAGGCATTCATGGACCACGTATTGGATTGGCGGCTGATCCACCGCTCGCCGCAGGATCTCGCGGACCTGTTCGCGCAGTCCGCATTCGGCCATGCGCCCGTCGACATCCGGACCGAGGAGACCGGGATCAACCTGTTCGCGACGGCCCGCCGGACGGACGGACGCTTCGGCGCTCGGTGAGGGCGCGCAGGAAGAACATCAGGTTGGCCGGCCGCTCGGCGAGCCGGCGCACGAAATACCCGTACCACTGCGAGCCGTAGGGCACGTAGACCCGCACGTGGTTGCCCTCCTCGATCAGCCGCCGCTGCTCGGGATCTCGGATGCCGTAGAGCATCTGATACTCGAAATCGTCGACGGTGCGCCCGAATTGGGCGGCCATCCCTGGGACGGCGGCGATGACGGCCGGGTCGTGGGAGGCCACCATCGGATAGCCCGACCCAGCCATCAGTACCCGCAGGCAGCTCAGGTAGTTGGTGGTGACGGCGGCGGGGTCACGGTGGGCGACGGACTCCGGCTCGTCGTAGGCGCCCTTGCACAACCGGATTCGCGCCCCGGCGGCCGCGAACTCACGGCAGTCGTCCTCGGTACGTCGCAGGTATGCCTGCAGAACCGTTCCGAGCCAGTCGAATTCGGTGCGCAACTCCCGCACGATGGACAGGGTCGAGTCGGCGGTGGTGTGATCCTCGGCGTCCACGGTGACCCAGACCCCGACCTCGGCGGCCCGGGTGCAGATGGCGTGCGCGTTGTCGAGTGCGATCTTCGCCCCGTTGCGGGGCAGCGCCTGGCCCAGCGCCGAGAGCTTGAGGGAGACCTCGAGGGGGCGGGGTGTTGCGGACGGTTCGCTGCGCTCCCCCAGCCGGCCCAGCAGCCCCAGGTAGGCCCGCACGGTGGCGTCGGCATCGGCTCGGTCGGTGACGTCCTCGCCGAGGTGGTCGATGGACACAAATCGGCCCGAATTGCGCAGCACCGCAACCGAATCGAGAGCATCGCCGGCGGTCTCACCGGGAACGAAGCGGTGCACCACGGACCGGGTCAGCGGAAGCCCTTCGGCGGCGCGGCGGATGGCCTGCGAACGGCTGGCGGCCAGGATCGCCGGCCGGGCCACCCGCTGGAACAGGCCCACGCGGTCAGTCCCCCATGTGTGAGTAGAGATGGTTCGTGGGCGGCACGAAGGTCTCCTTGATCGACCGGGCCGACGTCCAGCGCAACAGGTTCAGCGCGGACCCGGCCTTGTCGTTGGTCCCCGAGGCGCGCGCCCCGCCGAACGGCTGCTGCCCCACCACCGCGCCGGTCGGTTTGTCGTTGACGTAGAAGTTGCCGGCCGTGTTCCGCAGCCGCTCGGAGGTTTTCAGCACCGCCGCCCGGTCGTCGGCGATCACCGCACCGGTCAGCGCGTACGCGGATCCGCGGTCCACAACGCCCAGGATGTCGTCGAAGGAGTCGTCGGGAAAGACGTGCACCGCCAGGATCGGGCCGAAGTACTCGTCGCGGAACGCCTCGTCGGTCGGGTCGTCGGACAGCAGCACCGTGGGCCGGACGAAATACCCTTCGCTGTCGTCGTATTCGCCACCGACGGCCACGTCGACGGCCGCGGCGCTCTTTGCTCGTTCGATGGCCTTGACGTTCTTGGCGAACGCCCGCTGATCGATCACCGCGCCGCCGTAGTTGGACAGATCGGTCACGTCGCCGTAAGTGAGTTTCCCGGCGGCGTCCAGGAAGTCGTCGCCCATCCGCTGCCACACCGACCTCGGGACGAACGCCCGGGACGCCGCCGAACACTTCTGGCCCTGGAAGTCGAACGCGCCGCGAATCAGCGCGGTACGCAACACATCCGGGTTCGCCGAGGTGTGCGCGACGACGAAATCCTTGCCGCCGGTCTCGCCCACCAGGCGTGGATAGGTGTGGTACCGCTCGATGTTGCCGCCGACCTCGCGCCACAGGTGCTGGAAGGTGGCCGTCGATCCGGTGAAGTGGATGCCGGCCAGCCGCGGGTCGGCCAGCACCACCTCGGAGACGGCCAACCCGTCGCCGGTGACCAGGTTGATCACCCCCGGCGGCAGACCGGCGGCCTCGAGCAACTGCATGGTGAGGTACGCCGCGAACGTCTGCGTCGGCGACGGCTTCCAGATCACGGTGTTGCCCATCAGGGCGGGCGCGGTCGGCAGGTTCCCGGCGATGGCGGTGAAGTTGAACGGCGTGATCGCGTAGACGAAGCCCTCCAGGGGGCGGTGGTCCGTGCGGTTCCATACGCCCGGCGAGCTGATCGGCTGCTCGGCCAGGATCTGCCGGGCGAACTCGACGTTGAACCGCCAGAAGTCGACCAGCTCGCACGGGCAGTCGATCTCGGCCTGGTAGGCGGTCTTCGACTGGCCGAGCATGGTCGCCGCGGCCAGCTTCTCCCGCCACGGTCCGGCCAGCAGGTCGGCGGCGCGCAGGATCACCGCGGCCCGTTCGTCGAACGGGGTGGCCGCCCAGGTGCCCTTGGCGGCCGTCGCGGCCTCGACCGCCGCGGTGGCCTCGGCGTGTTCGCCGTTGGTCAGCGTGCCGAGCACCGCGCGGTGGTTGTGCGGCTGGACCACGTCGACGCGCGCGCCGGCGCCCATGACATGGCGGCCGCCGATGACGTGCGGCAGGTCAATCGGTGCCGCGGTCAGCGACCTGAGGGCCGCCTTCAGGCGCTTGCGTTCCGGTGAGCGGCGCGCGTATTCGTGCACGGGCTCGTTGGTGGGCGACGGGACATCGGTGATGGCGTCCATGGCTCCAGAATGCCAGCTGGGGATGCGCCGGGGCCCCGGATTCGTCAGGCCAGTCGGGCGACCGCGGCAGCGATGCTCTCATCGGTGGCCGTCAGCGCGATGCGCACGTGCCGGGCGCCGCGGGCCCCGTAGAACTCGCCGGGCGCCACCAGGATCCCGCGCTCGGCGAACCAGGCGACGGTTTCGCGGCAGGGTTCGTCGCGGGTGGCCCACAGGTACAGCCCGGCCTCGGAGTGCTCGACGGTGAACCCGGCGCGCTGCACCGCGGGCAGCAGTTCGGCCCGACGGCGGGCATAGCGCTCGCGCTGTTCCTTCTCGTGGGCGTCGTCGTCGAGCGCGGCGACCATGGCCGACTGGATGGGCGTGGGCACCATCATGCCGGCGTGTTTACGCACGGCCAGCAGTTCCCCGACCAGGCCGGCGTCCCCCGCGACGAAACCGGCGCGGTACCCGGCCAGCGACGAGGTCTTCGAAAGTGAGTGCACCGCAAGCAGTCCCGTGTGGTCACCGTCGCACACGGAGGGATGCAGCACCGACACCGGCTCGCCGTCCCAGGCGAGCCCGAGATAGCACTCGTCAGAGGCGACGACGACGCCGCGCTCGCGGGCCCACGTCACGACCTTGCGCAGATGCTCGACGCCGAGGATGCGGCCGGTGGGGTTGGCCGGTGAGTTGACGTACACCAGCGCCGGGCGCTGCGGACCGAGCTGGGTCAGGGAATCGGCGGCCACCACCCGCGCACCGGCCAGCCGGGCGCCGACGTCGTAGGTCGGGTACGCCAGTTCGGGAACGACCACCAGGTCGTCGGCGCCCAGCCCGAGCAGCGTGGGCAGCCAGGCGATCAACTCCTTGGTGCCGATCACCGGCAGCACGGCGGCCTCGGTCAGACCGGTCACGCCGTAGCGCCGCCCGAGTGCATCGATCATGGCTCGGCGGAGGTCGGCGGTGCCGGCGGTGGCCGGGTAGCCGGGCGCTGCCGCGGCGGCGGCCAGCGCGGCGCGGACAACTGGAGCTACATCATCGACGGGGGTGCCGACCGACAGGTCGACGATGCCGTTCGGATGCGCGCGTGCCCGCGCGGTCACGTCGGCGAGGGTATCCCAGGGAAATGCCGGCAACTCGGCCGAAACAACCCGCCGGGACATGCCGTGGATCAGTCCTCGCCCGCGGGGGGCAGATCCTTCACGGCCTGCGGGTCGTTGTCGGTCTGGCCCACCTTGGAGGCACCGCCCGGGGAGCCCAACTCCTCGAAGAAGTCGGCGTTGTTCTGCGTGAAGCTGCTCCACTGGTCCGGGACGTCGTCCTCGTAGAAGATTGCCTCGACCGGGCAGACCGGTTCGCACGCGCCACAGTCAACGCATTCGTCGGGGTGGATGTAGAGCATCCGTGCGCCCTCGTAGATGCAGTCGACGGGGCATTCCTCGATGCATGCCTTGTCCTTGACGTCGACGCACGGTTGAGCGATCACGTATGTCACAGAACTCTCCTCATCAGGCGGGCTGCTGCGCTTTCAGTTCGTATTGGCTGCGCGTCCGGAGGGGCTGTAACCGGACGTGCGTGCAAGTGTGCCCTATGGTTTGCCGCCCGGACGAACCGGGCGGCCAGTAGGTGATACTAGACGTTTCATTCATTTCCGGCGTAACCCGCGAGCGCCCGTGTCTGTACATCGCCACGCCGCTGTCCTCGTACAGGACCGGCCGGTCAACCTGCCAGTGCACATCATTGCAGTGCAACATGTTGCATATTACCGGCGGTACCGCTTAGGGTGCCCGAATGGCGCTGACCCACGCGATCCTGGTCGCACTGTCCGAGCAATCGGGATCGGGTTACGAACTGGCCCGCCGGTTCGACCGGTCGATCGGCCACTTCTGGACCGCCACGCATCAGCAGATCTACCGGACCCTGCGCACCATGGAGGGCGACGGCTGGGTCAGCGCGACAGAGGTGGTCCAGCAGGGCCGGCCGGACAAGAAGGTCTACACGGTGTCCCCGGCCGGCCGCGCCGAACTGACCCGCTGGATCGCCGATCCCGCCGACCGCGAGCTGCGCGACGTCGCGGTCAAGCTGCGCGGCGCCGGGCTCGACGACCTGGCCGCGCTGCGCGATCAGCTCGTCTCGGTGCGCGCCCAGCACGCCGGTCGACTCGATGCCTATCGGGATATCGAGAAGCAACAGTTCCCCGACCCCGCCGCACTCACCGGCGCCGCACTGCATCAGTACCTGGTGCTGCGCGGCGGCATCCGGACCGAACGGGGCTCGGTCGAATGGCTCGACGAAGTGCTCACCGCGCTAGGAGATCAACCGTGACCGGAATGTACCCGAACCTGTTGTCCCCGTTGGATCTTGGCTTCACCACGCTGCGCAACCGGGTGGTCATGGGCTCGATGCACACCGGTCTGGAGGACCGCGCACGGGACACCGGCCGGCTGGCCGAGTACTTCGCCGAGCGGGCCCGCGGCGGCGTCGGCCTGATCATCACCGGCGGGTACTCCCCCAACCGGACCGGCTGGCTGCTGCCGTTCGCCGCGCAACTGCTGACCTCGGCTGAGGCACGCCGGCATCGGCGAATCACCTCGGCCGTGCACGACGAGGGCGGCAAGATCCTGCTGCAGATCCTGCACGCCGGGCGGTACGCCTATCATCCGCTGTCGGTCAGCGCGTCGTCGATCAAGGCTCCCATCAACCCTTTTCGGCCGCGCAAGCTCTCGCCACGGGGCGTGGCACAGACCATCGACGACTTCGTGAACTGCGCACTGCTGGCCCGCGAGGCCGGCTATGACGGCGTCGAGATCATGGGCAGCGAAGGGTATCTGCTCAATCAGTTCCTCGCCCCCCGGACCAACAAGCGCACCGACGCGTGGGGCGGCACCCCGGAGAAGCGCCGCCGGATGCCGGTGGAGATCGTCCGGCGGACCCGCGCGGCGCTCGGCACGGACTTCATCATCGACTACCGGATGTCGATGGCCGACTACGTCGACGGGGGCCAGAGCTGGGAGGAAATCGTCGCGCTGGCGATCGAGGTCGAGGCGGCGGGCGCAACGCTGATCAACTCCGGCATCGGCTGGCACGAGGCCCGGGTGCCCACCATCGTGACCTCGGTGCCCCGTGCGGCATTCGTCGACATCAGTAATGCGGTGGCCGACGTCGTCGACATCCCGGTGGTCGCGTCGAACCGGATCAACATGCCGCAGACCGCAGAGCAGATCCTGACCGAGACGTCCGTCCGATTGGTGTCGATGGCCCGGCCATTGCTGGCCGACCCGGACTGGGTGAACAAGGCGGCCGCGGGGGCCGACGACGAGATCAACACCTGCATCGCCTGCAACCAGGCCTGCCTGGACCACGCATTCGTGCACAAGACGGTGTCGTGTCTGCTCAATCCCCGCGCGGGCCACGAAACCACCCTGGTGCTCGGGCCCACCCGCCGCGCGCGCTCGGTGGCCGTCGTCGGTGCCGGCCCGGCCGGACTGTCCGCAGCCGTCAGTGCCGCCCAGCGGGGCCATCACGTGACACTGTTCGACGCGAACACCCACCTCGGCGGCCAGTTCGACATGGCGCGACGAATTCCGGGTAAGGAGGAGTTCGCCGAGACCCTGCGCTACTACGCCGCGATGCTGTCGAAGTACGGTGTGACGCAACGGCTCGGCGTCCGGGCCGGCGCCGCTGACCTGGCCGGCTTCGACGACGTGGTGTTGGCCACCGGTGTGGCCCCACGACGGCCCGACATCCCCGGGATCGACCATCCGATGGTGCTGACCTATCCGGAGGCCATCTACGGCGCCAAGCCGGTGGGCCGCCGGGTCGCCGTGATCGGTGCCGGCGGAATCGGTTTCGACGTCAGCGAACTGCTCGTCACCGACGAGTCGCCGACGCTGAACCTGAAGGACTGGAAGGCCGAATGGGGTGTCGTCGATCCGCAGGAGGCCCGCGGCGCCCTGGCGCCCCCGATCCCCGCCCCACCGGCCCGAGAGGTGTACCTGCTGCAGCGCACCAAGGGCCCGCAGGGCAAGCGGCTGGGCAAGACCACCGGGTGGGTGCACCGGGCGTCGCTGAAAGCCAAAGGTGTGCAACAACTCTCCGGGGTCAACTACGAGCGGATCGACGATTCCGGCCTGCACATCAGTTTCGGACCGGACCGTAAGCGGCCGCGACTGCTGGCCGTCGACAACGTGGTGATCTGCGCGGGCCAGGAGTCGGTGCGCGATCTGGCCGACGAGTTGCCAGGCCTGGGCGTCACACCGCATGTCATCGGCGGCGCCGCCGTGGCCGCCGAACTGGACGCCAAGCGGGCCATCCGGCAGGGCACCGAACTCGCCGCCCGCCTGTAGCGTTGCCCGGCGAGTGTGCGTGTCGGTCCGCGGCACGCCGCAGCTCGGCGGACCTTTGCGCACCCTCGCGGGTCCGTTGACACCGCCCACCCATCGAGAACACTGGTTTCCCGTGACCGCCTCCGCCGACGACGCGTGGAACGCCCTGGCGGACCGCCGGGCAGAAGCTGACCGAGGCCACCGCCCACCTGGACGCCCCCGAGCGCACCGACGGATTCCGGGCACTGCTCCAGGCAGCTCGGCAGGCTCGAAACCGACACCGAGCGGCCCGAATTCGTCCCATTCAACGGGTGGCGCGAGACGTTCTTCACGGACAACCCCGACTGCCGATACTGGATCACCGACATTCGCGACGACCGGCGCTACCGCATCACCGGCAACATGGGCGACTCGGTGGACTGCCGTCCGTCCGTCCGGCGGCAACTGGAGGCGACGGTGATCTCGGGCGGCCTGACGGCGGCCTTCGCCGAGGGGCTCTCCGGCGGTTCCGGCATCTCCCGGGACGCCCTGGTCACGTACTGCACCGACACCACCCTGGCAATCCTGTCTCTCGCTTGACACCCGTCAGAGGGCGACACGCTCTACGAAATCCTGGACGGATTGCAGCGCGGCGGCGTGCTGCCGAAGGACACCAGCCCGGTGTTCCATGCGCTGTTCGCGGCCACGAAGTTCCCTGCCGCCGTGCACAACACGTGGCGGCGGGTCCGCGGCGACTCACCCGGCCACCGGCAGCGCCGGGGTTCAGCGCCCCACGAAGGCGTCGAGTTCGGGAGCGTCACCGCCGGTCAGTTGGCGGTGCATGGCCCAGGCGGTCCGGCGACCGAGGATCTTGGCCTGTTCCGCGATAGGACCCCGGTACATGGTGTCCACGGTATCGATCCACAGCGTCAGCCAACGGATGAAGTGCCGGTACGTCAGCGGGTGTTCGGCATGGACGTGTTGGTGCGGTGCCAGCGCGCTACCCCGATAGAGCTTGGCGCGGAAAAGCATCGTCTCCCAGAAATCACACATCACCGGCAGGTGGGACTCCAGGCCCTTCTCCCGAATGTCGCTGAACGCATCGGTCAGCAGGTCGTCCACCAGGGCCCGGCCGTAGAAGGCGGTCAGCAGCGCGTACACATCGTCGCGGTCGGCCAGATCACGCGTCGGAATCTCGGCCCGCGTCAGCGTCGTATCCATGGACTTGCTCCCTTCATCCCGCGGGCGGCAGGACGCCGCCGACGATACGGCCGATCATGGTGCGCGGGAACTACGCGGCGTAGGTGGTGGTGCGCTGGCGCGCCGGCCGGCCGATGCCCTCGGCGATGGCGACCAGCTCCTCGGCGGTCTTGGCCGACCCGTTCTCGGAACCGGCCATCCGCGAGATGGTCTCCTCCATCAGTGTCCCGCCCAGGTCGTTCGCGCCGCCGCGCAGCATCACCTGGGTGCGCTCGACGCCGAGCTTGACCCAGCTGGTCTGAATGTGCGGAATCCTGCCGTGCAGCATGATCCGGGCCAGGGCGTGCACCGCCCGGTTGTCGCGGTGCGTGGGCCCCGGCCGGGACGCGCCCGCCAGATACAGCGGTGAGGACTGGTGCACGAACGGCAGCGGTACGAATTCGGTGAATCCGCCGGTGCGGTCCTGGATCTCGCGCAGTACGTTCAGATGACCGACCCAGTGCCGGGGGGTGTCGACGTGGCCGTACATCATGGTCGAACTCGACCGCAGCCCCACCTCGTGCGCGGTGCTGACCACCTCGATCCACATCGACGTCGGCAGTTTGCCCTTGGTCAGCACCCAGCGCACCTCATCGTCGAGGATCTCCGCCGCGGTCCCGGGGATGGTGTCCAGGCCGGCTTCGCGCAGCGCGGTCAGCCACTCCCGGATGGACGTGCCGGCCCGGGTGACCCCGTTGGCGATCTCCATCGGCGAGAACGCGTGCACGTGCATCGACGGCACCCGGGCCTTGACCGCTCGAACCAGATCGGCGTACCCGGTGACCGGCAGTTCGGGGTCGATGCCGCCCTGCATGCAGACCTCGGTGGCGCCGGCGACGTGGGCCTCCCAGGCCCGGTCGGCGACCTCGTCGGTGGACAGCGAGTACGCGTCGGCGTCGCCCTTGCGCTGGGCGAACGCGCAGAACCGGCAGCCGGTGTAGCAGATGTTGGTGAAGTTGATGTTGCGGTTCACCACGAACGTCACATCGTCGCCCACGGTGTCGCGGCGCAACGAATCTGCCAGTGCGGCAACGGCTTCCAACGCAGGTCCGTCCGCGGTTGCCAACGCCAGATAGTCGTCGTCGCTGCAGCCCGCCGGGTCGCGTTCGGCGTTGCGCAGTGCCGCCAGCACGTCGG
>Ga0209023_10004413_pt1 | contig 16022 bp, 13 predicted proteins | sample LakOneMetagenome_FD_187468 | JGI IMG/M metagenome (GOLD analysis project Ga0209023, IMG submission 187468) | Freshwater and sediment microbial communities from Lake Erie, Canada (SPAdes) (version 2) | ecosystem: Environmental > Aquatic > Freshwater > Lentic | place: Lake Erie, Canada... | reverse complement strand
AAGCAATGAGAGGCAAAAATATTTCATAAAACGTGTTTTAGAATATAATGGTTTCAACTACTTATTTATGTGTTTATACTCTTTTCATGCTCATCGTGTTGCGTGCAATTAATAGCATGGAATACAAACAATAAATACCATTGCGTAAAAAGGCAATAGCATTTTCATATGCAGTCTTTTAGTTAAATATAAAAAGTCAATACAAATATATAAAATTCAGGTAAAAATGCACTATTTCTTTATTCACTTTATCTGACATTATGTTGGTAACTTCAATGTGAGTAAGAATAAATAAATAATAAAATATTCAATCTGGAAAAATAAACAAAAATCTCCTTGATATCAGGACATAGACAGATTTATAAAGCAGATGGTTGGGACAAAAAACAGATTAGTGATACATATTAAGTATTTTATGCAATTTTTGGATATTAAATGAAAAATATTAATATGCAAATGGTGCCTGCATTGTGTGTTTAAAATCCATCCATAACTCATCTACTACATCCTTAGCAGGCATTATCTTTTCTATAATACTACTTATCTGGCCTATTTCCAGTTCGCCTTCGTTCATGTCGCCTTCAAACATACCATGCTTGGCTCTTGCCCTGCCAAGCAATTGTTCTAGCTCTGTTTTGGACATGCAGTTATTTTCGGCATCCAGTACTTGCTGATAGAACTTATTTTTGATCAGTCTAACAGGTGTTAGTTGTTTTAGGGTAACCACTGTATCTCCTTCACCTGCCGCAACTACAGCTTCTTTGAATGCAATATGGCTTGATGCCTCGTTGGTACATACAAAACGACTGCCTACCTGGACCCCTTCAGCTCCCAGCGCCATCATTGCAAACATTCCTCTGCCCGTGCCTATACCCCCTGCTGCAATGAGTGGTATGCTGATAGCTTCTCTTACCGCTGGAATAAGGCAAAGTGTAGTAGTTTCTTCCCGCCCATTGTGTCCACCAGCCTCAAATCCCTCTGCTACAACAGCATCCACTCCGGCATCTTCACACTTTTTAGCAAACTTGGCGCTAGACACAACATGCACAACAGTTATTCCATGCTCTTTAAGAGTTGCTGTCCATGTTTTTGGATTGCCGGCTGAAGTAAATACAATAGGCACTTTTTCTGCTATGATATGGGATACGTGTTCTTCTATAGAAGGGTAGAGGAGGGGTAAGTTTACCGCGAAAGGTTTATTCGTTGCTCTCTTACACTGTTGTATATGCTCCAGCAATACATTGGGATACATGCTACCAGCGCCTATTATACCCAATCCACCAGCATTACTAACAGCGCTTGCGAGCTTCCAGCCAGAGGCCCAGATCATGCCCGCCTGTATAATAGGGTAGCGGATACCAAACAGTTGAGTGATACGGTTGTCAAAACCATCATCAGTAAATTTTCCTTCAAAAAGCATGTGTTCGTGTTTATGGATGCAAACTTAATTAAAGCAATTTTCTTTATTGCTCCTTATCAATTAAATAGCCTACATGATGGACTTATATTTACGGTTTTTACTATAACGATACATAGGTTGTTTACTGCAAAAGACAGCGGATTTTTTAAAAAATATACCAAAATAGACATCATAATTCACTTTGGTACACTTCTTGTATTACGACTTAATGTGATGATTTTAAACCCTTAAAATGGAGGTGTAGTATGAGTGCAGTAATGATATTATTTGCTTTCTCCCTGTCTTTGGTGATAAACTTTATTGAGAAACATATTCACCACCCCATAGACAACGATATGGAGACTGAAAGAAAAGATGGCCTCGAGCAATATGCTGTAGAAGAATCTGACAACAGGGCATAAACAAAAAACCGGAACGATCCAATCGTTCCGGTCAATGATGAATTAGACTTAGTTAATTATTTGGTTGTTTTTGCAGGTGCTGACTTCTGTGCAGCAGCTTTAGCATTACTGTCTGAAGTACCTTGAGGCTTCTGGAAAAACATTACAGAGATCACACAAAGGCCACCGACAATCCCTATCATCGTCCATGTACCTTTTTCCATAACGTCCGTAGACTGTTTTACACCCATTACCTGCGAGCTCATTGTACCAAAGCTGCCGGTAAGGCCACCGCCTTTTGGGTTTTGAATAAGGATAAAAAAGCCTAAAACCACGCAGGCTAACAGGATAAGTATTGTAATAATTGATATCATGATTGTTTTTCCTTTAAAACTTCTTCAATTCTGCGGGCAAAGTACGCATTTTTTTTAGGATTTCGCAAACTTAATTTGCGATACATCTCAATCGCCTTGTCATATTTTCCTTGTTTTATATATATATCCGCCAGAGATTCACTGGCAAGCCCGTCTTCTTTTGTAATGGAATTCACTGCCATTTCAAATACGTTCTCTGGTATCTCCTCGTTCTCCTCTTCCATAGCAGCAGCCAGTTTTTCCTTTTGCCACATCGTTTTAAGTGCTTTCTGGTCCTTTTTTTCTTCTTTTTGCTTTTCAGTTGTATTCTTGAAGTGAAGTAACCATTCGGAGAAACTCATCATAACCATCAACGATTTATCCTCATCATCTTCCTCCGGCACTTCTTTGAACTCCTCTATTTCTTCAGGGATCGCTTCTGATACTTTTACACCCTGCTGCAGGAAGTAGTCTTCCGTATATACAGGAGATATTAATTCGCTATTCGGCGTATCTTCTTTAGGTTCACTTAACTGCGGTACTAAAACAGCCTCCTCAGTGTCATTTTTATTATCTAGGGACACTTTTACAGGTATCAGCTTAGTTGCCAATACCTGTTTTTGTTCTGTATAAACCGGATGTTCGTCTTTTTTAGCCGCTTCTGTGTTTACGATAGCTGCATTTGATGTTGCTGCAACCTCAGATATCACAGGCTTGATCTCTTCTGCTAAAGGCTTAACTGCATTTCCGGTAGGTTCTGTCTTTATTTCCCCTGTCATTACCGGGAAAGCGGCTTTCAGATCTTCGAAAACCTTGGCTGCTTCGGTCCGAGGATCCGATGCTACTTCTGCCGCAGCAGGTGCTACAACCTGTTCTTTTGCTTCAACTTTTGACTCCGCCTTAACGTCTGGAACAACAGGTGGAACAGCGGCCTTAATTTCTTCTATGACCGGCTTAGCAGCGTCAACCTTTGGCTCCGCCTTAACCTCTGAAACAATCGGGGACGCAACTGGATTAACAGCTTCAACCTTCGGCTCCGGTTTCACTTCCGAAACAACAGTTGATTCAGCAGCCTTAACTTCTTCTATAACTGTTTTCACAGCCTCAACCTTCGGCTCCGCCTTAACCTCTGAGACAATAGGTGTCGCAACTGCATTAACTTCTTTTATACCTGGTTTCGCAGGCTCCACCTTAGCTTCTGGTTTTACTTCCGCAACAACAGGTGGCACAACCGGTTTAACTTCTTCTATAGCGGGTTTAACAGCTTCAGCCTTTGGTTCTGTTTTTACTTCTGTAACAACAGGCGGTATAACTGGGTTGATTTTTTCGATAATTGGTTTCGCAAGATCCACGTTAGGTTCTGTTTTTACTTCCGCAACAACAGGTTGCACAACCGGTTTAACTTCATCTACTACCGAATTAACAGCTTCTACTTTCTGCACTGGTTTCACTTCAGCAACAATAGGCGGCATAACCGGTTTAACTTCTTCTATAACAGGTTTTGCGGCCTCAACCTTTGGTTCCGGCCTCAACTCCGTAACAACAGGCGGCACAATCGGTTTTACTTCTTCTTTAACGGGATTAACAGCTTCTGCCTTCGGTACTGCCTTAACTTCCCCAACGACAGGCGGCATAACGGGCTTAACTTCTTCTGCAGCAGGTTTAATAGCCTCAATTTTAGCTTCTGGTTTCACCTCTGCAACAATTGGTTTGACAGACGGCACAACCGGATTAACTTCCGATATAACTGGTTTAGGAGCTTCTGTTTTCGGCTCTGGTTTCACTTCCGCCACAACAGGCGGTATTTTTGTTTCTGTAGATTGCGGCCGCGAATTCATCGCAGCAGCCAATGCTTTAGCTTGTTCTGCCTTTATTTCTGCTGGTACTGCTTTTGGTTGATTAGCATTTGCAGGTTGAATAAAGCTCGGTACTTTATGGGCAGTTTTTGCATCTTTACGCTCCTGCTCAGTGCCGGGTCTGCCTATGTCAACGTTCTTCTTGTTTGTTACAAAATTATCTGTACCTGGCAATGATTGAACAGGCTTCTGGGATTGAGTTACAGCCTTTGAGCTTGCATCCAGAAAACTGCATAGCATAAGCCAGTTACCCATGTACGGCTGTATCTCGGAAAGCATAGGAGGTGTAAAAGGCACCTTCCTGTGTTTTTCCGCCGCCAGAATATAACGGGCAGGTACAAAGTATGGATAAGTTTGCCTGAATAGCGCTATGCTATTATGGTCACCATCTGAAATCTGCTCCGGATGTTCCAGTAATGAAGAAATATATTTTATCGATGCCTGGTTCGTCATTTTATATAGCTGGCTACCAATTTACAAAAGCTTTATTAAAAATATCATCTGCTAGCTGAGATCCGATATCCTGTATCAAAGCATTCTCTACATTTTGCAGTATTTGAGATGCATCAAAATCCGAAAAACGGGTAAATGTTTGAGTAAAATCGGCCTTATCGTTTAATTTATTCTTGAAAGTGACCTGTATGCTTATAGTGAGCCTGTTTTTAGTTGCCTGTACACTTTGTGCTCCGGTAACTGTAACCTCGTAACCAGTTATATTGCCCGATATATCATAATCAGCGTCGTCAATGGTCACGGGTTTTAAGCCCGTCTGAGATAAAATGCGGCTCCTGATCTTGGTTGTCAGCGTAGTACTAAGGCTTGGCACTACATTGCGCGCTGTATTTTCAAGTTGGTGTATGTTGATGTTCTTGCCTTCAATAGTGGCTCCGGAAAGGCTGTATACGCCGCACCCTGAAAAAGAGATCAGGATTGCAGGCAATAACAACAGGAATAAGAATCGGTTGGCAGGCATCTTGCACAAAAATAGGTAAAAAATGGTCAGTGGTCGTCTTGCATTCAAAGTCTTTCAGGGGCCTCACTCATCAATATTGTACTCCTTTATTTTGCGATAAAGAGTGCGTTCAGATATGCCCAATTCTGCTGCTGCATCGCGACGGCGGCTCTTATGCTTTTTAAGTGCCTTGGTAATAAACTCCTTCTCCCTGTCAGCAAGTAGTAAGGTTTCTTCAATTAGTTCATGATGGTCTTTTGATTCCAGCAAGATAGGCGTATTAACATTGTAGTTATTGTTTCCTGTATTGCCTGTATTGCCTGTATTGATCTGCTCAATATCATTCGTAGTATAGGCCGGTATTATATTGTTGGTTGAGGGATCAACAGGTGTATAACCCTGGTGATGAGCTACATCAAATACCATTTGCTTCAGGTCGTTCATGTCCTTTTTTAAGTCAAAGAACAGCTTATAAAGAATATCGCGCTCAGTATTGAAATCGGCTGATCCACTTTGACTTCCTCCACCTGACGACGGTATCACCGCCAAACTCCTCGAATTATTACCGTGTGGCAGGAATCTTTGCATCACTTCAGCATTGATCTGTTTATCTGTAGATAAAACAGATATTTGCTCAGCAATATTTTTTAATTCACGTACATTGCCCGGCCAGTAATAGTTCACAAGCATTTGCTGTGCAGCAGGATCCAGCTGAACCGACAATGTTTTATAACGCTCTGCAAAATCCGATGCAAACTTTCTGAATAGCAATGGAACATCTTCTTTGCGGTCACGCAACGATGGCACCCTGATAGGCACGGTACTTAAGCGATAATAAAGGTCTTGCCTGAAATCTCCTTCCTGTGTGTATTCCAGCAGATCACGGTTGGTTGCAGCTATCACACGCACATCCGTCTTCTGCACTTTAGATGAACCTACACGTATAAACTCGCCTGTCTCCAGAACACGAAGCAGCCTGGCCTGCGTACCTAATGGCATCTCTCCTATTTCATCAAGGAATATGGTTCCGCCATTCACTGTTTCGAAATATCCCTTCCTGCTATCGACAGCGCCGGTAAAAGAACCTTTCTCATGACCGAATAGTTCACTATCAATAGTCCCTTCAGGTATTGCTCCACAGTTTACCGCTATAAAGGGATTATGCTTTCTTGGAGAAAGTGCATGAATGATCATGGAAAAAACCTCCTTACCTACACCGCTCTCACCTACTATTAGTACTGACAAGTCTGTATTAGCTACCTGCACTGCAGTATTCAGCGCATGATTTAGCCCCTGCGAATTACCTATAATACCAAACCTGTTCTTAATGCTTTGAATGTCCATGCTGATTATTATTAAATAGCCTTCACTTATACAACTTACGCTACTATACTATTTCCCCTATCAATGTTGCAGAGGTTGAGCTAAGCACTCTCACCTCTACATAATCACATTTTTTCAGTTCACGGTTCCCGTTTTTAGGGAAAACGATCACTTTATTTTGTGTGCTTCTGCCTACCCAGTCCTGGTCGCTTTTTTTGCTATCGCCTTCTATGAGTACCTCAAACACCTTGCCTATATCTCTTTTATAGTTCTCCCGCTGGTATACATGCTGCTGGTCTATTATTTCTGTCAGCCTTCGCTTTTTCACTTCGTCGGGCACATCATCAGTATATCTTCTAGCGGCAAGTGTACCGGGCCTTTCACTGTAGGAGTACATATACGCCATATCAAAATCGCAATGACTCATTAATGAAAGTGTATCCTGGTGATCTTCTTCAGTTTCCGTGCAGAAGCCGGAAATAATGTCAGTACTCAATCCGCAACCTGGAATTATTTCGCGTATCCGTTTTACTTTATTAAAATACCACTCTCTTGTATAGGTTCGGTTCATCAATTGCAGCACGCGGGTATTGCCACTCTGTACAGGCAGATGTATGTACTTACAGATGTTGTGGTACTTAGCTATGGTATGTAACACGTCATCGGTTATGTCTTTCGGATGAGAAGTACTGAAACGTACCCGCAGCAATGGAGAAATTTGTGCCACCATTTGAAGCAAAGTAGCAAATGTAACCTCTGTACCATCAGCAGAAAAATGATGATAGCTATCCACATTCTGCCCCAGTAATGTCACTTCACGATAGCCTCTGTCAAAGAGATCACTGCATTCTTTTACAATACTCTCCGCATCACGGCTGCGCTCACGCCCGCGGGTAAATGGCACCACGCAAAAAGTACACATATTATTGCAGCCGCGCATAATGCTCACAAATGCCATAACGCCGTTACTATCCAGCCGCACTGGGGAAATATCAGCATATGTCTCATCTCGGCTCAGCAGAACATTTACACTTTTTTGACCGCCCTCAGCTTCAGCTATAAGATCAGGCAGGCTGCGGTAGGCATCTGGCCCTACTACTATATCTACCAGTTTCTCCTCTTCCAATAGTTTTGATTTCAGCCTTTCAGCCATACATCCCAATATGCCAATAAGCATACCCGGGTTCCTGTGTTTCGCTTTTTTGAAGGCATGCAAACGTGTCCTTACTGTTTGTTCAGCTTTTTCACGTATAGAACAGGTGTTGAGTAATATCAGGTCGGCCTCTTCAAAGTTTTTCGTTGCACCGAAGCCTTTGTCATTCAGTATTGATGCTACAACTTCGCTATCGCTGAAGTTCATGGCACAACCATAACTCTCTATATAGAATTTTTTCTCAAATTGATTAGGATCGCCGGCAAAAGGAGCATAGGCTTCCCCCTGGCGAAATTCATCAACATCTTTCTGCAGTACCTCTGCCATAATTTCCGATTTCAACTCCGGCAAAGGTAAGTGATAGGCTGATAAATTCATTAGATTGCCCCTTGCTTCCGAAATACAATGGGATATCATTAACTATTCAATTTCAAGGTCATTAACGTGTACTTAAGAAATTATCAATTTTATCTGTAAATTTGACTGCGCTTACATATTCAGAATACATAAGCTAACTTTTGAAAATAAATGAATAAGAAAAATATCTTATTACTTACTTTAGTTCACCCTGATTTTCTCCCTCCTGTATATGCGGTAGCTCAGACTTTAAGAGATCTGGATTACAACATTCATATACTTACGTTCGATTCATTTGTACCTGCGCATTATGAACTTGGGCCAAATATCGTCCTGGAGTCTGTTGGTAAACACTATGAAGCTAGTACGATCGAAAGGTTTAAACTTAGAAGTAAATTTAAAAGCAGGGCTAAAGAATTACTGGGAGATGATACTGTTTCAATAATTTCTTTTTGCCCATTTTCCTACTACTGCGGACTTAATATCAAAAAGAACAAACCTTTAATTTATATTGCTTTAGAGATTGCAGATTTTGCTTGGTCATCATTTTTTAGGTCGCCTCTTTCCAGCTATAGAAATCTAAGGGCACTGCAGACAATTCACAAAGCTGATTTGATAGCTACCTCTTCAGTACAACGCTCTGCGTGGCTGGCCGGCCGTTGTCACCTCAGCTTTATGCCTGCTACAATATTGAATACGGCTTATCTACCCCAGAATGTAGATAATGGCTCACTGGAAATATTCAAAGAACTGGTTCCGGCAGATTTTCTGAACAAAAAGATCATTCTTTATACGGGAGCAGTTAATACTGACACCTGTATCTTGGAATTGATACAAGCCTTTGATAACATCAATGATAAACAATGCGTACTCATTGTTAATGGAATGAAGGACAACCCGTACTGCACTGAAATAACTAAATATGTGGCGGATAGCAGATCCCGGGATAGAATAAAATTACTGCCATACCTGACCCGTGAGAAGGTATTATCGTTACAGGCAAATGCTCATATTGGTATCAACCTTACAAGGGAAAATTTTGATGACGCTAAATCGAGCATGCCTGCACCGAATAAGCTAGGTGAGTACCTGATAAAAAAGCTATACATAGTAGGCATTGCCAATGAATACCTGAGGCCTTATAAGTTTTTGGGTATTGCTTCATTAGCTGAATCATCTCGGACCGAGGATATAACTGTTGCATTGAAAGAAGCACTGGTTGCTATCGATGACAATACATATCAAAGTAAAATAGAAACTTTTGTAGCCGACTATTTCTGCATGCAGCAACAATTAAAGCCCGTTTTTAAGATATTACAACAGTTCAAACAATCATCCTAAATGTTAAAGCGTGCTAATGCAATCGAAACAGAACCCGATTGTGACTATTTCTATCGTTACATAAAAACATCTAATAATTCTAAAAGAAAAAAATCACAAAAACATATCAAAAACCTTGCTCAGAAATTAAGTTTCAAACAATTTCTAAACTAATTTAACTGATTCAAATAATAAGGCTATTTTTGTTTGTTAATTCACATTATGTAATAATAACTATATAAAATACTATCAATAAGCGGTTTTTTTTGAAAAAATATGTGTGGAATAGCTTGTTACCTGGGTGACAATAAGGAGAAAGGATTAAAATTTGGTACTCGCGCGGGTAGTCTGTTATTTCACAGAGGACCTGACGATATTGGTATATATAACGACGATCAAATAACACTTACGCACAGAAGATTATCAATACTGGAGTTATCTAAATTGGGCCATCAGCCAATGGAATCTTCCTGTGGCAGATACATTATTATTTTTAATGGGGAAATATACAATCACCTTGACCTTCGCAAGAGATATTTGTCAGGTCATCGGTTTCGTGGCCACTCGGATACAGAAACTATAATTGAACTATTTCGGCTGAAGCAGGAAGACATGCTACAGGAGATGGTGGGCATGTGGGCGCTCATCATATGGGATAAGGAGGCAAAGAAAATATTCATTAGCCGCGACCGATATGGTCAAAAGCCACTATATGTAAGGTATATAGATAATGCGTGGACGCTTGGTAGTGAAATAAAAGCTTTGCTGGAAGAAAACGAGGTTATTGGTTACGAGCCAACTGCCTTGATAGAATATCTTTCGTTAGGCAATTACGGACATCTTGGAATACACTCTTTCTTCAAGGGTATTCATCAATTTCCGCAGGGAAGTTTTGCATGGTTAAGTAGTGGACAATCTGCGATAGTAGATAAAAAATACTGGACGTTGCCAAACATCCGCGAGGAAGATAAAGTACCATTTGACGCAAAGACAGAAAAAGAACTGCACGATTGTATTGTAGAAGCAGTACTGTCGCAAACACTGTCAGATGTGCCCATTGGAATCACTCTGTCTGGTGGGATTGATTCTTCGATTATTGCTGGTATACTTGCCCGCTATTACGACAGAGGGATAAACATATTTACGGCCCAGTCATTGGAAAGTAAGTATGATGAGACAAAATATGTGGACGATGTCATTAAAATGAATGCGAACAGCAATTTCATTGTTCACAGAAATAATTTAAATAGCCTATCCATTAAAGACCATCTTGAGGAATATATAAAAATACAGGAAGAGCCATTCGGCGATCCTTCGATCATTGCTCATGGTTTTTTGATGAACATGGCTGCAGCTGCGGGTATTAAGGTTGTCTTGAATGGACAAGGTGCAGACGAACTGTTTTTCGGGTACAATAATATGGCGCAAGCTATTTTGTCAAAGCAAATGAGATCGCTCCAGTTCAATAAGTTCTATCAAAATCTAAATTCAATGAAGCTGGGCAAAAAATACCTCATGCGCTCATTGCTGGAATCTTTTTTACCTGACCTTGAATATAACTTACGGACAAAATCGCGTATCAATCGCAGAAGTATCATAGAAGGCGGTCTGCTTGCCAAGGTAGATAACTCATTGATATCACTGCATAAATACAACGATATATACAATGTCTGGAAGGAATCGGTTTATGGGGTGCATATTCCACATCTTGTGCATTATGATGACAGGAATGGGATGGCCAAAAGCCTTGAAGGGCGAATGCCATTTTTGGACCACCGTATAGCAGAGTGTGTGGCAAAGATCAAAACAAACGAATTTCTTAAAAACGGATTGAGAAAGTATGTGCTAAGGAAGTCTTGTAAACAGTATTTGCCTGCTTCAGTATATAACAGAAAAGATAAGATCGGCTTTTATACCCCGCTCATCAATTCGCTTAATAACGACAAAAAATGGGTAAACGAAAAGATCAAAAATAACCACCTCTTCAAGCCCGATCATACAAATCAACTATTGCAGAAGCTGGATGCAGGAGCATTGACAATGAGCGATGCATTACAAGTATGGCGCTGTCTCTCAATAATGATCTGGAAAAAAGAATACAATGTGGCCGAATAGCACAGGTCAAGTTACAGAATATGAAAAACAATTATTTCATAATTCTCATTTCCAAACTATATTTACAGCATTGTAAAAGGAAGATGGAAGTAATTTAATAGCATTGGCATGGCATTCCCGGACTACTGGCAAGATTAATCTACATTCATCGTCCTGCAATACTACACTACCCCCTGATGGCAAGAAATATTATTTTCCTGGTTATTTATGTGATTCTTTTAGGTATTTCATCTGCCGAAACTTTATTGTACTTGTTGATCGTACAGTGCGGCATGGCCATGATAGCGGATCTGAGACAAAAAAGAATAAATATAACGCCCATATTCATATTCAACTTCAGCGTTATAATGGCATGTATTGGTAATATTCTCCTCATAGAAAAGATTGGAAAAGTTGACTTCAAAACATACAGTTACATAGTACCGAAATTTATAGACCCTGCTGCCGAATTGTGGTGCATATCCTGCTGCATTATTCTTATCGGGTATAAGTTCATTGGCCAAAGAAGTTTCCCGCCGGTGGACTATGTAATAAAAAACAAGGAAACGATAAGAATAATGTTTTATGTACTTGTATGCGCAAATGTCATGTCTATATATGGCATGGGAATAAATTATAAGGGGGCTGCAATATTTAAGATTTTTGGCTTGCTTAATACGGTAGGGATATTGTTCTTTTCAAGGCTATGGGGAAAGGAAAACAACAAAACTTTCGGTTTATATGCGGTAACACTTTTCATCCTGCAAACCTATATCGCATTAACAACTTCCTATTTAAGGACCGAGCTTATCTTGCCAACTATATATATAACAGTCGGGTACTTCATCGGCAAGCAGGACCTTAGGTATGTCTTCAGTTATCGTATCATTGCTCCTATCGCCGTGATAATAATGTTCTCCTCCGCCTTTTCTTCTCTTAAAAACAACAGATCAAACTTTATTGATGTGTTCAAGGGTGAGAAGACAATGAGCGATGAAGTCTCAGAGGAAAAATCAAATGCTTTACTGGACAGATCAGCTAACCTCGCACAATTAACAAGCGTGATGAGACTGGTGAAACAGAATGGCTTTTATAAAGGCAGGGCATCTGCACCGCTGGTTGCGGCTCTTATACCACGTTTTTTATGGAAAGACAAACCTCAGATCGCTCTTGGTTCATGGTTTGCGTTGGAAATAGGCGCAGCATATAAGGCAGATAACGGAAGGATAAACAACTCTATCAATATGACAATACCCGGAGAGCTGTATCTCGATTTTGGTTGGATTGGTGTTGTCATCGGCTCCCTGTTAATTGGTATGTTCATAGCAGTCCTTTGGAATGCCACAAAATTTTACACATCACAATACAACCTCATAGGCATAATATTTGGCGGATATTTATTGTTTGTAGGATTTATCAATTTTGGCGCAGATCTGCAGATCGTTTTAACAATAATGTCGACATATCTGATTTTCTGGGCCATTAAAAAACTCTTGCTGTTTATATGAAAATCCTTGCTATCGGGCCTTTGTGGAGAGGAAGCAATGCAGGCGGATTATTCCGTGCGCTGAGCAGGCAAGGATGTTTCATTGAAGTAATCGACGAATTTTATTTTATTAGCCTGCAAACTAAAAACAAGCTCACTAAAATACTGGAACGTGCGATACGCCCCAGGCAAACAGAAGAGTTCAATAACGCCATCAGGAATAAGATAGACATCTTCAACCCCGATATACTGCTTGTGTACAAAGGAGTTTTTGTAAAACCAGAAACACTTACTTATGCGAAAAGCAGGAATACCAGGCTAGCACTTTTCTATCCCGATGTTAGTGTTACCGCCCATGGAACAAATATCCCGCGATCGATACCCCTTTATGACCTCATATTCACCACCAAAACATTTGGCATCAGGGACATGGAAGAAAAGTATCTTGTAAAAAATACACAATTCATTCCTCATGGTTTTGATCCGGATATACATAGGCCCCTTAAAATCGGCAATGATGTATTGCCTGTTTTCGGCTGCGATGTCTCGTTCATTGGCACCTGGTCGCCCAAAAAAGAAAAGTGGCTGACATATCTTGCAGATCATACACCCGGAATAGATTTGAAAATTTGGGGCGACCAATGGGGAAATGCGACTGCGCCTTCAATAAAAAAGGCGATCCAAGGCAGGTCAATAACCGGTGACTTGTATGCTTTAGCTATCCAGTGCTCAAAGATAAACCTGGGTATCTTGTCAGAAAAAGTATCAGGGGCATCTTCCGGTGACCTCATAACCTCCAGAACATTTCATATACCGGGTGCGTCCGGCTTTATGTTGCATGAGCGCAATGAAGAATCTGTGCTCTATTATAAAGAAGATGAAGAAGCCGGGTTCTTTGACGGACCTGAAGAGCTAACTGCGAAAGTGAAGTACTTTCTTGGAAACGCTGTTCAAAGAGAAAAGATACGCATCGCAGGGCATAAAAGGGCACTCACTAACCATTCACTGGATGCACGTGCTACCGTTATTATTGATCAGCTCAAAAAGATAGCAACCGATGGACAAGTATAAGAAAAAGATCTACGATAGCTATATCAGCAACCATAACAAGAACCTGTACGGTGAAAATTCGTTGGCTAGAATAAAGGCATACTTCCCGGCACTTGACTATTATTATGGCAGGCATTTACCCGCCAATAAGGATGTTTCCATACTTGATATCGGTTGCGGCGATGGCAATTCAGTATATTGGATGCAACAGCGGGGCTATAAAAACACTTATGGTGTAGACGTTTCCGTTGAGCAGATTGAGAAAGGTAAAAGCATGGGTATCAGCAATCTGATCAGTGACGACATTGTGCAATATCTTATCAACAACAGGGATCAATATGATGTGATCATAGCCAAAGATGTGATCGAACATTTTACCAAAGACGAAGTATTCGAAATACTGGAGCTTATTCACAAAAATTTAAAAGATGGCGGCCGCTTTATTATGCAGGTACCCAATGGACAAGGGATATACTACACCAGTATATTCTACGGTGACTATACGCACGAGATGGCTTACACTATGAGCTCCATAAGCCAGGTAACAGCCAATAACGGATTTAGTAGTGCAAGTTTCTACCCTACAGGGCCAATACCTAAAAGCATCAAAGGCATTATCCGTTATGCCTTGTGGCAATTGAAAGTAGCTCAACTTAAATTCTGGAAGATGGTGGAAACAGGAAGCCCGTCAGGAATATTCACGCAGAATATTATTGCTGTTATTAAAAAATAAGCGCACAATTCGCTATTTAAAATTCATCACCAGGCCCAATCCCAATCCGTTATTAGGCATAGCAACAGGCTCAAAACGCATAGATATATCTCTCGACATATCGAAGTTTTTCAGGTGAGCAGAAGTAATTGCATCAAGCACTTGGAGGAAATAACCAACAGTAGTTAACAGGCCGCTCAAGTTTAGATTTTTCTCATATTCATCCTGCAATTGCTTCAGATCCGTACTGCTTGGATATTTTTTCACATTGTCATCCATGTAGTTAGGATTACTCAAAAGGCCAATGTATGACTTCCTGTAACTTTGGTAGTTTTTAAGGTTTTTTGACACGAAGTAAACTGCTGCTCCAAGGCCTGCATATACTATTGGTATTTTCCAGTATTGCCTGTTATACGTTTGTCCCAGCCCCGGCAGTATTGCAGCATATAGTCCCGCCTTTTTGGGGTTAGGCTGAAAAGGATGTGGTTTTAATGCAAATGCCAGTGAATCATCATCGATGAAAGTGTTTAAAGCAGGTTTACGCATTGCGCCAGGAGCAATACCTTTCTTAACAGTAGTATCGGCCATTGGGGTTTGAATAGTATCCGTTGTGGTTTGAGCCACGCAATTATTCGGGCCGGATAGCAGCACACCCGCGAACAGGATAAAAGTAAACAGCCCCGATACTATTCTATTCATGCATTTCTTAATGACGCGCAAAGTTAATCCCTAATTACCATTTCACCACACCATATAAAACAACAAGATTTGACAACCCCAAACATCCGGGGTCATCAAATCTGTCACACACAACACTTTACTGCCAATTAATTTTCCAGAGCATGAATGCCATGCAACAACCTGCCCCAACGCATGTCAGTTAGCATACCACCATCTCCATGACTCAACCATACAAACAGTGGTTTACCCACAATATGGTTCTCCGGCACAAACCCCCAATACCTCGAATCAAGGGAATTATGCCTGTTATCACCCATCATCCAGTAATAGTCCATCTTAAAAGTATAGGAAGTTGCTTCCTTTCCACTAATGATGAATTTACCATCCCGCTCCTCCAGTTTGTTGCCTTCATAGTTCTCTATGATTCGCCTGTATAGGGGCATAGTCTTCGTATTAAGCGCTACAGTAGTTCCCGCTTTGGGAATTGTAATAGGCCCGTAATTATCGCGGTTCCATTTATAATCTGCCGTATCCAGCGGGAATACCCACTCACCGGGTTCCGATGGCGCCACACCTGGGACATCCCTCAGGTACAGCTCTGCCGACAATACATTAGTGGCTTTTTTCATGGCGGCTACCTGGTCATTGGCAAGGTTGTAAGCATACATATTACTGCTAAGCCCCTGCACAAGTTCCATTTTATCATCTTCCACCGTGGGTGCTCCGCCCCTTGTCCTCACTATGTAGTTCTGCTTGGTATGCGGGTATGCGGCCCCCGGGGCGCCGTTTACATATACTATGGTATTCTTTATTTCTATTACATCGCCGGGTACGCCTACACATCTTTTTATCAGGTTCTCTTTCTTATCTAGCGGCCTGCCGAGA
>Ga0209023_10004412_pt1 | contig 16033 bp, 10 predicted proteins | sample LakOneMetagenome_FD_187468 | JGI IMG/M metagenome (GOLD analysis project Ga0209023, IMG submission 187468) | Freshwater and sediment microbial communities from Lake Erie, Canada (SPAdes) (version 2) | ecosystem: Environmental > Aquatic > Freshwater > Lentic | place: Lake Erie, Canada... | reverse complement strand
CCAGAGGCCACGGCGCCGGCCCAGGCCAGTGCCGCTCCTGCCGACACGACGCCTACCCTGCCGCCACTGCAGTCGCTGGCGCCGGCCGATGCGCAGTCAGCGTCTTTTTCCGCGCCCTCCACCCTGCCCGGCTCATCGGCGGCCGCCACCGCAAGCGCCCCGCCCGCGCGCGGCGACCCGCGCGGCGCCGCCGTCCAGCAGATGCCTGGCCGCTACCGCGTGCAGACGCCTCCTTCGGTGCGCCTCACCTACGCCGTCAGCCGCACCCGCCCAGGCCGCGCGCCGTCGAGCGAAGGCGAAGCCCAGCTGGTATGGGAGGCTGGCGACGGCCGTTACCAGCTGCGCCTGGAAGGGGTGCTCGGCCTGCTGGAAAGCGAGGGCGGCGGCGACGACACCGGGATCGCACCGCTGCGCGCCAGCGAGCACCAGGACGACGGCAGCGACCGCATCACGCGCTTCGACCGCGCCGCCGGACGCATCGACGCAGATGGCGCACGCAGCGACCCGCTCTACCTGGGCAGCCAGGACCGTGCCTCGCTGCTGATGCAGCTGACCGGCATGGGCCTCGCCGCCCCCGAGCAGATGCAGGGCGTGATCGAGATGATGGTCGTTGGGCCCGACGGCGCGCACACGGCGCGTTTCGAGGTGCTGGGCCGCGAGCCGCTGGCCACCGGCGCCGGCAGCCTGCAGACGCTGCGCCTGGCCGAGCTCAGCGAACCGGGCCGGCGCCGGCTGGAAATCTGGCTGGCGCCGGAACGCGGCTGGCTGCCGGTGCAACTGCGCGTGACCGAACCCGATGGCAGCGTCGCGAACCAGGTCATGACCGGCATCGAGACCGCGCCCTCCGCCGGCACTGCGGTCATGTAGCAGCGCAGGCGGCGGATCAGAAGCGCATCTCCAGCGTCGCCACCAGCTTCGGGCTTTCCGGATAGGTCCAGCCGCGGCGCTCGGTGCCGCTCACCGGGTCGATATAACTCGGCTCGAAGAAGTTGTCCTCACCGAGCAGGTTCGAGCCGGCCAGGCGCAGCTGCAGCTTCGGATTGAACTGCCACACCGCGTACGCTTCGAGGTCGGTGCGCGCATGCGTATAGAAGCTGCGCTCAACGCTCGGGTCGACGCGCCCGCCGCGCCGGTGCGCCAGGCTGGCGCCGCCGGAGAATGCGCCGCGCTTGTAGTCGAGGCCGAGGTTCGCCGTGAGCGGCACCTGCTGCTCCATGCGGTTGTAGGGACCGGGCACCGAATCCACGCGCGACCAGTTGCGGCTGACGCTGGCGCGCAGCTCAAGCGCGGGCGCATCCTTCATCAGCGCCGACAGCGGGAACTTCGCGTCGAGCTGCAGTGTACGCAGCTCGGCGCGGTCTTCGTTGGTGGGCGTGAAGATCCAGCGCAGGCCATCGAAATAGATGCGGTTGCCGGTGTAGTTGTCGATGCGGCGCAGTGAGGCGCTGGCGCCCAGCATCGCCCCTTCGGCCCAGTGGCGCTCCCAGCCGGCGTCGATGCCCCAGGCCAGTTCCGGTTTCAGGTTCGGGTTGCCCACGTAATCGGCCTCGGTGGCGCTGTTGTTTTCCCAGGCCGAGCGGCGCGGCACCAGGCTGTACAGGTCGGGCGCCTTGTAGGTGCGGCTCAGGGCCAGTCGCAGCTGGTCGCCCTTCTCCCCGGGCAGCTTCCACAGGGTCTGCAGCACCGGGCTGAATACGCTGGAGCGCACGCGCGTGGTATCAAAGGTGTTGCCGCTGACGCGCGTGCGCACCCCGTCCCAGCGCGCGCCGAGGCAGAGCGACCATTGCGGCGAAATGGTCCACTCGTCCTGGGCATACACGGCGGCGCGCAGCGCCCGCGCCGCAAAGGTTTCGATTGGCGGCTGGCCGGGTGGCAGCACGCGCACCGCGTCGGCCTCGGCGCGCAAGTCGTCGCTGTCGTTCAGGCCCGCGTCCCAGCCCACCGCCAGCACGTGGCCGCCCTCGAAGGCGCGCGTGTACTTGCCGGTGCTGCTGGCGCCGCGCGCATCGGTTTCGGTGCGCACGCTGCCCTCGGTTTCCGGCCGCCCCAGGCCATCGACGCCGCTGCGCCGAACCAGCGTGTCCTGCCAGCTGCGCGTGAGACCGATCTTGCTCTCGAGTTTCGCGCTGGAGGCCAGGGTCGTGTTCCAGCGCAGGTTCGTGCTCAGCATGCGGTCGTCGAACGCGCCGGCGGTGTGCAGGTCCGGCACCGGCGGCGGCGCGCCGGCCGTGGTCGTGGTCACGGCGTGACCATGGTTGCGGAAGCTGCCGCCGTTGGCCAGGGTCTCCCATTCGAGGCTGTCGCCGTTCTCGAGGGTCCAGCTCAGGCGCGGGCTCAGGTTCAGGCGGTTCATGCGGCCGCGCTCGGCCAGCCTGGTCGCGCGGCGCATGTCGACGGTGCCATCGGGCCGGGTATTGGTCTGGTAGCTGCTGGTTTCGCGGTCCAGGGCGTCGTGGTTGCCGCTGGCCGAGAACGACCAGGCCGATTTCTCGCCGCGGTCGGCCAGGTCGGCGCTGAAGGTGGGGCCGCGGAATTCGCGCGCCTCCATGTAGCCCAGCTTGGCCTCGCGCTCCTGCTTGCGCACCTTCCTGCGCGTGACGATGTTGATGGTGCCGGCCACCGACTCGTTCGAGAACTCCGCGCTGGCCGAGCGCAGCACCTCGATCCGTTCGATCATCTCGGGCGACAGCGTGGTTAGCGTGAAGCCCGGCGGCGTGCGCTCGCCGTCGAGCAGGATCTGCGTGTAGCCGCCGGCCAGGCCGCGCATCCGCACTTCCTGGGCGCCGCCGGAGCCGACCGTCACGCTGACGCCGGGTATGCGCTTGAGCACATCGGGCACGCTGGTGTCGCCGTAGCGTTCGATTTCCTCGCGCCGGACCACGATGCGGCTGGCCGTGTCGTCGCGGCGCGGGTTGTAGGTGCTGCTTTTCACTTCAACCTGGGCGACCGGGGTGTCGGGTGGGGATTGCTGGGCGATGGCCGGGCTGGAGAAGCCGGCGGCGAGGATGAGGAAAGTGCGGGGGTGCGGTGGGGGCATATGCCAATCTCCGGAAATGGTTATTCGCTCTGTAGGAATAACTATATGCTGGAATGTGGCAATATGTAAACATTAAGTAAAAATTTAGATTGCTTAGATCTAGCAATTTATAATGCATATCATGAGCAATTCTTCAATTCTTATGATCGAGACAGCGACCGTAGGGTGGGCCGGGCCGCGCTAGGCACTCGTGCCCACGCGGTTACGTGTTCCTCCGCAGCCGATAGCGTCGATGATTCGCTCGCCAGCGCCAAGCCCGGACGACCCATTTGCATGGGCTTCGCTTGGCTGTGCGGGCGACACCTTGCGGCAGGTGTCCGAAGTCGAAGCATGTAACCGCGTGGGCACGGAGTGCCCACCGTACGGGTCAACGTTCCGGGTCCGGGTAAGCAATTCGGCATTCCAAACAAAAAGCGGACCCACGCTCGCACGTGGATCCGCCCTCTTCAGCCAGGCAGTCTGGTTACGCCAGCTTCGCCGCGTGTTCGCGCGTGGCGTGGAAGGTCAGCTTCGGCCAGCGTTCCTGGGTCAGGCGCAGGTTCACGCCCGAGGTGGCCAGGAAGGCCAAATTGCCGGCCGCGTCGTAGGCGACCTGATGGCCGAGCTGGTTCTCGAAGTCGGCCAGCGCCTTTTTATCGTCCGACGACACCCAGCGCGCACTGCTGATGCTCGACGATTCGAACACCGCATCGACGCCATACTCGTTCAGCAGGCGGCTTGCCACCACCTCGAACTGCAGCACGCCGACCGCGCCCAGGATCAGGTCCGAGCCCAGCACCGGCTTGAACACCTGCACCGCGCCCTCTTCGCCCAGCTGCTGCAAGCCCTTGTGCAGCTGCTTCACCTTCAATGGATTGCGGATGCGCACCGTGCGGAACAGGTCTGGCGCGAAGTACGGGATGCCGGTAAAGGTCAGCAGCTCGCCTTCCGAGAAGCTGTCGCCGATCTGCATGTTGCCGTGGTTCGGCAGGCCGATGATGTCGCCGGCGTAGGCTTCTTCCACCTGTTCGCGCGAGGACGCCATGAAGGTCACCACCGACGACAGCTTCACTTCGCGTCCCAGGCGCAGGTGCTTGACCTTCATGCCTTTCTCGAAGCGTCCCGAGCACACGCGCAGGAAAGCGATGCGGTCGCGGTGGGCCGGGTCCATGTTGGCCTGGATCTTGAAGACGAAGCCCGAGAACTTCGGCTCGTCCGGATTCACGGCGCGCACGGTGGCGTCACGCTCGCGCGGCCCCGGCGCCCAGTCGACCAGGGCCGACAGGATTTCGCGCACGCCGAAGTTGTTGATCGCGGAACCGAAGAACACCGGCGTCTGCACGCCCGACAGGAAGCGCTCCAGGTCGAAGGGATGCGAGGCGCCGTGCACCAGTTCGACTTCCATTTTCAGCTGCTCGATCTCGAGCGGGAACATCTCGGCCAGCTTCGGATTGTCGATGCCCTTGATGAGCTCGAAGGCGCCGTCGGCCTTTTCCTCGCCGGCCTTGAACAGCATGATGGTGTCGTTCAGCAGGTGGTACACGCCGCGGAAGTTCTTGCCCATGCCGATAGGCCAGGTCACCGGCGCGCATTCGATCTTCAGCACCGATTCGAGCTCGTCGAGCAGCTCGAGCGGATCGCGCGTTTCGCGGTCCAGCTTGTTCATGAAGGTGACGATCGGCGTATTGCGCATGCGGCAGACATCGAGCAGCTTGATCGTCTGCGCTTCCACGCCCTTGGCCGCGTCGATCACCATCAAGGCCGAGTCGACGGCCGTGAGCACGCGGTAGGTGTCTTCCGAGAAGTCCTGGTGGCCGGGGGTGTCGAGCAGGTTGATCACGTGGTCGCGGAACTCGAACTGCATCACCGAGGACGCGACCGAAATGCCGCGCTGCTTCTCGATGTCCATCCAGTCGGAGGTGGCGTGGCGGCCGCTCTTGCGGCCCTTGACGGTGCCGGCCAGCTGGATCGCGCCCGAAAACAGCAGCAGCTTCTCGGTCAGCGTGGTTTTACCGGCGTCGGGGTGGGAAATGATGCCGAAGGTGCGGCGGCGCGCCACTTCGCGCGCGATGAAAGCAGGCGTGGACGCCGTCGTCGGCGCGCTGCTGTCGGCAGCGGCGTCGGTTGCGAGGATGTCAGATTCGTTGGACATAGTCGAGCCCCAATTGGCCCATGAAGAAAACCCTCGATTTTACCGATTCCGAGGGTGTTCGTGTGAATTGAATGGGCCCGCCTACTCCCGCACCCTGCGCCAGCCGGCGCGCGACGCGCCTTCCGACTCGGCCGGCGCCACGCCCGAGGTGATCGTGTTGCCGTCGGCGGTGGTGGTGATCATCTTCAGCGCGCCCGACGGCAGGCGCACGATGATGAAGCCGACCGCGGCCGAGGAGTTCGACAGGGTCCGCCCGGCGACCTGCACTTCCTGGTTGGCGCTGTTCCTGATCGTCTCGCCCAGCGGCTCGCCGGTGCAGACGTTCAGCTGGTAGACGTTGCTGGTGCCGCCCACCTTGCAGCTCGACGAGGAGCTCGGCAGGTTGGTCACGACGTTCAGGCCGCCCGCGACGATCTTCGGATCCAGGTTCACGCGCTCGCCGGAATTCAGGCCGAAGTCGACGTACCAGCCGCGCTGGGTCGAGAAGTCGACCGCGGGGCCGCTGATCGAGTACGAGGTGCTGGTGCCGCTGATCTTGGCCAGGGTCTGCTTGGCCATGCTCGCGGTGCCGCGCCACTCGGCGGTCGGAATCGTGCTGCCGGCATCCTTCAGCACGTAGGCGCTCTGCACCTTGATGTTGCCGATGTCGACCTCGTCGAGCAGGCGCCCGGTGCCGAAGGCGACCACGCGCGTGGTGGTGCTGCTCTGGCTGCCGTCGGCGGCCACCGTGTTGACCAGGCAGGTGGTCACGTCGGGGCGCGTGGTGACCGGCTGGTCGGCGCCCGGGAAGCCCAGCAGCACCACGCCCGGGTCACCCAGGCCGGTGAAGTCGAAGCGCCACATCGCGCCGTCGTTGTCGCCGCCGTAGACGAAGGTGATCTTCGGGTCGGTGTTCGGGTTGCTGCTGATGGCCGTGATGCGCGCGAAGCCGGTTGGCGTGGCGACGTACTTGCTGTCCTCGGTCTTCCCGGCCAGCTTGGGCGTGGCCTTCTTCGACAGCACGCGGCCGGTGGCGATGTCGACCACGTACAGGTAGCCGCGGCCGTCGCCGCTGGCGATGCCGTCGGTGTCCGGGATGTTGTTGTAGCCCGAGGTCAGGAACACGGCCCAGTATTCGACGCCGCGCGCATCCTTCCAGGTGCCGAACTGTGGATTGCCGAAGCTCAGGCCAATGTCCTTGTCATAGTTGCTGCCGCTGCAGACCGCGCCGTCGGCGCACAGTTCCCACAGCGCTTTCGGCGCCTCGGGGTCGGTGACGTCGAGCGCGTAGTAGCCGCGTCCGCCCGCGTTCAGGCCGGCCACCAGCACGCTGCGCCACTCGCCGTTGATCTGCACGTCGGCCACCTCGGGCGAACCGTCGGTGGTGAACTGGTGGTTGGTTCCGTAGGTCGTGCTGGCCTGCAGGTAGAGCTTCCTCATCGTGATGCGCGGCGCGTAGGCCCAGGCTTCCTTGCCGCTATCGGCATCGAAGGCATGCAGCATGCCGTCGTTGGCGGCAACGAAGACCATCGGCTGGCGCGTGGCGTTGTTCAGCTTGTAGTCGCTGTAGCCGTCCAGCGAATACGACTTGCGCGGGTCGCGCAGGAAGGCCGGCTTCGACGAGGCGATGTCGCCCAGCACGATCGGCAGCTGGGCCGCGGTGCCGCCCGCGATCGTGGTGGTCCTCGCGTAGGCGCGGAACAGGGTGTCGTTGGCGTGCTGCTGCTGGCCGCGCAGCCAGTTCACCATGTTCTCGCCGTTGTTGACGATCTTGCGGTTCGCATCGTTCAGCGTCAGGCACTGCGCCAGGGCGTTGCACTTGTCCTTGAACCAGGCCTTCTCGGGATCGGTCATCAGGTTGAAGTCGAAGTCCTTCAGGCCGTCGGCGCTGTCGTCGACGCCGACGAAGTCGCGCATGTAGATCTTGCGGGCGTCGGTGTCGGTGCCGACCTGGCCGCCCACGGTTTCCGACGAATTCCAGTCCGCCTTGCTGCCGACCACGCCGGTGACGGTGTCGATCTTCTTGTCCGACAGCTCGCCGTACCAGCGCACCGTGGTGAAGGTGGCCGAGAAGATGTCGTTGTCCTGCTGCGAGATGTTCGGGGTCGAGGTCGCCGCCGCGGCCGCCGCGCCGATCTTCACCTCGATGTTCGAGAGCGCGGTGCGCAGGCCGTCGATCACCTGCAGCGGATCGGAGGCGCTGAAGTACTTGCCGTGGCCGTTGATGGCGGCGTGCCACAAATCGTCCACGCGCGACTGGTAGGCGGCGCCGCCGTCGTCGACCCCGGTCTGCGGGTTCGGCCACACGTACGGGCCGTTGTTGTTCCACGGGCAGCCGGTCTGCACGCCGGTGATCAGCTTGTAGAAGTCGCTGCCCACCTTCGGCGCGGTATCGTACTTGTCGTCGTAGGTCATGATGCCGTCCACGCCCAGGCCGAGCGCGTAGGTGTTCATGTGCAGGCGCGTGTTGTCGCCGGCGGACGCGGCCACCAGGCCGTTCGGCTCGTTCCAGTTTTCCAGCGAGGGACGCAGCGAGGTCACGCTGTCGTTCGAGCCGCCGTTGTACCAGTACAGGGCAACGTCGGCCAGCGAGTTGGCCGTCTGCGCGCTGGTGTCGACGCAGCCCTTGCTCTTCGAGCAGAAGCGCGAGGCATCTTCCTTGTTGTCGTTGTTGACCACGCCGTCGGCCGCGCCGCCGTTCCAGTAGCCGTCAGTGGTGACGAAGGTGAAGTTCTGCTGGCAAGGGAACTGCACCACCTCGTTGCCGGCCGAGTAGGCATACGGCGAGCGGTTGGCGTACATCTTGCCCACCGCATGCAGGCCCTGGCGAACAGGCGTCGAGCCGCTGGTGGTCATGTCGTACAGGGCCTTGTACCAGGCCGTGCGCGCGGCGCCGGTGAACGGCTTCGGCGTTTGTTTGATCGAGCCCTCGGCCGCCGCGGTCGACAGCGACACGATGCCGACGTTGTAGTTGTCGGCGATCGGCTGGAAGGCCTGGCCGACGGCCGTCTTCATCATCTGGTTGCGGCTCTTGTAGTAGGCGTACCAGTTGGCGAAGTTGGTCATCTCCTCGGCATAGGTGCAGGCGGTGCCGGCGCAGTCGGTGCGCTTGACGTCCTTCGGATAGGTGGTGCGGCTCGAGACGATGTCGGTGCGCACGAACACCGAGGCACCCAGCGGCGTGACGTCGGTCGGCACGCCGTCGCTGATGCCGGGCGTGGCCCCGAAGCTCAGGTAGGTCGTGCGGCCGCTGGTGTTGTTGGTCAGGGAACCGAGGGCGATGTTGTCGCCGACGCTGTCCATGCTGGTGCTGACCAGGCAGACGTAGCTGGTGCTGGCGGCCGCGCAGATCGGGCCGGCGGTGCTGGCACTGGTGCCGCCGATGTAGGCGGTGATGCCCTTGTTGGTGAGGATCTTGTTCTTGATGAGGCTGGCCACCGTGGCGCTCGACGAGCGCGTGCCGATGCTCAGGGTGGTGCCGAACAGCTGCACGCCGCCGTAGGACAGGCCGTTCAAAACCTGGGTCTTCGAGCTGTTCGAGGTGCCCGCCACCTGCAGCAGCGCCGTCACGCGCGCGCCCGAGTTGACGATCAGGTCGCGCCCGGCGCGGCTGCCGTCGTTGACCACGGTGCAGGGGCCGACCGCCTTGTTGGTGTTCCCGGCCGGGCAGCTGATCGGCACCACAGCGACGATGTTGTTCGACTCCAGGGTAATGCCGTATTTCGAGCAGGCCGGCACGCTGCCGCTGGCGGTGCGCAGGCAGGCCGTGTACTGGGCGGCCAGGCCGGTCCTGGCCATGATCGAGGTGGCCAGCGAGGCCGCCAGCGCGGTCTGCTTGGCGGTAGTGTCGGTGCCGTTGGCGGCGGTAACGGCGTCTTTCGTCAGCGTGAAGGTGCCGTTCGGCTCGACCACCTGCACGCTGCTGATGCTCATCGAATTGGTGTACGGCGAAGCCTTGATGGTGATGGTGCCGTACCAGTCCGGATTGCGGTTCGGGTCGGAGAAGCGCGGGTACTTGTAGTCGCCGACGAACTTGGCCTGGCAGTTGGTCAGCGCGCGGTCGGTGCAGAAGCGCACCTTGGCCGGCTCCGGATAGCCGCTTGGCGCGGCCGCTCCCACCGCCGTCACCTTGCAGTTGGTGAGCGTGGCGTCGGTGCAGTACTCGGCCACATTGATGCTGTAATAGTAGGGATTCGCGACGAAGTACTCGGGCGTGTAGCGGGCGTCGTTCGGGTAGGTGTAGCCGGTGGTGTTGTAGCCGCAGTCGGTGCCGTCGCACCAGCGCAGGTCGGGGAAGCCCGCCACCAGGTTGGTGCTGTTCGTGTCGCGGCTCAGCAAATCGGTGCGGTCGACGCCGTAGATGTCGGTGGTGACCGAGGTCCAGCTGCCCGTCTCGGTCGCGTTCTGGTTCGGGTAGGAGCTGCCGTCGGCTTTCACCGGCGGCAGGTAGCGCACCTTGGGGTTGTAGTACTGCTTGTTGAAGTCGGCGCTGGCGAACGGCGGGTCGCCGGCCTTGCAGCCGCGGATACCGCCGGCAATCGTCGCGCGCGCGCGGCAGCTGCCGGTGTTGTTCACGTAGTCCGGCGTGTAGTTGAAGGTCATCGAGCCCGAGTTATCGTACAGCAGCATCAGGTTCGGCTTGACGGTGCCGGTGCCGCTGATGTTCAGCAGCGGGACGTCGGCGATGCCGACCGGGGCGGCCAGGGCCGGCGCGGCCATCAGGGAAGCCAGCAGGGCCGAGGCAAACAGGGTGAACAAACGGTTCATGCGCGTTTCCATTCTCGCGTTTCTACTTGGTCCGGCAAGGGCCGGTTCTCGTTGCTGCGGCCGGGCCGCAGCGCTGCCCGGGGCTGGGGCAGGCGGTCAGCCGCCGATCAGCACCACCAGCTGGTTCACGACGTTGCCGCCGCGCGTGCCCGACAGGCGCGCCGTGACCACGTAGTGCACCTTCGGCGTTTCGGCGAACTGCGGCGAGTCGGAGGCCAGGCTGTCGCCGACCCCGATGTGGGCGCTCCCGGAATTCGGGTCGGCGGTCTGCACGCAGGTATTCCCGACGGCGTCGTAGGCGCCACTCAGGAGGCACAGGCGGTGCACCACGTACTCGATGCTCTGGCCTTCGTGCACGACCGTCTTCTTGCCGTCCCAGAAGGCGCTCGAGCGCGTGGTCTGGGTGGTGTCGAGCGTGGCGAGGTAGCCATTGTCTGCGGAATCGTCGTTCAGCAGCGCCTTGTTGTTGCCGGCCGCGGTGTCGCTCAGCCACTTGAAGCCCGCGTGCAGGCCGGCGTCGACCGCGCGGCTCTGGGCCGAGTCGTAGGCCAGGTTCGAGGCCGTCAGCGTGGTCGAGTTGCTCGACTTGATCAGGTAGATGCTCGAGATGAGCATCACCAGCAGGATGATCAGCATGACCGGCAGGGCCAGTCCGCCCTGCCCGTCGCGGCGTAGGAAAGAAGCGTTGGTGTGCATGGTTCAGGGTCTCCAGCCGGCGTTGCGCAGCGGGACGATGGTCTCGAAGACGCGGTAGCGGTAGCAGCCCCAGTCCTCGCCGCCGACATCGACCGTGATCGGGACGGCCGTCACGCCTTCGGGCACGGCGCTGGCGAACACCACGGGCTTGGCCGATGTGGCGTTGCAGTCGCCGTTCGCATCGGGACGCTCGCGTGCCGCACTGCGGGCCACCACGGCGATGCGCAGCGCCGCGATGTGCTGGTAGTCGCCGGCGCTGCCGGCGACACCGCTGCCGTCGGCGTCGATCATGGTCGCCGACCAGCGCCGCACCTGCAGCCCGTCCTCGGGAAGGAAGGCGCCGCCGGTGCGGGTATCGAAACCGTACTGCGCCTTGATCGAAACGATGTTGTCGGCCACGGTCTGGGGCGTGCCGCCGGAACCGGCCAGGTCGGTCGAGCGCAGCTGCAGGAAGCCGTTGTTCACTGACCAGGTATGGAAGGCCAGGGATTTCTCCGGCCCCAGGTTGAAGATGCGCGCCATGCCCGCCGTGTAGTTCGCGCCGCCCAGGGCGCCGCTGTTGTAGCGGAAGCCGGTGCCGCCCGCCAGCATCACGTACTGCTGCTTCGGCGGGGCCTCGACGCGGGCCGGGTCGGCCGAGATCTGGGCCAGCGCGCAGTCGCCGTTGCCGATGTTGTCCGGGGCCACCACGACCACGTCGCCCAGGTTGAAGCCGTAGGAGGGAATGCGGTCGACGTCCAGGCGCGTACCGCCGATGTAGTTGCTGGTCACGCGCAGGGTGCCGGTGCCGGTCATCGAGCTGCCCGAGTACACGGTGATGCGGTCGGGACCGGCGCCGCCGGACTCGATCACGGCCGGCGCCAGCGGAAACACGGTGGTCGTGCCGCGCGCGGCCGGCGCCAGGCCGTAGCCGCCGGTGTCGGCAAAGCGCGTGTTGCAGCCGACCAGCACCGGATCGTTCAGGCCGAAGCCGGCCTGCTGGGCGTCGCCGCTGATCGAGAACATCGCCAGCATCCCGTTCTGCATCGAGTCCGAGCCGCCCAGGGCCGAGGCCTTGTTCTGCTCGGCGCCGGTGATCAGGCGCGTGGCGAACACCAGCGCCAGCAGGCCGATCAGCACGCTGACCAGCAGTTCGACCAGGGAAAAGCCGCGCGCGCGCGCCGCCTGCACGCCGCCGCGCATCACATCGCTCCCGAAATGAAGGCGCGCACTTCGTGCTTGTTCGCCATCTCGCCAGCCTTGCGCTGCCAGGAGATCGTCACCAGCACTTCGCTCGGGTCCGGGGCCACGCCCTCGTCCACCTCGACCGTGATCCTGGCGCCGGGAATGTGGCTGCGCGTTTCTTCGTACCAGGTATCCAGGCGCTCGCCCGGCTCCGCGCCGGCATCGAGCGCGTAGTCTTCCAGGTGGCCGGTGTCGGTGCTCATCACGCCGATCAGCTTCTCGGCGGCGATGGTGGCTTCGGCGCGCATGCCGGCGTCGCTCAGGGCCGAATAGGCGCGCGCCTGCAGGCCGATGGTGCCGAGCAGGCCAATGGCCAGCAGCACCGCCGCGATCAGGGCTTCGATCAGGGAGACGCCGTCCTGGCGGCGGCGGATGATGGACGTGCGGTTCATGGCGGGCACCTGTGGGGATCGCTGTCGGCGGCGCTGGGCTGGCATTTGGTGGCGATACCGGCCAGGGTCAGCACCACGCTGGCCGAACGAAACTCGCCCGCGTGGCTGGCGCTGGGATGCATGTCGATGCGGGCAATGCGCGGCGCCATCGTGGTGTCGACCCAGCCGACCGGGGTGAAGTACACGCTGTCGGCTTCTTCTGGATCGACCGCCTGCACCAGCACCTCGGCGCCGGGCATCGCATCGGCGCTGCGCAATACCGACTTGAAGCCGGCCGCGCCTTCCGGATCGCGGGCGGCGGGGGCGGTCGCGGTCGACCACGAGCCGCTGGCGTCATTGCAGGGCGTGTCGGGACGCGGGAAGCAGATGTCGACCTGCCAGTCGAACTGGCCGTTGCCGTTCTCGCTCAGCACCAGGCGGCTGGCGCTGTTGTGCGACAGCGCCTGGGCGCGCGCCAGGGCGAAGCCTTCGGCATAGAACTGGGAGGCGGCGGCGGCGCGGGTGGCGCTGATCCAGGCCGCCATGCGCGGCGCGCCGAAGGCCAGGATGCTGCCCAGGATGGCCAGCGCCACCAGCGATTCGAGCAGCGTGAAGCCGCGCGCGTGCTGCCGGGGCATACGCATATTCATGCGCGTCTTCACCCTTACTCGCTGCACTTTCCGCCCTTGTCGCTCACCCAGCAGCGGTCGCTGGCGGCCCAGCCTTCGGCGATGCGGGCGGCCGACAGCGCCGAGGTGCGGCGGCCGTTCTGGTCGATCGTGAAGCGGAAACCGGTGGCGCCGTTGCGGCCGGTGGCGGTGACGGTGTAGGCGGTGTCGCTTTCGGCCGTCACGGAGTAGGTGAAGTTCTCGGTGGCGGCCGGGAAGCCGGCGGCGCCGTCGAGCTCCTCGAAGCTGTGCTCGTTGGCCCAGTACTGCTCGGCCAGCGGCTGCACGCCGGCCAGGCCGGCATAGGCATCGGTCAGGCGCGTGCGCAGCATGTAGCTGCCGTAGGCCGGCACCGCGACCGCGGTCAGCACGCCGACGACGACCAGCGTGATCAACAGTTCGATGAGGGTAAAGCCAGCCGGGCGTGTCATGGAAATCCTCGGAATCGGGAGCAATCGGGGCGCAGCGCGCGCGGCAAGGAAAGTTGCCGCAGGAGAATAATACCCGAGAAAGCTTGCATTACCCTGAGGAAATGCTGACAGGATCCTGACAGACGCACGCCGGCATCAAAGGCGTTTACCCTTTGCGCTCAAGGAAATTCGATACGAAATACCGCCCCGCTGCTCCCCTCCGGCTCGCCGAGGCTGAGGTCGGCGCCGTGCAGGTTGGCGATGTCGCGCACGATCGCCAGGCCGAGGCCACTGCCCGTGCTTTGCTGGTCGAGGCGTACGAAGCGTTCGAAGACCTGGCTGCGCAGATTCGCCGGAATGCCGGGGCCGTTATCTTCCACGCGCAGGAAGCTGCCGCCGCCAGGGCTGGCGCCGCAGGCCACCGTGACCCGGCCGCCGGCCGGGGTATAGCGCAAAGCATTGTCGACCAGGTTGTCGACCAGGTCGCGCAGCATGAAGCGGTCGCCCTGCAGCGGCGCCGCCTCCAGCTCGAAGCCGAGGTCGATGTCCTTGGCCGCCGCCTGCTCGACGACATGCTGGATGCTTTCCGCGACCAATTCTGCCAGGTCCACCGGCAGCAGGCGCGAGCGGGCGAAGCGGTTCGGCTCGGCGCGTTCGAGCGAGAGCAACTGATTGGTCTGGCGAATCAGGCGCTCGTTCGCCTGCAGCATCAGGGCCAGCGAACGGGCACTGTCCGGGTCGCCGGCGTGGCGCGCGGCCAGCCATTCGAGCTGCAGTTTCAGGCCGGCCAGCGGGGTGCGCAGCTGGTGCGCCACATTCGCGCGGAATTCGTCCTGGGCGCGGGCGCCGGCCTCGATCCGGCCCAGCAGGGCATTGAAGGCGCCCACCACCGGCGCCAGCTCGCGCGGCATCTGGCTGTCGTCGAGGGGCGCCAGGTCGGCGCTGCCGCGCGCATCCAGGCGGGCACGCAAGCGCGCCAGCGGCGCCAGGCCATTCCCGACCGAAAACCAGGCCAAGCCGACCAGCGCCAGGCTGAACACGCCTTCGAGCAGCACCAGCGAGCGCACGATGGCCGAGCGCACCTGCTGGCGCGCACGCACGGTGCGGGCGATGCTGATGGTGGCGCGCTGGCCCTGCCATTCCAGCGCGGCCGACGCAATGCGCACCGGCTCGCCGTGCAGGTCGGCGTCGCGCAGGCCGGGACCACGCGCAGGAGGCAGGGCGGCGCTGCCGGCAAGCAGGCGCCCATCGGCGCCGTGCAGGGCGGCCCAGCTTGCCTCGCCGGCGCTGTCGTCCGGTGCGCGGCCCGCATCCAGCAGCCCCAGCCCTTCCGCACGCACCCGTGCAGCCAGGGCGCCGGCTGCCGCACGCAGGCCATCGTCAAAGGCAAGCTGGGCCGGGGTCCAGGCCAGCAAATAGGTCAGCGCCGCGGCGCCGAGGTTGAACACCAGGATCGGCCCGACCAGCCACTTCAGCAGGCGCAGCCGGATCGAGTTCATGCGCCCGCTTCGAGCAGGTAGCCGAAGCCGCGGATGGTGCGCAGGCTGACGCCGGCGCCGTCGAGCTTCAGGCGCAGGCGCGACACATAGACTTCGACCGCATTCAGGGTCAGGTCTTCGCCCCAGGGCGCGATGGCGTCGACGATCTGCTGCTTCGAGACCACCCGCCCGGCGTGCTGGAGCAGGTATTCGAGCACCGCCCACTCGCGCACCGACAGTTCCAGCGCACGCTCGCCGACCCGCGCCCGGCGCGCGCCGCTGTCGAGCACGATGTTGCCGAGCGCAAGAATCGTACTCTTGGGAGCATTCCGGCGCGCCAGGGCGCGGATGCGCGCGACCAGTTCGGGCGTGGCGAAGGGTTTGACCAGATAGTCGTCGGCGCCGGTCTCCAGGCCGCGCACGCGGTCTTCGACGGCGTCGCGCGCGGTCAGCAGCAGCACCGGGGTGGCATCGCCGCGCGCACGCAGGCGGCGCACGACCTCGAAACCGTCGATGCCGGGCAGGCCGATGTCGAGCACGGCGACCAGTGGAGGCGCGCGCTGCAGCAGCGCATCGGCCTGCAGGCCGTCGCGCGCAACTTCGACCTGCATGCCCTGGGCTTGCAGGGTGCGGGCCAGGCCGTCGGCAAGGACGGCGTCATCTTCCACAAGCAGGATGTGCATGCGCCTACATTTTCCAAGGAAATGGTGTTGGCGCACATTATGTAGCAAAGCGCCCGGCGGCCACAAACTGCAAGGTGGAGGCGGGGCCGAAGAGGCGCTGGAGCGGGGCTGGAGGCGACGCTGAGGATGAGACCGCGGCAGGTGTTAACTCCGGGTATCTTTCCTAGTAGGACTGGACTGACAAAACATCCTGCGAGGGGCCTACACAGGAGCAACCCCTAATCTTATGTTCGGCAACAGACTATAGCTTTAATGTACACACATCGCGATGAGGCAAAGTGAACAGCCGAAAAATCGCTCCCGGATGCAATGAAGCTAGAGATAAGAGGACAGATAATGAACAACGCTCAACTTGGTGGTGCCACGCAAAAAGCGCAATCGGTCAACGGAATCCCGTCGACCAAAGAAGAAATCCGAGCTGCGTCGCGTCCAGTCGTGAGCGTCAGCGGTACCCAGCAGAATGAACTGCTGGCCGCCCTGCCGCGCCAGGACCTGGAAACCCTGTTCGAGCACCTGGAACTGGTTCCTATGCCTTTCGGCAAAGAACTGTTCGAGTATGGCAGCAAATTGGAATACGTGTATTTCCCGA
>Ga0209023_10004410_pt1 | contig 16037 bp, 12 predicted proteins | sample LakOneMetagenome_FD_187468 | JGI IMG/M metagenome (GOLD analysis project Ga0209023, IMG submission 187468) | Freshwater and sediment microbial communities from Lake Erie, Canada (SPAdes) (version 2) | ecosystem: Environmental > Aquatic > Freshwater > Lentic | place: Lake Erie, Canada... | reverse complement strand
GAATGAGCCGGTCAGATACGTGATGGCGTCGTTCACTTCCGCCTGCGTTGCGCCGTCGCGATAGATTTTGGCGATCTCGTCGCGCGTCACCTGGATCGCTTGCGCCACATTTTCGTTTTCGCTCTGAGCTGAGCCGCGGATCAAGGCCAAGTGGTCGCGAACTGACGGCCCGGTGCCGATGCCGTACACAAGCCCGCGCTGCTCGCGCACTTGATCCATCAGGCGCGACGAAAACCCGCCGCCGCCAAGAATGTAGTTCGCGACCGCCAGCGGGATCCAATCGGCGTCTTCGTCCTGAATGCCAGGCGCCGAGAAAATAATGAGGCTCTGCGGCTGCGGCAGTTCGCGCACGATCAGCGGCGTCGCAGGACGGACCGTCGCGTCCGGCGGTTCGGGCAACGCCGCGCCCTGCGGCAGCGCACCAAAGATATGGTCGATCGCCTGCCCCGCTGTGGCGGCGTCGATGTCGCCGACAATGGTGATCTGCATCGTCGCTCGCCGGAACAACGTCGCGCGCCGTTCCATGAGCGCCGCGCGATCAATCGCCGTGACGCTCTCGCGCGACGTGCGGCGCGCATAAGGGTGATCGGGATAGAGCGCTTGGTCGAGCGCCAGATTGGCGATGTAGCCGGGATTGGTGTCGCGCTGGCGCAAACCAACCATGATCTGGCGCTTGATGCGGTCCATCGGCGCAGCATCGAAGCGCGGTTGCATCAGCGCCATGCGCGCCAACTCAAACGCTGCGTCGCGATTTTCAGTGAGCGTAGTCAGGCTAAAGCTGACGCCATCCCAACCCGCGCCGAAGCCCAGCGAGATGTTCAAATCCTGCATGCGCTCCTTGAACGCATTTGAATCCAGATCGCCGGCGCCTTCGGTCAGCATGTCGGTCATGAAGCCGGTGACGCCCGCTTGCCGCTCCGGCTCGATCGCCGAACCGCCGCGCCAATACGCACGCATCACCACCATCGGCACAGTGGAGTCGGAGACCAGCCAGGCGTGAATGCCGGCGGGCGAAACGATCTCCTGCACGTTGACGCCATGATGCGCGGCGGCGCTGTCGGCTTGGCGCTGTTGCGCCACCGCCGGAGCGACGGGCGCGGCCACGAGCGCCAAGATCAACATCAATGTGCGCATCATGGGTGCGCCTCCTCCGGCGGCAATAGCCAACCGGTCACGGACGCGTCGCGAACCAAAGTCGAGCGCGCGATGGCCACCACGTCTTCGCGGGTGACGGCGCGAATGTTGTCGGCCCAGTTGACAACGTCATCGATCGATTCACCCGACGCGAGCGATGAGCCATAAATGTTCGCCAGCGATTCCTGGCTGTCGCGTGCATACACAGCCGCCGCGGCGAGTGAGTTCTTAGCGCGCGTTAGTTCCGCGTCCGTTGGTCCGTCGCGCAGGAAGCGATCAATCTCCGCATCAATCGCGGATTCCAGTTGCTCCAGAGTGACGCCTTCAGCCGGGGTGCCGCCAATCGAAACGCTGCCGCCGCCAAGACCTGATGTGTCGCCACTCGCATAAGCGCTCACGGCGAGATGCTGATCGTCCACCAGCGCGCGATAGAGCCGGCTGGTTTCTGAACCGCCGAGGATTTCCACCGCGACATCCAACGCATGTGCTTGATGGCCGGTGTCGGTGCCGTAGCTGATCGCGCGATAGAGGCGCGTCATCGCCGGCTGACGCACCTTCTCGTCACGATGGACGATGCGCATTGGCCCCGCGCTCGGCGGATCAACCGTCCACGTGCGCGCCGGTAAATTCCGCGTTGGTGGGATACCGCCGTAATAGCGCTCCGCGAGCGGCCGCAGTTCGGCGGCGCTGATGTCACCGGCGACGACGAGGATCACGTTGTTGGGCGCATACCAGGTGCGATAAAAATTTAGCGCCGTCTCGCGATCCAGCGTTTGAATCTCATGCAGCCAGCCGATGATCGGCGTGCCATACGGATGATGCGGCCACATCATCGCGCGCATGCGCTCGCCCAGCACGGCGCCGGGATTATTGTCCGTGCGCTGACGGCGCTCTTCACCGATGACGTCGCGCTCGGAAAGGAACGTAGCGTCCGAGAATTGCAGATTGCGCATGCGATCTGCTTCCATACGCATGACGATTTCGAGCCGGTCGCGCGCGATGCGCTCGTAGAACGCCGTGTAGTCCCACGAGGTGAACGCGTTATCCTCGCCGCCATTGCGGGCGACGATGCGCGAAAATTCTTCCGGCGGAATTCGTCGCGTACCCTTGAACATCAGGTGTTCAAAGAAGTGTGCGATGCCGGAGTGGCCATGCGGATCGTCGGCTGAGCCGACGCGATACCAGAGCATCTGCGTCACCACCGGCGATCGGCGATCAGTGATCACCACCACCTGCATGCCGTTTCGAAGCGTGAAGCTCTCCGGGCGCGGCAAGGGCTGCGCTGCGCTGGGCGCAACGCCAAACGCGAGCAACGCCAGCAAGATGAGTGCGCGCATCATCGAACGCGCGTCAAATGCCGCGCGCCGATGAGATAAACCGGACGACAACTGGATCAGGTGCCAGGCAGCTTGAAGCCGCCGCGATCACGCTCAATGATCACTTGGCCACCGCCGGTCGCACGGCGCACTTGCTCGGCGTCAGCCAAGCGTTGCTGCTCGGCCGCCGCATCAAGCGGCGCGGCAGGCGCTGCGCCGGTGCCGCCGAACGACAGCACGCGGTTCACAAAATTCTCGTTGCGACGAACCACGCCTTGGCTTTCGAAGTCGATGGTGTCGCGAATGTTCGGATCAACCGTCTCGGCGCCGGCGTGCGTGACGAGCGTGCGCTCACCCTGCGTAGCGCTCGCGGCGACGTCCTGACCGAACAGCGCAGCGCGCGCGTCATCGGCAGGCTGCAATTCTTGCGGACGCGGCTCACCTGGCCGCGGCGGACGCAAGCTGTAATCCGGCGGCAGCGTCAGCGGCGCTTGGCTCACAACGCGATATTCGTCCGGAGACACTTTCCCGCCGCCAACGGCGCGCGTGACACTGGCGCAGCCAGTCGCCGCGGTCGCAACCGCGAGCATGGCCAGTATCGTAATCGGTTTAGTCATCGGACGTCCCGCCTCCCTGTTCGCGTCGTTCTAGCTGAGCCGGTGGCCTCCCGCCAAGTCGGACTGCCAGTGGGGGATCAGCCCGGAACATGACGGTTGTTGGGCGAATCTGCCGGCTCAGGCGCCCCTGCGGTCCATCATGGCTTTGACCCGCGACCAGGGCGAGCCCTTGCCGGGCTCGGACTCGGCGAAAAACACCATGTCGATGGCCAAAAGCACGGCGCCCAGGGTGATTGCCGCATCGGCGACGTTGAACACCCAAGGAAACCAGAGGCCGTTGAAGTCCAAAAAGTCGCAGACGGCCCCGAAACGAATGCGATCGACGACGTTGCCCAGTGCGCCGCCGATCACCAGCCCCAGGGCGGCGGCTGTGAGTTTTCGCTCCGCGGTGCGGAGCCACCAGAAAAACACGCCCGAAATGACGAAGGAGAGCCCGACCAGCCCCCAACGGGCCAGATCCTCATTGGCCCGCAGCAGTCCAAAGCTCACACCGTGGTTCCAGACCATTTGCAGGTCGAAGATCGACGAGACCTCAATGAACCGGCAGCCGTCATTGTTCTCCAGGCAGCCTGGCGGCGAGAAGCGGCCCGGCCCCAGCACCAGCCATTTGGCGATCTGGTCCAGCACGAAAACGACAGCTGACAGGAAAAGCCCAAAACGAAGCATGGCCGGGCTTATGGCCGGGAGGCGACCTCCGTTCAAGGCTGCGGACTGGCCCCGGGCCGCTAAGGCGTCCACACCAGATCCATGCGCGCTCTGATCTTCTCCGCCCTGGCGCTCGCGCTGACTGGGACGACTACGCCGGCGGACGCTCAAGCCCTGAACGACGCGCTGCAGAACTACGCCGCCTTCGAGAGCGACGTCTCGGCGTTGATGGACGCCGAGATCACCTCGCCTGCGATCATGAACGATGCGCTCGATCGCGCCGCGCGACACGATTCGAGAGCACTCGTGAGCGGCTGGATCGCCTACGGCGCGGTGACCGCTGCGCAATCGCCGGCGTTCGTAGTTGGCGTTCGCAATCGTGTCCGCGCGGCGGGTCGTCCCGCAGTGCTGCGCCAATTACTGCGCGACACGACTTACGCGCGTCGGCGCCCGCCTGGTGCGACCGAGGCGGTGCAACTGACACTGAACACGCTTACCGCCGATGGCGCACGGCTCGACGCCGCAGCGCAGCGCTTTCAAGTCTTCGGCGACACCGAGCGCGGCAACGCTTGGAACGCCAGCGAAGCGGAGCGCGACGCGCGCGGCCAACATCTGCGCGAGAGCGCGGCGCAACGGCAGAGCGTCGCGCCCGAGCTCGCGGCGCACTTGTCCATCGCTGCGCTCGCCGGCGCGCCCCTCACCGACGCAGACGCAATCGGCGGCCGGCGCTTCTGGGACGCGGCGACCGGACGGTCATCGCCGACGCTGCCAGCGCAAACACTCAGCGTTCGCGACGACCGCGCCGCGGCGCTGGATCAGATGCTCACATTGGCTGCGTTGATTGTGGTCGAAGGCGCAGATTCCAACGCCACGCGCGTGTCGGCTTTGCTGGAGTACCGGCCCGTCCGCGACTGTCTCGCTCTGCAACAGCTGGAATTCCGCCAATGCGTCTCCGTCGCGCACGACGCCACAGAAGACGGCCTTTGCCTCGCGCGCCACGGCCTCGAAGCACCCGGCGCGTGCCTCGCCATCACGCGCTGACATGCTTTGCGCGTATTAAGGTCGACGCGGCTTTTACCAGGCTGAGAGGGAGGGAACTTAACTGCGACAACGCACTCTCGGCGTATGCGCACGCTCCCTGCTCTCGCCTCTTTTGTGTTGGTCTTCACCGCCTCGGCCCACGCCGATCCGGTGCACGACGCTCTCCAGGATTACGCGCTCTATCAGAATGACGTGAGCACGCTGCTCGACGTCGAGATCAGCAGCGGCGATGTCGCCGACGCCGCCTTGGCGCGCATGCAGCGCCACAATCCGGCAAACGTCGCCCGAGGCTGGATCGCTTATGGCGCGCTTACTGCGGCGCAATCTCCAGCATTCGCGCAGAGCATCGAAAACAGCGTGCGCGGCGGATCGCGCGCCGACGTGCTGCGTCAGTTGCGCGAAGACATCACCTTCGCACGCCGCCAACAAGGCGGCGGCGATCAGGCCGTCCACCTCATCCTCGACGCCGCCAGTGCCGACGGCGGCCGCGCCTCCACCGCAGGCGACCGCTTCGACCAATACGCGCGCAACGCCGTCGGCGTTCAGCTCGCCTCAACCGGCCGACGCGCCAATCTCGGCGACGTGCTTTTGAGCCCCGAAATGCAGCAGCGCCTGCACGTCGGCCCGGCCAGCGCGCAGCCAGTGAGCGACGTAAACTCCTTCGGCGGGCGCCGATTTTGGGATTCCGTCGCCGGGCGCTCGGCACGCATCAGCGGTGACGGCGCCGGGCGCGAGCAAGCGAGCTACGCCTCGGTCACCGACCACATGCTCACGTTGGCCGCGATCATCGCCGCCGACGCCACCGACAGCGAAAGCGCGCGCGTCAACGACTTGCTCGACGAGCCGCTGACGCACCAGTGCATGTACATGCAGCAACTACAGCTGCGCCAATGCCTCTCCGTCTCGCACGACGCCAGCGACCGCGCCTATTGCATGGGTCACCACGCCCTCGAAGGCCCCGGCGCCTGCTTCGCCAATGTCGCGCACTAGCTGCCGCGCTAGAACGAGCCGGAGATGCCGCCGTGGCACTCCCAATCGCCATGACTGTTGGCGCTGCATGAGACGTCCCAGCCGCCGCGCACGCCGTCATCCATGTCGCGGCTTCGTGTTGTGAGCACGCCCCACTTTTCCCATAGCTCGCGCGCGAACGGCGTCACCACGTCATTGAGAAAAGCCTGATACTGGCCTTCGTCGATTGCGAACAATCTCTCGGTGGCGAGGTCCATGCGCATGGTCGGCGGACCATCCAGCGGCGCATCGGCGCCGTTGCCGCGCCCGCCTGACACTTTGGCCTCGCAGCTGACATGACCGTCCGAGACTTTGCAGCCGGCTTCCCATCCGCGCTGGTTTGCGGCGGTGAGATTGAAGTCACGAACCCGCTGCAGCGTCGCCTCGACAATCGGAATGACGCGATCGTCGAAGTCCGGAATGCCATGCTCCGGTCCGAAGCCTTCGAAACCACGATCGAACACGATGTCGAGGTGGCAGCGTGCGCCGTTCATTGTTTTCCCATTCGCCTTCAGAGGTCCCACAACGATGTCGCGCGCGCCGATATAGAATGGCGTTTGCGCCGCGAACGCCGCGTCGAGCGTCCCATCGGTGTAGTAGTTCGGCACTTGAGCCGGCGAATGGATCGATGTGTTGATGGCGTCGCGAAACGCTTCGTACGAGCCGCTGAAGCTGCCGTTATTCCAGACCTTTTTCAGATGGTGCGTGAAAAGCCCATTGGTCGGCGTGTCGGCTGCCGTCTGCGAGTCCTGGCAGGCGGAAACCAGCAAAACGCTGCCGCCGGTTACAGCGCGCGGCAGATCGCGCTTGATTGTGACGTACATGTCTTTGAATTTTTCGAAGTGCGCCTCCGAAAACTCCGGGGCGATGCAACGCGGGCGAATGCTGTCCTCGTCTGCGATGCGGAGCAGCGGCGCCAGCATCTTGATCGGGAAGTCTCTCAAGATCGTGCCACTGTGGCAGCTATCGGAGATCACTGAAATTCTGACGCCCGGTTGAAACGAGCCCCACAGCGCATGCAGCTCATCATCGAGCAGCATGCGATCGAACAGCACCCAGGTTTCATCCTTGCCGTCTTCGTCGTCAGCCGTGACGTCGGGGATTTGAGCGCCGTGCCCCGCGTATGTGAGCAGGAAGATATCGCCCGCGGCGAGCGCCGATGCGGCCGCCTTCACCTTGTTGATCACCGCGTCTGCGGTCGCCGCGGCATCTGTGATGGTTTGTGTGGTGAAGCCGTTGGCTTTGGCGATGGCGGTCATATCGCGCGCGTCAGTGACGCAAGATTGGAGCGCGCCGTCGGTGCCGTATTTCCTTGGGTCGATGCGGTTTAGGCCGATGTGAAGCGAAATTCCCTTTGCCACTTGCTACCCCCCTAGGTTGCAATCTATGGTTGCATTACCGCAATGAGGGAGTAGTACTCAAGCCGAAACGACAAACGCGCCGAAACTTTTTATCGGCCGTGCGCAGCGTCCCACGCGGCGACGGCGTCTGCGTCGCGCGGAGTGATGTCGGGGTATTTGCGGTACGCGGTCAGCGGATCGAAATACTTCCACGAGCGCGCGCATTTCACGCCCGGCGCTTTCTCAACTACCACGGCAACGCCTTCCATCTCCGGCAGGCGGAACGCGTTCGCCGGTCCCTCACCTGCAACAAGCGTGAGGCCGCTGGTAATGCAGAGCTCTGCGAAGTCCACCGCTTCGAGTGAAGCACGTAGCGCATCGTCTTCTACGAACACGCGCGGCGCGGCTTCGAGTGCCGCGCCGATCGTCTTCTCGCGCCGCGCCACTTCCAGCGCCCCGGTGACGACAGCGCGCGCTTCGCGCAAGCGCGCCATTTCTTCGCCCGCGAAATCGTCTTCCCACGCTGCCGGCGTTTCCGGAAACGTGCGCAGATGGACGGAGACGGCGTCGGGATGGCGGATGAGCCAGGCCTCTTCCGTCGTGAACGGCAGGATCGGCGCGAGCCACGCGGTTAGGCGCGACAGCACTTCGTCCAACGCACTGCGGCAGGCGCGGCGGCGCACCGAGGTGGGCGCGTCGCAATAAAGCGCGTCCTTGCGGACATCGACGTAGAAAGCCGAAAGATCGACGTTGCAGAATTCGACGATCGCCGAGAGCGCATCGCGGAATTGGTAAGTGTCGTAGGCTTTGCGGACGATGCCATCGAGTTCGTAGAGGCGATGCAACAGCCAGCGTTCGAGCAGCGGAAGCCTGTCGACTCCCTCGCCCCCTTGTGGAGCGAGGGCTGGGGAGTGGGGGGCGTTCAAACGATCCAGCGCCTGAGCGGCGGCACGCCCCCCCTCCGCCTGCTTCGCAGGCGCCTCCCCCACGAGGGGGGAGGCATAAAGATTGACGCGCTCTTCTTCCGAAAACTCCTTCAGCGCACCCAAGCAGAACCGCAGCGTGTTGCGGAGCTTGCGGTACATTTCCGTCGACTGCGCGAGGATCGTCGGGCCGAGGCGCAGTTCGTCGCGATAGTCGGCCGAGGCGATCAGCAAGCGGAACGGCTCGATGCCGGATTGCTTTTCGACTTCCTGCGGTTCGACACCGTTGCCGAGAGACTTCGACATCTTCCGCCCGTCTTCAGCGACGGTGAAACCGTAGGTGATGACTTCGTCGTACGGCGCGTGACCGCGCGTGGCGCAACTTTCGAGCAACGAGGAGTGAAACCAGCCGCGGTGTTGGTCGGAGCCTTCGAGATAAAGGATCGATTGCGGCTTCAGGAACGACGGCCGCGTCGGCTTATCGCGTTCGCCCAAGACGAAAGCGTGCGTTGAGCCGGAGTCGAACCAGACATCGAGGATGTCTTCGACCTTCTCGTAGTCCTCGGCTTTGTGCTTGTTGCCGAGAAACTCCTGCGCGGGCGTCGACCACCAGACGTCGGCGCCGCCCTTCTTCATCGCCGAGACGATGCGTGCATCGACTTCATCGTCGCGCAGCACCGAGCCATCGGCTTTCGACACGAAGATCGCCAGCGGCACGCCCCAATTGCGTTGCCGCGAGATCAGCCAATCGGGACGCTCGGCGATCATCGCCTTGATGCGGTTTTGATCGCGATCGTCGTCGATGCGCTTTTGGCCCCAATCGACGCGCTCGATTTCCGCCAGCGCCACTTGCCGCAGCGTGCGGCCGCCGCCAGCGTCGTACGGCTTATCGAGTGCGATGAACCATTGCGGCGTGTTGCGGAAAATGAGCGGCGCGTGCGAGCGCCACGAGTGCGGATACGAGTGCTTCAACTGCCCGCGCGCGAGCAACGCGCCGACTTCGATCAGCTTGTCGATGACGGCTTTGTTCGCCGGCCCATCCTTGCCGAGGTTCTTGCCCTCAAGCTGGATGATCTCCAGCCCCTCAAAGCCCGGCGCTTCCTTGGTGAGCTTGCCCTCTTCGTCGACCGTGAACGGGATGCCTTCCTGGCCGAAGTTCGCGACCCAGATGTTGAAGTCATCCGCGCCGTGGCCCGGCGCGGTGTGCACGAAGCCCGTACCTGCATCGTCGGTGACGTGATCGCCAGCGAGCAGTGGGACATCGAAGTCATATCCCATGCCTCGAAACGGGTGCGCGGCTTTGATGTTGAAACTCTTGCCACCCTTTTCGAAAAAGACGCGGCCGATATACTTTTCTTTGGCAATCTTGGCGTTGTGTTTGACGCTGCTCCAAAGATTTTCCGCGACGATCAACCGTTCACCGACTTTCACCCAAGGCGTGAACGCGCCCGTCGTATCAACCTCCTCCACCTCGTACAGTGCGTAGTCGATCTTCGGACTGTAGGAGATCGCGCGGTTGCCGGGAATCGTCCATGGCGTCGTGGTCCAGATAACGATCGACGCTCCTTCCATGCGCGGTCGGTACGACTCTCCTTGGCCGTCGAGCGCGTTTTCCGAGCCACCCCAATCGACAACCGGAAATTTCACCCAAATCGTCGGGCTCGTTTTCTCCGCGTACTCCACTTCCGCCTCAGCGAGCGAAGTCCGCTCCACCGGGCTCCACATCACCGGCTTGCTGCCGCGATACAAAAGCCCCGTGCGCGCTACGCGCAGAAACTCAGCCGCGATCGCCGCTTCCGCGTCGTAGCTCATCGTCGCGTAGTAATGATCCCAATCGCCTTCGATACCGAGGCGTTGGAATTCTTGCTTCTGCAGCGGGATCCATTTGTCGGCGTATTCGCGGCAGGCGTGGCGAAACTCGACGGCGGGTACGTCCTGCTTCTTGCGGCCTTGTTTGCGGAAGTCTTCTTCGACCTTCCATTCGATCGGCAGTCCGTGGCAGTCCCAGCCCGGCACGTAATCGCAATCGAACCCCGACATCTGGCGTGAGCGCACGACGATGTCTTTCAGGATCTTGTTTTCCGCGTGCCCGATATGAATGGCGCCGTTCGCGTAAGGCGGGCCATCGTGCAGCACGAACTTCGGACGGTTCGCGGCTTCCTTCCGGAGCAAGTGATAAAGCCCGATTTCGTTCCAATGCGCGACGCGCTCGGGCTCCTTCTTCGGCAGCCCTGCACGCAAGGGAAAGGGATCGCCCGGCAAGTCCGGGAGGAAAACGGTTTCGCGATAGTCGCGACCTGAAGGCTCATCGGCCACGGTCGAATCTCCAAGCTGGCGAAAAAGTGATTAGCAGAACGGCCCGGTCCCGCGGAGCAAAAGGCTCAAACGCAGGCCGGGCGCGGAATTCGCAGGTGACCTATGCGGAACGCGAGTGGGCGGGTCATGCGTTTCCTCCTAGCACAGCGCCCACCTTTGAACACCGTAAACCAGACGCCATATGCCGTTGCCTGACACCCTTCCGAGGTCTACATCCCCGCGCCGGACCGAACGGCCGCGCAGAAGCACAATGACCACAGCTCACGATTTCACCTTCCATAAGCTCGACGAACCCGGCGACATCAACCTCTCCGATTACGCCGGCAAGGCCGTGCTGGTTGTGAATGTCGCCTCCGCCTGCGGGCTGACGCCGCAATATCGCGACCTGGAAGCGCTGTACGAAGCCAAGATGGGCAAGGGCTTGGTGATCTTGGGCGTGCCGTGCAACGACTTCGGCCACCAAGAGCCAGGTGCGGAAAAGGAAATCCGCGAGTTCTGCGACACCTCCTACCACGTCACCTTCCCGATGACGTCGAAGGTTGAGATCGTCTCAAGCGAACGCCGCCATCCGTTCTATCAATGGGTCGCCGATCAACTCGGCGAAGAGGCGCTGCCGCGCTGGAACTTTCACAAATACCTGATCGGCAAACACGGCGAGCTGGTGGAGTCGTTCTCCTCCAAGGAAGCGCCGCTCAGCCCCGGCATGCTGGAAGTCATCAAAGAAACGCTCACGGCCGCTTGAACGAAAACGGCGGCACGCCTTCGCGCACCGCCGCTCGTCGATGAGTACCGATTTCAGAAGCCGTAGTTGATACCGATGCGCACAACGTTCGCATTCACGTCCGCGCTCGTGTGGAAAGAGTCGGTGTTGTAGCCGCTGTCGACATCGGTGCTGATCGACCCGAAGTCTTCGTACAGATATTCGAACTTGATGCTCCAGTTGGGATCCCACGCCCATTCGGCGCCGGCGCCGAGCGTCCAACCCGTCAGCGTGTCCGATTGTTCTGCGGAGCCGGTTCTGCAGATGCCGCAATTCACTACGCCAGCGACTTGTTCGCTAATATCGGTCTTCAGAGTTACGTCAGCGAACGCGACGCCCCCGGTGACGTAGAAGAGCGTATTACCTGCCGTCAGACCCGCGCGCAGGCGGATCGTGGCTGACCAATCGGCTTCGAGATCGTTTGTGTAGACTAAGCCGTTCGCCGGCGCCGAGACGTAGGCGATGCCGTGCGTCTCGCTGCTACTGAAGTCACTGGAGCTGATATCGCCTTCGATGCCCCACATCATGCCGGAGCCCATCGGCGCGTTCCAGCCGGCCTCAACGCCAAACGCTGAGCCCGCGTCAGACGAACTGAACGAAGGCGCATCCTGAAACGGCGGTGTATTGACCGCGTTGAAGTAAGAGCATGCCGTGGTGCAATCGAGGTCGTTCGATCCGTCCACGCCGAACGACTGTCCGCCGCCGGTGACGCCAACATACAGGCCCGACCAATCTGCGGGCGCAGCTTGCGCTGATGAGATCGACGCGACTGCGGCTACTGCAAGTCCGGCAAAGAGTAACGTCTTGGTCATTGTGAGAACCCCCGTTCTGGCTACCCGATTTTGTGATAGCAGGCGCGAAGCATCGGCCCGCTCCGCGGTGCTGACAACGATTTCCCGTAAGGCCCCACCGCAGCGAGAGATTTTTGTGTAACCAGAATTGCGCTAGTGCGCTTCGGCGATTTGCTGCGATTGCACAGGCGCGCCTGGTGCGCCCATCGGCTTGGGCCGTGGCCGCAATGCGAGCATCGCGAACGCAGAAAGTCCGATCACCACGCCTAGTGCTAAAAACTGATCGTTGAACGTCATGACCAGCGCTTCACGGTCCAACAACGCCGCGTAGCGCATCAGCGCCTGCCGCGCCGGATCGGCGGCGCCGGCTTGTTCGAGGTAGGCTTGCGCGCCCGCGATCATTCCTGCCACGTGCGGATTGTTGGGATCAGCGGCGCTATAGAGCTCCTGGCGATGCAGCGCGAACGAATGCGCTTGCACGGTCGACAGGCCCGCGATGCCGAAGGCGCCGCCGACATTGCGGAAGGTGTTGAAGAGCGCAGCGCCCGAATGCACCTGCTGCGGCGGCAGCGATTGCAGCGCCGGCTGCATCACCGAGTTGAACGTCATCATCAGCCCAAGCGCACGCAGCACTTGCGGCCACGCCATCTCCCAGAACGCGGCTTCGGCAGTGAGATGCGATTGCATGATGCAACTTGCGCCCACCAGGATGAATCCCAGGAAGCCAAGCGGCCGGGTGTCGCGCATACTTCGCCCGAAGCGACCAATGATCGGCGCGGTCAAGAACATCACCGCGCCCTGCACGAACATCGTGTGCCCGATCTGCAGCGCGCTGTAGCCACGCACGGTACTCAAGAAGAGCGGCGTCAAAAACACCGAACTGAAAAGCCCCAGGCCCAGCACGAACCCGAGCCCGGCGCCAATCGCGAAGGTTGGTGATGAGAACGGCCTGAGATCGACGATCGGATTCTCGGCGTTGAAAATCCGCCAGAAAAAGATGACAGCGCCGATCGAGGCCAGTGCTGCGTAAAACCAAATCTCGCTCGACGCGAACCACTCGTTCGAAGGGCCCTCTTCCAGCGTGTACTCGGTGGCGCCCAGGAAAAGCGCCATGCCGATCAAGCCGACGATGTCGATCTTCTTCAACAGATTGAAATCGGATTTGCCGAGCGACTTCATCGTATTCCAGATCACGATGGTGATCAGAATGCCGGGCGCCACGTTGATCCAGAACAGTGCCCGCCAGCCCAGCGTCTCGGCGACGTAACCACCAATCGTTGGCCCCAGAGAGGGCGCTAGCGTGATCACCATGCCCATCATGGCGCCAGTCATCGGCTGCAGGCGTTGCGGGAAGACGAGGTAGAGCGTCGCCATCACGGTGGGGATCATGGCCGCGCCGGAAAAACCTTGCAGCGCGCGGAAGCAAATGAGCGAGGTGATGTCCCAAGTGAACGCGCAAAGCAGACTTGAGAGCGAGAACGCGATTGCGGAAATACAAAAAAGCAAACGCGTGCCAAGCGCGCGTCCCAAGAAACCCGACAGCGGAATGCCGATCACCTCCGCGATCAGGTACGCCGTTTGCACCCAGCTAATTTCGTCGCGGCTGGCTGAAACGCCCGCTTGAATGGAGCCGATCGCGCTCGCCACGATTTGGATGTCGAGGATGGCCATGAACTGGCCGACGACCATGGCGATGAAGCCGATCCAGATATGAAGCGGAGGCGTATCGTCGGGCCGCGCCGGGGCGGCAAAACTCATGGGTGGGTGTCCACCGTCACCGTGGCCGAGAGGCCCGGCCGCAACAGCGCTAGCCCCTCTTGGTTCGGCTCAAGCCGAATACGCACTGGCACACGCTGGACGATCTTGGTGAAATTGCCCGTCGCCGTGTCAGTCGGGATGATCGAGAATTCAGTACCAGACGCTGGGGCAATCGAGTCCACAATGCCGCGGAATCGCACACTGGTCTCGATGTCGGCGCGCACGATTACGTGCTGTCCCGGATGAATGTTGGCGATCTGCGTCTCTTTGAAATTCGCGACCACGTACACTGATTGCAACGGCACCACTGACATCAGCGGCGTACCTGCCCGCACCAGCTGACCAACTTGAACCTGGCGGTCACCGACGACGCCATCGATCGGCGCGCGAACAATCGTACGCTCGAGATTGAGTCGCGCCGCAGCCACTTGCGCTTGCGCGGCTTCGACTGCCGCCTGTGCAGCCGCCGCGCCACCGCCGGCCGAACGCGCCGCGATTTCGTATTGCTGCATGCCCGCAGGCGACAACAACCCACGCTGCGCCAGCGGCCGATAGCGGGCGACGTTGGCGTTCGCCATTTGCCGCTCGGCGATTTGCGAGGAGAGAGCGCCCTGCGCTTGCGCCAGCGCGCCCTGCGCGGCGGCGACTTGCGCTTGATAATCCGAAGGATCGATCTCGGCGAGAATGTCGCCGGCGTGCACCGTTTGGTTCTCGCGCGCGGGAACGGCGCGGACGTAACCCTCAATCTTGGCCGACACGAGTGAGATGTCTGCGCGCACGTACGCGTTCTCGGTGCCGACTTGATACTGCCCGGTCGTGAACCAGTTCACGCCCCAAATCGCCAGCAGCACCAGCGCGATGCCCGCGCCGGCGAGTGCCAATCCTCTGCGACCAAGGGTGCGCGCCATGGAGCGGACCTTAGCGCCCGCGCGTGCAGCTTCGACCCGAAATGCGGCCCCATCTGGCATGTTTGTGTATTCGTCCCCGGTCGGCTGAGCTGGCAAAGTATGTAGCCGCAGTTACTCCCGCTTCAAGGAGTGCTTGCGCCGCAGCATAGGTGACGTATCGTCAGTTACAGGGAGGATAATAAACTGGGGCCAAACCCATTCCCCGAGACGAAGGCGCGTCCTGCGGATCGCGGGATCGCGCGCCGGCACGCTTTCCTCCAGGCGGCCCGCCGTGTCTTCCTCGATCAGGGCTATGAAGCCGCCAGTGTCAACGATGTGGTGCGCATGGCGGGCGGATCATTGGCCACCCTCTACGCCCAGTTCGGCAACAAGGAAGGCCTCTTCCTCGCCGTCATCCAGGATCAATACGAGCGCTTCACCCGCGCTACGGTCACGCCCGCTAACGTCGATGCGCTGGAGCTCGAGGAAGGCTTGCAGACCATCGGCGAGCAATTCATTCGCAACCTGCTCGACCCGGACAGCCTAGCGTTTTTCCGCGTGATCGTTGGCGAAGGCCGGAAGTTTCCCGAGCAGCTGCAGCGCTACGTCATGGTGGGCAGCGACAAAATCCGCGCGATGATTGGCCGCTTCCTCAAACTCAAAGGCGTCGACGTCGAAGATCCCGACAAGGCAGCATCGTACTTGATGGAGATGTGGCGCAGCCGGCACCAATACCTCGCGCTCGCCGACGCCAACTATCAGCTCACCGACAAGGAGCTCGCGGACCACGTGGCAGGCGTCGTTCGCTTCTTCCTCGGCCGCGCTCATCGCTGAACGACGCCGCCCCACGGCGTTCACCAAAGATTCAGCCGCCGTTCAGCCACGAGCGTGGATGTATCGTCATGCGAGGAGTGTCCGTGTGAGCGGACAGGGAGCCTCTAAATGAAAAAAGCACTCATTGCGGCCATTGCCGCGCTGAGCGCGACCGCGTTGACGGCCCCCGCCGCTCACGCGCAGCGCTGGCACGGTGGCGGTGGACACGAACATAACGGCGGCGGCGACGACAATGATCGCAGTCGTGGCGACGGCGGCAACCATCAGAACAATGGCGGCGGCGGCAACAACGGCGCGAACCAGTACGGAAATCGCCGGGGCGGCGATGGCGACCAACACATGCTGCAGGGTCGCGGCGATCGTGGTCGCGGTGGCGGAAACGGCGGCGGTGGCGGCGGCCAAAACCAGCAATGGAACGGCGGCAACAACGGCCAAGGCCAAGCCAATAACGACGACAATCGCGGGCGCGGCGATCGCCGTGGCCGTGGTGGCGGCAATGGCGGCCAGTGGAATGGCGGCGGCAATAATGGCGGCGGTCAGAACCATCAGTGGAACGGCGGCGGTAACAATGGCGGCGGCCAAAACCATCAGAATGGCGGCGGCAACGGTGGCCAGAACCATCAGTGGAACGGCGGCGGCAACAACGGCGGCGAGAACCACCAATGGA
>Ga0209023_10004408_pt1 | contig 16041 bp, 12 predicted proteins | sample LakOneMetagenome_FD_187468 | JGI IMG/M metagenome (GOLD analysis project Ga0209023, IMG submission 187468) | Freshwater and sediment microbial communities from Lake Erie, Canada (SPAdes) (version 2) | ecosystem: Environmental > Aquatic > Freshwater > Lentic | place: Lake Erie, Canada... | reverse complement strand
CGGGTTTTTAGACCGCAGTCGGGATTGATCCAGAGTCGTTCTGCTGGAATGGTTGCGAGTGCGCCGTCAATCACCACTTTCATGTTCGCTTCATTCGGTGTACGTGGGCTGTGAATGTCATACACGCCAGGGCCAATCGCGTTTGGATAACCTTGCTCATGGAATACTTCGAGCAACTGCAAACCCGAACGGCTGGTTTCAATGGTGATCACGTCTGCATCCATGGCTTTAATTTCTGGCAAGCAGTCTTTAAAGTCGGAATAGCACATGTGGGTGTGAATTTGCGTGTCGACATTGGCAGAGCTTGCGCAATGCTTAAACGAGTTCACCGCCCAATCCCAATATTCTGCTTGATCCGCTTTACGTAATGGCAAGCCTTCACGGAACGCCGCTTCGTCAATTTGAATGATTGGAATGCCTGCATCTTGCAGATCGCCGACTTCCTGACGAATCACTTCCGCTAATTGCAATGACACTTCGCGGCGGCTGCGATGACTTGGTGGGAATGACCAATTCAAGATGGTCACAGGGCCAGTCAACATGCCTTTGACGATTTTGTCAGTCAGACTGTTGGCATATTCAATCCATTTCACTGTCATCGCTTGTGGGCGGGTAATGTCGCCAACGATGATCGGTGGACGCACACAACGGCTGCCGTAGCTTTGCACCCAGCCGAGTTTCGACAACCAGAAGCCATCAAGCAATCCTGCGAAGTATTCCACCATGTCGGTACGTTCTGCTTCACCATGCACAAACACGTCAATGCCCAGTTCTTCTTGCACATCAATCGCGTGTTTGATTTCAGCTTTCATCGCGGTTTCATAGTCACCATCGGACAAATCACCTTTGTTCCAAGCCGCGCGCGCCGCACGGATTTCCGCGGTTTGTGGGAATGAACCGATAGTTGTCGTTGGAACCAATGGCAAGTTTAGTTTGGCTTGCTGCGCTTGATAACGGATCGTAAATGGCTCTGCGCGGTTTTGTGCAATCAAAGTAAATTCAGGCAATGAACCAGTATTCAGCTTGTCATTCGCCGTGATTTCACCTTTTGACAATGCAACCAATTCGCCCAGTTTTTGGCGTGCAAACGCTAATTTTCCATCAATTTTTGCTGGCACATTTTCTTGGGCAAGATCCACTGGCACATGCAGCAAAGAACAACTGGTCGATAACCAGAGACGGTTACCCAATTTTGCTTTTGCAGTTTCAACAATGATATTAAGGGCAACTAAGTTACTTGCCCAAACGCTGCGTCCATTAATCAAACCCAAAGATAAAATTTTATGTGCTGGCAAATGATCAATCACTTGTTTCCAGAAATATTCGCCCGCTTTTTCACGGCTAACGTCGATGTGTAGGCCAGCAACAGGCAAATGACACGCCAGATTGAGATTGTCACCAAGTGTACCGAAATAAGTGGTAATCAATAACTTCAAGCCATCACGACGTTGTAAACGGTTATAGACGCTTTCAAAAGCATTCTTCCAGACTTGTGGCAGGTCGAGAACGAGCGCGGGTTCATCCACTTGCACCCAATTCACGCCAACCGCAGCCAACTGATCAAACAGTTGAACATAAGCAGGTAATAGCGCATCGACCAAACCTAAAGTACCTTGATCTACTTTATTTTCGCTGGTGTGAAGACAACTCTCATCATGCTGATGATTGTCATGACCGCAGGTTTTAGTCGCTGCATTGCCATCAACAATACGGGATAGATAGAGAAAACTCACTAAACCAGGCACGACTACTTTTAATGGCTTATTAAACGCTTTTGCGCGCTCAACTTGAGCCAAAAGATCAGAGAAATCAGCAGTAAATGTTTGATCCTGAGTGAGTTCAGGCACGAGGTAATGATAGTTGGTATCAAACCATTTAGTCATTTCCAGTGCAGGTACGTCTGGGCAGTGAGGCGCGCGACCACGGGCCAAATAAAATTGACGATCTAGCTGATTTAACACTTGTCCAGCGGCAAAACGTTTTGGCAGAACACCGAGACGCGTGGCATGGGTCAAAATACTGTCGTAATAAACAAAGTCACCGACAGTCAGCAGAGATACGCCAGCATCCACTTGCGCCTGCCAGTTGCTGGCTTCAACGGCTTGAGCTTTTTCCAACAATTCAGTCTGCGTTGATTTGCCATGCCAATAATTTTCTTCAGCAAATTTGAGTTCACGTTTCGCGCCAATGCGCGGATAACCCAAGATGTGGGTAATCGGTTGAGTTGTAGTTGTCATTATGAATTGACCTTCCAGAATTTTTGATAGGTCAGTGTGACTCGGTTTAAACAATGAATCAAACTCATCTTTTTCATGATAAGATGAGTAATATTAATGTTTGTTTGTTTTTTCTTGCGCCATAAAATCACAATAGGGATATTTGGGGAGAGGTAATATGTTAGAAATTCGTCATTTAAAGACGTTGCATGCCTTGCGTGAAGAGGGATCTTTGGCGGCGGCAGCTGAGCATTTACATCTCACGCCATCCGCATTATCACACCAACTTAAAGAGTTAGAGCAATGGTTGTCGTTGTCTTTACTCAGTCGTAAGACCAAGCCGTTGCAGTTTTCTGCGGCTGGACTGCGTTTATTGCAACTGGCGGATCAAGTGCTGCCTTTAGTACAAAATGCGCGGGGCGAACTGGTTCGCTTGGCGCATGGGCAAACGGGGCGGTTACTTTTGGCTTCGGAATGCCACAGTTGTTTTGATTGGCTGATGCCTGTGTTGAACCGCTACCGCCAAGATTTTCCAGATGTGGATTTAGATTTTGCCAGTGGTTTTGAGCCTGAGCCACATATGCAATTACAGCAAGGCGAAATTGATTTACTGGTCACGACGGATTGTTTACCCGTGAAAGGGATTCAATATCATCGACTGTTTGATTATGAGTCGCGCTTAGTGCTTGCACCCTCACATCCACTGGCTGCGCTTGACGTGATTCATGCCGAAGATGTTGCAGCGCAGACGTTGATTGCTTATCCAGTGGAACCGACACGCTTAGATATTGTTGCGGGTTTTTTAACGCCTTACGGCTTGCAACCATCAAAACTGCGTACCACTGAGTTGACGCCGATGCTGATTCAACTGGTTGCGAGTGGGCGAGGCGTTGCAGCATTGCCTGATTGGGTGGTTAGAGATTATGAACAAAAGGGCTGGGTCGTCAGTCGCCGTTTGATTCCCAAAAATAGTGATCCTGCGATGACAAATGACGGCTTACGCCGAACACTTTATGCTGCTGTACGCTTGGCTGATGAAGAGTTAGTCTATATGCAGGGTTTTTTACAGCTGTTAGTGCGTATGACGCAAGGTCGCTAGTGACATTTTTTGTCATAAAAATGCTTTTTTGCAAATGAATAGCACGCATGTATCGACATTTTTGGTAGAATTAGTGTGATTTTTTGGCAGATATTTGCAAACCGTGTCACAAAAATTCTGTTTTTTTGTGTCTGAACGATAGGGGTATGGTTGCGTGAGTATCGAGGCAACGGTACACTGTTTGACAGTGGCAACATGGATCGTATGCTCAGATCATCCTGACTCATGGATGGTCGCGTGGTCATTTATAGGGGCGATCAGATGATCGACAAGCGGTATCATGTTTTTATCAGTTCAACGGGCGCAGATATGCAGCCTGAACGTTCTGTTTTAGCAAACACATTGGCAAGTTTGGGTTTTTTTTCTTGGGGGTTGGAGGCGCGTACGCCACTGACAACGGCTTTTGCACGCCGTCAGATTGATGACTGTGATTATTTTGTTTTGCTGCTGGGGTCTCGTTACGGCGACTTGTCCGCCTCGGGCGTGAGCTATGTACATTTAGAATATATTTACGCGATTACTAAGCAAAAACCAGTCTTGGTGATTTTGCATGAATCACCAGAAACACGTGCAGTAGAGTTTCAGGAACCTTCTAAAGAGGGTCAGCGCAAATTTGAAGATTTCCGTCGTCAACTTCAGCGCGAGCGTGATATGGTGGTCACCTTCCGTGAACCCAAAGAACTCGAAGTGATCCTACGTCATGCGATGCCACAACTGACCCAGCGTTATCCCTCAATGGGTTGGGTTCGTCCTAGCGATGCGCCGATGAAAGCACTGCAACTTGAAAATGAGAAGCTCAAAGAAAAAGTGGCTCATCTGACGAATCTTAGCAAAAATCGAAGCACAACCAGTCCCTCTGGCTTTAAAACGTCGTCGCAAAATACACCTCAAATTGAGGACGAAGCATCGCAACTTGAAGTGCCTGTAGTCAAAGGCGATGAAGTGATAGCGTTTGATTATCGGGTTCATGCTTATCAAGATGGTAATTTCCGTGAACTGCGTCCACGCCGTAAGATGACATGGAATGAAATCTTGTTGGCGGTAGGCCCAGGTTTTCGTCCAGCTGCGCCAGAAGATGCATTTGCACGCATGCTGAATGACTATTTGAATATTTCTGCACTGGGTGATGTCCACGAAGTCATGCCTCGTGCTCATGCGACAGCGCGCTGTCAGATTAATGTGCGTGCCTTGCATGCGATTAAAATGCAGCTAAAAAATAATCATTGGATTGTGCCGATTGGACGTGACGAACGCCACCATATTTTATGGGGATTATCTTCGGTGGGTGAGGCGCATCTCAATGCATTAATGGCGCATCAACGCTTAGAAACAGGTTCATAATCGCAACCTAGATCGGTTTTAGATCTTTTATTTATATGAGTTTTTATTCACTAATGAACGATATCTCTTCTGAGTGTGTTCCCTCGCCGAAAAAGGCAGTGCTTTTGGTGAATCTGGGGACGCCTGATGCCCCAACCCCGCAATCGGTCGGTCGATTCTTACGCGAATTTCTCTCTGATCAACGCGTAATCGAGATCCCTCGACTCTTGTGGCAAATCATTCTTAATCTTTTCGTGATTCCCTTGCGTGCAAAGCGTGTGGCGCATGCTTACGCCTCGATCTGGGCGAATGGCGACTCACCGATGCGTCAAATATTAACGGCTCAAGCGGTTGCCCTCACTCAAGAATTGACTGAACTTGAACAAATCCATGTCGAAGTTTTGCCCGTCATGACCTATGGTAATCCTTCAATTTCTGCAGCTTTAGATCGTTTACAAGGCAATGGCGTAGAGCAAATTGTTATTCTGCCGTTATTTCCGCAGTATTCAGCGACTTCGACGGGTGCAGTTTATGATGCGGTCAGTCATTGGCTGCTGGCGCAGCGTAATTTGCCTTCCATCAGCTTGATTAAAGATTATTTTGCACACCCACTGTATATACAGGCGCTTGCGGACAGCGTACGCCGCTATCAAGCTATCCATGGTCAGCCTGAAAAATTACTGATGTCTTTTCATGGGATTCCACAACCTTACGCAGATCGTGGTGATCCTTATCCAACGCGCTGCCATGCGACTGCGAAACTGCTGGCACAAGCATTAGGATTACCTGATAGCGCGTGGGCGATTAGTTTTCAATCGCGCTTTGGTCGACAAGAGTGGGTAAAGCCTTATACCAATGTTATCTTGGATGAGTGGGCAACATCCGGCGTGAAATCAGTGCAAGTCATCAGTCCTGCGTTTTCAGCTGATTGTTTGGAAACACTAGAAGAGTTGGCTGTTGAAAATCGACAGACGTTTTTAGATGCGGGCGGTCAAGCGTATGCTTATATTCCCGCCCTCAATGAAGATCAACTGCATATTGAGATGATGGCTGATTTGGTACGGCCTCTGCTCTGAAGTATTATCAGTATCAAGAGCAAAATTCTCTCCAATCCTTCTTCTATGGGCGAGGCGATTTGCTTTTGATCTAGTGCTTAAGCCGTTTGATCCAGCTTCGGTAACGGCGTGACTGTGGTTTGTGTTCGATAGCGTAAAAAACCATCAACAAATCCTAATAGTTCGCCTGATGCAAATGGTGTCCATTGCTCATTGTCGGTTAATGGTTCTGTCGCAATGACTGCAACTCGATCATCGGGCGTCGTGTGATGACTAAAATCGATATCGACATCCATATCAATCAAATGCGCCTGACTAAACGGCCATGCACGGACTAACCATTGCAGATTGGTGGTTGCATAGGCAAACAAGGCCTGACCATTTGATAGAATAAAATTAAACGTGCCATGGGCTGCAATGGGTGGTGCTATTTCGGCCAGTGCATCAAAAACTTGCGGAATAGTCGGCTCGGTATTGCCAAAACGCTCGCGTAAACCTTGCAGCAATGCGCAATAGGCGCGTTCACTATCGGTTGTGCCGACAGGGAGGTAGCTGCCATCCAACGTAGGCGCATAGTCTTGTAGATTGCCATTATGGGCAAAAATCCAATGCCGCCCCCAGAGTTCACGCATGAACGGATGACTGTTCTCGAGTTCGATTTTGCCTTGAGTGGCTTTGCGAATATGCGCGATGACATTCTTTGATTTAATGGGATGGTTGCGCAGGCAGTTTGCTATTGGTGAATCTACTGCCGACTGACTCTCGACAAATAAACGACAGGCCTTGTTCTCAAAAAAAGCAATTCCCCAGCCATCTGAGTGGTCAGATGTTACGCCTGCGCGCTGCGTAAAACCTTTAAAGGAAAAGGTAATGTCGGTCGGTGTGGCGCAGTTCATGCCGAGTAATTGGCACATGTCGAGATCTAAGCTCCTTTGGTTGAACTATGGGTCGTTATGTTCGATGTCGCGGTGGATTGACTACTAATATTGAGTATAGCGGATTAACAGCATTTATAAGCTAGATTCTGTCAAGTTATAGGGGGTAAACGCAACTATTCAGTTGAGTGCTGCTTTGCAGAAAATGTGATAATTGCAATGATGCTTTAATTAGGTTTTAATTAACAATTAAAAGTATAATGAATGTCATATTGTTATTAATGCTACAAATGATTTGTTTTGGATGTGAAAAATGTCGTTATGTGACGATAATTGTCACTAAATGCCATTCGTCGGAAATGATTAAAAATAAGTTGGCATTTTTTGATCAAGCGCATACATTCTTCGTCTTTGGTCATTCCTAAAATGGGTTTGAAAAGGAACATGAAGCTCCTTGAGTTAAAATTAAAAGAATATTTCACGAGTTTGTACCAACGCGCACTGGGCTCAGTGATTGTGATGGAGTGGACTCGCGTACAAAAAAGCATGTTTGTCCTTGCACTCATGATTGGGTTGTCGTTCTTTTTTCTTTTTTATATCGCGATTGTATTTTTGGATCAAGAATGGCGTCCTTATATTAACGAGCCTATGTTTCGTATTTTAGGGTTGCAAATCGTTGCGACTATTGCCTTGTCATCCGTTCTTATGTGGTGCTGCTTTATATGGCGTAATAGCCTATTCGCAAATCAGTATATGCCATTCATTGTTAATGCCTTCTATGCGGTAGCAATGTGTGCTAATGGCTATATGTTGGGTGCAATGAGTCCTGCAACGGGAATATTCCTCATCGGGACGCCAATCATCGGGCTGGCCTTGTTCCCTAGAATCATTGTGATGCCACTGACGATTTTGGCGATGCTCATCATGATGATTTTAGCTTATGCTGGGACGGTGGGTTGGATTCCTTATGCTCCTGCATTTAATGGCGTCGAGCGGACAGATTTGCAACAATCATCGATCTTCTATTTTTATACCCAGCTCTATTTCATGCTGCCGCCGTCACTCATCATTATGGTTCTGTCGGATGTGATTTTTAAACAATGGCATGAGCGTGGACGTGAAGTTACTTTACTGAGTCAATTGGATTCCTTAACCAATTTGTATAATCGCCGCACTGTGAATGAGCATCTTGAGCGCTTGCTTAAAATGAGCACTGAAGCGGATCGGATTTCAATCCTGTTACTGGATTTAGATTTTTTTAAACAAGTCAATGACACACACGGACATATGGCTGGTGATGATGTGTTACGGGAAGTGGGGAATTTACTGCAATCCACTATGCGTAAAAATGATCTCGCGGGTCGGTTTGGTGGTGAGGAGTTTATCGTTGTTCTATATCGCTCTGCCCATGAGATTGGTATGAGCGTGGCGGAACGGATTCGCGCCCGTATTGCTGAGATTCGTGTGACAAGCCCAGCAGGAAAAGTGGTGCATGTGACTGCTAGTGTAGGTGTATCTACATTTTCACCATTCGGCATGACGGGGATCGATCAAATCCTATCGCAAGCGGACCAAGCTTTATATACCGCCAAAGATGCGGGCCGTAATCAAGTGGTTCACTATGATCAGTTGTCCGTGTTGAATCCCGTTTTAGCGGATCATTCACCAAATTTTAGTTTGGATCATGCAGACCTTGAACGCCGAGCGTCTAATCTGGCTCGTCCCTAGGTTTTCCTATCTTTGAAATAGCAATTAGCATGACTATTTCAAAGATAAACAAAAATTGAAAAAAACCTATTCTTCTTCGAAATCATTATGTTCTTTCGATTCATCTACAGGGACTCGATAATCTTCGTTTGCCCATGCGCCTAAATCAATCATCTTACAGCGTTCGCAGCAGAACGGCCGAAAAGGATTATCTGTCCACCGTGCTGGCTTCTTACAGCGAGGACAAGGAAATTCGCGATTAGTGACTTCTTCTAGAACCTGACTCATACATAAATCTCAGTAAAAATAATGCTTAACTAGCGACCTATTTTGAAATTAAAAAGCGAACTAACTTTAGCTTTGCTGATGTATACGCATAATGGCTTGCCATTGCTCGGCGCTAACAGGCATGAGCGATAAACGGTTGCCACGGCGAACTAGAGCAAGATCAGCCAATTCGGGCATGTTGCGCATCTGTTCGAGTGAAATCATATCGTCCCAGATGCTGCCAAAACTCACATCAACGCCTGTCCAGCGTGGATTTTCTACGGTGGATTTTGGGTCATAATAATGATGTTCTGGGTTAAACTGGGTGGGGTCAGGGTAGCCCCCACGAGCAATGGTCATTTGCCCAACAACGCCTGGCACTTTGCAGTTTGAGTGATAGAATAACGCCTCATCACCTGCAGCCATTTGCCGTAAAAAATTACGCGCTTGATAGTTACGTACGCCATCCCAAAGCGCTGTACCGCGTTCTTTGAGGTGTTCTATACCAAATGTTTCTGGTTCCGATTTCATCAGCCAATAGGCCATAGGATGCTCCCGATTTGAGTCTTTTTTTAACTGTTCAGCATCATATTCCGTTGGCATTGTACATTCACATGCCGTGGTGCGTGAAAAAATGCCCCTATTGTGATTTTAACTCACATGCAGTGCCGCAAGGTGCTTTTTCGGTAGATGGAACGTTATCCAGTGATCTCGAACAGGAATACTTAACGGCGCTGGTTGCTGATGCCAAACAACAAATCGACTGGGCGGCTAATCGTCCGCTGACGAGTATTTTTATTGGTGGAGGCACGCCATCATTGATCTCAGCAACAGGCTATCAATGGCTGTTTGCTCAATTGCGCTCACTCTTTGTTTTTGATGACGAGTGTGAAATTACCTTAGAGGCGAATCCGGGTACGCTTGAACATGCGCCGTTTGTTGAGTATTTAAATGCAGGGATTAATCGCTTGTCGCTCGGCGTGCAGACCTTTGATGATGAGCTATTGCAAACCTTAGGTCGGGTGCATGGTTCAGAAGAGGCGAGGCAGGCGATACAGCGGGCTAAAGCGGATGGTTTTACCCGTTTAAATGTCGATTTGATGCATGGCTTGCCGAATCAAACCGTGGAACAAGCTATCTTTGATTTGCAGACCGCGATTGATTGTGGTGCCAGCCACATTTCTTGGTATCAACTGACGATTGAGCCTAATACGGTGTTTTTCCGCACTCAACCTGTGTTGCCTGATGAAGATCGCTTAGCCGATATTCAAGCGGCAGGCGAGGCGTTGTTGCGCGCTCATGGCTTTGTTCAATACGAAGTGTCAGCATGGGCGAAAGAGCGTCCAAGTCGGCATAATTTGAATTATTGGCAGTTTGGTGATTACTTGGCTATTGGTGCGGGCGCACATGGCAAAGTCACTATTTTGAATCATGATGATCTGGCGATTTATCGCTTCCAAAAGACACGTTTGCCGAAGGACTACTTAGCACAAGTTCCAGCGCCAGCATTGCAATATGAAGTGGTGCAAGCTGCGGATTTACCGTTTGAGTTTATGATGAACGCGTTGCGGTTAGTCGAAGGCGTGCCAAGTGCGTATTTTTTTGAAAGGACAGGGCAGGCATTTGATGCTGTGAGTGAAACAGTGCAACAACTTCAACGAGAGAAGTTGTTAGACGAAGGTTCAGATCAATTGAAATGTACGCCGCTCGGATTTAATTATTTGAATGAAGTGCTGGCTAGGTTTTCTTAAAGAATAGAAGAAATCTAAGTTCACTGAGCGGGGTCGAAGTAGACATTTCCACCGCAATCTTTTTGAGTGCCGTTCATTTCGACTCCGCTCAATGAACTATTCTGCTTTCATAAAAGAAGCCGCCTCAATTTGGGCGGCTTCATTACAATTAACTCAACATTAAGCGAGTTTTTGTGCAGTTTCTAACACTTGTAATCGATCCGCCGAGTCAGTACTACCATGGTCATTCGCAACTACTGGCAAGCGCTCTGGTTTAAGCGTCGGCTTTTCACTGCTATTAATCACGGCTTCATTAACTTCAACCGTGCCGACATCAGTCATTGACGGGAGGTCGTACATGGTATCGAGCAATACGTTTTCTAAAATAGAACGTAATCCACGCGCACCTGTTTTGCGATCCAATGCTTTTTTTGCAACCGCTTTTAAGGCAGGTTCATCAAACGCTAAATCGACATTTTCCATTTCAAACAGACGTTGATACTGTTTAATCAAGGCATTCTTCGGTTCAGTCAGAATCTGAATCAGCGCTTCTTCATCCAATTCTTCGAGCGTCGCCAACACAGGCAAACGACCAATGAATTCTGGAATTAGACCGTATTTAATCAGATCTTCTGGCTCGACTTCACGGAACAGTTGACCGAGTGTTTTGGTCGCGTCTTTGCTCTTCACATCTGCACTAAAGCCGATGCCGCCTTTTTCGCTACGCTGTTTGACGACTTTTTCCAATCCAGCAAACGCACCGCCACAAATGAACAGGATGTTCGAGGTATCGACCTGAACAAACTCTTGCTGAGGGTGCTTACGACCACCTTGTGGTGGAATCGAAGCGACCGTCCCTTCGATCATTTTCAGCAAAGCTTGTTGTACGCCTTCGCCTGAAACGTCGCGGGTAATCGATGGGTTGTCGCTTTTACGGCTAATCTTGTCGATTTCATCGATGTAGATAATGCCCATTTGTGCTTTTTCGACGTCGTATTCCGCTTTTTGCAGCAGCTTTTGTACGATATTTTCAACGTCTTCACCAACATAGCCTGCTTCGGTCAATGTCGTCGCATCCGCCATTGCAAAAGGCACATCGAGCAAACGCGCTAGAGTTTGCGCCAGCAATGTTTTGCCTGAACCCGTTGGACCAACCAGCAAAATATTACTTTTCGACAGTTCAACCATCGCATCACGCGCACCTGTTTTCGCTGGGACGTTTTGTGATGCTTTGAGGCGTTTGTAATGGTTGTAAACAGCAACAGCCAACGTTTTCTTGGCTTGGTCCTGACCAATCACATACTGATCGAGTGCCGCACGAATTTCTGTCGGCTTCGGCAACGGACGATCAGCCCACGCACCTGGCGTAGCTGAAGTCGGCGTTTGCACCAGATCAATGCAAATATCGATACATTCGTTGCAGATAAAGGCATTTTCGCCTGCAATCAATTTTTTCACTTCATCCTGTCGTTTACCGCAGAATGAGCAACTCTTATCACTGTGACCAGAGTTTTTGGGAAGATCGGACATGGGCGCTCCCAGCAGTAAAAGGTGTAAAAATAGACGCTAAACCAATGCTTATTCAGGCGCGCCTGGGCGTTTGGTTAATACTGCGTCAATGAGGCCGTAATCACGTGCGGCTTCAGCACTTAAAAAGTTATCGCGATCAGTATCTTTTTCAATTGTTTCAACGGATTGACCCGTATGATGAGCAAGTAAACTGTTCAATTTTGCACGGATGTATAGAATTTCACGTGCATGAATTTCAATATCGGATGCCTGGCCACGGAAACCACCTAGAGGTTGGTGAATCATCACGCGAGAGTTATCTAGCGCAAAGCGTTTACCTTTCGCACCTGCGGTCAATAAGAATGAACCCATTGAACACGCCTGACCAATACAAATGGTCGAGACATCAGGTTTGATGAATTGCATCGTGTCGTAGATCGCCATCCCCGCAGTCACAGAGCCACCTGGAGAGTTGATATACAAATGGATATCTTTGTCTGGGTTCTCTGCTTCGAGGAAGAGCAACTGAGCGACAACTAAATTCGCCATGTGATCTTCGACTTCGCCAGTCAAAAAGATGACACGCTCACGTAGCAAGCGCGAAAAAATATCAAAAGAGCGTTCACCGCGTGCGGATTGTTCGACGACCATTGGAACTAAAGCGTTTTGCAAGTCAATCACCTTTTTCTTCCTTTTGACTGGGCTCATTCGTAGAGCTAATGAATAGTATCGCTAGTACCTAAATATGGGGGATATAGTATGAAATTGCAAAGGGCATCTGTACGATTTATGAGTAAAAAAAGACGCATTTCGCGTCTTTTTTTACTCATTCGCTTAGAAAGGATTAATTTCTAAGCGAAAAGCTTTTGGATTAACCTTGTTGCTGTTGATTACGCTTCAAAAGCTCTTGGTAATCGACTGTCACTTCAGTGACTGTTGCGCCAGCAAGGATATGATCTACTACTTGATCCTCTAACACTACCGCTTCAACTTGAGCGCGTTGTTGCTTGTCGTTGGTGTAGTATTCGATGACTTCAGTTGGATCTTCATAAGATTCAGCTGATTCAGCGATCATTGCTTTTACGCGCTCTTGATCAACTTGCAGGTTTGCATCAGCAATCACTTTGCTAATCAATACACCCAATTTGACTGAACGCTCTGATTTGTCTTGGAACAATTCATCAGGCAGCATTTTTTCATCAAATTGTTGTGCGCCGCCAAACTGTTGTGCAAATTGTTGCAACATCATTTTGCGTTGACGGGTGATTTCTTCAGCAACCATTGCTTTCGGAACTTCGATTTCGTTTGCTGCCAATACTGCATCAAATGCTTGTTGTTTCAGTTGGTTGCGCAGGCTGCTTTTGACTTCGCGTTCCATATTTTTACGCACGTCTGCTTTCAGCTTGTCGATGCCGCCTTCTGCAGGAGCAAGATCAATACCGAACAATTGCAAGAATTGCGCATCGATTTCTGGAAGTTCAGCACTTTCAACTTCAGAAACGTTGATTTTGAACTGAGCCAATTTGCCAGCCAAGTTTTCTGCTTGGTAGTCAGCTGGGAAGGTTACTTCAATGACTTTTTCTTCGCCGGCTTTCATGCCTACGATGCCAGCTTCAAAGCCCGGAATCATTTTGTTTGAACCGAGGATCAGTTTGAAGCCTTTAGATGCACCGCCATCAAACAATTCGCCGTCAATGCTGCCTTCAAAGTCGAAAGTCACTTGATCGCCATCAGCGGCTTTGCCTTTTTTCGCGGCGAAAACTTGGCGTTGTTTGCGGAGGTTGTCGATCATGGTGTCAACGTCAGCATCACCCACTGAGCTGATTTGGCGTTCAACGGTCAAACCATCAAAACTATTTACAGTTACTTCTGGATACACTTCAACCAACGCTTTGTAGACCAGACCCGTGTCATTGACATCCACTGATTCAATGCTTGGCATGCCAACAGCATTGATTTTTTCTTGTTCCAATGCTTCAAATACGGTGTCACGTACGAGATCATTGATCACATCTTGTTGAATTGATTGACCATATTCAGCTTGAATGCGTGATAGTGGTACTTTGCCTGGACGGAAACCGTTAATTTTTGCTGTTTTCGCAACGCGTTGAAGGCGTGCATCAAATTGGCTTTTAAGGCGTTGTGCTGGAACGGTGATGTTCAGGCGGCGTTCTAGCCCAGAGACCACTTCAGTCGTAATTTGCATGGTTTTCTCGATCCTAGAAAAGAATGATTATAGAGAATGGGGGTTAAATTCACGCCAAGGTTGCTCATGACAAGAGCAAACAGCACGACATGAAAAAATTAGTTGCGAAGTATAAGCGATATCAGAGACGGATTCAAAAGGAATGCGATAGATGAGCCGACTTTTCGATAGAAAGGCCGGCGGTGTTAGGATATCAATGCTGAATTCATTTGATTACTGCGCTGAACATTCCGCCCAGTCAGGGTGGCGCTGGCAACGCCAATATTTACTGAAGTTGGCTCTGTCTTGGTTGGCATATTGATGTTGTAATGTTGTCAGGGCTTTAGCCGCCTCTGTAAAGACATTATTGCCATAAAGTATCCGCAACTTGCCGAGTTCTTGTCCTGCTTGAATCGGTTGGTTGTTTAACGCGAGTGCGGTCGCATAACGTGACAAATTAGCAACTTGCGGGAAGCGATAAGCAACTTCACGGGTCCAATCCAATTGTTCTTGGGTCATATTCGGCGTTGGGCTAATCGATTGTAAGTGCAAATAATCACGTAATTGGGTGAGCAGAATAATCCGACTTGGCGACTCAACAGAAATCGGATCGGTGCTCGGTGTGAGTGTATTTGGCTTAAATGTTCGATATTCACGATTTAGTGAATGGTACTCAAAGCCTATCCAGCCCATCAATAGCGTACAAATCACTAAAAAACTGGCAAAAGCAGTTCGTGGTAACTCCCATGAAAACCGAGGTAAACGAGAAAGATGCTTCGCTAAATAGACGTTTTCAGCATAATTGGGGGATGCGCTCAGTTCGCCATAGATCATACCGATCAATAAGCCCACAGGCAGGAGGAAGTAAGCATAAGTCAGCGGAAACTCGAGCATGCCGTGAATTAATGCAAAGCCCACAGCAAGAAGCGCGTAGACACTGCCCAGTGTGCGTGCACTATAGGCGAGGCGACATAGCCAAACAGCCATGGATAATATAATTAAGCTACCTAGAATAGGACCGTTCCAAATCAACAAATCCAGCAAGATGTTATGACTTGAATTCGTTCTCATTCCAAGAGGGAATAGGTTTGAAATATTCAGTTGGGCAACACTAACCTGATTCCAGCCATAGCCCCATAGAGGGCCATGGAGAACTGCAAGTATAAACTGTTGCCATAATGGGCCGCGGCCATTGTCCAACGCTTGTGCTCTTGCGGCAAGATTAATCACACTATGACCGTGCGTTGCGGTGGTTGTGAGTAAGGGTAAACCTACGATCAAGACAACATAAATCGTAATCCAACCAGCGGCACCCAGCCAAGACAGTCGGGCATTGAAAAATCGACTTTTCCACGTCCACCAACCTAGAAAGAAGAGAGCCCCCACCCAAGCGGTGCGTGATTGTGTTAGCACGACGCCAAAGAGCAAAAAACCGGCAAGAACACTGCCAGCGGTCACGCCAAGCCGTCGTTGTTCGAATAAATATAAGGTACTCGCAAGCCCGATGCAGAGTAATGTCGCAAGATTGTTGGGTTGTCCAAAGTTTGCATAAGGACGTACGCTTGCACCTGCTGCCTCAAAAAAACTAAAACCTGAAGTTAGACCTAACCATTGTCTAAATGCAATCCACGTCGAGAGTACTGCGCCCACGATAAATACTGCCGCTAATCCTTGATAGCTTTTCTCTCTTATAGTGGCATCTAGTGTCAGATTGTAGCCAATCATCATGACCGTCGCGAACCCAAGCAAATAAGCCGAAACGATGATCGCATCACCCGAAAAAAAGATGATGTCAGATAGCCACTGGATCATTGGAATCAAAGCCGTCAGCGCAAATAACACCGCTGCACGAGGCAAAACAATATTTTTTTTGAACAGTAATAGACTTAAGATTAAAGCTGCTGTGAATGCCGAGAACTCACTGACACCCGTCAACCATGGATAATAATGATGTGGGACGAGCCATGAAATGAGTAGGAAAATTGCTGCAAAAATAGAAATTAGCGGTTTAGGCACACAGACAACCTTAAGTGAAGAAGGTAATAGAAAACGATCTATATGAGATCGTTTTCAGAATA
>Ga0209023_10004407_pt1 | contig 16043 bp, 16 predicted proteins | sample LakOneMetagenome_FD_187468 | JGI IMG/M metagenome (GOLD analysis project Ga0209023, IMG submission 187468) | Freshwater and sediment microbial communities from Lake Erie, Canada (SPAdes) (version 2) | ecosystem: Environmental > Aquatic > Freshwater > Lentic | place: Lake Erie, Canada... | reverse complement strand
CTTTTCGCCGACCCGGCAGATTCTCTTCCGGGTCGAGCACAATTTCCCGCCGACCCGGCAGAGGATCTGCCGGGTCGGCGGAGGGGGTCAGCAGATCTTGCCGTCGAGGACGGTCGGGCGGCCCTTGAGGAACGTGGCGACGACGCGGCCGGGCAGCTCCATCCCGGCGTACGGCGTGTTGCGCGACAGCGAGGCCAGGCCGGACGGGTCGACGACCCGCGAGACCGAGGCGTCGTAGAGCACGACGTTGGCGGGCTCGCCGACCTCGAGGGGACGACCGTGGTCGCTGAGCCTGCCGATCCGCGCGGGCGCATAGGACATCCGCTCGGCGACCCCGACCCAGTCGAGCAGCCCGGCGTCGACCAGCGTCGCCTGCACGACCGAGAGCGCCGTCTCGAGTCCGAGCATGCCGAACGCAGCGGCAGCCCACTCGCAGTCCTTGTCCTCGAGCGGGTGGGGCGCGTGGTCGGTCGCGATGATGTCGATCGTCCCGTCCGCCACCGCGGCGCGGAGCGCCTCGGCGTCGGCGAGCGTCCGCAGGGGCGGGTTGACCTTGTAGATCGGGTCATAGGTCGCCGCGAGATCGTCGGTGAGGATCAGGTGGTGGGGGGTCGCCTCAGCCGTGACGTCCCAGCCGTTGGCCTTGGCCTGCCGGACGATCTCGACCGAACCCGCCGTGGACAGGTGGCACACGTGCAGCCGGGAGCCCACGTGGGCAGCCAGCAGGCAGTCACGGGCGATGATCGCCTCTTCGGCCACTGCCGGCCACCCGGCGAGGCCGAGCTTGCCGGAGAGCTCGCCCTCGTTCATCTGCGAGCCCTCGGTGAGCCGAGGCTCCTGGGAGTGCTGGGCGACGACGCCGTCGAACGCCTTGACGTACTCCAGCGCCCGGCGCATCAGCAGGGGGTCGCTGACGCACTTGCCGTCGTCGGAGAACACCCGCACCCGGGCGGCCGAGTCGGCCATGGCGCCGAGCTCGGCGAGCTTCTCGCCCCCGAGGCCGATGGTCACGGCGCCGACCGGGAAGACGTCGCAGTGGCCGGCCTCGCGGCCGAGCCGCCACACCTGCTCCACGACGCCGGCCGTGTCGGCGACCGGCTCGGTGTTGGCCATCGCGTGGACGGCGGTGAAGCCGCCCAGCGCGGCCGCGCGCGTTCCGGACTCGACCGTCTCGGCGTCCTCGCGGCCGGGCTCGCGCAGGTGGGTGTGGAGGTCGACGAGGCCCGGCAGAGCGATCAACCCGGAGGCGTCCACCACCTCGACCCCGTCGGCCGCGAGCCCGGAGCCGATCTCGGCGATGACGCCGTCGCGGATCAGCAGGTCCGTAGGCTCACCGCCCAGGATCGATGCTCCCTGGATCAGGTAGGCGCTCACGCGTCCGCTCCTTCCGTGCCGTCCTCGGCCTCCGCAGGCTCCATGCCGCTGAGCAGCAGGTAGAGCACGGCCATCCGGACGGCGACACCGTTGGTCACCTGCTCGACGATCACCGAGCGATCGGCGTCCGCCACGTCGGCGGTGATCTCCATGCCGCGGACCATCGGGCCGGGGTGCATGACGATCGTGTGGTCCTGCAGCGTCGCCATCCGACGCCCGTCGAGGCCATAGCGGCGGGAGTACTCGCGCGCGCTCGGGAAGAACGCGGCGTTCATCCGCTCACGCTGGACCCGCAGCATCATCACGACGTCGGCCTTCGGGATCACCGCGTCGAGGTCATAGGAGGTCTCGACCGGCCAGGAGTCCACCCCGACGGGGAAGAGCGTCGGCGGGGCGACCAGCGTGACCTCGGCGCCGAGCGTGTTGAGGAGGAGCACGTTGGAGCGGGCGACCCGCGAGTGGAGGACGTCGCCGACGATGGCGATGCGGCGACCGTCGAGGCTGCCGAGGTGGCGGGTCATCGTGAACGCATCGAGCAGCGCCTGCGTGGGGTGCTCGTGGGTGCCGTCGCCGGCGTTGAGGACGGCCGACCGGATCCAGCCGGAGTGGGCCAGCAGGTGAGGCGCCCCCGAGGCGCTGTGGCGTACGACGACCGCGTCGGCGCCCATCGCCTCGAGCGTGAGCGCCGTGTCCTTCAGCGACTCACCCTTGGACAGCGACGAGCCCTTGGCCGCGAAGTTGATGACGTCGGCCGACAGCCGCTTGGCGGCCGCCTCGAAGGAGATCCGGGTCCGGGTCGAGTCCTCGAAGAAGAGGTTGACCACGGTGCGGCCGCGCAGTGCGGGCAGCTTCTTGATCGGCCGGTCCGCCAGGGACCGCAGCTCGGCGGCGGTCGACAGGATCAGCTCGGCGTCGTCGCGGCTCAGGTCGGCCGCGGACAGCAGGTGTCGCTTCATCACTCGCCGCCTTCCGCTTCGATGGTGACGGCGTCGGCCTCGTCGACGCCCGCCAGGGTGACCCGGACCCGCTCGACCAGGGAGGTCGGCAGGTTCTTGCCGACGAAGTCGGCCCGGATCGGCAGCTCACGGTGGCCCCGGTCGACCAGGACGGCGAGGCGGACCGCCTGGGGGCGGCCGATGTCGCCCAGAGCGTCGAGGGCGGCGCGGATGGTGCGACCGGAGAAGAGCACGTCGTCGACGAGGACGACGACCTTGCCGTCGATGCCCCCGGACGGGATCTCGGTCGGGAGCAGGGTGCGCGCCGGCTTCAGCCGCAGGTCGTCGCGGTACATCGTGATGTCGAGCGAGCCGACCGGGACGTCGTACCCCTCGACGGCCGAGATGCGCTCGGCGATGCGCTGGGCCAGGGGCACGCCGCGGCTGGGGATGCCGAGCAGGACGAGGTCCGAGGCGCCCTTGTTGCGCTCCAGGATCTCGTGGGCGATGCGGTTGAGGGCCCGGGAGATGTCACGGGCGTCGAGGACCACGCGGCCCTCGGGTGCGGCCGGTGTGGCCGCGGTGTCGGGTGCAGGCACGGTGTGCCAGACCTCCTTCTCCGCCTCACGGGACGGCTCGTTAAAGGATGTCGAGTGCGGCGCTGCTGCGCCTCATCGATCCGAGGATCGGCCCGACCCTAGCACCGCTCACTCCAGGTCGATCAGCACCTTGCCGACCATGCCCGCCTCGACCGCGTCGTGTGCCGCCGCGGTCTCCTCCAAGGTGAAGTGGTGCAGCGGGAGACCGGCGGCCTCCCCGACCTCGAGAGCGCCATCGGCGAGGGCGGCGCTGACCTCGGTGACGGCGAGCGACAGCATCGCCGGGTCCAGGGTGTAGAGGATGATGAACTGGTAGCGCAGGTTGCGGCTGAAGGTCTCCCGCAACGGCAAGGTGAGCTCGGTTCCGCCGTTGTTGGCATAGATCGCGATCGTCCCGTGGACCCGCGTGACGAGCAGGTCGAGGAACTGGTTGGGCGCCGGCGCCACCTCGACGACGAGGTCCACTCCCGACGGTGCGACCTCGAGGATGGTGGTCGCGGGGTCGGTCTCGCGGTAGTTGACGACGTGGTGCGCCCCGGCGGCTCGCGCCAGGACCGCCTTGTCCTCGCTGGAGACCGTGGTGATCACGGTCGCGCCGGCCCACCGGGCGAGCTGGATCGCGGCGTGGCCGACGGCCCCCGCGCCGCCCGCGACCAGGACCACCTGGTCGGCCATCGCACCGGGGGCCAGCCGGTGCACCTCACCGCTGGTCAGGGCGCGGTGGGCGGTCACCGCCGGGACGCCGAGGCTCGCCCCGACGTCGTACGACGCCCCGTCGGGCAGGTGTACGACGCGCTCTGCCGGCTGGACGGTGAGCTCGGCGGCGGTGCCGTAGGGCCGACCGTGCTGGGCCAGCAGGAGCCACACGCGGTCACCAACATGCAGGTGGCCGACCCCCTCGCCGACGGCATCGACGACGCCGGCGCCGTCCTGGCCGGGGGTCACCTCGTCCCACCCGCTCATCATCCCGGCCCGGAACTTCCAGTCGGTCGGGTTGACGCCCGCCCGCACGAGACGCACGCGCACCTCCCCCGGGCCCGGCTCCGGAACCTCCCGCTCGACGAGTCGGAGCACCGATGACGGACCGGTCTGGGAGTACACGATGGCGCGCATGCGCTCGACAGTACTCACGCGGTCGCCTCGGACCAGGGCCGCAGGGCCTTCGTGCGTCAGAGGGCGCCGGCGATCGCCGCGCAGGCCGCCAGCCAGGCGTTGCGGGTCTGCTCGGACAGCGCGGAGTAGGGAACGACCGACCCGGACACGAGCACGGGGTCATAGGGAACCCGGAAGACCTCTCGGGTGCGCTGCTCATAGACCGTGGTGAGGTCGCGCAGGAGGTGCTCGTCGACCGTCGGCGACGGGTCGGAGAGCACCGTGATCGTCTTCTGCTTGAGGTCGGCATAACCGGCGTCGTTGAGGGCGTCGAGCATCCACAGCCCGCTGTAGCCGGTGTCCTCACGCACCGTCGACGTGACGACGAGCAGGTCGGCCGTCTCGGCGGCGGCCAGCCAGTTCTCGGCACGCATGTTGTTGCCCGTGTCGACCAGGATCACGCGATAGAAGCGCTGGAGCAGGCGGTGTACGGCGGTGAAGTCCTCGGCATGGATCATCCCGGTCACGTCGGGCCGCTCGTCGGACGCGAGGACGTCGAAGTGGGCGTCGCCCTGGGAGCGGACGAACGCCCCCAGGTCCCCGATGCGGGACTGGTAGACGTCGCTGAACCGCTCCAGGTCCTCGAGCAGCTCCCGGGTCGTGTTGCGGTGGGTCGACCGGGTCCCGCGGATGCCCAGGGTGCCCCGGGTCTCGTTGTTGTCCCAGGCGATCACGCCGCCACCTCGGATGGTGCCGAAGGTGTAGCCGGCGGCCAGCACGCTGGTGGTCTTGGCCGCGCCGCCCTTGGGGTTGATGAAGACGACCGTGCGTGGGCCGTCGAAGTCACGCTGGATGACCCGACGGGACTGGAGGTTGGCGCGCTCGGCCACGCCCATTCGCGGATGGATGATGCCACCCGTCCAGCGGGTCACCCGACCACGCCAGCCCCAGGTGGCGGGGCCGACGTCGGCGCCGTCGGCGCGGCGGTCGAGGAAGTCGGTCGCGGTGACGAGCCGGTGCTGTGCGGCGGGTGGCAGGTTCCCACCGTCGGGATATTGCGGGTCCCCCGCCGGGCCACCCGGCTGGTGCTGGGGAGGCGACGGGAACGGGGTCACTCCTCCGGTCGCCTCCGGGTGCCCGGGGTCGGCGTACGGCGGCGGTGGGCCGACCTGCATCGGCGGAAGCATCTGCACCACCGGCGGCGGCATGGCCTCGCTCCCGGGCGGCGTCGGCGGCTGCTCGGACGTCGGCTGCTGGAGCCGCTCGGCGTAGGGGGTCTCGTCCGAGGCGACCGGCTGCCGTGGCACGGTGGAGACCTCGCCCTCGGCGGTCAGCTGCTGCTGGCCGTGCTGGGCGTGGCGGGCGCTATAGAGGTCCATGTCCTCAGCGATACCCAATGGATCACTATTCGAGTCGGGCTGCGCCGACCATGGACCCTGTTCGTCCGCCATCTCACACGCACCTCCCGAGCGGCGCGCCTCCCCGTTGGCCCGCCTATGTGGGTTCCCCACCATAGCGAAACCCCCACTCCCAGGCCCGGACCGCGACTCACCCACCCCCACCCCCGCCGCACGACTGCTTCTCCACAGCTTCGAGTTAGTACGGAAGCTTCCGACCGGGATGTACGGCGGCCAGGCGTGCGCAACCTTCCGTACTAACCAGATCTGTCCACAGGGGCGGCCGAAGCTTCCGTACTAACCGGAGTTGTCCACAGGCGCGGTGGCTCAGGCGAGGTCGGCCAGGGCTGTCTGCACGGCTCGGTGGTAGGTCGGATAGGCGAAGTGCATGGTGCGGAGGGTGTCGACCGGGACCTGGGCGTGGACGGCCGTGGCCAGCATCGAGAGGACCTCGCCGCCGCTGGGGCCGATCGAGGTGGCGCCCACCAGGACTCCCCGGTCGGCGTCCTCGACGAGCTTGATCAGGCCCTCGGAACGGGCGATCCAGCCGCGAGACGAGGCCCCGAGGTCCGTGACGGCGACCCGGATGTGGAGCCCGGCGTCGCGGGCCCGCTTCTCGGTCATGCCGACCGACCCGACCTCCGGATCGGTGAAGGTCACCCGCGAGACGGCCCGATAGTCGGCGTCGGGTCCGCCCTGGCCGAGGATGTCGCGCACCGCGATGTCGGCCTGGTACATCGACACGTGGGTGTAGGCGCCCTTGCCGGTGATGTCCCCGATCCCCCACAGCCGATCGCCGGCACGCATGCGTTCATCGACCTCGAGGACCCGGGCGGACGGGTCGAGCCCGACGCTCTCGAGCCCGAGGTCGGCCAGGTTGGCGCGCCGGCCGGCGCTCACGAGCAGCTTGTCGGCGGAGACACGCTGGTCGCCGACGGTCAAGGTGAACGTGCCGTCGGCGTAGGAGACCGACTCGACCGCCGCACCGGTCAGGACGCGCACGCCTTCGCGGGTTAGCGTCCCCTCGATCAGTCGGCTCGACTCGGGCTCCTCGAGGGCAAGAATGCGCTCGAGGGCCTCGACCACGGTCACGGACACCCCGAACCGGGAGAAGGCCTGCGCCATCTCCAGACCGATCGCGCCGCCGCCGAGGACGACCAGCGAGCCCGGCAGCTGGGCCAGTCGCACCGCGTCGCGGTTGGTCCAGTACGGCGTATCGGCCAGGCCGTCGATCGGCGGCGCGGCGGGCTCGGTGCCCGTGTTGAGCACCACGCCGAGCCGGGCGTCGTACGTCGTCGGGCCCGCCTGGACGCGGCCGGGACCGACCAGGCGTCCGGCCGCCTTGACGACGGTGACCCCGGCCGTCTCCAGGCGCTCCACGGCGACGCGGTCGTCCCAGTCGTCGGTGGCCTCGTCGCGGATCCGGTCGGCCACCGGTGTCCAGTCGGGCCGCACGTCGGCAGCACCCGCGAGCCCCGAGACGCGCCGGGCCTCGGCGAGGGAGTCCGCGGCGCGGATCATCATCTTGGACGGCACGCAGCCGAAGTAGGGACACTCGCCCCCGACCAGGCGCCGCTCGACACCCACGACCGTGAGCCCCGCCTCCGCCAGGCGGCGGGCGGCATCCTCGCCACCGGGGCCCAGCCCGATCACCACGACATCGACGTCCATCAGGTCAGCCTTCCAGGGCTCACCAAACGCAGCTCACCGCGCCAGGTGACGGGCCCGGGCGAAGCAGAACAGGCCGAAACACACGATGCCGATCGCGATCGCGGTCAGCATCACCGGCCCGAAGGGCTGGTGGAGCACCTTGCCGAGGGCCTGGTCGAGGCCGGTCGACTTCGAGGCGTCGTGGGTGATGCCGGCATAGGTCAAGAACCCGCCGATGACGGCGAAGGCGACGCCCTTGGCGGTGTAGCCGACCTTGCCCATGAGGAGATAGACCCGGCCGGCGCCCCCGCTCTTGCCCTCGCTGTCGAGCCGCTTGCGGAACTTCTCCGTCCACCCGGTCACGACCAGCGCCGCGCCGTAGCCGAGGACCCCGAGGCCGGCGATCGTGACCAGCCACTGGCCGGCCGGGAGTCCCATGAGCGTGGCGGTCGTCGACTTCGCGCCGCCCGACGAGGAGCCACTGCCGGCCGCGACCTTGATCGCGCTCACCGCGAGCACGGCATAGATCACGGCCTTGCCGGCCGACATGACCCGCTTGCGGGTACGCGTGCCGCCTTCTTCCTCCCGGTGCCCGGCGAGCGCCTCGAGGGCTCGCCAGAGGACCAGCAGGCAGAGCCCGATCGCGACGGCCCAGACCAGGACGGTGCCGAACGGCTGCCGCGCGAGGGTGTGAAGCGCCCCCTGGCTCGAGGCGTTCGCGGCGTCGCCGAACGCCAGCTGCAGGGCCAGCCACCCGACCAGCAGATAGACCACGCCATAGGCCACCAGGCCGAACCGGACGAGGTGGTCGAGCAGGTCACTGTCATCGAGCCGCCGGCCGAGGCCCTGGGCACGGTGGGACACGTCGGTCATGAGGGCTCCCTCGGTCGCGGGGCGACCACGAGCGTCGCCTCCGGGAGCGCCGTACCCGGTCGAGCCGAGGCTCAGTCCTCGACGAGCTGAGCCTTGTCGCGCACCACGGCGCCGAGGAGCCCGTTGACGAAGTTCGGCGACTCGTCCGTGGACAGGTCACGGACCAGCGCCATGGCCTCGGAGACGGCGACGGCGTCGGGGACGTCGTCGGCATAGAGGACCTCGAAGACGCCGATCCGCAGGGCCGCACGATCGATGGCGGGCATCCGCTGGAGCGTCCACCCCTGCGAGTACGACGACAGCAGGCCGTCGATCCGTTCGCCATGCTCGGCGACCCCTCGCACCAGCAGGGAGGTGTAGTCGTTGGTCGGGCCCTCGCCGTCGGCGATGCGTTGGTCGAGGGTCGTCACCGGGTCGTCGCCCCGGAGCTCGGCGGCATAGAGCAGGTCGAGCGCCCGCTTGCGCGCCTTGGAGCGGGCGGCCATCAGCCGCTGACGCGGCCGAGGTAGGAGGAGTCGCGGGTGTCGACCTTGACCTTCTCGCCATTGGTGATGAACAGCGGCACCTGGATCGTGTGGCCGGTCTCGAGGGTGGCGGGCTTGGTGCCACCGGTGGAGCGGTCACCCTGGAGGCCCGGCTCGGTGTAGGTCACCTCGAGCTCGACGGAGGCGGGGAGCTCGATGGAGAGGACCCGGCCCTCGTTGGTGGCGACGATCGCCTCCTGGTTCTCGAGCATGAAGTTCTTGGCGTCGCCGACGATCTCCTCGGTGATCTCGATCTGGTCATAGGTGCCGGTGTCCATGAACACGTAGGACGAACCGTCGTGGTAGAGGTACTGCATCGTCCGCTTGTCGACGTTGGCGATCTCGACCTTGACGTCGGCGTTGAAGGTCCGGTCGACGGTCTTGCCGGACTCGACCGCCTTGAGCTTGGTGCGCACGACCGCGCCGCCCTTGCCGGGCTTGTGGTGCTGGAACCAGATGACCTGCCAGAGCTGGCCGTCGAGGTTGAGAACCATGCCGTTCTTGAGGTCGTTCGTGGTTGCCATGGGCGTGCTAGAGCCTTACGTCGTGGAGGGAGTCGTACGGAGGGCGCTGCGCGCCCGGCATCGGCGGAGAAGTCTAGCGCCCGCCCGAGGTGGGCACCTATTTCGTGATCGCGACGCCTGGCCTTCGCGGGGGCGTCAGCCGAGCGCCCAGACCACCTCGACGCGGACCGACAGCTCGCTCTCCCCGGCCCGGATGGGCAGGACTCCCTTGAGGGCGTTGGCGGCCGTGTCGTAGACCATCGGGCGCGGGGTCGGTGCCTGGACGGAGATCTCTCGGATGCTCTGCACCTCGCCGAGCCGGCCACCGGCCGCGCCGGCGTACTCCTGCGCCTTGGCCTTGGCCTCCTCGATCGCGGCGTCGCGGGCTTGTGCCAGGGCCTCGTCGGGGTCGGAGACCTGGAGCCGCAGGTTGCGGACCCGGACGTCGTTGCCACCGGTCTCGACGGCTGCGCTGATGGCGGCGCCGCCCTTGGCCAGGCTGCGGACGTCGACCCGTGCCTGCTGGGTGACCCGGTAGCCGGTCAGCGTCGGCGGGCCGTAGGAGTGGTAGGCGTACTCGGGGTTCATCGAGAGCCCGGTCGTCCGCACATCCGTCTTGGCCACGCCGAAGTCCGCGAGCCGGTCGAGCACGCGCGTCATCGTGGCGCTGGAGTCGGCCAGCGCGGTGTCGAGGTCGGCCCGTTCGACGGTGACGACGACGGTGAACGACAGCATGTCGGGAACGGCGCTCACCTCTCCCTTGCCGATCATGCGCACGGTCCGGGCGCTGTCGGCGGACGTCGCCGCGGTCTGAGCCGGAGCCGCCTGCGCGGGCCCGCCCCCTCCCCCAGCAACACCCACCAGGTAGGCCACCGCCACGGCGAGGATCATCACCACCGCCAGCAGCACACTTCCCAGCCGTACGGTCACGGGTCGGTCCATCGCCTTGCCCCTCTCGGTCGTCGTCCGGGGGTGGGACGGCCCGCCGTCCGCACCGGTTCCGTCGTACGACGTCGGCGCGCTCCGCGGCCGCGCGCCTGCCGGCGTACGTCATCGAAAGTGGCTGCCCGGGCGACCAGCTCCCATGACGTACTGCAGGGACGTCATCGCACCTGGCTGCCCCAGCGACCAGCTTCTATGACGTCCGCCGCGGTCGGGTCAGCGGGAGGCGAGCAGCTCGAGGGCCTGGCGGTAGCCGTCGATCCCGTGGCCGGCGATGGTCGCGATGGCATGGGGCTCGATGACCGAGGTGTGCCGGAACTCCTCGGGACGCTGCTTGGGCTCGGAGAGGTGCACCTCGACCAGGGGTGCGGTGAGCTGGGCGCACGCGTCGAAGAGGGCATAGGAGTAGTGCGTCCAGGCACCGGCGTTGAGGACGATCGCGGTGCCGTCGTCGGCGGCGGTGTTGAGCCAGTCGAGCAGCTCGCCCTCGTGGTTGGTCTGGCGCACCTCGACGTCGAGACCGAGGCCGCTCCCCCACCCGACGCACAGGTCGGCCAGCTCGGCGTGGGTGGTCGTGCCATAGATCTCGGGCTGTCGTCGCCCCAGGCGTCCCAGGTTGGGGCCGTTGAGCACCAGGACCTTCACGACACACCTCCGGTGATCGCGTCGTACGACGCCCGCAGGGCCTCCTCGGGCGGCGCCGCGAGGACGCGCGGGCGGGCGAGGTCGTCGAGCACGACGAACCTCAGTCGCGAGCCGCGCGACTTCTTGTCGACGCTCATCGCGTCACGCAGCTCGTCGTAGGAGGCCCCGGAATAGCTCGTCGGCAGCCCGACCCGCTCGAGGGCCGAGCGGTGCCGCGCCACGACAGCGGGGTCGAGCGACCCTGCCCGGGAGGCGAGCTCGGCGGCGTAGACGCAGCCGATGGCGACGGCCTCGCCGTGCCGGATTCCGTAGTCCTCGGCGCGCTCGATGGCGTGGGCGAGCGTGTGGCCGTAGTTGAGCACCTCGCGCCCGGGATGACCCTCGTCGCCACCGGCCTCCTTGAGATCGGCGACGACCACCTCGATCTTGACCCGGATGGCCCGCTCGACGAGCTCGCGCATGACCGGCGAACCGGCGGTGAGGTCTTCGGGAGCGGTGTCCTCGACGAGCTCGAGGATGCGGGGGTCGGCGATGAAGCCGCACTTGACGACCTCGCCGAGCCCCGACACGAGCTCGGCCGGTGGCAAGGTGCCGAGCAGGGCCAGGTCGCAGAGCACCCCGGCCGGCTCGAAGAACGACCCGACGAGGTTCTTGCCCGCGCCGGTGTTGATGCCGGTCTTGCCGCCCACGGCGGCGTCGACCATGCCGAGCAGCGACGTGGGCACGTGGACGACGCGGACCCCACGCAGCCAGGTCGCGGCGACGAAGCCCCCGACGTCGGTCGTCGACCCGCCGCCGAACGTCACCACAGCGTCGGAGCGGGTGAAGCCGGCCCGGCCCAGCGACTCCCAGCACTCGGCGGCGACGGCCGCGCTCTTGGCCTCCTCACCGGACGGCAGCCCGAGCGCGAGGACGTCGAAGCGGTCGCGCAGCACCCGCAGCACGCCTTCGGCGAGGTCGGTCAGCTCGGCGTCGTGGATCAGGGCCACCCGCTGCACGTCCGGACCCAGCACCGCCGGGATCCGGTCGGCGAGCCCGACACCGACGACGACGTCGTAGGGCGACGCGCCGCCGACGTGCATCACGGTCGCCTCGGCCGTGCCCGTGTCGGTCATCGCAGCGCCTCCTCGATCTCGTTCGCCACATCCTCCGGGGTCCGTCCGTCGGTGTCGACCGCGATCGTCGCGACGGCCTCATAGAGGGGCGCGCGCTCGTCGAGGAGCGCCTTGACCCGGGAGCGGACGTTGCCGAGCAGGAGCGGCCGGCCCACACCGAGGCCGACCCGGTTGACCGCGTCGGACAGGCCGACCCGGAGGAAGACGACGGTGTGCCCGGCGAGCAGCTCGCGGGTGTGGGGGTCGAGCACGGCTCCCCCGCCGAGGGCGAGGACGCCGTCGTGCGTCGCCAGCGCCTCGGCCACGGCGACCGCCTCGAGTGCGCGGAAGGCCGCTTCCCCGGAGTCGACGAAGATGTCGGAGACGCTGCGGCCCTCGGCGGCCTCGACGTCGGCGTCCGTGTCGCGCAGGGCGACGCCCCAGGAGTCGGCGAGGATCGCGCCGACGGTGGTCTTGCCCGCTCCCATCGGCCCGACCAGGACGGCCCGCGGCCCGGCGCTCACGCCGACCCCGCCGTCACGCCAGGGGTCACCGGAACCTCAGCGTGTCGAGGTAGCTCTCGACGTTGCGCCGGGTCTCGCGGACCGAGTCGCCGCCGAACTTCTCGAGCACGGCCTCGGCCAGCACCAGCGCCACCATCGCCTCGGCGACGATGCCGGCGGCCGGGACCGCGCACACGTCGGAGCGCTGGTGGTGGGCGACGGCCTCCTCGCCGGTGGCCACGTCCACCGTGCGCAGGGCACGCGGGACGGTCGCGATCGGCTTCATGGCGGCGCGGACGCGCAGCACCTCGCCGGTGGTCATGCCGCCCTCGGTGCCGCCGGCGCGGCCCGACGTACGACGCAGGCCGGCGTCGGTGGGGACGATCTCGTCGTGGGCCTGGGACCCGGGGGTCGCGGCGAGCGCGAAGCCGTCGCCGACCTCCACGCCCTTGATGGCCTGGATGCCCATCAGGGCACCGGCCAGCCGCGCGTCGAGCCGGCGGTCCCAGTGGACGTGGGAGCCGAGGCCGGGCGGCAGGCCGTAGGCGAGCACCTCGACGACGCCACCCAGGGTGTCGCCGTCCTTGTGAGCCTGCTCGATGGCGGCCACCATGCCCTCGCCGGCGTTGGTGTCGAGGCACCGCACCGGGTGGTCGTCGAGCCGCTGCTGGTCCTCGGGCACCGGGACGACGCCGTCGGGGGCGGCCACGCCGCCGATGCGCACGACATGGGAGACGATCCGGGCGCCGGTGGACTGCTCCAGGAAGTGGGCGGCGACCCGGCCGAGCGCGACGCGGGCCGCGGTCTCGCGGGCCGAGGCGCGCTCGAGGATCGGGCGGGCCTCGGTGAAGTCGTACTTCTGCATGCCGACCAGGTCGGCATGACCCGGACGGGGCCGGGTCAGCGCGGCGTTGCGCGCCAGCGCGTCGAGCTCGACGGGGTCGACCGGGTCGGCCGACATGACCTTGTCCCACTTGGGCCACTCGCTGTTGCCGACCTCGATGGCGACCGGGCCACCGATCGTCTCGCCGTGTCGGACGCCGCCGAGGATGCGCACCGCGTCGGCCTCGAACTTCATCCGGGCACCGCGACCGAAGCCGAGCCGCCGGCGTGCCAAGGCGTCGCCGATGTCCTCGGAGGTGACCCGGACGTGGGCCGGGAGTCCTTCGAGGATCGCGACGAGGGACGGTCCGTGGGACTCGCCCGCAGTGAGCCAGCGCAGCATGAGGGTCAGTCTTTCACGGCGCCGAGGGCGCTCCTGCCACGGTCTCGCGGGCGCCGTACTCGCTGCGGTGATGCTGCCGGCGTTGCTGCTGTTGGTGCTGGTTCACCAAGGTAGGCGGGCAAACCCGCACCTACCGAGGTGAATTCCGCACGGTAAGTGAGGGTTCGCCTTCCTACCTTGGTGAACCGTCACGACCCGCGGCCACCGACCGGCGCCCGGTCGGCGGAGGAGACATCAGCGCTGGAGGAACGCCGCCCACCACTGGTTGCCCCAGAGGACGCCGACGAGGACGCCCACGATCATCGCGGGGCCGTAGGGGTAGCGCGCCTTGAGCAGGCTGCGGTCCCACCGGACGATCGCGACGAGCAGCCCGGGGATGCCGAAGAGCAGGAACCCGGAGTACATCCCGATCAGGAACGCGCCCCAGCCGAGGTGTCCGAGGGCCAGCGCCACGGCTCCGCTGAGTCGGACGTCGCCGAAGGCCATCCCACGGGGACTGATGAAGAAGAGCGCGAAATAGACGACGAACCCGATCACGGCCGCGACGGCGGCGCGGACCACGCTGTGGAGGTCGCCGGTCGCCACCCACGTGACCACGATCCCGAGGGCGACCACCGCATAGGTGGGTTGGATGAGCCGGGTCGGCAGGTAGCGGGTGCGCAGGTCGATGAAGCCGAGTGCGACCAGCAACGGCACCGGGGGCAGCAGATAGGTCAGCACCCACTCCCAGCCGAAGGCGAACCCGATCAGCGCGCCGGCGACCGCCGCGACGAGCGCGAGCTTCCAGGCCAGGCCGGGCCGCCGCGCGAGGTCGGCATAGAGCTCCTTGTCGGGCTCACCCTTCTCCAGCTCGTCGTCCGGGTCGGGCTCGGGGAGGGAGGCGATCAGCCGGGGCATCAGCAGGCCGCCCAGCCCGCACAGGAGTGCGGCCACCGCGGCGGTGTCCGCGTGCGCCACCCAGTCCATCGTCCGTCCCTAGCCCGTCTCGCCGATCCGTGCGGCCAGGGCCGCCTCGCCAGCATGGCGCATCGCGGCCAGGGGCGCACGCGAACCTGTGAACAGCTCGAACTGCACCGCCGCCTGGTGCACGAGCAGGTCGAGGCCCGCCACGAGCGGCACCTCGTCGTCGGCCCAGCGCGCGAGCGGTGTCGGCCAAGGATGGTAGAGGACCTCGAAGACCACGCCGACGCTCCGGATCGAGTCGACCAGCGACTCCTGGGGCGGTGCCGGGATCGTCGAGACGAGCAGGTCCGCCTCGACGGCGTCGCCCAGTCGACCGACGCGGATCTCCAGAGAGTCGGCGAACCGGCCCGCCGCGGCCAGCGTCTCCGCCACCCGAGAAGGGTCGCGGACGAGCAGGTCGAACTCGCGGCAGCCCAGCTCAGCGGCCGCGAGCAGCGTCGAGGCCGCGGTCGCGCCGCCGCCCCAGATCGCCGTACGACGCACGGGGCCGTCGTAGCGCTCGCGGATCGCAGCCGTCGCCCCGGGGATGTCGGTGTTGTCGCCCGCGACGGTGCGCGTGTCGTCCACCCACGAGAGGACCAGCGTGTTGGCGGCGCCCGCCAGGACGGCCCGGGGCGTCACCGTGTCGACCAGCTCCATCGCCTCGCGCTTGAGCGGCATCGTCAGCGAGAGTCCACGCCAGGTCTCGTCCAGGCCGGCCAGGAAGCCGCCGAGCCCACCCGAGGCGACCCGGTGGGCGTCATAGACCCAGCCGTCGAGGCCGAGCTCGGCATAGCCGGCGCCGTGCAGCACCGGTGACAAGGAGTGCGCGATCGGGTCCCCGAGGACGCCACAGTGGATCGTCATCGCTCAGCAGGCGTCGGAGGTCTCGCAGTATTGCTTGAACTCCGCCTTGTATTGCAGGAACTCGTCGTAGGTCTCGGCGAACTTGGTCTCACCCGTGGCGAGGTCGACGGTCACGTAGTAGTACCAGTCACCGTCGGCCGGGTTCGTCGCCGCCTCCATGGCGGCGTCCCCGGGCGCCTCGATCGGGCCGGGCGGCAGGCCCTCGATCACATAGGTGTTGTAGGGCGAGTCCACCTGGGTCTCCTCGGTCGTCAGCGCGACACCCAGCTTGCGATTGAGGGCGTAGTTGACCGTGGCGTCGATCTGGAGCCGCCCGATGGTGCCGGCCGTGCCGGGGTTCTCGATGCGGTTGTAGATCACCCGGGCGACCTTGGGCATGTCGTCGCCACGGGCCTCCGCCTGCACCAGGCTGGCGATCGTCATCAGCTCCGCGGGCGTGTAGCCGAGCTCCGCGGACGCCCCCTCGAGATCGGCGTCCTCGGCGGCCTGGCGCCACCGGTCGACCATCGCCACGAGGATGCTCTTGGCCGTCGGCTTGGTCCCGATGTCATAGGTGGCCGGGAAGAGATAGCCCTCGGGGTTGCCGTCCGCGTAGTCGGGCAACCCCAGCTGGCCGGGGTTGTCGAGGACCTTCTCGAAGTCCTTCTTGGGGATGCCGGTCTTGTCGACCAGCAGGTCGACGATGTCGACCACCCGGAGGCCCTCGGGCACCGTGACGAGGCTCTTCACCAGGTTGTCGGGGTTGATCAGCACGGCCAGTGCGGCATCGGCCGACATCTCCAGCTTGAGCTCGTAGTTGCCGACCTGGATGTTGCGCGACGCGGGCTCGGCGGAGGCGGCCTCGGTGAAGGCGTCGACGGACTTCACGATGCCGGCGG
>Ga0209023_10004406_pt1 | contig 16049 bp, 9 predicted proteins | sample LakOneMetagenome_FD_187468 | JGI IMG/M metagenome (GOLD analysis project Ga0209023, IMG submission 187468) | Freshwater and sediment microbial communities from Lake Erie, Canada (SPAdes) (version 2) | ecosystem: Environmental > Aquatic > Freshwater > Lentic | place: Lake Erie, Canada | collected... | reverse complement strand
ACGCTGAGCGCGGGACAGTCCTCGCAACTCTCGTTCTGGAGCGCGTGGGATGTCGAGCAAGGCTGGGACGGCGGCGTGGTCGAGGTCTCCACCGATGGCGGCACCAACTGGGCGCGCCTGACACCGGCCGGCGGCTATCCGGCGACCATCACCCAGGGCGGCACGCTGTGCGGCGTCGCCGTGGGTTCGGGCGCATTCACCGGCATGGGCCACTTCAGCTGGTCGCCGTACCAGATCGACCTTGACGCCTACGCCGGCCAGAGCGTGAAGCTGCGCTGGCTCTATCGCACCGATACCGCACAGACCGGCGAAGGCTGGTTCGTCGACGACATCGCGCTCACCCACGCGCAGGTGCCGGGCAGCTGCACGGTCGGCAGCGACATGGTCTTCGCGAACGGCTTCGACGGCGCCACGCCCTGACCGCGGGAACTAATCGCGGCGCGCACGCTCTGACGTGCTGCGTCGCCGACCGGCGACCCGACCGGGAGGATCAGCGATGTTGCAGCGACTGCTGTTTGCGTGTCTGTTGGGTGCTTTTTTCGCCGGTTCCGGCGCGATCGCACAGGAAGCGCTGACCGACATCCACGCGCCGAAAGTCACGATGTACGCGACGGCGACCTGCGGCTATTGCGCCAAGGCGCGCGCCTACTTCGCCGAACACGCGGTACCGTACGAGGAGCGCGACATCGAGAAGTCCGAGCAGGCCGCCGCCGAATGGAAGGCGAACGGCGGCGTCGGCACGCCGCTGATCCTGATCGGCACCGCCAAGATCAACGGTTTCGACCAGAGCAGGATCGAGGCGGAACTCGCGAAGTACCCGCGCGCGGAAGCCTAGCAACCCATCGCGGTACTGTGGGAGCGCCGGAAGCCGCGATGCTCTTCGTTTCAATCAGAAAAGCATTGCGGCTTCCGCCGCTCCCACAATCGATGCCTGTTGCTTATTCGGCAGTGCGTAGGGCGCGTCGAGCGCGCGGCGCGAATCCCGCGAAACATCACGACACCCTCGCCCACCATCGAACGGCGGCACGCGCGGTGCGCGTACCGCGCTACTTCTTCTTCGGCAGGTACAGGTCGGTGATCGTGCCTTCGTAGACCTCGGCTGCCATGCCGACCGATTCGCTCAGGGTCGGATGCGGATGGATGGTCAGGCCGATGTCGGAGGCCTCGCAGCCCATCTCGATCGCGAGCGCGATCTCGGCGATCAGGTCGCCCGCAGTCGGCGCGACGATCCCGGCACCGATCACGCGGTGCGAGGCTTCGTCGAAGATCAGCTTGGTGAAGCCCTCGGTGCGACCGATACCGACTGCACGCCCGGATGCCGCGTGCGGGAACTTGCCGACGCCGTATTTCACGCCCTGCTTCTTCGCTTCGGTTTCGGTGAGGCCGACCCAGGCGATCTCCGGGTCGGTATAGGCGACCGACGGAATCACGCGCGCGACGAATTCGCTCTTTTCGCCGGCGGCGACTTCCGCCGCAACCTTGCCTTCGTGCGTGGCCTTGTGCGCGAGCATCGGCTGGCCGACGAGGTCGCCAATCGCGAAGATGTGCGGCACGTTCGTGCGCATCTGCCGGTCGACCGCGATGAAGCCGCGATCGTTGACCTGCACGCCGGCCTTGTCGGCGCCGATCTTCGCGCCATTCGGCGTGCGGCCGATCGCGACGAGCACGCGGTCGAACAACATCGGCTCGGGCGCCTTCTCTCCATCGAACGTCGCCTTGAGGCCTTTCTTCTCGGCTTCGATCTTCGCGACCTTCACCTTGAGATGGATGCCCGCGTAGCGCTTCGCGAGGCGCTGCTGCAGCGGGCGCACGAGGTCGGGATCGGCACCCGGCATCAGCTGGTCCATCAGCTCGACCACCGTGACTTCGCTGCCGAGTGCATCGTAGACGCAGGCCATCTCGAGGCCGATGATGCCGCCGCCGACGACGAGCAGTTTCTTCGGCACGTCGGCGAGCAGCAGCGCGTCGGTCGAATCCATCATGCGCGGGTCGTCCCACGGGAAGCCCGGCAATTTCAGCGCCTGCGAACCCGCGGCGATGATCGCCTTCTCGAAGCGCACGAGCCTGGTGCCGTCCTTCGTCGCGACCTCGATCTCGTGAGGCGACACGAACGTGCCCGTGCCTTCGACGACGCGCACCTTGCGCTGCTTCGACATGCCGGCGAGACCGCCGTTCATCTGCGCAACGACCTTGTCCTTGTACCCGCGCAGCTTGCCGAGCTCGATCGTCGGCGCGCCGAACGTGATGCCGATATCCGCCGAATGCGCGGCCTCGTCGATCACGCGCGCCGCATGCAGCAATGCCTTCGACGGGATGCAGCCGACGTTGAGGCAGACGCCGCCGAGCGCGGCGTAGCGTTCGACCAGCACGGTGTCCTGGCCGAGGTCCGCGGCGCGGAATGCAGCCGTATAACCGCCCGGACCGGAGCCGAGTACGACGACCTGGCACTCGATGTCGGCCTTTCGGCCGCTAGCGGAAGCCGCTTTCGGTGCTGGCGCGGGCGACGCGGGTGCGCTTGCAGGTGTCGGCGCGGGCGCACTCGCGGGTGCCGCCGCAGGCGCCACCTTCGCGGCATTCGCCTCCACGGTCTCGATCACCGCAACGACCGCGCCCTCGGCGACTTCGTCGTTGAGCTTGACGCGGATTTCCCTGACCACGCCAGCGACGCTCGACGGTACTTCCATCGTCGCCTTGTCGGATTCGAGCGTGACCAGGCCCTGGTCCTTCGCCACGGTGTCGCCGACCTTGACGAGGATCTCGATGACCGGCACGCCCTTGAGGTCGCCGATATCGGGGACTTTGACTTCGATCGCGTTCGTCATGTCATCGTCCTCAGAGCAGCACGCGCCGCATGTCCGCGAGCACCTGGCCGAGGTACGCGGTGAAGCGCGCGGCCGAGGCACCGTCGATGACGCGGTGGTCGTAGCTGAGCGACAGCGGCAGGATCAGGCGCGGCACGAACGCGGTGCCGTCCCAGTGCGGCTTCATCGACGACTTCGACACGCCGAGGATCGCGACTTCCGGCGCGTTGACGATCGGCGTGAACGCGGTGCCGCCGATGCCGCCGAGCGAGGAAATCGAGAAGCAGCCGCCGGACATGTCGGCGGGGCCGAGCTTGCCATCGCGCGCCTTCTTCGCGAGTTCGCCGGTTTCCTGCGCGATCTCGATCACGCCCTTCCTGTCCGCATCGCGCAGCACCGGCACGACGAGGCCGTTCGGCGTATCGGCGGCGAAACCGACGTGGAAGTATTTCTTCAGCACGAGGTTCTCGCCGCTCGCATCGAGCGAGGCGTTGAAGTCCGGGTATTTCTTCAGCGCGGCGACCACCGCCTTGATCAGGAACGCGAGCATGGTCAGCTTGATGCCGGCCTTCTCGTTTTCCTTGTTGAGCTGCACGCGCAACGCTTCGAGCTCGGTCACGTCGGCATCGTCGTGCTGGGTGACGTGCGGGATCATGACCCAATTTCGCGCGAGGTTCGCACCGGAGATCTTCTTGATCTTCGACAGCGCCTTCGTCTCGACCTCGCCGAACTTGGCGAAATCGACCTGCGGCCACGGCAGCAGGTTGAGGCCGCCGCCGACCGCACCGCCGGACGCCGCGCGCGGCGCGCCACCGCCGGCGAGGGCGGCCTTGACGTAGTTCTGCACGTCGTCCTTCGAGATGCGGCCCTTGCGCTCGCTGCCCTTCACGTGCGCGAGGTCGACGCCGAGTTCGCGCGCGAACCGGCGCACCGCCGGGCTCGCATACGGCACCTGGTCCGGCATCACCGCGCTCGCGTCGAACGCGACCGGCGGCGTACGCGGCGCGGCGGCATCACCCTTCGCCGGCGCGGGCGCAGGAGGCGCGGGATCGCTCTTCGCGGCGGGCGCGGCCGCCGCGGCGGGTGCCGGCTTCGGCGCCTCCGCCGGCTTCGGCGCTTCGGCCTTCGACTCGCCGGCCTCGATCAGCGCAACGACGTGGCCCTCGGCAATCTCGTCGCCGACCTTGACCCTGACCTCGCGCACGACGCCGTCGAACGGCGCCGGCACTTCCATCGTCGCCTTGTCCGATTCGAGCGTGACCAGGCCCTGGTCGCGCGTCACCGTGTCGCCGACCTTCACCAGTACCTCGATGACGGGGACGTTGGTGTAGTTGCCGATGTCCGGCACCTTCGCTTCCTGGACAGCCATGCTTGCTCCGGATCGTGAGGCAGGTGTGCAAGTTTCGCCCATTTCGAGGTCCGCCGTCATGCGCAACGGCGCGCGCCGCGCACGCGGGTAGAATCCGCCGTCCCTCGCAGCCGCTCCGGAGTCCACGATGTACGTCCTCTACTACTCCCCCGGTACCGCCAGCATGGCGGTGCACCAGACCCTCCTCGAGCTCGACGTGCCGCACGAACTGCGCAAGCTCGACCTCGACGCCAACGCGCAGAAGAGCGCGGAATACCTGCGCCTCAATCCGAACGGCACCGTACCGACCCTGATCGTGGACGGCGCGCCCGTGTACGAATGCGCGGCCCTGCTCCTGCTGCTCGCCGAGCGCCATGCCGACGCCGCGCTCGCGCCGCGGCCCGGCGACCCAAAGCGCGCGGCGTTCCTGCAATGGATGGTGCACTTCGCCAACACGCTGCAACCAGCGTATCGCCAGTGGTTCTACCCGCAGGACTTCGCACCGGCCGAACACGAGAAGGAATCGAAGGAGTTCGCACGCCGCCGCATCGAGGCGGTGTGGGACCGCCTCGAAGCACACCTCGCCGCGAACGGCCCGCACATCGTCGGCGAGCACTTCGGCATCGTCGACCTGTACGCGACCATGCTGATGCGCTGGTCGCGCAACATGCCGAAGCCGGCGACCAGCTGGCCGCATGTGGCCGCACTCGCGCAACGCGTCAAGGCACGCGCGAGCTGGAGGCGCCTGTACGACATCGAAGGCCTGACCGAGTGGGCGTAATCGCCTGTGCAGGGTGGTACGCGCGCAGCGCGTGCCGCCGACCGGCGCGCGCGCCAGGACTGCGGCGGCACTCGCGGGCGAACCTCGTCGCAACCGAACGCCTCGCGCGCTTCGTGCCGCCCTACTCCGCGACGCAGACGCGGTTGCGGCCGTCCTGCTTGGCGCGATAGAGCTCCGCATCGGTCGCGCGCATGAGGTCGGCGACGCCGGCCATGCCGGGCTTCCAGCACGCCACGCCGATGCTCACCGTGACCTTGCGAGGTCCTGCGCTGGCGTCCAGTTCGAGCGCCTCGATCGCGCTGCGCAGCCTTTCCGCGAAAGCCGCCGCTTCGCCGATGTCCTGTTCCGGCAGCACCGCGGCGAATTCCTCGCCGCCGATGCGCGCGACGATGAATTCGCCGCGCGCATTCGCCTGCAGCGACGCTCCCACCAGTTTCAGCACCGCGTCGCCGGCCGGGTGGCCGTAGAGGTCGTTTACCGACTTGAAGTGGTCGAGGTCGATGATCAGCAAGGCGAGCGGACGCTGGTGGCTGGTCGTGCGCGCCAGTTCGCGCTCGAGCAGTTCGAGGAAATGGCGCCGGTTGTACAGGCCGGTCAACGGATCCATCGTCGCGAGCTGGTAGATCTCGTCGTGGTAGCGCGCCTCGACCGAGGAGCGCTCCATGAACTTCAGCACGCAGCTGCCGACCGTGATGTGGTCGCCGTCCTTGAGTTCCGCTTCGATGATCGGCTGGTCGTTGAGCAGGGTCTTGTTGGTCGAATCGAGGTCCTTGACGCGATAGCCGCCCGGTCCTTTCCATACCTGCGCGTGCTGGCGCGAGACGCTGCGCTCGACGATCTGGAAGTCGCACTCAGGCGCGCGCCCGAAGATCAGCGCCTGCTCGCCGATGTCGATGCGCTGGCCGAGGCGCTGCCCCTGCAGCACGACGAGGCAGGCGTCGGATGCGCCGCGCAATTCGAAGCCGCGCTGCGGCCGGATCGTGCGGCGCTGGGTGGTGCTCGAGTCGTTGTCGCGCGATTTCATGACGGTCGGGTTGCGTCGCGGCCTGCCATCAGCGCGAGTGTACGCGAAGACACCGGGGACGCGACCACGGGCGCTGGCAATTGGCGGCCAAATCCATAGACTGCGACGCGTACAGGGGGCACGCCATGCACACCAACAGCAGTGATGCCACCGAATTCGTCGCCGTCGGCGCCGCGGCGGGACCGGACCAGACCCTCCTGCCCGGCACGAAGATCGATGCCTACGTGATTCGCGGCGTGCTCGGCGAAGGCGGCATGGGCCGCGTCTACCTCGCCGAGCAGATGCGACCGGTGCACCGGGAAGTCGCGCTGAAACTGATCCGCGAGCAGGTGTCGAGCCCGCTTGCGCGCGCGTACTTCGACGTCGAGCGGCAGGCGCTGGCGCAGATGCAGCACCCGGCCATCGCGCAGGTTTTCGACGCCGGAACCACCGAGCAGGGACACCCGTATCTCGCGATGGAAGTGGTCGAAGGCAGCCCGATCACGCGCTTCTGCCGCGACGAGGGCTTGCGCCGCGACGAGCGCCTCGCACTGTTCGCGCGCGTCTGCCATGGCGTGCAGCATGCGCACCAGAAGGGCATCATCCATCGCGACCTGAAACCGGCGAACGTGCTGGTGCGCCGCGTCGACGGCACGCCGATGCCGAAAATCATCGATTTCGGCATCGCGATCGGCGGTGTCGCCGGCAGCGATGGCGTCGCGGCGCAGGCGACCGCGACCGATCGCGCCGGCACCAGCCTGTACATGAGTCCGGAACAGGCCGGCCCGCAGTCGCGCGGGATCGACACGCGCAGCGACGTCTACTCGCTCGGCGTGATGCTGTACGAAGTGCTGACCGGGGCCGATGCGGCGGCGCTGACATCGATCGCCCATCATTCGACCCGCCCGCTGCACGAGACGCTGCTGGCGGCGATCGACAGCGACACAAGCGTGGCACAGGCAGCGGGAACCTCGGGCGCGCTGCTGCAAGCCTCGCAGCACCTGCCGCAGGAGCTGCGCGCGATCCTGCGCAAGGCACTCGCGCTCGACCGCGCCGATCGCTACGACTCCGCCGCCGCACTCGCCGACGACCTCGAGCGCCTGCGTGAGCATCGCCCGCTGCGGGCGATGCCGGCGACGCGCTGGTATCTCGCGCGAACGTTCATCCGTCGCCATCGCTTCGGCCTCGCCGTGAGCGCGCTGATCGCCTGCTCGCTGATCGCCGGCATCGCACTCGCACTTGGCGGCATGGCGAGGGCGCGCGAGTCCGCGGCACGCGCCACGCTGGAAGCGGCAAAGGCGGAACAGGTCGCGGACTTCACGCGCGGCATGCTGGCCGGCATCGACCCGAACCGCGCCAAGGGCATGGACCGCAGCCTCATGCGCCTGGTTCTCGATTCGGCCGCGGAGCGCGCCGGTCGCGAGCTTGCGACGCAACCCGCGGTTCGCGCGTCGATCGAACGCACGATCGGCGACAGCTACGCCTCGCTCGGCGACTATGCGATCGCGCAGCGCCATTTCGAGGCCGCGATCGCAGCCGGCGAACAGGCGCACGCGACCGTCGCGCAACGGGCGCGCGCGAAAGCGCGCGCGGCGACCAACCTCGCCAACTACGACAAAGCGAGCAATGCACTCGAACTCGCGCAGCAGGCGTTCGCGCTCGCGAGTTCCCTGCCGACCGGGGATCGCGATCGCCTGGAGGTCGAATCGACGCTCGGCTCGATCGAGGGCCTCGCCGGCAAGCCCGAGGAGGCGCGCACGCGCCTGCGCCGCGTGCTGGGCGAGCAGCGCCGCCTGCTCGGCGATGAAAGCGAGGACGTGCTCACGACGATCGACAGCCTGACCTCGGTCGACATCGACACCGCCCATCTCGATGAAGCGCGCCCGTTGCTCGAGGAAATGCTCGCGCAACGGCGCAAGCAATACGGCGACGAGCACTCGAAGACGATCGACGCGATCAACGGCCTCGCGATCGTCGCGCTGGAACAGAAGCGCTACGCCGACGCGGAGAAGCTGCTTGCGCCGCAATTGCCGACGCTTGAACGCGTGTTCGGCAAGGACCATCCACTGACGATGCGCCTGGTCAGCAACCTCGGCGGCGCGATCCGCCAGCAGGGTCGCAACGAGGACGCCCGGCCGTACTACGAACGCGTCGCGGCGCTCGCGCTCAAGCTGTACGGGCCGGCGAACCCGTCGACGGTGATCGCCGAGTCGAACCTCTCCTTGCTGTTGCGCGATACCGGCGACCTCGCCGGCGCGGAAGCACACGCACGCACGGCGGTGTCGAACGGCGACATCGCATTCGGCGACAACGCGATGCGCGCGATCATGCATCGCGAACTGGCGACCGTGCTGTTGCGCGAACGCAAGTTCGACGAGGCTGAAAGGGAACTCGGCGTTGCATGGGACGTGCTCAGCCATGCCGAGGGGTTCGGGCCGGCACATCCACGCGCACAGGATGTCGTCGACACGTTCGTCGAGTTGTACGACGCGTGGGGAAAGCCCGCGAAGAAGGCGGAATGGGGCGCGCGCAAGAGCGCGCCCGCGGCGAAGGCCGGCTAGCGAGCCGAAGGACGCGGGTCGTATATCGGCACCGGTAGTTCGACTTCGCGGAGCCTTGCTCCGCGTGCCCGACGCGAACGGCTCAGGAACCTGCGTGCCCTGAGCGCCGCAACCTATCCTCCGTTCACTGCCACCGCAGGCGCGGAGTCGAAGGGCCTCGCAGCCAGCGCGTTTCGACTCCGCTCGCTGTGGAAGCAGCTGCGCTCAACGCGAACGGATGAGGGGAACCCTTTCGCGGCCTATGGCAATGGCGCGTTCGCAGTGTGGTTGTCCTGGTGTTCCTTCAGCCACAGCATCGAGCCATGCACGCGGTCGTAGCCGCTCGGGTGGTCGTAGAACAGGATTTCCTCGAGGGGTCCCGGGCGCAGCTTGCGATAGGTGCTGAGGCGCATCGCCGCCATCGCGAAACCGTTCGGCTCGCCGGCGGCGTTGAGGCCGAACGCATCGGCCTCGGCTTCGGCCTGGCGGATCATCGAATTCGTCAGCGGCGTCACCAGCAGGAAGAACAGCGAGAGGATCGCAATCGCCAGCGGCAGTGCGGCGGGGTCGGCGCGATCGCGCAATCCCAGGCGGCCACCCCAGCGCGCAAGCGCGCGATCGAACGTGCAGTGCACCACGAAAAAGCCAAGCAGCAGGATGAGGCTGAGGTAGACCGTCAGGCGCAGGCCGTGGTTGAGCACGTAATGACCCATCTCGTGGCCCATGACTGCCTTGATTTCCGCCGGCGAGGTCTTGTCGAGCAGGTTGTCGTTGAGCGCGACGCGGGTGGTGCCGAGGAAGCCGGACACGTTTGCGCTGATGCGCGTGGTCTGCCGCGAGGCATCGAACTCGACCACGTTGTCGGTCGGGATCCGGTTCGCGCGCGCCAGCGACAGCACCGCCTCGCGCACCGCGCCTTCGCGCAGCGGCTTGTAGTCATTGAACAGCGGGTCGACGAACACCGGCGCGAGCATGATCAGGAACAGGATCAGCACGAACGCGCCGCCGCTCGCCCAGATCCACCAGCGCGCGCCGGCGCGGCGCACCGCGCCGTACAGCAGCGCAAGCACGGGCGGCACGATCACCAGCGATACCAGCAGGCCCTTGGCCTGGTCGCCGAACCACGCGCCGAAGTCCTGCGTCGCTAGGCCATAGGCATGCTCGCGGAAATATCCCTGGTAGATCGCGAGCGGCAGGCTGAGCAGGAAGCCGGCGAGCAGCCACGGGAATGCGTAGATCAGCGGTTGCAGCCAGCGTCGGCGCGTGATTCGTTCGGCGAAATCGCGCATGCGTCGCGACAACCCGCTCCACAGCAGGATCGCAGCGACCGCGAGACCGTACAGCGTTCCCCACAGGGTCAGCCAGTAGTTGCCCTCGAAATAGTCGTCGGACAATTTGCGCTGTTCCGGCGAGAGCAGCGCGAGATATGCCTCGGTCGCCTTGTCGACATCGAACGCCGGGCCCGGTCGCGCCGCATCGGGAATCTGCAGGCCGGGTGGCAGGTCGCGCACGAGGGGGGCATCGGCATGCGCAAGGGAGATTCCGATCCAGATCGACAACACGATCGCGATACCGCGCAGCAAATGCCTCATGACGCTCCCCTGGCAGACGGACACATGCGCCCGAAGCGTTGCAGCGTCCGCGATCATTGCCGCAGCGTCAACCGCCAGAGGTCGTAATGCCGCATCGGCATCGACCGCCCGGAAGTCTCAGCGTCCTGCCTGCACCGCCTGATCGCACGCAGCAGGCGCATCGTTGGGGACACTCGCAGGCGGGAGTCTCTTCGACAGTGCCCGCGCCTGATCATATTCGTCTCTCGCATAGTCGAACTTCGCCAGCACCGCGACCGCCGAACGCGCGCATGCGGCCGCGCGAGCAAGGTCGCCCGTGGCGGCATCGAGCTGCGCTTGCGCCAGATCGATGCTGCCGACGATGCGTCTCGCGGGATCGCTGTCGACGTGCGCATTCGCGCGCGCCTGTCCGATCAGGCCCTGCACCTCGTCGTAGCGATGCATGCCGAGCAGGAGCCTGGCCACGATCAGCGGTCGCTTGCCATCGTCGACCGGAACCGATGAGGGGCGCTCGGCCACACGCACCAGCATGCGCCGGTATGCAGCGAGCGCGAGCTCGGACTGGCCGAGGCGCTCGTAGGTTTCGCCCAGCGCCTGCAGCGTATTGGGACTGCCGAGATCGTCGAGCGCGGGCGCCGCATCGAAAATCTCCAGCGCGTGCTGCAAGGTCGGCACGGCAGCAGCGGGGTTGCTGGTATGCGATTGCGCGACGCCATACCAGGTCAGGGTACGTGCATAGCGCGGGCTGCGCTCGCCGAATACCTTCGCCACGCGCGGCACCAGCTCCTGCATCAGCGCCGCCTGCTCTTCGTAGCGGTCGAGATTGGAGAAGGTTATCGCGAGCGTCTGTCCCGCCTGCAGGGTGCGCGGATGTTCCCGGCCGAGGCCAGCCTCGAGGGTGCGAAAGCTGCTCTCGATCAGCGGCAATGCATCCGCATCCCGATCGAGTGCGCTGAGCGCGATTGCATACATCATCTTCGCCATCGCGGTTTCTGCGTGCGTGTCCCCGAGCACGGCACGGTCTTCGTCGAGTACGCGATGCAACGCCTCGGCCGACTCTGCGCGTCGACCGCTGCCGTACAGCACGGAGGCGCGATAGCGCGCGATGCGCAGGCGCAGTTCCGCGTGCGAATCGTCGTCGACGAGCAGCGCCAGCGCTTCGTCGAACATCGGCAGTGAGCGCGCCGATTCGGTGTATTCGAGCGTGTAGGCGAGATTGCCGATGGCCTGCGCCAAGATCGAGGCGTCGCCAGCGGGTTCGCGCAATGCGGGTACCGCGGTCTCCAGCAAGGCCCGCGCCTGGGCGAATTCGCCACGCTCGATATGGATCGCGCCCAGTGTCGCCGCCAGTTCCGCGCGCAGCGTCTTCGGCATCTGGCGATCATCGACGATGCGTTGCGAGCCTCGTTGCAACAGGTCCTCGACCGTCGGCACGTGGCCCTGATGCGTCGCCGGTTGCGCTTCGCCAAGCAGGCCGGTGAGGAATCCCAGACTCGCGCGCGCGCGTTCCGCCTGGGTCGCCGCCGCGGCGGCAGCGGCGCGCGCAATATTGCCTTCGCGCGCGAGTTGCGACCCGAGCAACGCCAACGTGAGCGCAGCCGCGATGCAGGCAGTGGTGACCCAGGGATGCCGCGTGACCGCCAGCCGCAGCCGATAGCCCCAGCCGCCGTCGCGAGCCGCCACCGGTCGGCGCGCCATGCGCGCACGAACGTCATCGCGCAGTGCAGCCACCGACGGATAGCGCGATTCTATGTCGTCGTGCGTGCACTTGGCGATGATCGATGCAAGATCGGCTTCGGCGACGGCGGCACCCGCCAGCGGCGCGCGCTCGCCTGCATGCGCGTCGGCCCGCGTCGCGTCGAGGCCTGTCGATTCGAGGGCGCGCCATCGACCCGTGCAAACCAGGGCATGCAACAACAGGCCAAGCTGGAAAACGTCCGATGCCGTGGTGACCACTTCGCCGCGTGCCTGTTCGGGGCTGGCCCAGCCGGGCGTAAGGGCCTGCGGCGCACCTGTGCCCGCGTCGGCAAGCGCGGCAATGCCGAAGTCGAGCAGCTTCACCCAGCCGTCCGCCGAAACCAGGATGTTGGCGGGCTTGATGTCGCGGTGGACCACGAGTCGCTGGTGCGCGAATGCCACCGCGTCGCAGACCTGCACGAACAAGCCGAGGCGTTGCTGCAGGTCGAGGCCACGTTCGTGCACGTGCCGGTCGATGCGCAAGCCCTCGATGCGCTCCATCGCGAACCACAACCAGCCGTCGTCGCTCTGCCCACCGTCGATGAGGCGCGCGATATGCGGATGATCGAGCGCCGCGAGCAGGCTGCGCTCACGCCGGAACAGTTCCTGGATCCCGCTCGCCTGCGCATTGCCGCGCACGAACTTGAGCGCAACCTGCTGCGCGAAGCCGCCGTCGACGCGTTCGGCCAGATACACCACGCCCATGCCGCCGCGTCCGAGTTCCCGTTCGACGCGGAACGCTCCGATGCGCTGCCCCGTTGCCGCGGGCTCCACTGCGGCCCACTGCTGGGCCAGGCGTGCGAACAAGCGCCCACGCAAGGCGCCACCGGGTTCGAGAAAATCAGGCGCTTCGATCACGTCGGCACCTCGCACCCGCAGGTCAGGCTTCCAGTTCGGCTCGCAGCCATTCACGCGCCAACTGCCAGTCGCGTTGCACGCTGCGCAGGCTGGTCTGCATCGCCTCTGCCGTCTCTTCCTCGGTAAGCCCTGCGAAGAAGCGGCACTCGACCACGCGCGCCCGGCGCTCGTCCAGACGCATCAGCGCGCCGAGCGCATCGTCGAGTGCCGCGTAGCGTTCGGCTTCGCGCAACTCCGCGGCGTCCACCTCATCCAACGCAAGAGCGCGCTCACCCCCGCCACGCTTCTGCGCCAGGCGCTCGCGCGCGTAGTCGACGATGACCTGGCGCATCACGCGGGAAGCCAGCGCGAAGAAGTGCCCGCGGTCGTTCGGGGCGACGGCGCCGCTCATGCGCAGGTAGCATTCGTGCACCAGCCCGGTGGTGCCCATGGTCTGTTCGCGCCACTGGCCCGCGAGCTGGCGGTGCGCGATATGCCGCAGGTCCGCGTAGATCGCGGCGGCGAGTTGCTGCCGCGCAGCGGCATCGCCGGCCCCGGCCAGCACCAGCATCTGCGTGATGTCCCCGTTGCTGCCCATCTCCGCCCCCGGGCCTGCCACTGCGGCGGGCGACTTCGGCCGTTACGCCGTTGCGCCGTCCGCTGGATCGATTGTAGCCGGCTGCCAGTGCGTGGCGGGTTTCGCCGTCGTTTGTCGTTGGGGCAAGCATCCGCAACGCCAGGGGAACGTCGTGAAACCTTGCAAACGCATTGGCCGGTGCATCGGAAGTCTCGTCGCAGCCCTCATCGTCGCGCAGGCCGGTCGCGCGCATGCCGGCTGCACGATCTACGTCAGCGATACGGACGATGCCGAGGAACCGTTCTGGAGTGCCTCCGGCGGCAGCGACGACCGGATGCTTTTCCGCGAGGCCGTCGAAGTCGGTTACGGAGACGCGCGCTGCTACACGAGCTTCGAAATGGCACGCATCGAGGGCGGCAACTTCGTCCATGATCCGATCTTCTGTGCTAGCACGGACAATTCGCGCAATTGGCGCCTTTCATTCTCCAATCCGGGCTGCGGCCCCAACGACGGCGACACGATCCGTTTCTGGGACGCCATCCGCGGCGGCACGCAGATCACCTTGTCCTACGGATTCGTGCGGCTCGATCCACGCGACAGCATCGATGGGGGAGCCTTCGAAGCGGGCGCACGCCCGAATATCGCGCTGCACGGCGCCCCGACGTGTCCGGTCTTGCAATCCGGCGCGATCGTCACGGGCTTCCCTGTCTCGATCAGTGCGGACTACGCCACCGGGACCATCGGCAACCTGTATGTGGAAGGATTTTGCGGCTTCGGCATCTGGGCCCCCCGAACGAACGGCTTGCGCGTGCGCAACATCGTGTTCTCGTCGATCAGCGGCAATGCGGTCGGCGGCGGCACTGCGCTGATCCTCGGACAACTGGAAGGCACCTCGGACGAGAACGACAAGTGCGTGCGCGGGGTGCAGATCGGAGGCACCGGCAGCGGCCAGCAGAATTATTTCTTCGATATTGCGGGGCACGCGATCAGCGCCTGGGACACCTGCACCGGTGACCTGTCCGATCGCAACAACAAGTTGTTCAACAACTACATCGGCCAGTGCGAGGCATTGGATACCGGCCCCGGTCTCGAGGCGTGCCCCGACGGCACGCCGAACCAGGGCATCGGGGGCAGCGGCATTCGCATCGTCGACACCAACGACACCATGGTCGGCGGCGCGGGCCCTGGTGAAGCCAACTACATCGCGCGCGCGGCGATGGGCGTCGACATCTACGGCAACAATGCGGCCCGGAATGCGGTGCGCGGCAATCGCATCGGTGTCTCGCGGCAAGGCGATTTCGCGCGCGGAAACGGCACCGGCGTGCGGATTTCCGGCGGCGCGGACAACAACATCGTCGGCGGCACCGGCGCCGGCGAAGGCAACACGATATCCAGCAACACTTCGCGCGGCGTGACCATCGACGGCGCCGGCACCAGCGGCAACCGCGTCAGCGGCAACGTGATCGGCCTGACCACGGCGCGCACCCAGCTGCGCCCGAACGGCGACGGCATCGGAATCACCGGCGGCGCCGATGGCGCGCAACTGGATCACAACGTGATCGCAGGCAACACCTTCTGGGGCATTTACGTCAATGGCGGCAGCGCGCATCTCATCGACGACAACGTCATCGGCCTGCGCGGCGGCGCCAACGACCCCAACGACAACAACCCCGCGGCAAACGGCAATGGCGGCGTATGGATCAACGATGTCGGCGGCAACACGGTGGGGCCCGGCAATCGTATCGCCGGCAACCAGGGGCCCGGCGTGCTCGTCGCCGGAGAGAATGCCGATGGCAATGTGATCAAGGGCAACGTGATCGGACTCGACAACGGCAACAGCGCGGTCGCCAACAGTGGCCCCGGCGTCTACATCCTGGGCGGTCCCGACGACAGCGTCGTCGGTGGTGCCGCACTCGCAGACGGCAACATCATCGGCGGCAACGGTGGCGCCGGAATCCATGTGAGCGGCAACACCACCGATGCCACGACGATCCGCTACAACTTCGTCGGCACCGACCGCAGCGGCAACGTCGCGCGCGCCAACGGCGTCGAGGGCGTGCGCCTCGACCAGGGAGCGAGCCATGCGGTCGTCCGCCAGAACCTGGTCTCCGGCAACGTCAACGACGGCATCAAGCTGGAGACGGGCGCGAACGGCAACCTGGTCGTTCTCAACCAGATCGGTTTCTCGGTCGGCGGCGCGGCGCTTCCGAATGGCGCTTCCGGCATCTCGCTGCTTTCCGCCGCGCACGACAATACGATTGGCGATGCCAGCTCGCCCTTTCTGATCAACTACATCGCCGGCAATACGGGGGCCGGCGTGTTCGTCGCCGATGCCGGCACGGCGCACAATATCGTCGGGGAGAACCTGATCGGCGTGAGCGGCCTCCCGAACGGCACCGGCATCTTCGTGACCGCGGGGGCCGTCGACACGCAGATCCTCGGCAACGTAATCGAAGGGAATTCCGGGAACGGCGTCGCGATAGCGGGCAGCGGCACCATTGGCAATCCGGTGGTCGACAACCTGATCCGCGGCAACGGCGCGCTCGGCATCGATCTTGGCGCAAACGGCATCACCCTGAACGACGCAGGCGACGGCGATGGCGGTCCTGACAACCAGCAGAACTTCCCGAGCCTCGACAACGTGATCGTCGGCACGAACTCGGCGACCCTGACAGCCAGCCTTTCCAGCCAGCCGAACCAGACCTACCTGCTGACGTTCTACCGCAGCGATCATTGCGATCCGAGCGGATACGGCGAAGGTCAGGTCAGGCTCGGTTCGGCGACCCTGCATACCGGGGCCAATGGAGTTGGCAGCATCAGTGGCCTGTTGTACAGCGTGCCGAACAGCCAGACC
>Ga0209023_10004405_pt1 | contig 16049 bp, 13 predicted proteins | sample LakOneMetagenome_FD_187468 | JGI IMG/M metagenome (GOLD analysis project Ga0209023, IMG submission 187468) | Freshwater and sediment microbial communities from Lake Erie, Canada (SPAdes) (version 2) | ecosystem: Environmental > Aquatic > Freshwater > Lentic | place: Lake Erie, Canada... | reverse complement strand
CTTTGATCTGCGGGCGGGCGAGGTTCACGCCCTGATGGGGGAAAACGGCGCGGGCAAATCGACGTTGATGAAAGTGCTGTCGGGGGTCTATCAGCCCGACGGCGGCCAGATCGAGGTCGGCGGCCAGCCGGTCGCCATCGCCTCGCCCCGCGCCGCGCAGACGCTCGGCATCGGCATCATCCATCAGGAACTGGCGCTGATGAACGATCTGACCGTGGCGCAGAACATCTTTATCGGCCACGAGCCAAGGCTGCGCTTTGGTCGGCTGGACGAGAGCAAACTCAACAGCGATGCGGCAGCGATCTTTGCCGGCATGCGCATCGCCATGGACCCGCGCGAACCCGTCGCGGGCATGACCATCGCCCGTCAGCAGATGATCGAAATCGCCAAGGCCCTGTCGGCGCGGTCGCGGGTGCTGATCATGGATGAACCCACAGCGGCGCTGAACGATGTGGAAATCGACGAGTTGTTCACCATCGTCCGGCGCCTGCGGGCCGAAGGGGTGGGCATCGTCTATATCAGTCACAAGATGGATGAAATCCGCCGCATCGCCGATCGGGTGACGGTGATGCGCGACGGCGAGTTCGTGGGCACCGTCCCCGCCGCCGAGACGCCGCTTGGGACGATCATCTCGATGATGGTCGGCCGTGCCCTGACCGACGAGGCGGTTCAGATCCCCGATCTGTCCGCGGCGCCTGTCGCGCTTGAGGTGCGGGGGCTGTCGCGCGGGCGGGCGATCCGGGATGTGTCCTTTACCCTGAAAAAGGGCGAGGTGCTGGGGCTGGCCGGTCTGATGGGCGCGGGCCGGACCGAGGTGGCACGGGCGATCTTTGGCGCCGATCCGCGCGAGGCGGGCGAGATCATCGTGAACGGCACGCCCCGCCAGATCCGCAGCCCGAAAGACGCGGTGGCGGCGGGCATCGGCTATCTGTCCGAGGATCGCAAGCATTTCGGGCTGGCGTTGGGGCTGGATGTGCGGGCCAATATCGCGCTGGCCTCGCTGGACCGGTTCAGCGACCGGCTGGGGCGTCTGGACGAGGGGCGCATGGGCAAGGTCGCCCGCGACTTCATCGCCCGGTTGGGTATCCGCACCCCGAGCGACCGTCAGGAACTGCGGCTTCTGTCCGGGGGCAACCAGCAAAAGGTGGTGGTCGCCAAATGGCTTTTGCGCGACTGCGACATCCTGATTTTCGACGAGCCGACGCGCGGGATCGACGTGGGCGCCAAGGCCGAGATCTATCGGCTGTTGACCGACCTTTCGGCGGCGGGCAAGGCGATCATCGTCATCAGTTCGGAACTGCCTGAGGTCTTGCGCCTGTCACACCGGATCGCGGTCATGTGCGAGGGCCGCCTGACCGGCATCCTGCCCGGGGCCGCGTCACAGGAAGACATCATGCGGCTGGCCACCCAGCGCAGCCTGTTGCCCGAAGGAGATGCGGCATGAGCCCCACCAACCAGACCAACGACAGGCCCGCCACCCCGACAGCGGCACAGGTCGCGCCCGCAGAGGCCAGATCCGGCGGAGCCAAGCAAAAGCTGCTGGCCTTTGGCAGCCTGATCGTGCTGCTGGTGATCTTCAGCCTTGCGTCGCCGAACTTCTTTCAGGTGACAAACATCATGTCGATCCTGCAGGCCACCTCGGTCAATGGCGTGCTGGCGGTGGCGGCAACGCTGGTCATCATCACCGGCGGCATTGATCTTTCAGTCGGCACGCTGATGACCTTTACCGCGGTTGTCGCGGGGGTCGTGCTGACCTGGGCCGGGCTGCCGCTGTTGCTGGGTGTCCTCGCGGCCCTTGTCGCCGGGGGGCTGTGCGGGCTGATCTCGGGCGCCTTCATCGCCAAGATGAAGATCCCGCCCTTTATCGCCACCCTTGGGATGATGCTGATCCTGAAAGGGCTGTCGCTGGTCATCTCTGGCACCAAGCCCATCTATTTCAACGACACGCCGGGGTTTGACCAGATCGCCCAGGGCTCTCTCATCGGTGCGGTCCTGCCGTTCCTGCCGGTGCCGAACGGGGTTCTGGTGCTGTTTCTTGTCTCGGGCGCGGCGGCCTATGTTCTGGGGCGCACGGTGCTCGGGCGCTATTGCTTTGCGCTTGGCTCGAACGAAGAGGCGGTGCGCCTGTCTGGTGTCAATACCGACGGCTGGAAGATGGCGATCTATGCGCTGGCCGGGGCGGTCTGTGGCATCGCCGGCCTTCTGATCGCCTCGCGGCTGAACTCGGCCCAGCCGGCGCTGGGGCAGGGGTATGAACTTGACGCAATCGCCGCCGTGGTGATTGGCGGCACATCGCTGTCGGGCGGGCGCGGCACCATTCTTGGCACGCTGATCGGCGCGCTTATCATGTCGGTGCTGACCAACGGCCTGCGCATCCTGTCGGTGGCCCCGGAATGGCAGACCGTGGTGACCGGGGGCATCATCATCCTGGCCGTCTATGCCGACCAGATCCGTCGGCGCAAATCCTGAACCAGAGGGCGGATTACGCCCCGACCAAGCAACGTGAACATCAAACGGAGGTAACCCCATGTTCACCAGAAGTTCCCTGATCGGCGCCATCAGCGCCATCGCTTTCGTCTCGTCCGCCTCGGTCGGGGTGGCGGGTGACAAGATGTATATCCCGCTGATTTCCAAAGGGTTCCAGCACCAGTTCTGGCAGGCGGTCAAGGCGGGTGCCGACAAGGCCGCGGCCGAATTCAACGTCGATGTGACGTTTGAAGGCCCTGACAATGAGACGATGGTGGACAAGCAGATCGACATGCTGGCCGCCGCACTGGCCAAAAAGCCTGCGGCAATCGGTTTTGCCGCATTGGACAGCCAGGCCGCGATCCCGCTGCTGAAACAGGCCAAGGAAGCCGGAATCCCGGTCATCGCCTTTGACTCGGGCGTGGACAGCGACATTCCGGTGGCGACCGCCGCCACCGACAATATCGCCGCCGCCGCCCTTGCCGCCGACAAGATGGCCGAACTGATCGGCGATGAGGGCAAGGTGGCGCTGGTCGTGCATGACCAGACGTCGCGCACCGGGGTTGACCGCCGCGATGGCTTCGTCAACCGCATGAAAGAGGCCCACCCGAAGGTCGAAATCGTCGCCATTGAATATGGCGGGGGCGACCAGCTGAAATCGACTGAAATCGCCAAGGCGATCCTTCAGGCCAACCCGGACCTGAAGGGCATGTTCGGGTCGAACGAAGGCTCGGCAATCGGCGTCGTCAATGCGGTGAAAGAGATGAAGGCCAAGATCGTTGTCATTGGTTATGACTCGGGCAAGGCGCAGAAAGACGCGATCCGCGACGGGCTGATGGCTGGCGCGATCACCCAGAACCCGGTCGGCATCGGCTATGAGACGGTCAAGGCCGCGGTCGCCGCCGCCAAGGGCGAAAAGGTTGAACCCAAGATCGACACCGGCTTTTACTGGTATGACAAGACCAACATCGACGATCCCAAGATCGCCGCTGTGCTTTACGACTAAGACCAACCGGGCCGGGGGGCGGCAGAGGCGCGCCCCGGCCCTTTTTCGCCAGCGAGGCTAAGATGAAACTTCTACGCTATGGCCCCAAGGGTCAGGAAAAGCCGGGGATGCTTGATGGGCAGGGACGCGTGCGTGACCTGTCGGCGCATATCGCCGATCTGGCTGGCGCGGCGCTGTTGCCCGCATCCCTTGCGCGGCTTGGCGCACTTGACCCCGACAGCCTGCCGCTGGTCGCGGGCACACCGCAGGCCGACCTGCGCCTTGGGCCCTGTGTCGGGCAAATCGGCAAGTTCATCTGCATCGGCCTGAACTACGCCGACCATGCCGCCGAAAGCGGCCTTCAGGTGCCGCCCGAGCCGGTGATCTTCAACAAATGGACATCCGCCGTTGTCGGCCCCGACGATACAGTCGAAATCCCGCGCGGATCGCACAAGACCGACTGGGAGGTAGAGCTGGGCGTGGTCATCGGGCAGGGCGGCAAATATATCAGCGAAAGTGACGCGCTTACCCATGTTGCGGGCTATTGCGTGATAAACGACGTCAGCGAGCGGGAATATCAGATCGAACGCTCTGGCACCTGGGACAAGGGCAAGGGCTGCGACACCTTTGGCCCGACCGGCCCCTGGCTTGTCACCCCGGACGAGGCGGGCGACGTGAACGAGCTGCGCATGTGGCTGGAGGTTGACGGGCGGCGCTATCAGAACGGATCGACGGCCACGATGGTCTATAAGGTGCCGTTCCTGATTTCCTATGTCAGCCGTTTCATGTCGCTGCAACCGGGCGATGTCATCTCGACCGGCACGCCGCCCGGCGTTGGCATGGGGCACAAGCCGCCCACCTATCTGAAAGGCGGCGAGGTGATGCGCCTTGGCATCGACAGGCTTGGCATCCAGACGCAGAAAGTGGTGAAGACATGACGCGAATTACCGGCCTGCGGACCGAGGATGTGCGCTTTCCGACATCGCATCAGCGCGACGGGTCGGATGCGATGAACCCCGACCCCGACTATTCCGCCGCCTATGTGATCCTTGAAACCGACGGGCCGCATCAGGGTCACGGGCTGACATTCACCATCGGGCGCGGCAATGAGATCTGCGTGGCCGCGATCGAGGCGCTGCGCCCCCTTGTCGTCGGTCTGGACATGGGGTGGGTCGCCGCCGACATGGGCCGCTTCTGGCGCCACATCACCAGCGACAGCCAGTTGCGCTGGATCGGGCCGGACAAGGGCGCGATCCATCTGGCGACCGGCGCCGTGGTCAATGCGGTCTGGGATCTGTGGGCCAAGATGGCGGGCAAGCCCGTGTGGCAACTGGTGGCCGACATGTCACCGGCCGAACTGGTGCGCTGCATCGACTTTCGCTATCTGACCGACTGCATCACGCCTGAATGGTCGCTCGATTTCCTGACCAGGGCGGCCGAGGGCAAGGCCGAGCGCACCGCGACGCTGAAGGCTGAAGGCTATCCCTGCTATACAACCTCTGCCGGGTGGCTTGGCTATGATGATGCGAAGCTTCGCCGTCTGTGCCGCGAGGCGGTGGATGCGGGCTTTGACCATATCAAGATGAAGGTCGGCCGCGACCTGCAGGACGATATCCGCCGCCTGACCATCGCGCGCGACGAATGTGGCCCCGACGTCAAGTTGATGATCGACGCCAATCAGGTGTGGGAAGTGGATCAGGCGATCGACTGGGTCAGGAAACTGGCCTTCATCAACCCCTGGTTCATCGAAGAGCCGACCAGCCCCGACGATATCGAAGGCCACCGCAAGATCCGCGAGGCCGTGGCCCCGGTGCAGGTGGCCACCGGCGAGATGTGCCAGAACCGCATCATCTTCAAGCAACTGATCATGCGGGGCGCCATAGACGTGGTGCAGATCGACAGTTGCCGTCTGGGCGGGCTGAACGAGGTTCTGGCGGTCATGCTGATGGCGGCGAAATATGGGCTTAAGGTCTGCCCCCATGCCGGTGGGGTCGGCCTGTGCGAATATGTTCAGCACATGTCGATGATCGACTATCTGTGCATCGCGGGCACCCGTCAGGGCCGGGTGATCGAATATGTCGATCACCTGCACGAGCATTTTCTCGACCCTTGCGTGATCCGCAATGCCGCCTACATGCCGCCAACGCTGCCCGGCTTTTCAATCGAGATGAAGGCGGAAAGCCTTGCGACCTATCGGTTCGGGGCGCGCTGATGGATCTTGGTCTGACCGGCAAGGTCGTCATTGTCACCGGCGGCGGATCGGGCATCGGGGCGGCTGTGTCGCAGGTTCTGGCCGAAGAGGGCGCGGTGCCGGTCATCTTTGCCCGCCGACCGCCTGGCGACGAATTCTTGCAGGGGCTGAAGGCGCTGTCACCGGCCGCCGACTGGCTGACGGTGGAACTGTCGGATGATGCGGCCTGCGACCGTGCGGTGGCCGATGTCCGCGCCCGCTGGGGACGCATCGACGGGTTGGTGAACAATGCGGGTGCCAATGATTCCGTGGGGCTCGGGGCGGGGCCCGTGGCCTTTCGCGCCTCGCTTGATCGCAATCTGGTGCATTACTATACACTGGCGCATCTGTGCCTTGACGACCTGCGCCGGTCCAAGGGTGCCATCGTCAATGTCTCATCCAAGCCGGCGCTGACCGGGCAGGGCGATACCTCGGCCTATGTCGCGGCCAAGGCGGCACAGCTTGGGCTGACCCGCGAATGGGCGGCGGCGCTGGCGCCGGACGGTGTGCGGGTCAATGCCGTAGTCCCGGCCGAGGTGATGACACCGCTTTACCGCGCCTGGCTCGACACCTTTCCCGACCCCGCGGCCAAGTTGGCCGAGATCACCGACCGCATCCCCTTTGGCCGGCGCATGACCACCGCACGCGAGATTGCCGACAGCGTGGTCTTTCTTCTGTCCTCGCGTGCCAGCCATACGACGGGCCAATGGCTGTTCCCCGACGGCGGCTATACCCATCTGGACCGCGCCATCGGCACCTGAGACTGCGGCCAGATCCGCGCCCTTCCACCAATTCAATGAAAGCGGGCCCCATGCCCATCATCACCTGCATCGACGATCTGAAGCGCCTGCACCGCCGCCGCACCCCGCGCATGTTCTACGACTATGCCGAAAGCGGCAGCTATACCGAACAGACCTTTCGCGACAACAGCGCGGATTTTGCCCGGATCCGCCTGCGCCAGAAGGTCGCCGTGGACATGAGCGGGCGAAGCTTGGCCGCCACTATGCTTGGCCAGCCGGTCGCCATGCCGGTGGCGCTGGCGCCGGTCGGCATGGCCGGCATGCAATCGGCCGACGGCGAGATCAAGGCCGCCCGCGCCGCCGAGGCGTTCGGCGTGCCATTCACGCTGTCCACCATGTCGATCTGCTCGATCGAGGATGTGACGGAACATGCCACCAAACCCTTCTGGTTTCAGATCTATGCGCTGAATGACGACGATTTCAACGCCCGGATCATTGCACGCGCCAAGGCCGCGCACTGTTCGGCGCTGGTCATCACCGTCGATCTGCAACTCCTGAGCCAGCGCCACAAGGATCTGCGCAATGGCCTGTCCGCGCCGCCGAAACTGACCCCGGCGACGCTGCTGAACCTTGCGACCAAATGGCGCTGGGGGCTTGGCATGCTGGGCACCAGACGGCGGTTCTTCGGTAATATCGTCGGCCATGCCAGCGGCGTGTCCGACCCCGCATCGCTGTCGGCATGGACGGCGGAAAAGTTCGATCTGCAACTGACCTGGGACAAGATCGAAAGGCTGATGCAGATGTGGGGCGGCAAGGTCATCCTGAAAGGGATCCTTGATGTCGAGGACGCCGAGCGGGCGGCGGCAATAGGCGCCGACGCCATCGTGGTGTCTAACCACGGCGGGCGACAGCTGGACGGCGCCCTGTCGTCGATCCGCATGCTGCCCGGGATCGTGGCGGCGGTGGGCGGCAAGACCGAGGTGTTCCTCGACAGTGGCATCCGTTCGGGTCAGGACGTGCTGAAGGCGCTGGCCCTTGGCGCCAGGGGCACGATGATCGGGCGATCCTATATCTATGGGCTGGGGGCGATGGGCCAGGCGGGCGTGACCCGCGCGCTGGAGATCATCGGCAAGGAGCTTGACATCACCATGGCGCTGTGCGGTGAGCGTCGGGTGGGCGATCTGGGCCGCCATAATCTGTTGCTGCCAAACGGGTTTCTTGACGGCTATGTGGGGGGTAACTCCGACTGAGCGGGGTGCCCGAGGCCGCGCCGAAGTTCGGGAAGATGCGTCAGGGCGCGGCCGTTCGGACGCGCACCTTTCATGGGGGCTGTCAGCCGGAAAGGGTGACCGGCCTGCCGATCACTCGGCCGCCTTCATCTGAAAGCCGTTTTCGATCTGGTCGGCGGGGGCCACCGGATATTCGCCGGAAAAACAGGCGTCGCAGTATCGGGGCGCCTTGGGGTCGCGGCCCGCGGCCTCGCCTGCCGCGCGGTAAAGCCCGTCAAGGGTGATGAACTTCAGGCTGTCAACGCCGATCCAGTCGCGCATTTCGTCCTCGCTCATGGTGGCGGCCAGCAGTTTTGACCGCTCGGGCGTATCGACGCCGTAAAAGCAGGGCCAGGCGGTCGGCGGGCTGGCGATGCGGAAATGCACCTCGGCGGCGCCTGCTTCAAGGATCATGTCCTTGATCTTGCGGCTGGTGGTGCCGCGCACCACGCTGTCATCCACCAGGATCACCCGCTTGCCCTTGACCAGCGCGCGGTTGACGTTCAGCTTCAGCCGCACACCCATGTTGCGGATGCTTTCAGTGGGCTCGATGAAGGTTCGGCCCATATATTGATTGCGGATGATGCCCATCGCATAGGGGATGCCGCTTTCCTGACTATAGCCGATGGCCGCCGGTGTGCCACTGTCGGGCACCGGGCAGACAAGATCGGCCTCGACCGGGGCTTCGCGTGCCAGTTCCACGCCGATCTGGCGGCGCGTCTCATAGACCGAGCGCCCACCGAGGATACTGTCGGGGCGCGAGAAATAGACATGCTCGAAAATGCAGAACCGCGAGGTGGCGGGGGCAAAGGGGCGCGTTGATGCGACCTTGTTGCCCTCGATCACCACCATTTCGCCCGGCTCGATCTCGCGCACGAAATCGGCGCCGATGATGTCCAGCGCGCAGGTTTCGGATGACAGCGCCCAGCCATTGTCGCCGATCCGCCCCAGAACCAAGGGCCGCACGCCCAACGGGTCGCGCACGCCGATCAGCTTGGTCCGGGTCATGGCGACGATGGAAAAGGCACCCTCGACCCGGCGCAGCGCATCCTTGATCCGTTCCGAGATATTCTTTTGAATCGAACGCGCCATCAGATGAATGATACATTCGCTGTCCGACGAGGATTGAAAGATCGAACCGCGTTCAATCAGCTCGCGCCGCAGCGACGCGGCATTGGTCAGGTTGCCGTTATGGGCAATTGCGGCACCCCCCATCGAAAACTCGCCAAAGAACGGTTGCACGTCGCGGATCGCGGTTGCACCCTTTGATCCGGCGGTTGAATAGCGCACATGGCCAATGGCCAGCGCGCCCGGCAGCATCTCCATCACATCGGGTTTGGTGAAATTGTCGCGCACATAGCCAAAGCGGCGGACCGAGTTGAACCCGTCATCGGCGTCATACGAAACGATGCCTCCCGCCTCTTGTCCGCGATGCTGAAGCGCGTGCAGGCCCAGCGCCACAAAGTTCGCGGCATCGGCAACGCCGATCACCCCAAACACGCCGCATTCCTCTTTCAGCTTGTCATCATCGAACGGGTGCGAGCGGAAGGGGCGCATGGGCCGGACTCTCCTGGTCGGGGGCAACGGGGTCATGGCGATCCCATAGACCTATTGGCCCCGCCTGTCACGGGGCGAACGTCGCTGGCCGCGCAGTTTGCCGGATCAGGGGGTAACGGTCTTGGCGCCGGTGGTGTTGGTCGAGGGGGCAGGGGCCGTGGTGGTGGCAGGCGCGGTGCTGCCAGCGGCCGCATCGGCGGCGGGTGCGGCGTCTGCGGGGGCGGTGGTCGTGGCCGAGCAATTGCCGACCAGTTGCGTATAGCGCGCGGCAATCCAGCCCGGCGCATCGGTCGGAATATCGCCGCTGAGCTTGGCCTGAAGCGACGAAAAGATCGCGGCCGAGCGTGACTTGTCGATCGCAGGCACCGCCGCGTCCGACAAAAGCCGGTCATAAAGCACAAAGGCCACCGCCACCAGAATCACGCCACGCGCCACGCCGAAGAGAAACCCCAAGCCCTGATCAATCCCCGACAGGGCCGACCGCTGAATGATCGAGGCGAAAAGCGGTGTCAGGATCGACGCCAATATCAGCGCCGCGGCAAAGACTGCGAAAAACCCGGCAATCGTCGAAAGCTCGCAATTGTCCAGGTATTTTTCCAGAAGCGGGATCTGCTTGACCAGGGGTGCCGCCTGACGGGCAAACATGAAGGCTAAGGCGGTCGCCGCAACCCAGCCGAGGATTGCGAACAGTTCGCGCACCAGCCCACGGCTATAGGCGAGGATCGCCGACAACAGCACGATCACCAGAACCCCGGCATCGACGATGGTAAAACCTTCCATTGGTCGCTCTCCCTGAGCTTAGCCTGCGGCGAACAGATCCCCGACGAATGTCACAAGGTCGGGCATCTTTCGCAATGTCATTCCATCGCCGCCTTCGGATTTCGTCCGCTCGGGGGCAACTGCCTGTGTGAAACCAAGTTTTCGTGCTTCTTTCAACCTGTTTTCGGTCTGTGACACCGGGCGCAGCGCACCCGAAAGGCTTATTTCACCAAAAAGCACCATGTCGGCGGGCAGGGCGATATCTTCGCGCGCCGACAGAAGCGCGCCCGCCACCGCCAGATCGGCGGCGGGTTCGGTGACTTTCATGCCGCCCGCGACATTCAGGAACACATCCATCCCGGCAAAGGGAATGCCGCAGCGGGCCTCCAGCACCGCAAGGATGGTGGACAGGCGACCGGCATCAAGGCCGACGACGGTGCGGCGCGGTGTGCCAAGACTGGACGGCGACACCAGCGCCTGAATCTCGGTCAGGACCGGCCTTGTCCCCTCGATCCCGGCAAAGACCGCCGAACCGGGCGTGCTTTTGCCGCGATCCGACAGAAACAGCGCCGACGGGTTCGCCACCTCGGCCAGACCCGCGCCAGTCATCTCGAACACGCCGATCTCGTCGGCGGGGCCGAAGCGGTTCTTGGTGGTGCGCAGGATGCGGAATTGGTGGCCGCGCTCGCCCTCGAAATACAGAACGCAATCGACCATATGTTCGACGACGCGGGGGCCGGCAATCTGACCGTCCTTGGTGACATGGCCGACCAGAATGATCGCCGTGCCCTTGCGCTTGGCAAAGGTGACCAGTTCATGCGCCGAAGCGCGGACCTGAGCGACCGAACCGGGCGCCGCCTCGACCAGATCCGACCAGAGCGTTTGAACGGAATCGATGATCGCCAGATCGGCGCGTTCGGTATCAAGCGTGGTCAGGATATCGCGCAGGTTGGTTTCCGCCCCCAGATGCACCGGCGCATCCTGCAACCCCAGTCGCCCGGCGCGCATGCGCACCTGGGCTGCGGCCTCCTCGCCAGAGATATAAATGCATTTCAGCCCCTTGCGGGCGAAACTTGCAGCAGCTTGCAGCAGCAGCGTCGATTTGCCGATGCCCGGATCACCGCCGACCAATATCGCCGACGCCGCCACCAGCCCGCCGCCCAGCACCCGGTCCAGCTCGTCAATCCCCGATGACGCGCGCGGGGGCGGCGTCTCTTCGGTGGCAAGGGTGGTCAGGTCGATCTTGCGGCCCCGCGCGGCGCCGAGCGACTTGGACGCGGGGCCAGCCGACAGGGGCGCCTCTTCGATGATCGAATTCCAGGCGTTGCAAGCGTCGCAGCGCCCGGCCCATTTCTTATGGACAGCGCCACAGGCGGTGCAGGTGAATAATCCGGTTGTCTTGCTCATGTCGCTTTGTGCCTGTCCCCGGCCTGGCAAGCAAGGGGCGCGGGCCGCGCCTGTTGCGCCCGTCTGGGCAAATCCCCCCGGCCGGGGTAGAAGCGCGGCCATGACACAGAAATTCTCATTCTCGCTTCATGCCACCGACGGGCGCGCCCGCACCGGCCTGATCCAGACGCCGCGCGGCGCGATCCGCACGCCGGCCTTCATGCCGGTCGGCACGGCGGCGACGGTCAAGGCGATGCTGCCCGACAGCGTGCGCGCGACGGGGGCCGACATCCTGCTTGGCAATACCTATCACCTGATGCTGCGCCCGACGGCGGAACGCATCGCGCGGTTGGGCGGTCTGCACCGGTTCATGAACTGGGATCGTCCGATCCTGACCGACAGCGGCGGCTTTCAGGTGATGAGCCTGGCCGACCTGCGCAAGCTGACCGAAGAAGGCGTCCGCTTTAAATCGCACATTGACGGCTCGACCCACATGTTGACCCCCGAACGCAGTATGGAGATCCAGCGGCTGCTTGGATCCGACATCGTCATGTGTTTCGACGAATGTCCGGCACTGCCCGCGACCGAAGAGGCCGTTGCCAAAAGCATGCGCCTGTCGATGCGGTGGGCCGAACGGTCGCGCGCGGCCTTTGGCGATCGTCCGGGGCATGCGCTGTTCGGCATCATGCAGGGCGGCGTGACACAAGAACTTCGCGCCGAAAGCGCCAGTAAACTAAGGGAAATCGGCTTTGACGGCTATGCTGTCGGCGGGCTGGCGGTGGGCGAGGGGCAAGAGGTGATGTTCCGGGTTCTGGACTATGCCCCCGGCCTTTTGCCCGAGGATCGCCCGCGGTATCTGATGGGGGTGGGCAAGCCCGACGATATCGTGGGCGCGGTCGAGCGCGGCATCGACATGATGGATTGCGTGCTGCCCTCGCGGTCGGGGCGCACCGGGCAGGCCTGGACCCGGCGCGGGCAGATCAACATCAAGAACGCCCGCCACGCCGACGACCCGCGCCCGCTGGACGAAGATTGCACCTGTCCGGCCTGTCGCAGCTACAGCCGCGCCTATCTGCATCACACGGTCCGCACCGGGGAAATCATCGCCTCGATGCTGATGACCTGGCACAACCTGCACTATTTCCAGACGCTGATGCAGGGTCTGCGCGACGCGATTGCCGCGGGGCGGCTTTCGGCCTTTGTCACGGCGTTTCACGCGCTGAGGGCCGAGGGCGATATCGAACCGCTTTAACCCGGTCCTAGCCGTGGGTCAGAAAGATCGACATCTGTTTCAGCGTCTCGTGGATATCGGGGGCAAGGCTCATCGACCCGATGGTACGATTGTGCAGCGCGCGCAAATCCTGGCTTAGCCCGGCGATATCCAGTTCGCACATTTCGCGGTCCTTGCGGGCAAAGCTGGCCATGGTCTTGGACCCGCCGTCGTCCAGCGCAATGACGACGCCAAAGTTCATCCCGAATCCCGCCGCCGACGACAGGACGCCGCCGCTGTCGGCGTCGGACAGATCGCTCCAGCGCATTGCGCCGTTATTGGCAAAAGCCCAATGCACCGTCGGATCCTGCATGACCAGGCCACCGGCAGAATAAAAATCAATCCATTCCTTGCTGTAGGACTGCAAGAGATACCGTGGTGTCGTGAAATGGACATGCAGCGCAATCGCAAATCCCGCCGGGCTGCGTGTGCGCAGCTTGCCTAGAAGATCACTTGGATTGTCCAATTTTATTATCTTCTCTTGCTTGAGTATCTTTAGTTTTCTCAGCTTGATTTGCATGGCATAAAGTAAAAGTCGAAAAGTAAAATCGCAAAATGCAAAGGCTGGAAAAAAAGGAGTGTGCGGTGCTTGATGTCGCGGTTCAGGCGCATGATGGCATGGCGTTTCGCGACCTTGCGCCGGCCGGTCATTACGTTGCGCTGCGCATCGGCTTTGCCTTTCCCCTGGTTGAACAAAACCTGCTGCCGCGCAGTTGGGTCGAACACTATACCCGCCAGAATTTCATGCTGGTCGATCCGGTCATGCGCTGGCTTTACGGGCATGCCGGTGCCGCCAGGTGGAGTGCGATCACCCTGCCGGATCCCAAGCATGTTCTGGCGCAAGCGGCGCTGCATGGGCTGAATTATGGCGTGGCCATCTGTTTTGATGATCCTGGCCCGAAAGGTCAGCGCAGCTTTGGGTCTTTTTGCCGGTCGGACCGTGAGTTTCTCGACAGCGAGATCACGGTCCTTGCCAAGAAGCTGGAATGGCTGCACCGCGCCGCCGCGCCGCCGACCAACCTGACCCGGTCGGAGCTGGAGGCGCTGCGGCTGGTCAAGGACGGGATGCTGGTCAAGGAAATTGCAAGCCTGCTTGGCGTGTCAGAGGGGGCGGTGAAGCAGCGGCTGAAGAATGCCAAGCTGAAACTTGGTGCCAAGACCGGAAGTCAGGCGGTGTCGGCCGCCGCCGGGTATGGGCTGATCTGATTGGATAGACATCCGCACATCTCTGGGGGGAAGCTTTCCAGATAATACATCTTAAAGGTTACTAGCGTTTCCAATGATGCTCTAATCGCCCCGCCTGAAAAGGAGGGGCAATCATGCATAACATCACATTTTGTCTGGCCGACATGCACCAATACGGGTCGGCGTTCTTTGACTATCTGCGGCTGCGCAAGCATTTCTTCGTCGATACGCTCGGCTGGGACATTCCCCACAATGACAGCGTTGAAATGGACCAGTATGACAACCCGCTGGCCTTTTATTCGCTGGTTCTGCGCGGGGGACAGGTGATCGGGGGCGCGCGGACGATGCCCACGACCTCAACCTGGGGGGACTATACCTACATGCTGCGCGATGCGGTCAGCGGCAAGCTGGGCACCATCCCCAAAGGCGTCATGGCGACTGCGGTCCACAGCCCCGACGTCTGGGAATGCACGCGGCTGGTCATGAGCGAAAGCGTGAACAATCATGCCGACCGGGCGATGTGTCTTTCGCTGATCGTGCAGGGGTTGGCCGACGTGGCGCGCACCCATGGCGCGCTTGAACTTCTGTCGCTGTCGCCGGTGTCGCTGATGCGCGCCCTGCGGCAGTTGGGCTGGCAGGCCGACCGGGTGGGCGAACCCTATGACAATCCCGGTGACGGGCGCCGCTATGCGGTCCTGTCGATGCCCGCAACCCGTCAGGCGACCAGTCTGCGGCATTAGGAAAGCCCGGTCCCATCCCCGGAACGGCCGCAAAGTCCGCTTGCGCCCGATCCGGGGGTGACTATTGTGCGGCGAAGTCGGTCCGGGTCGTTGAATGGCGCCGCCAATGTGCCTAGATAACGATCCTGTGCCGGGGAAGGCCGGGTGCTGCCGATCGTCGGGGCCAGTGCTTTCCTGCCTGAAAGGAAATGTGATGACCGAACGCAAAGATCAAAGTTACCCGGTGTTGCCGCTGCGCGATATCGTGGTGTTTCCCCATATGATCGTGCCGCTGTTCGTCGGCCGCGAAAAGTCGGTGCGCGCGCTTGAGGAAGTGATGCAGGATGATCGCCAGATCCTTCTGTCGTCGCAGATTGACCCGACGGTGGACGACCCCAAGACCGACGGCATCTTTCGCAACGGGGTTCTGGCCAATGTGCTGCAACTGCTGAAACTGCCCGATGGCACCGTCAAGGTGCTGGTCGAGGGCAAATCGCGGGTGCGCATCACCGAGTTCGTGGAAAACCCGTCCTTCTTCGAGGCGGTGGCCGAACCTGTGGAAGAGCTGCCGGGCGACGCCGACGCCGTTCAGGCGCTGTTGCGCACCGTCGGCGACGAGTTCGAGAAATACGCCAAGATCAAGAAGAACGTCCCCGAAGAGGCGCTGTCGGCGGTGGCTGAAACCCGCGAACCGGCAAAGCTGGCCGACCTTGTGTCGGGCCATCTGGGGATCGAGGTCGGCCAGAAGCAGGAACTGCTTGAGACGCTGGACGTGGGCGAGCGACTGGAAAAGGTTTATGGCCTGATGCAGGGCGAGATGTCGGTTCTTCAGGTCGAGAAAAAGATCAAGAGCCGCGTCAAGACCCAGATGGAGAAGACCCAGCGCGAATATTATCTGAATGAGCAGATGAAGGCCATTCAGAAGGAGTTGGGCGACGGCGAGGAAGGCCAGAACGAGATCAACGAGCTGGTCGAAAAGATCGCCAAGACCAAATTTTCCAAAGAAGCCCGCGACAAGGCCGAGGCCGAGCTGAAAAAGCTGCGGTCGATGTCACCGATGTCGGCCGAGGCGACGGTGGTGCGCAACTATCTTGACTGGCTGCTGGCCCTTCCGTGGGGCGTGAAAAGCCGCGCCAAAAAGGATCTGCGCGCGGCGCAGGCGGTTCTGGACCTTGATCATTTCGGGCTGGAAAAGGTCAAGGAGCGTATCGTCGAATATCTGGCCGTGCAGTCGCGCAGCCAGTCGATCAAGGGCCCGATCCTGTGTCTGGTCGGCCCGCCCGGCGTCGGCAAGACCAGCCTTGGCAAGTCGGTGGCGCGTGCCACGGGGCGAGAGTTCATCCGCATCAGCCTTGGCGGTGTGCGCGACGAAAGCGAGATCAGGGGCCACCGTCGGACCTATATCGGCTCGATGCCCGGCAAGATCATTCAGGCGCTGAAAAAGGCCAAGACCACCAACCCGCTGATCCTGCTCGATGAAATCG
>Ga0209023_10004404_pt1 | contig 16052 bp, 12 predicted proteins | sample LakOneMetagenome_FD_187468 | JGI IMG/M metagenome (GOLD analysis project Ga0209023, IMG submission 187468) | Freshwater and sediment microbial communities from Lake Erie, Canada (SPAdes) (version 2) | ecosystem: Environmental > Aquatic > Freshwater > Lentic | place: Lake Erie, Canada... | reverse complement strand
CCGCCTGGTCGATCTCCGCCTCGATGACCGTCAGGCGCTCATCGCCGAGCGGATCATGAAGGAGATCAACACCCGCCTGCAGTTCTTGTGCGACGTGGGCCTGGAGTACCTGTCGCTCGAGCGTTCCGCCGCCACGCTGTCCGGCGGCGAAGCCCAGAGGATCCGGCTGGCGTCGCAGATCGGCTCCGGCCTAGTCGGCGTGCTCTATGTGCTCGATGAGCCGTCGATCGGGTTGCACCAGCGCGACAACCACAAGCTGATCGAGACGCTGATCCGACTGCGCGACATCGGCAACACCGTGCTGGTCGTCGAGCACGACGAGGACACGATCCGCATCGCCGATCATGTCGTCGACATCGGCCCCGGAGCCGGAGAGCACGGCGGACAGGTGGTGCACTCGGGTTCGGTCAAGGGCCTGCTGCGCAACAAGGACTCGGTGACAGGGCAGTACCTGTCGCGGCGCAAGGTCATCCCCGTGCCCGACATGCGCCGCCAACCGGGTGATGAGTGGATCTCCATCAAGGGCGCCCGTGAGCACAACCTGCGGAACCTCGACGTCGACATCCCGCTCGGGCTGTTCGTCGCGATCACCGGCGTGTCCGGGTCCGGCAAGTCCACGCTCGTCAACGACATCCTTCTGCGTGCGCTCATGCAGCACGTGTATGGCTCCAAGATCCCACCGGGGCTGCACCGCCGCATCGACGGCATGGACCAGGTCGACAAGGTGATCGACATCGATCAGTCCCCGATCGGGCGGACGCCGAGATCCAACCCCGCGACCTACACGGGTGTGTTCGACCACGTCCGCAAGCTGTTCGCCCAGACCCAAGAGGCGCGCATTCGCGGCTACATGCCCGGACGGTTCAGCTTCAACGTCAAGGGCGGCCGCTGCGAGGCGTGCGCCGGCGACGGCACGATCAAGATCGAGATGCACTTCCTGCCCGACGTGTACGTCCCATGCGAGGTGTGCAAGGGCAAGCGCTACAACCGCGACACGCTGGAGATCACGTTCAAGGGCCTCAACATCTCCGAGGTGCTCGACCTGCCGTGCGTCGAAGCGCTCGAGTTCTTCTCCAACCAGCCCACGATCGCCCGGCACATGCAGACCCTCGTCGACGTCGGTCTGGGCTACGTGCGGCTGGGTCAGCCTGCGACGACGCTCTCGGGCGGCGAGGCCCAGCGCGTGAAGCTGGCGTCGGAGCTCGCGAAGCGCTCGACCGGCCACACGACCTACCTGCTCGACGAGCCGACCACCGGCCTGCACTTCGAGGACATCCGCAAGTTGCTGACCGTGTTGACCCGTCTGGTCGACCAGGGCAACACCGTGCTGGTCATCGAGCACAACCTCGACGTGATCAAGACCGCCGACTGGGTCATCGACCTCGGCCCAGAAGGCGGCACCGGCGGCGGTCAGGTGATCGCCGAGGGAACTCCCGAGCTCGTGGCCGGTACATCCGAGAGCTACACGGGTCAGTTCCTGGCACCGCTGCTCGCTCCCGCATGACAGCGGTGGTCTGCTCAATGCGTGCCCCGTCGATGCCGATGGGAGCACGTGACCGTCACGTCCGATGCATCGCGCCAGGGGTCCGATCCGGCGACGCCGAACCGGTCGGGCCGCCAGGACGACGCTGAGCTCCACGAGGCGGCGTCGTCCGACGGGGCCTGGCCTCCTGCCGACGGCACCGATGCTGACCGATCGGTACGTGCGAGCCACGTCGTCATCGTCTCGCTCCTTGCGCTCCTGGCTGGACTGGTCGTGTTCCGGCCGTGGCCGCTCGATGAGCCCACGATCTACCGGGCGGACGTCTTCCAGCACCTGGCGTTGACACAGGCGTCCAACTCGATCGGTGCACCGAGCGTGTCGCCTGGGCTGGGGGCGCCGGGAACGGTCGACTGGACGGCGTTCCCGACCGGTGCGGAGCGGCTGCAGGTGGCGATGTTGCACCTGTTCGACGCGGTGAGCGGCAACGTCGTCGTCGCCATGAACCTCTACCTGCTGGTCGGCTTGGTCCTCAGTGCTGCGGTGACGTACGCGGTCCTTCGCTGGCTGCGCCTCGCCCCGGTGATCGCCGGGGGCGCTGCGCTGGTGATCGCAATGGGACCTGCGTGGTCCGAGGCGGTGTTCGCCGGGCACCTCTTCCTGTTCAGCATGTGGCCGGTGTCGCTCGGTCTCTACCTGGTGTTCTGGGCGCTCGATCGAACCGGCCGCCGGCCGTGGCCGTCACCCGGATCGACTGCGATCGCCGCGTGCGCCGCGGTGGCCGTGGCGTTGTCGAGCGCCTACTACGCCGTGTTCACCGTCATCCTGATCGTCGGCACGGCAGTGCTCGCAGCACTCCGGCGGCGCGACGTCCGACGGTTGATCGCTCCCGCCGTCGTAGTGGGGTTGATCGTGGTCGTCGCCGGCGCATCGTTGGCGCCCCAGCTGCTCAGTCGGCGCGGTGCGCCGACGGCGACGGCGGTGGAACGCACCGTCGATGACGCTCGCCGCTACGGCCTGGACCCGGTCGATCTGCTGGTGCCTCGGGACGGGCACCCGGTGCCCGGATTCAGCGCCGTGGGTGCTGCGATCGACAGTGAGGTGCAGGCCGAACGTGTCTCGAGCACGTTCGGGCTCGTGGCACTCGTCGGCCTGATGTGGGCGGCCATTGTGTGCGTCCGCCACTGGCGCCGGCCTCGCGACCACACCGATGCCACCGCCGTTCGACTGGCCGCGGTCATGGAGGTCGGCCTGGCGTTCGCCGTTGCCGGAGGTCTGGGGATCGTGGTGGCGGAGCTCGGATTCACCCAGATCCGGGCATGGTCCCGCATGACGGTGTTCGTGTACGTGGCAGCAATCGTGGGGCTTGCAACGCTGGGGCAACGGGCGTTGGCACGCTCGTCGGTGGCGGGCCGAACCGCGACGCGCATCGTCGTTGCGTTGACCGCGCTGGCGATCCTGGACCAGGGCGTGTATCTGCCGTCGCACGACCTCGCGGCGCAGGCGTACGCCGCAGACGCCGGCTTCGTCGCCGACATGTCGAGCCGTCTTCCCAGCGGCGCCGCCGTGTTCGAGCTCCCTGTCGTGAGCTTCCCCGACGACGTCGGGTCGGGGCGGCTGCTGGCCCCGTCGCTCATGGGTTCTGACCTGCGCTTCAGCGGTGGCTTCTTCCGCGGTGGTTCCAACGACTGGCAGCTCAGCTGGTGTCGTCAGCCGACCGAGCAGCTCGTCGCTGCGGTCACGAGCGCCGGGTTCGACGCACTCGCGTTGCAGCGCGATCACCACATGCTGGACCACGCGGATGCGTCACAGGCGGAGCTGGACGCGTTGCTCGGCCCTGCGTCAGGAACGAGTGCGGACGGCACCTGGGCATGGTGGGATCTACGTGCGCACCGGTCCTCGCTCGACGCGGCGCACGGCGCCGGGTCGGTGGGGCGAGCGGGCAGGATCGCCACTCGGCCGATCGGCGTCAGCTATCAGGGGACGACGAGCTACCGGCTGGCCGGCCGAACCTTCGACGGAGAGGGTGCGGTCGTGTTGCGGCGCCTGGATGACGACCGGGCCGCGCTGACCGTGCAGTTCGCCCTCGCTGCCGCCCCCGGTTCGAGCGTCGAGGTCCGAGGACAGGACGTCGAGCTCAACGCGGACGGTCGTGGAACTTCGCAGCTGAGCATCGATCCCGTTGCGGAGGTCACGTCGATTCCGGTCGCAGAACGCTCCGGCGGTGCGATCACCGTGTCAGGTGTGAGCGTGATCGACGACCGGGCGTTCCACGATCCCGTGCTCGACGCCGTCAGCTCCGGCCAAACCGCTGCATTCGGCTGCATGTGACGCCGTGCTGACCCGGTGAACGCAGGGTCGGTGAAGTCCCCGATCAGGTGATCGCGAGCATGCGTTCCAGGGCGACACGGGCCCAGTGCGCGGTGTCCGGGTCGACCGTGATGACGTTGGTGGGTCGGCCTTCGATCAGGCGGTCCAGCGTCCACGCCAGGTGTGGCGCGTCGATGCGGAACATGGTGCTGCACGGGCAGACCAGCGGGTCGAGTGAACGGACGTCCTTGTCGGTCTCGTCGGCCAGTCGCTGCACCAGGTGGATCTCGGTGCCGACGCCCACGACGGTCCCGGCGGGGAGGGCGTCGATGGTACGGATGATGTGGTCGGTCGATCCGACCTCGTCGGCGAGAGCGCACACGTCGTGGGCGCACTCCGGGTGCACGATGACCACGCCGTCGGGGTGCTCGGCACGGAAGGCCTCGATGTGTTCGGGGCGGAAGCGCTGGTGCACCGAGCAGTGGCCCTTCCACAGCAGGAACGTGGCGGCTTTGGCGTCGGCCTCTTCCAACCCGCCGAGGTCCAGGCGGGGGTTCCACACCGCCATGTCGGCCTCGGTGTAGCCCATCTGGTGGCCCGTGTTGCGGCCCAGGTGCTGGTCGGGGAAGAACAGCACCTGGCGGGCCTGGGGGCCGTCGGGATCGTTCAGCGCCCATTCGAGGACGCCACGGGCGTTGGTCGAGGTGCACACGGCCCCCCCGTGGCGGCCGACGAACGCCTTCAGGTTCGCTGCCGAGTTCATGTACGTGATCGGGAGCACCCGATCGATGTCGGTGACCTCGGCGAGCGCCTCCCAGGCTTCTTCGACGGCGTCGATGTCGGCCATGTCGGCCATCGAGCAACCGGCGTTCAGGTCGGGCAGCACGACGCTCTGGTGGTCGCCGGTGAGGATGTCGGCCGATTCGGCCATGAAGTGCACGCCGCAGAACACGATGAACTCGGCCTGTGAGCGCTCCTTTGCGAGCACCGACAACCGGAACGAGTCGCCGCGGGCGTCGGCCCAGCGCATGACCTCGTCGCGCTGGTAGTGGTGGCCCAGGATGAACAGCCGCTCCCCGAGGGTCTCCTTGGCCGCGGCGATGCGGTCGGCGAGCTCGTCGGGGGTCGCGGACGTGTACTGCTCTGGCAGCGGCGCTTGGAGTCGCAACATGGTGGTGAACCTCCTTGTGGCCAGCGCCGAGGAGCGCCGTCCTGAGGACCTCCGATTGATGACCGGTGGGGGCAGCCTGGTCGCCACGCCACGGGGATGTCGGTCTCGGAGGTTGATGTCGCCGGCGGCCAGGCCGGCACCGCTGAGCGTACCGCTCCGCACACCTCGGTGAACACCATGTTGCGCCCAGATGTTCCATCGGTCGGCCCAGACGCTGTGTCGGGGCACGTCCCCGGGTTCAGCCCTGGGCGCAGCCGAGGGTGTCGGACCGTCGGGGTAGGTTCAGCGCCGATGATCGAGCGACCGCCCGCCGGCACGATCCCCGACACCCCCGGCAGCTACCAGTTCAAGGACGCGGACGGCCGGGTGATCTACGTCGGCAAGGCCAAGTCGCTGCGTCAGCGTCTGTCGAACTACTTCCAGAACCCGGCGAACCTGGCGCCGCGGACGTTCCAGATGGTGTCGACCGCGGAGTCCGTCGAGTGGATCCAGGTCCGCAACGAAGTCGAAGCGCTGATGCTCGAGTACTCGCTCATCAAGCAGCACCGACCGCGGTTCAACGTCCGCCTCGTCGACGACAAGAGCTACCCGTTCCTGGCCGTGACGGTGTCCGACGACTGGCCCCGACCCATGGTGATGCGCGGTCGCCGCCGCAAGGGCGTTCGCTACTTCGGGCCGTACGCACACGCCTATGCGATCAGGGAGACCCTCGACGAGCTGCTCCGCACCTTCCCCCTGCGCACCTGCTCCGACGCCAAGTTCGGACGGCACAACAAGCTCGGCAAGCCGTGCCTGCTGTTCCACATCGAGAAGTGCTCAGGTCCGTGCGTCGGCGAGATCGACCAGGCCGACTACGCCACGTTGGTCACGGAGCTGATCGAGTTCCTCGACGGCGACACCGAACCGGTGCTGCAACGTCTCGAATCGCAGATGGCTCAGGCCGCCGAAGCGCTCGAGTTCGAGCAGGCCGCTCGCCTGCGGGACCGCTTGGCGACGGTTCGGCGGGCGATCGAACGCCAGCAGATGGTCGGTGACCGCAACGAGGACGTCGACGTCGTCGGGATCGCCGAGGACGAGCTCGAAGCATCCGCGCAGGTCTTCTACGTGCGCAAAGGCAGGGTGGTCGGCCGCTTCGGCTTCCTGCTCGACAAGGTCATGGACCTGACGCCGGCTCAGACCGTCGCAGCGGTCCTGGAGCAGCTGTACGGCGACGAACCCGCCTTGGGCTACCCCACGACGGTGTTCGTGCCCGAGCTCCCCGAGGACCTCGACGTCTACAAGGAGTGGCTGGCGCTGCAGCGGGGGACCCGGGTCGACATCCGCGTCCCTCAACGGGGCCCCAAGCGGGAGCTCGCGGCCACCGTCACCCAGAACGCCCAGGAGGCGTTCACCCGCCACCGACTCAAGCGGGCGTCGGATCACAACAGTCGGGCCAAGGCGCTCAACGAGCTGCAGGAGTCGTTGCACCTTTCGACCGCTCCGCTGCGCATCGAGTGCTACGACATGAGCCACCTGCAGGGCACCGACTACGTGGGTTCGATGGTGGTGCTCGAAGACGGTCTGCCGCGCAAGCAGGAGTACCGCCGGTTCAAGATCCGCACCGTGGCGGGCAACGACGACTTCGCCGCCATGGAAGAGGTCCTCACCCGCCGGCTGACCAACTACCTGGCCGACAAGGACAAGCCGCCGGCGGAGCGTGGTCGGTTCGCGTATCCGCCCCAGCTGCTCCTCGTCGACGGTGGCAAAGGCCAGCTGGGTGTTGCGGTGAAGGTGCTCGAAGAGCTGGGCCTGACCGATGAGATCCCGGTGGCATCGCTCGCGAAGCGGTTCGAAGAGGTCTACCTGCCCGGCCGGTCCGAGCCGGTCGAGGTGCGTCGGGGCTCCGAGGCGCTGTTCCTGTTGCAGCGCATCCGCGACGAGTCGCACCGCTTCGCGATCACGTTCCACCGCGAGCTCCGCGGGAAGCGCATGACACGTTCGGTGCTCGACGGCATCCCGGGCCTGGGAGAGAAGCGCAAGCTGCGCCTCGTCAAAGAGCTCGGCGGTGTTCGTGCGGTGCAGGCAGCCGATCTTGCGGCGTTGCAGGCTCTGGCGTGGTTGCCGGATTCGGTGGCGGCAGCGGTCTACGAAGCGCTGCACTCGCCGGTGCCCGGCGGTGCGTCCTAACGTCGCCGGCCGTGCCCGAACAGCCCTGCTCGTCCGACCCAGACCCCGACCTGTCCCAGCCGCACCAGCCTGGTGAGGCCCGCGATCCATCGGGAGAGCCCGATCCGTGGGAAGCACACGCGGCGTGGTGGCAGGAGCAGTTCACCGACGGGGTCGACCCTGAGTACACCGAACAGATCCTCCCGTTGATCGCTGCGAACCTTCCGGCCGGCTCGGAGCGCAGCACCGGCCTGCTCGTCGACATCGGATGCGGCGAGGGACAGGTCGCACGGGTGGCCGCGGCCGCCGGGCTCGACGTCCTGGGTATCGACCCTGCGATGTCGCAGGTGGAGGTGGCCCGCGAGCGCGGGGGCGGACCCCGCTACGAGCAGGGTTCGGCGACGGACCTGCCGGTGGGCGACGGTGCTGCGGACGCGGCGATCGCGTGCCTGGTGTTCGAGCACATCGCCGAGGTGGACGCTGCGCTCGTCGAGGTGGCACGCGTGCTGCGCCCAGGCGGTCGGTTCCTGTTCCTGTTGAACCACCCGCTCCTCCAGACGCCGGGAAGCGGCTGGATCGACGACCAGGTGCTGGACCCGCCGGAGCAGTACTGGCGCATCGGGCCGTACCTGCACGAAGCAGAGACGGTGGAGGAGGTGGAGAAGGGCGTGTTCATCCGCTTCTACCACCGCCCACTGTCGCGATATCTGAACGCAGCGAGGGACGCGGGACTCGTCCTGGAACGCATGGAGGAGCCGGCGCCGCCGCCCGGGTTCCTGGCGCAGGCCGAGGAGTATGCGGACGCCGCGTCGGTGCCCCGTCTGCTGTTCCTGCACTTCGTTCGAGCCTGACGCGCAGTCGGCCTGAAGGTGCACCTGGCCTGAAGTGCAGCCGGACGCGAGTCGGCTCCCGGAGCGATGCGCCGGGAGCCGACTCGGGAACGGATGTGGTGCGGATCAGCAGTTGGTGGCCGGAGCGGTGGTGACGCCGTCGGCCTTCAGGATCGTGCCGTTCGCGGCGGTCACGCCCTTCTGGTTCGGGACGGGCGACCCACCGAAGTTGACCACGGCCGTGTCGCCGGTACCGGTGAGCTGGATCTTGACCTTGCCGCCGAGGGTGTCGACGCAGGAGCCGGCCTTGGCGGCGAGGGCATCCCAGCTGACGTTGCCACTCAGGATGTGCAGCTTGAGCACGTTGGCGAGGGCGCCGCGCGGATCCTGCTGGAGGTTCGTCATCGTGGCGGTGGGGACGGTGTTCAGCGCTGCGTTGGTCGGGGCGATGATCGTGTAGGGGCCGCCTTCGCCGAGCTTCGTGTCGAGCCCCGCTTGGGTGAGCAGACCGGAGAACTGCGACAGGTCGTTGTCCGCCACGATGACGTCGACCACGGAATCGGTCGGTGCCGCCGTCGTGGTGGTCGTCGTCTCCTTCGTGGTGGTCGTGGTCGTCGCCTCGTCGGTCTTGCCCTTGGCCGCCTCGTTGTCCTTGCTGCACGCACCCGCCACCAGGGCGAAGGCGCAGCACAGCGCGGCGACGGGCAGGATCAGCTTGTTGCGCATGGTCGATCTCCTCGAGCTCCCGGCGGGCACCGGTCTGCGATGTGGGCTCCACCTCTGACGGTGCGCCCGGGTTCCGGCTGCAACCTAGCGACGGGCGCGCCGTTTGGTGAAGATGGTCGGCGGCCGTGGTGCCGGGAACAGCGGGCTGAGGGGCGCCGTCGCGCCCAGAGATAGCGTGGTCACCATGAGCGAGTTCCTTCTGATCACGGGCGTGTCCGGCGCCGGGCGCACCCAGTTCGGCGACTCGTTGGAGGACCTCGGCTGGTTCGTGATCGACAACATCCCCGTCGAGCTGATCCCCAAGGTCGCGGAGCTGGCCCGCTTCAAGGACCCCGACACCCCTGTCGCCCTAGTGGTCGGGACCGGCAACGACATGGAGGGCATCGGCGCCGCCCTCGACGAGCTGCGCAGCTCGGGCGCGGGTGTGCGCATCGTGTTCCTCGACGCGTCGACGCCCACGTTGGTGCGCCGCTACGGCGAGTCCAAGCGTCGACATCCGCTCGCAGCCCAAGCGGGCACGGTCGCGGGTGCGATCGATCTTGAACGCCAGCTGCTGTCGGAGGTTCGGGAGACCGCCGACATGGTGATCGACACGTCGGAGCTCAACGTCCATGACCTGCGCTCGCGGGTCAACGACCTCTTCGCCGGTGCCGACGGTTCCCGCATGCAGATCACCCTGCAGTCGTTCGGCTACAAGCACGGCGTTCCGGCCGACGTCGACACCGTGTTCGACTGCCGCTTCCTGCCCAACCCGTACTGGGTCGATGAGCTGCGCGGCCAGACGGGCCTGGACCTTCCGGTGCAGGAGTTCGTGCGCTCCTTCGACCTCACCGGGCAGTTCCTGACGCGCGTCGAGGACCTGTTCGACCTGCTGCTGCCGGCGTACGTGGCCGAAGGCAAGTCGCTGCTCACCATCGCGTTCGGCTGCACCGGCGGGCGTCACCGTTCGGTGACCATCGTCGAGGTCATGGCCGAGTGGTTGCGAGGTCGGGGCCTCGAGCCGCGCATCCGTCACCGGGACGTGGGCAAGTGATCGCCACGTCCGGGCCGGGTTCGGCCCCGTCGGTCGTCGCGATCGGCGGCGGGCACGGCTTGGCGACCTCGTTGCGGTCGGTGCGGCGCTACGCGGGCGAGATCACCGCCGTGGTGTCGGTCGCTGACGACGGTGGTTCCACGGGCCGGTTGCGCGCCGTGGCGCCGCGTCCGGCTCCGGGTGACCTTCGCAAGTGCCTGGTGGCGCTCGCTGCGACCGAGTCGCCGATCGTGAAGGCGATGGAGCACCGCTTCACCGGCGGCGAGCTCGACGGTCACGCCTTCGGCAACCTCCTGCTCGTCGCGCTGGAAGAGACCGAGGATGACCTCGTCAGCGCCCTCGACGAGGCAGCCCGGCTGCTCGAGTGCGTCGGTCGGGTGCTGCCGAACACGACGGTGCCGGTCGAGCTGCAGGCCCGCGTCGATTCGGGCGGGATGGTTCGGGGTCAGGTCGCGGTGGGGGAGCGAACCGACCTTCGCACGGTGACGATCGCCCCCGACGACGCTCCGGCCTGCGACGCCGCAGTTCGAGCGATCCTCGCAGCAGACCAGGTGGTGCTCGGCCCCGGATCGCTCTATACGAGCGTGCTCGCTGCGACTGCCGTCCGAGGCATCGCTGAGGCGATCCGACGCACCGACGCCCTGGTCGTCTACGTGTGCAACCTGCACCCCCAGGCCGCGGAGTCGGCGGGGTACGGGGTTGCCGATCACGTCGCAGCGCTGGGACGTCACGACCTTCTGCCCGACGTGGTCCTCTACGACCCGGCGACGATCGGCGGCGCCGACGGGGTGCTGGGCGCGCTGCCGGTCTCGATCGCCAAGGCGTCGGGTCTGGCGCACGACTCTGCGCTGCTCGGTGCCGCGCTGGCGGCGACGCTGTCGGCTGACGCTGCCGGCTGAGTTGCCCGGCTGAGTCGCCCGGAACGACCGTCGTTGCGGCCCGCCAGGCTGGGCGATTGGCACGTTTCGCCGTGCCGTGCTCGCATAGGCGTGTCGCCGCGAAGGGGCGGGGACGCGGATCTGAGCGCTGATCGGACCGCCATCCATCTGAGACGAGGGACTTTCACATGACCGTTCGCGTGGGGATCAACGGCTTCGGCCGCATCGGACGCAACTTCTTCCGCGCCGCCAAGGCCCGCGGCGTCGACATCGACTTCGTCGCCGTCAACGACCTGGGTTCGCTCGACCAGATGGCGCTGCTCCTCAAGCGCGACTCGGTCGCCGGCACCTACCCGGGCGAGATCAAAGAGGTCGACGGCGGCATCGATGTCGACGGCGACGTGCTCAAGGTCGTCTCGCACCGCAACCCGGCCGAGATCCCTTGGGGCGATCTGGGCGTCGACGTCGTCATCGAGTCGACCGGCATCTTCACCGACCGCGACAAGGCGGCGCTGCACCTCGACGGCGGCGCACCCCGCGTGATCGTGTCAGCTCCCGCCGGTGGGGCGGACGCCACGTTCGTCGTCGGCGTCAACGACGACACGTTCAACCCCGAGACCGACATCGTCGTGTCGAACGCGTCCTGCACGACCAACTGCTTCGTGCCGCTGATCAAGGTCCTCGACGACGCGTTCGGCGTCGACAAGGGCCTCATGAACACGATCCACGCCTACACCGGCGACCAGTCCCTGGTGGACGGCCCGCACAAGGACCTGCGTCGTGCTCGCGCCGCGGCGATCAACATCGTGCCGACGTCGACCGGCGCTGCCCGCGCCACGGCGCTGGTGCTCGAGTCGATGAAGGGCCGTCTGGACGGCACCTCGCTGCGTGTCCCGGTCCCGACGGGCTCGATCACCGACTTCACCGGCGTCCTGAACCAGGACGTCACCGTCGAGCAGGTCAACGAGGCGTTCGCCGCGGCGGCGTCGGAAGGTCCCCTCAAGGGCATCCTTCAGTACACCGACGAGCCGCTCGTCAGCTCCGACATCGTCGGTTCGCCGTACAGCTCGATCTTCGATTCGGGCCTGACGATGGCCATGGGCAACATGGTCAAGGTCCTGTCCTGGTACGACAACGAGTCGGGCTACTCCAACCGCTTGGTGGACCTCGCTCTGATCGTCGGTGCCGCCAACAAGTGATCGCATGGTCGTGGCCGGGTTCGGTCGGCTGACGTCGCGCATCGGCGCCACATCAGTCGGCCGGGTCCGGACCCGACCGCTGTGAGGGGAGAACGATGAAGTTCGGTGTGCCTGAGCTGGAAGACCTGGGCGATGTCGAGGGCAAGTCGGTCCTGGTCCGGGCGGACTTCAACGTCCCGATCAAGGACGGCGTGATCTCCGACGACCTCCGCATCCGCGCCGCCCTGCCGACGTTGCAGTGGTTGCAGGAGCGGGGCGCTTCGGTCACGGCGTGCACGCATCTGGGCCGCCCCAAGGGCGAGCCGGACCCCAAGTACTCCGTCGAACCGGTCCGGGCTCGCCTGGCGGAGTTGGCGCCGGGGGTGGAGCTGCTCGAGAACCTGCGCTTCAACCCGGGTGAGACGGCCAACTCCGAGGCGTTCATCGCTGAGCTGTGCGCGGGACACGACCTGTACGTCAACGACGCGTTCGGGGCGTCGCACCGTGCGCATGCGTCGATCGTCGGCCCGCCAAGTCTGCTGCCGTCCGCTGCCGGTCGGCTCCTCGCCAAAGAGGTCGAGGTCCTCCTCGGCCTGCGTGACGCACCCGGGCGTCCGTTCACCGCCATCACCGGCGGCTCCAAGGTGTCGGACAAGCTCGGTGTCCTGACCGCACTGCTCGACATCGCCGACGACATCGTCATCGGCGGCGGCATGTGCTTCACGTTCTTCGGAGCGATGGGCCATCCGATCGGCAACTCGCTGTTCGAGGCCGACCAAGTCGAGGCGTGCGCCAAGTTGCTCGACGAGCACGGCGACCGTCTGCACCTGCCCGACGACGTCGTGGGTCTGGGGCCCGGCGGCAAGATCGGCGACCCGTCGGCCGGCGGCGAGGTTCGCAACTTCGGTCGATCGCTGCCCGACGGCTGGATGGGCCTCGACATCGGCCCCGGAGCGGCGGCTGCGTTCGGCGACGTGATCGACGAGTCCCGCACCGTGTTGTGGAACGGCCCGATGGGCGTGTTCGAGGACCCCCGCTTCGAGGCCGGCACCCGCTCGGTGGCCCAGTCGGTGGCGGATTGCCGCGGGTTCACCGTCATCGGTGGCGGCGACTCGGCAGCAGCGATCGCCCAGTTCGGCTTGGCCGACCAGGTCGATCACATCTCCACCGGCGGTGGCGCGTCGCTGGAGCTGATCGAGCAGGGCGACCTGCCCGGTCTCGACGCGCTGCGTCACGCACCCAACGTCGCCGGCTGAGCCGGCTGGCACGCTCGGACCTTCACTGCACCGACCGAGCCTCACCGCAACGACCGATCACGATTCGCACGACACGGGAGATCTCATGCCAGCAGCTCGCAAGCCGATCATCAGCGGCAACTGGAAGATGCACAAGAACCACTTCGAGGCGATCCAGGCAGTGCAGAAGCTGCACTACCGCCTCGACTCCGACGACCACGACTTCGTGATCACCACGGTGCACCCGCCGTTCACCGACCTGCGTTCGATCCAGACGCTCATCGAGTCGGACCGCATGAAGATCGAGCTCGGCGCCCAGAACTGCCACTGGGAAGAACAGGGTGCGTTCACCGGCGAAGTCGCAGCTCCCATGTTGGCCAAGCTGGACGTCGCGTACGTGATCGTCGGGCACTCGGAGCGTCGTCAGTACTTCGGTGAGACCGACGAGACGGTCAACCTCAAGGTCAAGGCCGTGCAGAAGGCCGCAATGATCCCGATCATGTGCTGCGGCGAGACCCTCGAGCAGCGTGAAGCCGGCGACGCCGAGTCATGGGTCGAAGGCCAGATCGTGTCCGGGCTCGCGGGCCTCGGTGGCGACAAGGTCGCGCCGATGGTGATCGCGTACGAGCCGATCTGGGCGATCGGCACGGGCGTGACGGCCACGTCGGAGGACGCTCAGAACATGTGCGGCCACATCCGCAACGTCGTCAAGGGTGCCTTCGGCGAGGACGCTGCTGCGAAGGTGCGCATCCAGTACGGCGGTTCGGTCAAGCCGGGCAACATCGCCGAGCTGATGTCACAACCCGACGTCGACGGCGCGCTCGTCGGTGGTGCTGCGCTCGATCCCGACGAGTTCGCTGCCATCGTGCAGTACCGGAACCACTGAGCCGGTAGTCTGACGAGCTGTGTCCATCATCGACATTGCACTCTGGATCGCGCAGGCCTGTCTCGGCGTCGCGGTGATCTTCCTGGTCCTCATCCACTCCGGCAAGGGCGGAGGCCTCTCCGACATGTTCGGTGGCGGGCTCGGCGCGTCGGCGGCGGGCTCGACGGTGATGGAGAAGAACCTCGACCGGATCACGGTGGTCATCGCCCTGCTGTTCGCCTTCAACACGTTGTTGATGGCGCTGGTCATCGACCCGACGTAGCGGCGTTCTCGGGCGTCGTTCTCGGGCATCTGCCCGGGTTCGGATCAGTCGGCTCGGGTTCGGTCAGTCGGCTGGCGCGAGGCGCAGCTGACGCTCGCGACGTCGACGGCGGACACCGCCGACCATGTCGCCGACACCGGCGCCGAGGAGTGCTCCGACCATGACATCGCCCGGATAGTGCACGCCGGTGTGCACGCGCGAGTAGGCGACTGCTCCGGCCAGGAAGTGGGCGGGCAGCGCAGCCCACGCCAGCTCGCCTGCCATGGCATTGGAGAAGGCGAACGCGGACGCCGAGTGTCCCGACGGGAACGACGGTGACGTCGGCAGCGGCACCTGTCGGCCGGCGATCACCTGGAAGTGGTCGCGGTCGGGTCGGCCGCGGGGGAGCAGGCGCTTGAGCGGCTGGTTGACCACGAAGCTTGCGATCCCGATGGCGATTACGCCGTCGATCGCTGCGTGTCGGCCGCGTCGGCCACCGACGACGGCGGTGACACCGGCGATGCCGAACCACAGCTTGGAGTTGTCGGCCAGCTTGGTCAGGCCTCTGAACGCGGTGTCGAGCGTGGGGGTGGCAGCGCCTGCGACTGCGCCATAGACGGCGAGGTCCAATGCCTCCAGGTCCCGCGCGACCTCGCGGGCCCACGGGAGGTTGTGCGCGTCGGCGAAGTCCAGAAGTCGGGCCAGCAACTCGGTACTGTCCGGGGACTTGTTCGCGTTTGTGTCGGCGGTCGGCTCGTTGGGCTCCGTCGGCGAGGAGGTCATCACCGAAGTGTCGCACGCAGGTACGGGTTCTTCATCGCATGGCGCCGACGGTTCCGACGGCGATACCGTCCAAGGCCGAGACACGGTTCCGGCCGGCGCTCGCCTTTTGGCAGTGGCGTGCCTGTTGCTCGTGCCGCTGGGTCTGGCGTTCGTGGCGTTCGGGTTCGTGCGCGGGTTGCCCGACCTGGCCGTGTCGCTGGTGCTGGTGGTGGTCGCTGGATTGCTCTTGTGGACCGGTCTGGGGCGTAGGGGGCTGGTGCGAGGCGTGTGCCTGGCGGTCGCTGCGCTGGCCGTGGTCGCGGCCGTGTGGAGCACCGTCGACTCGGGTCGGCAGGTCTTGTGGATCGTCGTCGGCGTGCTCATCGAGGCGATCGGCGGCGCGTGCGGCCGGGGGGCGTTGCTCAGCGCTCCGCTGCCGCACCGTCACCGCCTGCACCGGGTCCGCTCGACGCCGGCCAAGCCGGTGTTGTTCGTGAACCCTCACTCGGGTGGCGGCACCGCTGAGCGGGTGGGATTGGCCGCTGCAGCTCGCAGTCAGGGCATCGAGGTGCACGAGTTGCAGCGCGGCGATGACCTCACCGCCATGGTCCGTCAAGCGGTCGCCGATGGCGCCGACTGCCTCGGTGCTGCAGGCGGCGACGGGACCCAGGCGCAGGTCGCGCTGGTGTGCATCGACGAGCACCTTCCATTCGTGTGCATCCCCGCCGGCACCCGCAACCACTTCGCGTTGGATCTGGGGTTGGATCGCAACGACCCCCTCGGCGGGCTGTCAGCGTTCACCGACGCGTACTCCAAGGTGATCGACGTCGGCGAGGTCAACGGCGCGCTGTTCCTCAACAACGTGTCGATCGGAGCCTACGGCGAGGTCGTCGCAGATGAGCAGTATCGGGATCGAAAGGTCGGCACCGCCTTGTCGAAGCTGCCGGACCTGATCGGCCCGGACTCGACGCCGCTCGACCTCCGATTCACTGACGGGGATGGTCAGGCGCACGAATCGGCGCTCGTCCTGCACGTGTCGAACAACGTCTATGACCTGTCGCCACGCGGGGGATTCGGAAGCCGGCCGAGCTTGAGCGACGGCATGCTCGGGGTGATCGCGGTGGTGCAGTCGGGAGGTCTCGCGGCGCCGGTCAGGGTCGTGCGCTGGCAGACCCCG
>Ga0209023_10004403_pt1 | contig 16053 bp, 24 predicted proteins | sample LakOneMetagenome_FD_187468 | JGI IMG/M metagenome (GOLD analysis project Ga0209023, IMG submission 187468) | Freshwater and sediment microbial communities from Lake Erie, Canada (SPAdes) (version 2) | ecosystem: Environmental > Aquatic > Freshwater > Lentic | place: Lake Erie, Canada... | reverse complement strand
ATGAATTGTCATTTCAATACCTGCTGCTGCCATTGCGGTTGCCTCAGTTGCGGCAATATCTTGACCGCAGATAACATCCCAAGTTTTTTCATCTGCTGCATGTGATGCAACATTTGTATCTGATAAAGCTAATAAATCACCTTGTTTATATGCCACACCTGTTGTTACTTTCGCGTTAGCGCGTCGGAGTTTTCCATTATCTAGAATCAATAGGCTACGAGTTGTACTTGTATTAATTGTTGCTGACATGGCTTAACCCTCTTTACTTTGTTTAGCAAATGCTTTAGCGCCTGCAGTAAATTTATGCGTTTCATTTCCCTGACCTTGTTGCCCACCTTGACCACCATTCGCTTGATGTTGGAATAGATGAGCTAGTGCTGGGTTCACATTAAGATTTTGTGGTGATTGCTGACCTGCTGGCGGTGTTTCTGGATTATTCGAAAATTGACCAAGTTGTTTAGACATGAATACGAAAGCAGTTTCATCCATTTCCGTGTAGGCTTTTTTGTCTTCCGCACTAAATTGCGTATTTAATTTGGCTTCTAAAGCTGAAATATCTTCAGTTCGTTTATCAGCTTTAAACTTATTTAATTCAGTTCGCACTGCATCACGCTCTTGTTCTGCTTTTTTTCGAGCAGCTTGTTCTATTTCGAGTTCGGTCACGTTTGTGTCCTCTTGATTGAAAGTTTTAGGTTTTGGGTCGTGACTTGCAGCCACGGCGCTTGTGTTGTCGTCTGCACCGAGTGCGCAGAAAGAAACTTCACGGATACGTCCACCACGGAAAACAGTTATAGGGGCTTGATACGTTTTTCCATTTACTATGACTTCCCCTTTCTCCACCTCTTCAATGGTTGATGGTTCAATTCGCACAGACATTTGCCACGGAAAGCCATCATCTGAGTCTTGAGCAACTTGAGTACCAAATTCGTTACTCATTAAGTCACCTGACACAGTTAAGCCCGTCTGATGATTGATTTCATGATTGTTTATAGCGCCTGCGCGCTGTCGGGAACTATGCTCAAGCAAGGCGGGAATACGCCCTTTGATCTGAATGCTATCCAAATCAAAAATGACTCTTGTCCAATACCAATGATCAGTAATAACCTCTCCGCTATAAGCTACACCTGAAAATGTGCGTTTCTTTTTACCTTCTTCGGCTTGATTTACATTCAACTGCCCAACTTGAAAACAATATTCGCTTTGTTTATTTTCCTCTGGCATTTTCATGCTCCATAAAAAAACCGCCCATTAGGGCGGTATGAATAAAATACTTTCAAATGAACTGATTTAAATAAGTCTCTCCACCAAATACCCAATAGCAACACCTATCAATAGATAGATCCATGCTTTATGGTAAAAAGGAGGAATATATTCAAATCCTCCATCACTCATTAAATTGAGTGGCTTTGGCTTCCAACCTAGTCTGGGATGACCAATCGGTATCAATGGTGGCGGTTCAACATATCGTGGTCTAGCTTCAAGAGTCTCATGAGCCTGCCTAAGAAGATCAGCATCACTCAAATCATCTTTTGATTTACAGCCACAAGGCATATATCCATTGCCATTACGTCCATTAAACCCGCTCTGACATGATTTGCATTTACTCGTCATTCGCTACCCCGTGTAGTTGCCCATTCGCCACAAACAACCGTGTTGCTTTCTCCTCAGTGCGTTGCAACACGATAAAGTCATTACTTACTTCAATCACTTGCAGATTCAATTCAGGTGCCAATAAAGCGCCATCCAACCCCTTTATTTTGGATAGATCAATTGCATGACCTTTCATATCCAAAATCGTGATTGTTTTACCAGTGCTCTCAGCAGTTTTAAACAACGTTGGAGTTTGAATACCAATCACATCACCTTTCTGCAAATTAAAAAAGTCAAAACCCTTGATGTTATTACCAGTCAATTTACTTTTAAGATTCTTAGCAAATCCAAGCATTGATTTAAAAGAATCATTCATCCAATCCCAAATAGATTTTGATTTACTATCAATGCTTTTCCGATTCACTGCATCTTTCAAAAGATCAGTAAGTTTTTCATCTTCGGCAGTCAGTTCAACAACAAAGCGTGGCGCAGATGGTGCAATATCTTTACCTTTATCAATTACAGTATCTATAAAATCATCAAGGATTTTTCGATTTGCATCATCTAGCGGTTTAAAAGCCTCTACAATTGATTTTTCAACCTCTTGCTCGAGTAAAGCTACATTCTTAATATCAAGAATTTCAGTTGAGTAAGGAATATCTAAAAGATTGTCTGCTATTTTTTGATCAAGCAATTCATTCAAATGCTTACCGAATGACGCAGGATTAAAGCTCCAACCAAGATTGCGTGCAACTTCTGGTAGATCCTCATCTGAAGTAATACCGTATTTTTCTGCCTGCTTTTTAGTTAAAGCTATAACGTGACAGCGACACATAAAATCCCATGGCGGGTAGTACAACGTCCAAAAGGGATCATCTATATGCCTAACAATCGCATTCAATTTAAGGTGTGTTGGCCTTGTGCGACTATCATTAATTGCCACATACATTAAATATGGACGAGATTCTTTATTGTCTTGCTGTTGAGTCCATCGACCATGTGCATATGCCATCTGCATATTAGTACGATAGATATTTGCAAGATGATGCTCTGAAAGATCTATACCATCCTTGGCAACCTGCTTCTTAAAATCCTCAAAAGTAGTTCCATTTTCTGTAGATTTGTAGACCAATTCCAGAACGGTTTTTATCTGATCGATAGAAGCTAAGCGACTTACCGTAGCTGAATAATGTCGAGTCTTTAAATCAAGCAAATAAAACTCTTCAGGTAATACAACATTGCGACTACGCGCATACTTTAGAGCTTCAACGTAGTCAGTCATTTGAATAACCTAAATAAATGGCATTAAAAAACCCACTATTTAGTGGGCTTGAGTTCAATTACTTTGCTTCTGTACTGTTTAGGGAGGGGATTTAACAGCGCATGCCAGTTATCCATACTACTTCCCCTGCCTTGCATGCACATATCCCATCACATCAGCCATAAACAATGCTCTAGACATCGTTAGCTCAAAGCTGTCAACAGATGATCCTTTGGTTGCTGAGTACAATTTCGAGACCAATTCTTGCGAGTCTTTTGAATCAGTAACGATTTTTTCTAACTCAGACTCAGATAAAAGAACCTTAGGCTGATTATTTGCAACATCTTCAAGTTCTACCTGTTCAGGCCTGAGATTTTGACTGTGTGCTTTGAAGTTGAATGAAGTTTTAGGGAGTGCGTGGAATTGTGGTGAGGGTGGTGATACCAGCTCTCTCAAATCATCATCTTGCAAGCCATATTCGCGCATAAAATAAGAATTAGTGAAGCTTGCTCCCGCATCCTTCAAATGCACGTCTCGTTCAGCCTGCTCTTTATTAAGTGGTTTAGGTTTTTCGCCAAGAATTACTTTATATTTTTTGTCAAAACCATTGATTGCACAAAGAGCATCAGCCACGGCCTGAAGTGTAGGAGTTACAAGGCGAATATCTGACCTTAATTTATCCATCCGTACATTTTCATGAACTTGCCCTAATGCGCGACTCCCTGTCCCATCTGTACCACTGGTAAGAGTCTGCCCTAGTACAACTTTTTGAATCTGACGAATTAAAACATTATTAAAGGATTCAAACGCTGAGCCTGCTGTACCACTTGACCCTGAAGTGCCGAGAATCTGAACATCATCCTCAGCATCGATCGATAGTACACTTTGTGCATGAGCATTCAGTAATGCTTGGTTCATATCTTCTGTTTCGGTATCTTTACACTTACCCAATAAAATAGGTGTACCAAAACGCTCTAAAAATTTAGCCCAAAACTTAAATCCATTCTGTTTAAAGAAGAATAGCCAATAAAGTGTAGCGAGCAATGCTTTACCATATGGTTGTTCATAAGTGGCTTTTCTTCGTGTAAGGAAAAACTTAAAAATTTGATCAACTTCACTTTCAGAAGCAAACCCATCCTTACGATAGATTAGACGACCATCATTTTTAGGTTCGAACCATTGCATTGGTTTTTCACCGATCCATTGCAACCCGATGTAACCCTCTTCTTTTATCTCATATACAGCTTCTTGAACTGAATAACCAAAGAATAGAGCATTGAGTGCTCCACATACGATGTCATAAAACCACTCTTTCAACTCTTTGCTTAATATCTCAGCCTCTGGAGTATCGCTTGGTTCAATACGAAACGGCGTAGCAAGTAAAGCATCTAATCGTGTTTCTACAGCCTGTGCTATCTCATCATCATCAAGCATAATTCTAAGTTTGTGACGTTGAATACCCGCTTTTCGTAGTACCTCATCAGTATCGGGTTGCTTACCAAAGTTGGTTAAAAACTGTGTTACTGCTTCTTGAGAGTATAAATTACCGTAAGACAAAGCCTTTTTGGATGCTTTGTCCTTTTTAGACTTTGCCATGGGTTTTCCTATTGATATGTACGTGTGCCAGCGCCTGCAGGTTTTTTACCTACACGAGATTCATTAAGTTCATTAAATCCATCACTACAGCCATCTACTTGATCATCGTGTGTGCCATTTGGGAAATTACGTAGCTCATCAACTAAAGCTTTATTCCAGTCTCCACGAAGCATCTTTACATTTCCAATATTCACTTGTGCTGCAAATGGTTGAGCTCTTGTGATTTTGTCACCTGAAACTGTTTCGGCTTTTACGTTAAACCCTGAGAGCATTGTTATAAAGTTTTTGGCTTGTGATTTCCCAGCTTGCCCCGGATCTTGCGGTAGACGAATCATTACTGATTTTCCATCCATTTGAGCCGTCTGCTTAATCGTATTTTCAACACCATCAGGCCCCCAGCGACCACGCACCATATCAACTATGTAAATGATGTTGTCTTTTGTTTTGAGCATTCTAGGGCCTGCCGTCCAATTACCTTCATTTTCAGATGCTGCCAAGTCCCAAGCACGAACCTCTTTAACAAAATCAACAGGGAGTGCTTCTACAATCTCAATTCGGTCGGGCTTAAAAAAACCACCTGCTGGTGGTGATGGTAATTGTCGATATTGACCAGAAAACACATAGGGAGCTGCATCTTCCATGACTCTTAATCGTTCAATGCTATGCTTTTCAGGCCACAACGCTGATCCATCAGCTTGAATTGCTGGTAGACATAAGTGCTCCCACTCTTCCCCATTTCCACCTTCCAATAACCAACCAGCTAAATCCTGTTCATGTAAGCGCTGCATAATGACGATAATTGGCGTATCAGGTGAGTTGGTACGAGATTCAAGTGTATTTTGAAACCAATCAATAACATTTCCTCGGATCGTATCAGAACTAGCTTCACTTGCTTTGTGTGGATCATCGATAATAATCGCACCACCGAACGTATCACGAAGTTTGCCTGCACCAAAACCTGTGATCGTTCCGCCAGTTCCTTGAGAGTAGCAAACGCCACCTTCTGAAGTTCGCCAATCATCTTTAGCTTTACTATCATCACGTAAAGTTAGATTTGGGAACACCTTTAGGTAAGCTACCTCTTGCACAAGATTTCTAGTTTGAAATGCGTTGTTAGCTGCAAGAGTAGCTGAGTAACTAACATGAATAAACTCACTATCAGGTACTTTACCAAAGCACCACGCCATAAAATTAATTACAGCCAACTCAGTTTTAGAATATCGTGGCGGTATATTAATGATTAAACGCTTAGTCTCTCCATGAAATACCTTCATTAGCGCATCACAAACTACTCTATGGTGCCAGTTGTGCATCCATTTATATTTACGGCGCTCTTTGAACATATAACGAGAAAAGAAATACAAGTCTTCTTGAGCTTCAATTTGAATTGCAAGCTCTCTTGCTTGATCAGTACTCATCTAAAACCTGCTCCCTTGCCTTAAGGTAGCTGTCTGTTGGAATATTTGTATTTACAGTTTCGATAGGCTTACCGTCTTTACCAGTGATTTCTTGCTTTGTAACTCGTCCATCAGTTTCTTGAAAAGCTTGTTTTAAAAGATTTTGCTTTGCCCGTTTATTGCGTCCAGAATCCTCATACATCTTCTGAAGCTCCATAAGCCGAAAGGCTTTATTAGCAATCGCTATATCTTCGATATTTGATCGAAAGTCTATGCGAGTGCGAGTAAATAAATCTTTTAATTTTTTACTGAGATTTCGACCTGCAACCTTGGTTGGATCATAAAGTGATACCTGTTGCCGTGTGATTTCAATTTTATATTCTTGCTTTACAGCTTCTACTACTTGTTGAGGGGTTTCAAAGCATGCAAGAGACTGAACTATAAACATTTTTACAGGCTCTTTTAGTGCTGCCATAAACACCCCTTTGTATAGCTACGTATAGCAAGATAGCCAAAAAAAAGAGCCTTCCGACTCAATTAATCACACAATTTCCACAGCACTTTGAAATATCCAATTCAGAAACAAACGGCAGGTTCTTTGCGATTTCAACCATACGCTTGACGTTCTCGCTTGCTCCCCATCGTTTAACCACACCGATAAATTCTTCTACATCATGGCCTGCTAAATAATGCTTAGGTAAGCCTGTGTGATCACTGTAGAGAGTTTCCCCATCTTCGTCACGCTCTACACCAATGTGATATAGCTCATGCTCAATCAAAGCGCAAAATTCACGATCGTTCGCACGTTCACAAAAACTGGCATCTACTGTAATTAGATAAACAGGAACAAATCCAAACCAGTCGCGCATTTGTTGTTCTTGTCTCGCCTTACGCCAGCCACCTTGGTTAAACATCACTTTTTCACACTGCCCTAATACCATTCTCTTTTTCGCAACGGCGGCAGAAGAAGCCCAAGCAAAGGCTAAAAAGGTTCCATCATCATGTAAAAGCTCTGCTATGTGGTCATGATCAGGATTATGTAATGCACCACCAATGGTTAAAAAGTTAGTCATCACCCACTCTTTAAGATCTACGGCGGGTGCTAACCGTATAGCTTCCTCTTCCTCAGCCTGATCAATTAGATCTGTCGGTGGAAATGGTCTGATCTGTTCCATTAAGCGAATGCCTCTTTAAATTTTTAAGCCATTGGCTCGCGTGAATCGATTCAACCTGTAATGGTCCATTATCATTAACCTTATAGCGGCTACTTGATTCTAATCGCACAACTAGATAGCCCATTTCTTCAGCATGATCATAACGATCAACACTCCAAGCCTTATTCGCTAATTTCCCGCTTCGACCACCCGACCATGGCCCACCAGAAATTTCTACTAAAATTTTGTGCTCAATAAGGTGAAAGTCAAAACGCCAATGCTTCGTAGATTTGAATTTGAAATTTTTTTGGTATTTAATTCCGAGCACACCTAAAGCATGTTCAAATTCTTCTTCTGCTACTAGATATGCGTTTTTGGCTTTAGGTAAGGTCCTGGAGCGTGGTTTGGATTTATGTGGGAGCTTTTTTGTTTTCTGGAAATAATCGTCAGCATTCATATATTTCACCCACAAGAATCGACTTATTTTAATTTTTATAAAAAAATATTATATTATTCAAACTTATCAAAAAAACTGAGTTTATAAGGGGTAATCATGTCTATAGGTACAATAATTCAAAGTGTTGTAACGATGCTTATGCAGTTTTGGTCAAAAATCCCACCTGAAACAAAAGAGAAAATTATAGAAGCTGTACTGAAACAATTTGAAAAAATTTTCAGAGAATACTTCAAACAATACAAACAAAAACAGTCTTCTAAATGATAGGTAAAATAATGACTACTAATAAATATTCACTTGAACAGTTTATTCAGCAAGAAGAAAAACTCTCACCTAAAAATCAGCTTCCTGCCAACTTGATAGAAAAAGGGGTTTCCAATGGAATAGAATCAGTTGAGGTACCTTTAGCTGGTTTATTGGGTTCAAACAAGAAGGTAGAAAAATTCAGAAGTGAATTGGTTAAAGACTTACAATCAAAAGAAACAATTCATGAAATCAGTAATCTTGTTGGTGCTCCAGCAGATGATGAAAGTGAAGATCAGTTTGTAGAACGTTCGTTAAGTAAACTACGCACCTATCTAAATAATAAATTTAAATAATAATTAAAAAATAAAAACCTCGCCAATAACACATATTGAGCGGGGTTTTTAATGTCCTGCAATACGTTCATTAAATTACAAAATAGCCCTTAAATTCTTAATCCGCTCTTTCAATCGAATCATCACATTATCAATGGCAATCAATTCACTATGTCTTAAACCCGTTCTGCATAAATTTTGATACTTAGACAGCTCAGCACTACAAAGCTCTAAGTCTTTTCTTGCCTGCGCCTTGTCTGTCATAAAAATATCCTATTTGCACTTATCTAAACGGCGAGCATTCGAACGGCGTTTCTTTTGGCTAATTTTGTTATGCTTTTGCGCTTTTGGTTTTATATCTTTTCTTAATTCTTGATTGAATTGGGCCATTTTAAACGCTGTATTATCAGCAGCTACAGAAAGCGCACTCATTGAAGTCGCTATCATTCCTAAACCAACTTGGATTATTCTCATTTCACTTTCCTCTAGGCATTAAAAAAACCCCTCGGAAGGGGTTTAATCTTAAAGATGAAGTGAATAGCTAACTTAATTCTCACATGTGGCGGTTGAATGCGTGTCGTCATATCTCATCAACTCAAATTAAGCCATCAATGCTTTGAACAGTGGTACTGACGTAATACTGCTAGCCTACTGCCTTTTTATTCACTTCTCTTTAAAATCTGTAATGGTTTAATTTTCCCACACTTCCGACATTCCTTCACCGTAAAGAAATCTGAATATTCCCAAACATGTCGGCAGAGGATTTGTTTAATTCGGAGCATAGATACCTCTAATAAAATTAAAAAGGATGTGGTGATCTGCCACATCCCTGCCTTAGATTACGATATTAATCAGCTCGGCAACTGATCTACCGCTACTCAACACGACAAACATCTCAAAGTTAGCTATTGATCCGCTCTGTGTCTTTCAATTCCATTGGTTGGGGAGTCACCCACAATTTAAGGCTCTGAGGCTAACTCAATGTATGACGAAATCACATTGGATATAATGGCTGTCTTTTAATAGACAACAAGAAAGCCCACCATTTGGCGAGCTTTCCTTGATACTTAAACCTATTCTTTTGAACAAATCACTTCAAACTGGTATTCGTCTTGGGTAACCTTAATTTTAATATTTTTATATTTTCGTTTGTTTGGATCCATTGCCGACCCTGCTACTTCCTCAAAAAAGCTACGATCATTCATTAGCTCGCCATACGCTTTATAACCCAACAAAATCTTTTCAGGTTTTTTGCCGTTAACTGCTAATTCACTAAGAGTATCATCTAATTTCTTGACAGTTAGAATTGCCATTTCAGTAAAGCTCAAAAACAAAAAGGCATTATCACTTAATTTTATGAATAAATAATGTCAAAAAAAGCCCACCTTTCGATGAGCTTTAATGTCTTGGTCTCGGTTGAACCGTAATACGACCAGTATAGAAAAACTATACCTTAATGAGAAAAATATTACCAGCTTTACATTTCAAATTCTTTGTAAGTATTTTTCCGATACTTTTCAACAGCCTCAGCAGCACATTTGATTGAAGTTTCTAAAGCAATAATCATCATGTTTTCGTATTGCTTCCAAGTGCGATCATAGGCCTTTAATGTCATCTGATAAGACTTAACACCAGCAGCCAAATGCAATCTACCTTTTGCTGTGAAATTGCTTTCATGTTCAGGATCCATTGCAAATGCTATGACCATGCCTGCAACCAACCAAGATAAATGATAAATCGCAATATGCTCAGGTTCACGACGTTTATCTTCATAAGCTCCGTTCATCATAATTTTAGCTAGATGATTGCGGATAAACTCATAGTCACTCCTGGCGTTTTCACCATAGATGATTAGAGATGTTACTGATTTTTCTAACTGAGTTTCCATAGACGCAATAGCACCAAGTCTGTCTTGATAGTCCAAAGGTTTCTCTCCTGTACCGTGTGCCTCATCCCCGAATTGCGGTGACTTGGCAGTGATGCCATGAGTCAGCCACTCGAATGGTTCAAACTTCTCTGCTACTGCATTCATACTTATCACCCAATCACTTTAAAACAATCCAACCCGACTAGAATCATTCCCACCACAAACAACAAAAAGAACCAACACACCATTCCATTCCAATTTTCCATACTTAAACCTTCACCTTTTTAATCGCTTCTTCGATCCAACCAACGACAATCCCTTTCTTGACCTGTTCTGTAGTACCTCGAATCACTACCCAGCCAAGAATTGCTGCTGCACTGTATTTCTCACAATCTGCTGAATAACCTTTGCCGCGAGTATGACGACCACCTGAGAACACACCTCCTTCTACCTCAACCAAGATCGGATAGCCTTCAATGCGGAAATCAGCCTTCCACTTCCGCTCAGGATGAAACTTAAACTCTTGCACATATTCGATTTTCAAAGCATCAAGGTGACGACATAAGAGCCGTTCACCTAATGATGATTCATGTTTCTGTCTAGGCTTTAGGACTGATCTAGCAACAGGTTTAGATTGTGTTTGCCACCCTTTAGGAATTTGCATTGTTGTCTCGCTCTAAAATTGCTAGTGTTTGTCTAATCGCAAATAAGCGCTCACTTTTTCCACCTTTGAGGGCCATTTCTTTCGCATGATTTAGTCGAGCGATAACATTCAAATGTTTTGATTCAATCTGAGTATTTTTAACTCTCGTTTCATCAAGTTCTTTTTTAAGATGTTCAATCTCTACTAAGGCTTGACCTAGTGTTAATTCCTTAACCTCAAAACAAGCACCATCAGCGTGACAAAATCCATCTGCGCCACAATATGGATTTCCAGTCTTGCAACACATAACAGCTTTCGCCCAAGTTTCAGGAATAGAACTCGTTAAATCTGATTCGCAAGAGATATGATTATCCATGCTCACCTCGCAAAACCTTCTTAGCCATCCAATACGCTTCCTCAAATGCATTACTTGCACCCTGATCAAGCATGTCCGCTTTTTCTTTCCACAAGCCCCAGCGGTTAGCGCTTTCACCATCCAAATATTCCAGTACCTCATCAATCCGCTTTTGCTGATCCTCCAACTCCTTCTTCTTCTCGATATAACAAGCCTCCATGTTGTTGAGTTGGGCTTTCAGGTTGTCGATGATGGCTTGTTGGTGGTTCCACATCTTGTAATCTTCTGAGTACAGCTCCTCCACCCTTTGATCTGGATAAATCCGCTTTTGACGCTCATAGTCACGTGGATAATTCACTTTGATGTATTCTTCAAAATCACTCATGCTCAATCACCTTCGTACTCGGACTAAGATGATTGCGAATGTCGGTGACGTGGTCTGTGTTGTCATGCTCAGCAATGGCGGTGCGGAGGTCTTTAACAACCAAACACTTAGAGCATGGAATAAAATCAATAAATTTCTTCTTGTCCACACACCACCAAATTGCCCAAGTTGGCGCCCCACTCACAATCTCTCGCATCTGCTCAATTGTCAGGTTGTTTATAGTTGTCATAGTGCCACCTCATAATTCGACTTAATGTTGTAACGCCCACTTGTCTGCTTGTTGTAATGGATTGGATAACAAGCTTTGCATGGTGCTTCAAATTGTTTTCTCTCACCCATCTTGTTTTTTCTTATGCGATGAAAGAAAAACTCATCATCAAGTGGGTAATATTCATCACAACAAATACAAAGTTTTTCTGTACCTAGCTCGGTTTCGATGTATTTAGGTTTAGATTGGCTCACGCCTTCTTCACTCATACCCACCCCCTTGCATCATTGCGTAATATTCAGGACTTAAATCAGCAAAAGTTGAGCGAGCTAAGTCGGTTGCCAATTTCACTGTTCCAGTTGAACCGTTACGTGCTTTACCAATAATGATTTCAGCCGTTCCAGCCTCTTTAGATTCCTTGTTGTAAACTTCATCTCGATAGATAAACATGATGATGTCTGCATCCTGTTCCAAATCTCCTGATTCTTTTAAATCGGCGTTTACAGGGCGCTTGTTTGGTCTGTTTTCAAGGTTTCGATTGAGTTGAGCTAATGCAAATACTGGACATTCAAAATCACGAGCAATCTTTTTCAACTCCCCTGAAATCTCGCCAATATCTTTGTCAGAGCGACCATAATTGTTTTTAGTGAGTGGAGTTACACGTTGGATATAATCAACAAATATCGCACCGACTTTCCCATATTCAGCTTGTACTTTTCGTGCTGATCTGCGGATTGTTGAAGTCGTTGATCGAGCATTGTCATCAATCATCAAAGGCGCTTTTTCAAGAATCATTGCAGCCGTGTTGATTTTTCCACAATCTTCGATTTGAGCTTTGCCACTCAAGACCCTGCGTAACTCAATTTGACCAATGCCACTAATCAAACGCTGTGCAATCTGTTTGCCTGACATTTCGATTGACACAAACAACACAGGTAGGTTTTGATTAATCATCATGTCTGCTGCAAAGTTTTGAGCAAGTGTTGTTTTACCCATGCTTGGACGTGCGCCAATGATGACTAAATCGCCTTTCCCAACTTCACCAAGCTTGTTGTCTAGCTCAACAAAACCAGTGCGAATACCACCATCAAAAGGCGTATTGTTATGTAATGCAGTGTGTCGCTCTAAAAACTCCTTAATCGCATCCTTAGAGAACTCATGAGCATGTTTTAACTTGTCATCGGTTGCACCTGTTTCTAAGCTGCTTACCAAAGCTTGAGCGCGGTTTAGTGCTGTTTCAGAAGTAAATGAAACCATATCAACTGCGGCAGTTCCGATCTGCTTACTCACATCTTGAATCTTTCTGCGAACAGCAAAATCTTTAAGTTTCTTCAAGTGCGTTGGAAGTAGCGAGTGTGGGCAATAACATCCCATCAAATTGAGAATAAATTTTTCATTTACCGCATTGGATTCAATCGTATTTGCCCGGATCAACTCCCAAAGCATAACTTGGTCATATCCCTCGCCTTTGGCAAATTGAGTTTTGACATGATTCCAAATGATTTGATGTTGTGCCGCATAAAAATCGCTTGCGTGAATTTGCTCGATATATTCATCCATGCCTTGATCTGTACCAATCACGGTAGACAAGATCGCTTGTTCAACAGGAATAGAAAATAATTCAATCATTGCTCCATCCCCTTGAATGTTTTACGTACGCCTTTGAAATCCGCAGGAGATGGTTGTTCTTGTTGATGAGTTTCAACTTGTGTTTGATAAGAACTCAAATCAATGTTACCCAGCCATGAGGCTGTGAAACCTTGCCAACTGCGCTCAATGCAAATTCTTAAAACTGTATTCACATCAAGATTTGATTTTTTAAGTTCACGATCAAAACCTTTGAAAGCTGTTTCTGAATCGCTTGCTTTTTTGGTTTTACGAACTGCTAACCAGTCGTGAATTAATTGGTCATCTGCACCAAGTTTTTTTAGTGATTCAACAAAGGAAAATTTATATATATTTTCTTTTTTCTTTCTTTCTTTAATAGAGTACGGTTTTTCCGTACCAACTAAGTACGGATTATTAGTACCAACTTGGTACGGTTTTTCCGTACTTAGTAACTTAGTACTAATTTTCCGTACTAGTACGGTTTTTTCGTACTGATCGAAAGTGAGAAAAAAGGTGTTTATGTGAGTACTGCGATCTACAGAAATAATCTTTAATTGTTCAAGTTCGCGTATCGCATCTATCACTGTTTCTTTGCGTTTAATGCCAGTGATTTCCAAAAATAGAGTTTGTGCAATTTGATAACTTTCACGCTGATAACCAAGTGTGCAGCGAATAATTACACTCAGGCATTTGTAAGCATTAGCGCTTACATTTTGCATGATGCTATCAATCACAATATTCGGCATCTTTGTGTAATTCTCGTCCACAGTAACCGCCTGATTTATGAATTTTTCGAAATCCACGCCTATGTTCATTTGACACCTCGCATTGCAAAGGTAACCAAATCATTTTTGGCTTTTGCTAAAGCCTGAGCTGTGGCAAGAGATTTGTTTTGCAAATGCTCTTGAACTGCTTTTGTGTAGAGATTTAGCTTTCGATTAATTTCAATCTCTGTTAAAATTTGATTCATATTCGTTGTCCTTCAATGAATTACTAAAAGCCTGATCTGAACCATCAGGCTTTTTTAATATCCGAGTTTTTCTTTCCGTTCACTGATTTCGTCATGAAACAGATCATCAACTGTTTCAATTCGATTCATCCAGCTCTTTGACATAACAAGAAGTGCTTCAACTCTTGATTTATCAATACTTTGATATTCTTTAGGCACGACCTTTAAACCAAGACAGCTCAATAACTCGCAAAACAATTCAATTTCGTTCAAGCCATTGTTTTTCTTGTCTGTTTTCATTCTTGTAACTGTGCTTGGATCAACACCAAGTTGCTCAGCAATTTCTTTTTGATTGCTCGAGTCAAGTCCGTGCAATATGCGTGATGCGTCATTTCTGGCGCTTGCACTTAATTCAATTGATACTTTGCTCATGGTGGTTCCTAAGCAGTTAAGGTTTGAAATTCTTTTAACGATGGACACAACTCAGTCGCTTTAAATTTTCCATCTGTAGCTTTTTCGGCACGTATCGCAACTGGCCCTGACATGTTCCAGCGACCTGACACATAACCACTGATATTTGATTGACTTACTTCCAGTGCAAGTGCGGTCTGAACTTGACCCCCAAAATGCACTACAAGCTCTTTGTATAAGGTTTGCATTAGCATTCTCTTATTAAAATATAAGTAACAAACAAATATTATTAGCATTCTAATATTTAGTCAATAAGTATTCTTATTTGATTTCATATTAGTTGACTAATATTATTAACAGCAACTAATAAAGGTAAGCAGATATGCTTAAAGACAGACTGAAGGCAGCTAGAAAAAATGCTAATAAATCGCAAGCAGATGTAGCGGAAGCGATAAAGATTACTCAGTCGGCGTACAGCCAATTGGAAACTGGACGAGTTGATTCATCATCTCACCTTCCTGCGATTGCTCGTTACCTTGGTGTAGATGCTTACTGGTTACAAACTGGTATTGAGAGTAAAAACTTAACTACAGTTGAGACTTGGGACGACAACACGCCTTTAGATGATGATGAAGTAGAAATACCATTTTTTAAGGACTTTAGTTTTGCATGTGGTTCAGGCTCAATCGGCGAAGCATTAGAGTCAGAAACTCGTAAATTACGGATGTCTAAAACCACATTAAGAAATCTAACAATTGATAAAAAGAATGCTGTAGCCACTCGTGCTTCAGGTGATTCCATGACTCCAACCATTAAAGATGGCGATACCATTCATATCGATTTAGGTCGAAAAACTATAAAAGATGGGAAAATTTTTGCTATTTGTCACGGTGACTTATTCTTTGCAAAACGCTTATATAACTTGCCTTTAGGTGGCGTTCGCATTGTTTCAGATAATGCTGTTGAGTTTCCAGAAATTCGACTTACTGCGCAAGAAATGATAGATCAGAAGTTTGAGATCGTGGGTTGGATTTGGCAGATTTCTTCAATTGAATCTTGGTGATAATTAATAACAAAACTGCGAACCCGACGCAGTCCTTTAGAACAGTTCGGGGATTATTTTGGAGGGGTGAAAGTGAGCCAAATACTGCAATACCTACCATTTTCAAATTATCGAAAATACTTACGACCCGCTGTTGATGGTCGTATGGGGCTTATGACTCATGTAGCTGAAATTACTTGGTCTGACGGGGTCCAACGAGAATCATATGTTAAATTTTATGGGGAGCACAAAAAGCGTGCTCTATTAAATGAAGCTATTGGCTATCTTTTAGTAAGCGGGCTAAAGTTACCACAACCAGAATTTGCTGGATTCCTTGAGTTTAAAATATCAGAAAAATTGACCCCTGAAATTTGGGATCAAGTATCTGATGTTGATAGATATAGAGGTGTAACTTATGCATGGGTCTGCACTAATACAAACGGTATCAATAGGAGAATAGAGCTAGATAACGCACAATCACAAGAAATTCAAAACTACCTTACAGCTCATATTATAGAAACATTAAAAAATTGGGAAAAACTACCCAACCTT
>Ga0209023_10004402_pt1 | contig 16054 bp, 13 predicted proteins | sample LakOneMetagenome_FD_187468 | JGI IMG/M metagenome (GOLD analysis project Ga0209023, IMG submission 187468) | Freshwater and sediment microbial communities from Lake Erie, Canada (SPAdes) (version 2) | ecosystem: Environmental > Aquatic > Freshwater > Lentic | place: Lake Erie, Canada... | reverse complement strand
GGTTTTTATTACTGATACCCACAGGGAAAGGCTGGAAGAGGCTTTTGATTCACTGGATGTGGAATTCCAGATCATTGAATTATAAAATTTACCACAGAGGAATATAGCGTTTTTGCACAGAGTTTTAAGAGAAAATAGTAATACTCAGTGAAATCACTCAGTGAAACTCTGTGGTTAAATCAATGTATCTTTGTGTTATGGGTGAACTCTCTTTACAGGATGCCATGAACCAGTTTCTGAAACACAGCCGGCTTAAAACAGGCATACAGGCAGTGCGTATAGAAGCTTTGTGGGAAGATATCATGGGTAAGACCATTGCAAAATATACAGATAAGATCCAGGTTATCGGAACAACCCTGTTCATTACGTCAACTGTTGCGCCTTTAAAAAATGAATTGCTTTACCAGAAAGAAAAGATCATGGAAAGGATCAATGAAGCGTTGGGTGATAATGCGATCAAAGATGTAGTTATAAAATAAAAGTTTAGAATGTTTAGAAGTTTAGCTGGTTTAGTAAACACCAGTTATAATCAAAAATATTTTTAACACTGAATAACTAAACTCTTTAAACTACTCAACTTTCTAAACTGATTTACTTAGTCTTTATTCAGCAGCGGCCTCAATGTATAACCTGCTTTCCTCAAGAGTGCGATCAATCCTTTTTCTCCAACAAGGTGCCCTGCGCCCACAGCAATGAATAGATTTTTTTCAGGCAGGATCTTATTCAGTTGTGCCACCCAATTCCTGTTCCTGTTATCAAGTAAAATATCCTGGTTTTCTGTTGAGCCGAATTCGCTCTTCGTGAACATCTTTTCAATTTCTGTCAACTGCTGTGTTTTGTAAACCATGAGCATGGTATCAAAGTTCTTTTTATAAAAATTCAGGCTGTCGATCGTATTCAGCAGTTCTTTAGCCTGGTCTGTATATGGGATGCTGTCGAAAACAGCACCCTGGAATGCGATCGTTTCAAAACCATTTATTTCTTTTTTTTCTTCTTTGGCTATCGTCATCAGTTCTTCTTCAATGCCACTCATTTTTTTACATGGCATCATTTTAGGATAAAGCAACGCTTCCAGGAAATTTGGTTTCATGTGTTCAAACATGGTAAGCGACATTTGAAGGCTGTCTTTAAAAAAAGTTTTAAGGCGCAAGTATTCAGATTCAGTATAAAGGTCTTTAAGGGCCTTTCCATCTTTCATATTCATAAAAAAAATGGCACCCAGTGTATTGGAAGGATCATCAAGGTCCATTTCAAAATAAACTTCAGCTGCATTTTTTATTGCTGTCCTGAGTTCCTTACTGAAATGGATATCCTCTTTACACATCAGGTGAAAAGTACCAAACAGATAAGTTGGTTTGGATAAATTGTTACCGCTTATTTCCCATAGCAGCGTGTTATCATCTTTGTTTGTGGATATTTTTTCCACCGGTTGGGCATGGCAGCACTGAAGCAGGAAAAGCGGGGCAAGGAGAAATATTATCCTCATTTTGATCTATTATAAAATAAAGTTACGTTTTATAATATATTTTATATTTTTAGTTAACCCTAAAAACCTGCTTTATGAAAAAATCAGTAACTGCAATCGTGCTGTTCTTTTATTCTGTTATTGTTTCTGCACAAGCCAAACTTCCTTCTTTCCATAAAATTGATAAACCCGATCTTGAAATGACGGATTGTGATTTCGACAAAGGCGCAACAGCTATTAAGTTGATCGATTATGGCAGGGTATATTACGATCGCGGTACTGAAGGTATCACTGCTTTCAAAGTCATGTATGAATATCGTGTAAGGATAAAAATCCTGAAGGATAAAGGCCTTTCCTATGCAAATGTGGAAATACCATTTTATAATTATAACAATGATGAAAAAATAACGAATGTAGATGCATGTACCTATAATCTGGATGAAACAGGAAAAATAAAAATCACTGATGTAGGTAAGAGTTCTATTTATACAAAGAAAATGAATAAATTCTACAGCCGGCTGGTGATCGCATTCCCTGAAGTAAAAACCGGCAGTGTTGTGGAATATAAATACCGGCTTGAAAGTGAATTTTCCCTGGATATAAAGAGATGGGATTTCCAGGATGACATCCCTACACGTTACAGTGAATACGATGTTTCTATCCCACGGATGTTCATTTTTACTCCGCAACCAACCATTACCGACAGTGTTGAAATAAAAGAAAAAGAATCTGATGATGTTGTTTCATTTGGCAATGAAGCATATACTTTTAAAATATTCCGCCGGGATTTTATCATGCGCAATCTCGCAGGTATCAGGAATGAACCTTTTATGGGTTCTGTGAATGACTATAAACAACGGATAGAATTCGTGCTGTCGCAGATAGATCATGGTAATAACGATATAGAGAACAGGCGTTCCAACTGGACAGATATAATCAGGTCACTGGATAAGGATGAAGATTTTGGCCAGCAGTTGACAAAAGATATTCCTGAACTTACAGCTCTGATCACACAGGCATTGTCCATTCCTGAAAATGAAAACCGTATTGCTTTTTTATTTGAAAGCATCAGGTCAAAAATGGATTGTAATGACAAAGAAGCAAAATATACAGAAGCAGGACTGGTAAAAGCCTGGCAAAAAAAGACAGGTAATATAGCAGAAATAAACCTGTTGCTCGTTTATGCATTGAACAAAGCAGGTATAAAAGCTTTACCGATATTGTTAAGTACAAGGGATAACGGACTTGTTAATACATTGTATTATTCCCTTAAGCAGTTCAATGTTGTAATGGCTTATATAAAAACAGGTGATGGTTTCCTGGTCCTGGATGCATCAGACAAGATATCTAACTATAAACTGACCCCGGAAAGCATTGTAAATACAAGAGGTTTTCTTGCAGACAATGGCAATGGGAAATGGGTAGATGTAATTGACAATGCACATAAATATGCGATGGTGATGGCAATACAGGGAACCATCGATGAAAAAGGAATGATGGCCGGGGAATGTTCAATAAACTGCAGCGATTATGCAAGAAAGCAACGCGTTGAACGTTACCGGAAAAATGCTGATGAATTTAAACAGCACTATTTCATAAAGCCTTATCCTTCGGTTGCCATCAGTGATGTTATTATCAAGAATGCAGAAACAGATTCATTGCCGCTTTCACAAAAAATTATTTTCAGCATGCCGGTTAATAATTCAGGCGGGTATAGTTATTTCAATACAAATATGTTCAACGACTTTGAATCAAATCCTTTTATTGAAGAGAACCGGGTTTCAGACATTGACTTTGGGTTTCAGCAGGAATATCTTTTTTATGGAAGATTCACGATCCCCGAAGGTTATGTATTTGAAACATTACCTGAAAATATTTCAATGACAATGCCCGGAAGAGGAATACAGTTTAACAGGTCAATGTCTGCTTCGGAAAATATACTTAGCATGAAGATAGACATCAATTTCAGGCAGTCGTTTTACCTTGCCGGCGCCTATGGTGATTTTCATGCATTCTATAAAAAATTATTGAACAGTTTAAATGAACAGGTTGTAATAAAAAAGAAATAACAGTGATCATGAAAAAAATATTTACCAGCTGCCTGGCCCTGTTTGTTTTTAAATTTTCATATACACAGTTACCAGCCGGTTTTCTTGCACCGATACCAGATACGTTGAAAAAAAATGCACATTCTGTAACAAGGGAAGAAGAAACCGTTTTTGAAATAAGAGCTATTGACAAAGGTTCTTGCAGGATCCATAGAATGATCACTGTTTTGGATGAAACAGATAAAGATGAACTGGATTTTGAAATGCATACAGACAAATTCCATTTACTGGATGATGTATCTGTTATTATTTACAATTCTACCGGGGAAAAAATAAAAAATTACAATAAGAAAGACCTTTCAGTTGTAACCAATATTGGTGAAGGGTTGGTTTCTGATGGCAAAGTATATTATATGCAGGCACCTGCGGTGAAATCATATCCTGTGCATATTCAGCTTGATTACGAGATAAAATATAACGGCCTGTTGCATTACCCGGCTTACCACGTGCAGGTTTCGGGGCAATCGGTTGAGAAAAGTACATTTACAGCCATTGTACCTGCCGACCTTGATCTACGTTATAAGGAAAAAAATATAAAACTTGCACCGGAAATAACAACGGATAAAGGAAATAAAATATACAAGTGGACAGTCAAAAATTTACCGGCAATACGTTACGAACCAGAAAGCGTAAGTTTTGAAAGCCGTTATCCCTCAGTTTTGCTTGCACCAAACAGGTTTTCACTGGATGGCAACGAAGGCGATATGACAAGTTGGGAAAAGTTTGGAGAATGGTATGCATCCCTTACAAAGAAGACGATGAACCTGGCTCCTGAACGAAAACTTTTCTTCCAGGAACTTGTAAAAGCTGCTCCGACTGATAAGGAAAAAGCAGCTATAATATACCGTTATCTCCAGCAAAATTGCCGTTATGTTTTAATAACGCTCGGGATCGGCGGCTTCAAGCCTTTTGAAGCCTCTTTTGTTGACAGTAAAAAATATGGCGACTGTAAGGCATTAAGTAATTATGTTCAGGCCTGCCTTGATGCTGTTGGAATAAAAAGTTACCAGGCACTTATCAATGCAGAATATAACAAAGAGCCTGTTGACCCTTCATTTCCCTGCAATACATTTAATCATGATATCCTTTGCATACCCTTGCAAAATGATTCTGTATGGTTAGAATGTACAAGCAATACAAATGAATTTGGTGTACTGGGCAGTTTTACTGAGAACAGGAATGCTTTGCTGATAACAGAAAACGGGGGCAAACTTGTTTCTACACCGAAAAGCATCGCTGCCAACAATAGTTTTACCACCCGTACTGTTGTTAACCTGGAGGAGGACGGCTCCGGTACGGCTAAAGTGAATATCCGCCCAAATGGCGAATACAGGAAGCACTTTATTGCTACAGCCAAAAAAGATGATCAAAAAATATATATTGTCAATGAACTTGGTTTTATTCAACCTGATGATTTTTCATTGACAGAAAAACAAAAGAACGGAGCTGAGTTGATGATCGACCTCACACTGGAAAAAATACCATCTTTTACAGCCGGCACTAAAATGTTCCTGAGCCCGCGGATATATAAACTATGGGATAAAACCCTGCCTGATGCTGCAAACAGAAAACAGGATTACTATTTTTATTGCCCGTTCATTAAAGAAGATTCAACCATTTATCACCTGCCACAGGGCTATACAATAGATGTGTTGCCGGAACCCAAAAAAGTAAGTTTTGATTATGGAAAGTTTAATACCTCTTTCAGTTATGACAAAGACAGGAATGAGGTATTATCTATAGCGGAGCTTGAGTTAACGAATTATCATATCCTGTCGGCGGATTTTGCAAAAGCCAAAACTTTTTTCGATGAGGTATTGGCAGAGTACAATACCAAGATCGTTATTAAGAAATCGGCAGGCAACTAAGTTATTGGCTTGAGTCCATACAAACTTCCACCCTTATTAAAAATATGCTCAATACTTTTTTCTGTAGCGGCATCTTTTTCTACTGCAGGCGCATGCTGTGGCTTTTTCCTGGCATCAATAACCATCGGGCCTTTACAACCCCAGTGTTTATTTACAATAAAATCGCCGATACCATAAATATCATGTGAAGGATTACATCTTGTAAATGTTACCCATAAAAAGTTGCGAAGTGTTGCTGCTGTAAATTCAGCGTCATCAGCTATGATAAGCAACGGAACTGTGGCCAGTTCATCGATTTGTGGCAAGAGTTGTTCATTCAATGAAAGCATTTCTGCATGTGCAGTATCATAAGTTGTAAAATTTTTACATTCCATTACAATAACACCCGGCATTGCCAGAGATGGGTTTAGAAAACCGTTCATTTCTTTTAAGAACTGTGGAACTGTCGTCGCCAGGTCCCTGGTAACCTCTCCATACGCAGCCAGCACCACTTTGCTCCCGCTGTTCAGCCCTGTTCCCGAATAATCAAGTGTATCAATGCTGGTGTTGGTATAAAAATGTATATCACGTTGCAGGTTGATACGCTTCAATACAAATTGCAAAAATGGTTCTGTATCCTGCGCACTTATTTTATTTTCATCATCAGCAGTAATGAATAAAAATTTAGCAAGGCTCAACTGGCCCGTTCCCAGGATATGATTGGCAATGGTCAATAATTCTGCCGGTTGTTTTGCAGGTGTGTAAGGAGTATAACGTTCACTGCCAACTGCTAACAATAAAGGGTGAACGCCTGCAGCATCTACTGCATGAACTTCCTTCAAACCGGGTATCTCCTGCTGAACAGCGCTGCCGGTAATGGCATGTATCAGCTGCCCGAAACTGGTATCTTCCTGTGGCGGCCGGCCAACAACAGTAAATGGCCAGATAGCATTTTTCCTGGCATACACTTTATGCACTTTCATCACCGGGAATAAATGTGTCAAGCTGTAATATCCAAGATGATCACCAAACGGGCCTTCAGGCTTATTTTCGCCGGGATATACTTCTCCTGTGATAACAAAATCCGCATCTGTACTGATACAAAAACCATCTTCATACACATACCTGAACCTTCTGCCGCCAAGCACACCTGCAAATGTCATTTCGCTTATACCTTCCGGTAATGGCATTACGGCCGCAACAGAATGAGCCGGCGGGCCACCAACAAATATGCTCACTTTCAGCGGCTGACCTTTCTTGTTAGCTTTAGCCTGGTGTACACCAATTCCCCTGTGTAACTGGTAATGTAGTCCTACCTCTTTGTTCAATTCGTATTCATTACCGGTAAGCTGTATCCTGTACATGCCAAGGTTTGCATTCATGATGCCGGGTTTGCCGGGATCCTCTGTATATACCTGCGGAAGGGTAACAAATGCACCGCCATCCATTGGCCAATGTTTTATCAATGGAAGATCTGATATCTTGATCTCGTTGGTGAGGACGGGTTTTGAAAATGGGCTCTTCAATGGCAATGCCTTCAATGCAGCCAGCCCGGCACTGAAATTATCGATGGGATGTTTGATCGCCTGTACAGGATCGTTCTTTAATTCTATCAACCGCTGCACGGCATCCAGACTATGCCTGAAAATAAATTTGCTCCGTTCAAGTGTGCCAAAAATATTAGATGCTGCCCTAAAAGATGATCCCCTTACGTTTTCAAATAACAATGCCGGCCCTTGGGCTTCAAAGACACGTAAATGAATAGCCGCCATTTGAAGGTTTGGGTCCACTTCTTCCTTTATCCTTACAAGATGCCCGTTTCGTTCGAGGTCGAGCAGGCATTCTTCTAATGATTGATAAGCCATTTACGCTGTTTGAAGTTAATTGTTTGAGGTTTGAATCGCTTTGTACTGTAAACATCAAAATTAGAATAACGCAGGGCACCTTAAACTTGCTTTCCTGTTTTTCTTTGGATTGTACCTGAATTCAATCTCTCTTTTCTTGGGCAATATCCTTACCCTGAAAGTTATCCCTGTAAAATAGTAAGAATCTTTGCTTTTCGGGCTGCCACGTTGAGAACCGGCAGCAGGATATGCCGGATTGCCTCCGGCGATCTCATCGCCCCGGTAAGCTATATCAACAACTTTTTGTCCACGGTTTATCCTTAACAAATTTTCATCTACATAAGTTGTGCTAACATCATCTAGATAATCAGTAAATGTTTTCCGGAAACCAAATACGATCCCGATACGTTTATTGTCGTTGATGGCCCATTGAAAACCACCTCCAACCGGAATTGAATATTGCCTGAGTTTATAATCTTTTCTCCCGTCGTAAAACCCCTGCCCTTCTGTGTTCAGTTCTGCCAGGTAAACCGGATTCCCGTTTTCGCCTTTTGTGTAAGGATTAAAATCGAACAGGGCAACGCCTGTAAATAAATATGGGGAAACTTTGTAAATATAAAGGTTCAGTAAAGTGTATTCAAAACCGATGGAATACTCCGTGATATTTGAAAAAAAACTAAGGTTCCTGCTCCTGTTCTTTGATCCATATTTATCGGCGGCACTGATCTTTCCATAAGAAAAATCGCCCCTGATAAGCATCTTATCATTTATTTCAAACAGGAGCCCAAAACCAAAAGCAGGATGTGCCTGTGTCAATGTAAAAGGTTTTTCCTGGAGATCACCAGAATAATTGCTTTCACCCACGAACACGCTTGTAAACAGATGTTGAGAACTGGCCCTTGAGCCGGAAATTAATATTAACAGGATAAAAAAATATCGGCCTATGTATTTCTTAAGGATAGTCAAAATATCATTTCTTTGGGCGTACATCATTTTGAAATTATTTATCTCCGGTGTGATCAGGGAGTAAATACGGAAATCAAAATGAACGGTTGTTATTTCTTTAAATACATCACTTCTTTAACCAGTTTCACCGTACGTGGTATATCGGGTAAATAAGCTGCAACTAAATTGGGCGCATAATGCATGGGTGCATCAGCCGAAGTGATACGTCGTATTGGCGCATCCAGGTAATCAAATCCTTCTTTCTGTATCCTGTATGAAATTTCAGAAGATACAGATGCAAATGGCCACTGTTCTTCTACTATAACAAGGCGGTTTGTCTTTTTTACGCTTTCAAGGATGGTAAACCAGTCAAGCGGACGTATTGTTCTAAGGTCAATAACTTCGGCACTGATATTTTCTTTTGCCAGCTCTTCTGCAGCTCCCAAAGCAACTTTCATCATTTTATTGAATGATACGATCGTAACATCCGTTCCTTCCCTCACAATATTCGCCTTACCTATCGGGATGAGGTATTCTCCTTCAGGAACATCTCCTTTATCGCCATACATAACTTCACTTTCCATAAACACAACCGGGTCATTATCACGAATGGCAGATTTCAACAAGCCTTTGGCATCATAAGGGTTACTCACCGAGATCACCTTGATACCGGGAATATTTGCATACATACTTTCAAATGATGTTGAATGCTGAGCTCCGAGTTGCCCGGCGCTTCCTGTTGCCCCCCTGAAAACGATTGGACAACCAACTTGTCCGCCACTCATTGCCAGCATTTTAGAAGCGGTATTTAAAATTTGATCTAAAGCAAGAACAGCGAAATTCCATGTCATGAATTCAACAATCGGGCGCAGGCCATTTTGTGCAGCACCTACCGCAATGGCAGTAAAACCAAGCTCAGCGATCGGGGTATCGATTACCCTTTTTTCACCAAACTCATCAAGCATGCCCTGGCTTACTTTATAAGCACCATTGTATTCGGCCACTTCTTCCCCCATCAAAAATACACGGTCATCCAGTCTCATTTCTTCCTGCATGGCTTCTCTTAACGCTTCTCTAAAGGCAATTTGTCGCATTGATGTCTGTTGGTTTATATGTTTACTTGGTAATTTGTCCGCAAATTTATTCTATCGCGGGCATACGAACAAATTGTTCAGGATACTGGATGCTGGATACTGGATGCTAGTTTAAAAAGATGCCGGGTACTGTACAGTACCCGGCATCTTTTATATGTTGACCTTTCAAATTCTTTTGATCTTGAAATCTAAAAGCGCCTATCTAGTAATCAATAATCTAGTATCCAGTATCCAGCACCCAGCATTAGACATTCTCAATCACCATTGCACTTGCCCCTCCGCCGCCATTACAAATTCCGGCAGCGCCATATTTGGCATTGTTCTGTTTCAATACATTGATAAGTGTAACAATAATGCGTGCGCCACTGCAACCCAGCGGATGCCCAATTGAAACTGCTCCCCCATTTACATTTACTTTGGAAGGGTCCAGTTTCATGCGGCGGCTGTTCTCAATCCCCACAACGGCAAATGCTTCATTCAGTTCCCAGTAAGCAATGTCTTCCATTTTCAATCCCGCTTTGGCAACTGCTTTTGGAACGGCCAATGAAGGAGTTGTTGTGAATAATTCAGGCGCCTGTTCTGCATCAGCATAGGAAACAATCTTTGCAATTGGTTTTAATCCAAGTTCGGTTGCTTTTTCTTTACTCATCAGCACCAATGCAGCAGCACCGTCATTTATCGTGGATGCGTTGGCGGCAGTTACAGTCCCGTCTTTTTGAAATGCTCCTTTCAGCGAAGCTATCTTATCGAATTTAACGTTAAATGGTTCTTCATCTTTTGCAAAAACAACAGGATCGCCGCTGCGTTGAGGAATAAGTACCGGAATGATCTCATTTGCAAATTTTCCATCATTGGTTGCAGCCTGGCTGCGTTTATAACTTTCAACTGCAAATGCATCCTGTTCTTCACGGCTTATACCACAGCTGCTTGCACAAAGTTCAGCTGCATTACCCATTGCCTTTCCATCATACACATCGGTAAGGCCATCTTTGGCAAGTCCGTCTATGAATTGTGTATTACCAAACTTATTTCCCCAGCGCATACTGTCGGCATAAAATGGTGCATTGGTCATACTTTCCATTCCTCCGGCAACAATAATGTCTGCATCGCCCAACAGGATACTTTGTGCCCCCTGGGAAATGGCCTTCATACTACTTGCACACACTTTATTAACTGTGCTGCAGATCACTTCATTTGGCAATCCGGCAAATTTGGATGCCTGCCTGGCAGGTCCTTGTCCAAGGTTAGCCTGTATCACCGAACCCATGATGACTTCATTCACCAATTCAGGCTTTACGCCTGCTTTTTCAAGAGCGCCTTTGATTACAATACCTCCAAGTTGGGTTGCAGAAAATCCTTTTAAAGAACCGCCGAAACTGCCAATGGGCGTACGTACGGCCGAGATGATATATACTTCCTTCATAGCAAGAATTATTTTAGGACGCAAAGGTAAGGCAAAGAGGCTTATAGTTTATTAGTTCAGCGGTGACAGGTTAAGTTGGTTAACCTGTCAACAGCCTTCTTCTTCATAGCAATTTTGTACATTTAGTTTTCAAACTTATCAGCATTAAACAGCGGAAGTTTATGAATGAACGGCCAGTCATAAAACTGCACTTATCGAAGTTGGATAAAGGGCTTGAAATTGCAGCAATTATTATGATCGTGCTCTTATGGGCATTAACCTGTATTGCATATTTCCGCCTGCCCTATACCATCCCTACTCACTTCAATTTTTCAGGCGTGCCGGATGATTTTGGAAGTAAAACCACTTTGATTGTTTTGCCTGTTATCGGAACGGTCATTTTTGCCGGGCTTACATTGCTTAACAGGTATCCGCATATTTTCAATTATGGTTCTGACCTTACTTGGGAAAATGCTGAACAGCGGTACACGAATGCAACAAGGATGATCAGGTTTTTAAAACTTGCCATCATGATCATTTTCTCCATGATCGTTTTATTTACTTACCTAACGGCCACCGGTAAAGCCCGCGGCCTGGGTGCATGGTTCCTGCCGTTTGTTCTTTTGTTTATGCTGTCACCAACAATTTATTTTATCATTAAAGGATCAAAAAGAAAATGATATATAGAGTTCCATATAGGGTTGTAAATAAAAATTTGTAAAAAGCTGTCCAATTCCGGAAACCTGATCGTCATTAGGTATCACTCAAATTTTTAAACAATAAAAAATCACTCAAATGACAGCAAAAGAAAATGCACTCAACTGGTTCGAGATATCTGTATCTGATATCAACCGTGCAAAGAAATTCTACGAAACCGTTTTTGGTATTGAAATGCAGCAACAGGAAATGATGGGCATGCAGATGGCCTTTTTCCCTTCGGAAGATATGAACGGAAAGGTATCCGGCGGATTGGTACAGGGGCCGATGCACAAACCAAGTGCCGATGGTGCAAAGATCTATTTCAACGGAAACCCCGATCTTTCCGATGCACTATCAAGAATTGAAAAAGCAGGCGGAAAAGTTACCATGCCGAAAACAAAGATCAGCGATGATATCGGATACATGGCTTTTTTTGTTGACAGTGAAGGAAACAACGTGGCATTACATTCAGGTAAATAATTAAATCAAAAAAAATGAAAGAATTCTTATTGATCTTCCGCAGGGAAATAATCAGTGGTGAACCGCAGCCATCTCCCGAACAGATGCAGGCTTCCATGAAGCAATGGCAGGACTGGCTTGGTGGTATTGCTGCACAGAACAAACTCGTAAGCAATGGCAACAGGCTTTATTCAAAAGGAAAAGTCATCAAGCCGGGAAATGTTGTTACCGACGGGCCATATGTTGAACTAAAAGAAGCCGTTGGTGGTTATTCCATCATCAGGTCGGAAACACTGGAAGAAGCCACCGAAATTTCAAAAGGGTGCCCGATATTTTCACTCATGAACGGCAGCGTGGAAGTGAGGGAAATTGTTCCGATGTAAACAACATTCAACATTGGATAGTGAGACTGTCTCAAAACTGGTATTAGCAGGAAGGCGAAAATTTTTTGTCGTTCGGTATTAATTATTTAACGGATTCCCGGCTAAATAATCAATCAGTACTTTTGAGGCAGCCTCATTTTATTATGAAAGAAACAGAACTGATACCGCATCTTTTCAGAACGGAATACCGGAAAATAGTTTCGGTGCTTTGTAGTCTCTTTGGTATCGACCACATTGAGGTTGCAGAAGATATCGTAAGTGATACTTTTTTACTGGCAACTGAATTATGGGGACTGAAAGGATTACCCGAAAACCCGGCAGCATGGCTTTATACCGTTTCCAAAAATAAAACGAAGGATTATTTAAAACGCAATGCCCTGTTTGCACAAAAGATCGCCGGGGAAATAAAACAGTCGGCAGATAAAATTGAAGAATTAGAGATCGATCTTTCAAATAAGAATATCAACGACAGTCAACTGGCCATGATGTTTGCCGTTTGCCATCCCTGCATATCCACAGAATCGCAGATCGGTCTGTCACTGAACCTGCTTTGCGGTTTTGGAGCAGAAGAAATTGCGGATGCCTTCTTAACAAATAAAGAAGTTATTTATAAACGGCTTAACCGTGCCAAGGAAAAATTAAGGGCAGAAAAAGTGAGGATCGGCCAGCCCACTCCGTTAGAAATAGATGAAAGGCTTGAAACCGTTTTAACAACCCTGTACCTTTTATTCAATGAAGGCTACTACTCTACCTCTCAAAACACCGTGCTCCGGAAAGACCTGTGTATTGAATCCATGCGGCTGAATGTTATGCTGGTTGAAAACGAACAGACAGATACGGCAGCTGCCAATGCATTGCTTTCATTAATGTGTTTCCATTCATCAAGGTTTGAAGCCAGGACCGATCAGCATGGAGCTGTAATATTATACGAAGACCAGGACAGTAATTTATGGAACAGGGAACTAATAGAAAAAGGTGAGTATTACCTGAACAGGGCATCAAAAGGCAGCCATCTTTCAAAATATCATTTGGAAGCTGCCATTGCATACTGGCACACCAAAAAAGATGATACCAAAGAAAAATGGGAAGCTGTTCTTCAACTCTATAATAAATTGCTTCAGCTGGAATATTCGCCTGTGGCCGCCCTTAACAGGACCTACGCACTTTCAAAGGCCAACAGCAAAGCAGAAGCCATCATTGAAGCAGAAAAACTGAAACTGGAAGGTGACCACCTTTATCATTCATTGCTTGGCAACCTGTACAGTAATATTGATAATACAAAAGCATTGGCACATTTCAGGCAGTCATTGGCATTGGCAAGATCTGCCGCAGACAAGACCACTATTAATAAATATATCCGGCAGCTTGCTACAAATTAGTAATGCCATATAAAGCAACAGACCGGAACTGCTTGAAGCCCATGAAAAATCATTTAATATGTGCTCAGTGGCTGTGAAATACTCTATTTCCTGTTTTCGGCTTTTATTTATAACTTCATTCCTTAATCCCTTCTCTTATAAGGAAAGCCATACAGGCAAAAAATACTGCCGGGTATTTCTAAATTAATTTATAAGGTCATTATAAAATCTTCAGTATGAAAAAAATATTTTTATCGATTGCTGTAACCATCTTTTTTGCTGCTGCATACGGACAAAAAATTTCCAAGATCACCATTAACAGGGACGGAGCATTTGACCAGCTTTCAGTTGTGCTGGATGAAAATGTTACTGTAACCATGGATAATGAAGGTGGTATCAAAGCCTGGGGTATAGAAATTTATTCTGAAAGGATACCAACTATGTCGAAGCTTGACCCTTACCCCGGAAGAGTTGAAAATTATCCATCAACAGATAATGAAGCTTTCCAGGGCAAAGTAAAATACATTGGCAGAACACTGATCACTTATTATGGATCTTATGACAATGAAGCTTTCAGGGGAAAAGTAAAATCAATAGGAAGTTCTGTTTTAGAATATTATTCCAGTTATGATAACGACCTGCTTAAAGGCAAACTAAAAAGCGTGGGGCCGGTAGCGTTTAACTGGTACACTTCTTACGACAATGAAGCATTGAGGGGTAAATTAAAATCAATTGGTTCCACAGCCTTGAATTACTATACTTCTTTTGACGATAAGGCCATCAGGGGAAAGGTAAAAAGTATCGACAGGGCACAGTTCACATATTACCAGTCTACAGAAAGAAAAGATTATGAAGGAATGGTAAAAACAGGCACACAGTTACAAACGATCAATGGAATTTTGTTTCACGTAAGATTTTAATAACTCTATCCGTTAGCCAGTTTAAATTATTGCTGCCCCTGTTTGATCAGTGATGACATACAGGGGTTTTTTATTTTAGAACGGTACCCTGATTTCCCCAGGTAAATTCCTGTTCAAGCAACCAAAACTACTCACTTACGTAGATATTAGAGTTAAGGTCTGCTTGCTGAATGATACTTTAAATAACTTAAAACGGGATGGCGTGGATAACCTGATTTTTTATTATAAAATTAGAGCATGGTTTTACAGGAGAGTTTTGCAAATTATTTTCATTATTGTAATTACCGGTTATTTTCATGTTACTTCTTTAGCGCAGGTCTGTCCGCCAAATATTGATTTTGAATCAGGAACTTTTGATGGCTGGACATGTTACACCGGGTTTGTTTCAGCAATAAACGGTTCTAATGTCATTTCATTGACGCCTACATTTGGCCCGGTTGAGGACAGGCATACAATGCTTTCATCATTTCCCGGAGATGGGATGGATGAATTTGGTCAATTCCCGGTCAATTGTCCCAATGGTAGCGGCCATTCCATTAAACTGGGAAATACCTCGGGCGGAGGCCAGGCCGAAGGGATATCATATGAATTCACCATTCCTGCGAACCAGCCCGTTTACAATCTTATTTATAATTATGCGGTTGTATTCCAGGATCCTACCCATCAGCCCTATCAACAGCCGAGAATGGAAATTGAGATCACAAATGTTACAGATAATAAGATCATCACCTGTTCTTCATTTACATTTTTTCCAAATGGTTCTCCCTTACCTGGTTTTTTTCTTTCAGCACTTTCGGTAAATGATACGCCTGTATGGTACAAAAACTGGTCGGCAGTTTCGATTAACCTCGACGGTAATGCAGGAAAGACGATCAGGCTTTTCTTTAAAACGGCCGATTGCACTTTCAAAAGGCATTTTGGATATGCTTATATTGATGTGAATTCTGAATGTAGCAGTTCATTCATCGGCGCATCATTTTGCCCGGATGATACTGCTGTTCATGTAACCGCCCCTTTTGGTTACCAGGAATACCAATGGTACAACAATACATTTACGCAGTCGCTGGGTTCTTCGCAAACATTGACATTCACCCCTCCTCCTCCTGTGGGTACAACTGTAGCTGTTGAACTGGTGCCTTATGACGGATATGGTTGCCGTGATACTTTACTGGTAAAACTTATGGATGATCTCGTTGTTATTGCAGATGCAGGAAGGGACACAACCGCATGTAATCATGATGCTGTACCAATTGGAAAGCCTCCAAAGCCCGGTTTGGTTTATAGCTGGTCACCGGTTACGGGCTTATCAGATCCCGGCATTGCAAACCCAACTGCCAATCCTAATGTAGCCACTTCTTATATACTTACCGTGAAAAGCAGTGGCGGCGGATGTGCTACTAATGATACGATAAATGTGAAAGTGGGGCAGCTGGACAATAGTATTGAGCTGATCGGCAGTGCATCTTATTGCGTGGGAAGCGGCGACAGTGCTTTACTTCGGGTACAGCAGACAGATAGTACCCAATGGTT
>Ga0209023_10004401_pt1 | contig 16055 bp, 13 predicted proteins | sample LakOneMetagenome_FD_187468 | JGI IMG/M metagenome (GOLD analysis project Ga0209023, IMG submission 187468) | Freshwater and sediment microbial communities from Lake Erie, Canada (SPAdes) (version 2) | ecosystem: Environmental > Aquatic > Freshwater > Lentic | place: Lake Erie, Canada... | reverse complement strand
GCTGGCCGACCTGAACCATCCCGCCGCGCGAGGCGAGCCGGTCTATGACGCGACCTACGAGAACGTGCAGGCCGGCGCGCGCACGTCGCTGCTGTTCCGGCTCGCCAACCAGCAGGGCGGCATCGTTCTCGGCACCGGCGATCTGTCGGAACTGGCGCTGGGATGGTGCACCTATGGCGTCGGCGACCAGATGGCGCATTACAACGTCAACGCCTCCGTTTCGAAGACATTGATCCAGCACCTCATCCGCTGGTGCGCCGCCGACCGCCGCTTCGGCGCCGAGGCCGCCCCGATCCTGGAGGCTATTCTGGCGACCGAGATTTCGCCGGAGCTGGTGCCGGGGCATGCGGGCGACGTGCCCGCGCAGCTGACGGAAGATTTCGTCGGCCCCTACGCGCTGCAGGATTTCAATCTCTACTGGATTACGCGCTACGGCTTTGGCCCCCGCAAGGTCGCCTTCCTGTCGTGGCGCGCCTGGCATGATGCGGCGCAAGGCGCATGGCCGCCCAACATTTCGGCAGACAAGAAGATCGCTTACGATCTGCCCACGATCAAGAAATGGCTCGGCGTTTTCCTGAAGCGATTTTTCGAGACGAGCCAGTTCAAGCGCTCGGCCATGCCCAATGGCCCCAAGGTCTCGTCCGGCGGCTCGCTGTCGCCGCGCGGCGACTGGCGCGCGCCATCGGATTCGAGCGCTGCTGCGTGGATCGCGGACCTCGACCGGATTCCCTGACGCGTCGCCTTGACCGAAGCCGGATAGTGCACTCAAGTACAATACCAGTAAGCGTGCGCCAGCGTTTGAATGGCGTCACGAAGAGGGCTGTTTCACAAGCCCCGCAGGAGGACGCCTGATGGCGATGACAATGACGGGGGAAGTCGACCTTCCCGCGACCAGACAGGTCGTGTGGGAAGCCCTGAACGATCCCGAGGTTTTGAAAGCTTGCATTCCCGGCTGCCAGTCGCTCGACAAGGTCGGCGACTCCTTGCAGGCCGTGGCAAAAGTGAAGGTCGGCCCGGTGAGCGCCACCTTCAAGGGCAAGGTCGATCTGCTCGATCTCGATCCGCCCAACGGCTATCGCATCGCGGGCGAGGGCGAGGGCGGCGTCGCGGGCTTCGCCAAGGGCGGCGCGACCGTCAAGCTGACCGACAATCCCGGCGGCGGCACCAAGCTCGCCTACGACGTCGAGGCGCAGGTGGGCGGCAAGCTCGCCCAGCTCGGCGCCCGTCTCATCGACGGCGTGGCCAAGAAGATGGCCGATCAGTTCTTCGCCGATTTCGCTACCGCGGTCGCCAAGCAGCAGGGCGTCGAGCCCATCGCTGCGGAGCCGGCGCAAGCCGCACAAGCGCAACAACAAGAGTCGAAGGGCCTGCTGCAGCGCCTGATCGACTGGTTTCTGGGCCTTTGGAGGTAACGCACATGACAAAAGTGAGCTTGACGGTGAATGGCAAGGCGGTTTCGGGCGACGTCGATCCCCGCACGCTGCTCGTTCATTTCATTCGTGACAATCTGCGCCTGACCGGCACGCATGTCGGCTGCGACACCAGCCAGTGCGGCGCCTGCGTCGTGCATGTCGACGGCCAGGCCGTGAAGTCCTGCACCACGCTCGCCGTCTCGGTCGACGGCTCCACCGTCACCACGATCGAGGGCCTCGCCCAGGGTGGCAAGCTGCATCCGATGCAGGAAGCCTTCCGCGAGAACCACGGCCTGCAGTGCGGCTTCTGCACGCCCGGCATGATCATGTCAGCCGTCGACATCGTGAACCGCAAGGGTTCGAGCCTCGACGAGGCCACGATCCGTCACGAGCTGGAAGGCAACATTTGCCGCTGCACCGGCTACCACAACATCGTGAAGGCGATCGGCGACGGCGCAGCCGCCATGGGCGGACAAAAAGCCGCCGCGGAATAAGAAGCAACCGGGAGGAAGCAACATGACCGATCAGGGTATCGGCGCCCCCGTGCGCCGTAAGGAAGATTTCCGCTTCATCACAGGCCAGGGCCGCTACGTCGACGACATCAATCGTCCCGGCCAGGCCCATGCCTATTTCCTGCGTTCGCCGCATGCGCACGCGAAGATCAAGTCGATCGACCTCAGCGCCGCCAACGCCGCGCCGGGCGTCGTCGCGATCTTCACCGGCGACGACATCGCAGCCGATAAGGTCGGCGGCCTGATCTGCGGCTGGGCGATCTTCAACAAGGACGGATCGCCGATGCGCGCCGGCGCCCATCCCGCGCTCGCCAACGGCAAGGTGCGCTACGTCGGCGACCATGTCGCCGTCGTCATTGCCGATACGCTCGCCCAGGCGCGCGACGCCTCCGAACTGATCAACGTCGACTATGAAGTCCTGCCAGCCGTCTCCAGCATGGCCGCCGCCCGCAAGGCCGGCGCGCCCACGATCCACGACGAGGCGCCTGACAACCAGTTCTACGACTGGGAACTCGGCGACAAGGCAGGCACGGAAGCGGCCTTCGCCAAGGCCAAGCACGTCACCAAGCTCGACATCGTCAACAATCGCCTGATCCCCAACGCGATGGAGCCGCGCGCGGCGGTCGGCGAATACGACCAGGGCACGGACGGGCTGACGCTCTACACCACCAGCCAGAACCCGCATGTCGCGCGTCTCGTGCTGTCGGCCTTCATCGGCCTTGCGCCGGAACACAAGTTCCGCGTGATCGCCCCTGACGTCGGCGGCGGCTTCGGCTCGAAGATCTTCATCTACGCCGAAGAGACGGTCTGCGTCTGGGCGGCGCGCAAGGTCAACCGTCCCGTGAAGTGGACGGCCGATCGCACCGAGGCCTTCTTGTCAGACGCGCATGGGCGCGATCATGTCACCCACGCCGAAATCGCGATGGACGAGAACGGCAAGATCACCGCGCTGCGCGTCGCCACCAAGGCCAACATGGGCGCGTATCTGTCGACCTTCGCGTCTTCGGTGCCGACCTATCTCTACGCGCCGCTGCTGTCTGGCCAGTACAACATCCCGGCGATCTACGCCGAGGTGGAGGCGGTCTATACCAACACCGCGCCGGTCGACGCCTATCGCGGCGCGGGCCGTCCCGAGGCCACCTTCGTGGTCGAGCGTCTGATCGAAGTCGCCGCACGCGAACTCGGCCGCGACCCCGCTGAATTCCGTCGCGCGAATTTCGTGACGCAATTCCCGCATCAGACGCCGGTGATCATGGCCTACGATGTCGGCGACTACGATGCGTCGCTGACCAAGGCGCAGCAGATGCACGACACCGCCGGCTTCCCCGCCCGCAAGGCGGCGAGCGCGTCGAAAGGCAAGCTGCGCGGCCTCGGCTACTCCGCCTATATCGAAGCCTGCGGCATCGCGCCGTCGGCGGCGGTGGGTTCGCTCGGCGCCGGCGTGGGCTTGTGGGAATCGGCGGAAGTGCGCGTCAATCCGATCGGCACGGTCGAGATCCTGACGGGTTCGCATTCGCACGGCCAGGGCCACGAGACGACGTTTGCACAGCTCGTGGCGTCGCGTCTCGGCATTCCGATCGACAATGTCGCGATCGTGCATGGCGACACCGACAAGGTGCAGATGGGCATGGGCACCTACGGCTCTCGTTCCGGCGCGGTCGGCATGGCGGCCATTTCCAAGGCGCTCGACAAGATCGAGGCCAAGGCCAAGAAAGTCGCGGCCTATGTGCTCGAAGCGTCGGAAGGCGACATCGAGTTCAAGGACGGCAAGTTCACCGTCAAGGGCACCGACAAGTCGGCGGACTTCGGCTCGATCGCGCTGCAGGCGTATATCGCGCACAAGTTCAACGGCCAGGATCTGGAGCCGGGCCTGAAGGAAAGCGCCTTCTGGGATCCGACCAACTTCACCTTCCCCGCGGGCGTGCACATCTGCGAACTGGAGATCGATCCAGCGACCGGCGTGACGACCATCGAGCGCTGGACCGCGGTCGACGACTTCGGCAACGTCATCAATCCGCTGATCGTCGAAGGCCAGGTGCACGGCGGCATTGCGCAGGGCGTCGGCCAGGCGTTGCACGAGGGCGCCGTCTACGACGCCGAGGGCCAGCTGATCACCGCGAGCTACATGGACTACCAGATGCCGCGCGCGCATGATCTGCCGTCCTACAATGTCGGCATGACCATCACGCCGTGCCCCTCGAACCCGCTGGGGATCAAGGGTTGCGGCGAGGCAGGCGCGATCGCATCGCCGCCGGCGGTGATCAACGCCATCACCAATGCGCTCGGACACGAGAACATCTCGATGCCCGCGACGGCCGAGAAGGTCTGGCGCGCCGCCCAGTCCTCGCCCCACAAGCTTGCTGCAGAATAAGGAGAACGCCCATGTACGCTTTCACTCACCACATGGCGTCCTCCACGCAGGACGCGGTTTCCTCGGTCGGCGAGGGCAAGTTCCTCGCCGGCGGCCACACGCTGCTGCCGACGATGAAGCAGCGCCTGGCCATGCCCGGCCATCTCGTGGACCTCAACAAGGTTCCCGAGCTGAAGGGCATTTCGGACAATGGCTCGGTGCTGACCATCAAGGCGATGAGCCGCCATGCCGAAGTCATGGATTCGGCCGTCGTGAAAAAGGCCATCCCCGGTCTTGCGGCTATGGCCGGCCTGATCGGCGATCCGCAGGTTCGCCATCGCGGCACCATCGGCGGCTCGGTCGCCAACAACGATCCGGTCGCCGATTATCCGGCGGCCTGCCTCGCGCTCGGCGCCACCATCGTCACAAACAAGCGTCGCATCGCGGCGGACGATTTCTTCCAGGGCCTGTTCACGACGGCGCTGGAAGACGGCGAACTGATCACGGCGGTCGAATTCCCACATGCCGACAAGTTCGTCTACGAGAAGTTCCGCAATCCGGCCTCGCGCTACGCGCTGGTCGGCGTGGCGGTTGCCAAGCGCGGCGACGACGTCCGTGTGGCGGTCACCGGCGCGGGCTCGGATGGCGTCTTCCGCTGGAGCGAAGCCGAGGCCGCGCTCAAGAGCAACTTCTCTGCCGGCGCGCTCGATGCGCTCAAGGCCTCGGCCTCGGGCCTCAACGGCGACATCCACGGCTCGGCCGAATATCGCGCCCATCTGATCGGCGTGATGGCCAAGCGCGCGGTCGCCGCCGCGTAAGCGTCGAGGCCAGCGCCCTGACATCCCGGACCGCCCGCAAGCGCCGCTCCGGGATGCAGCTTCCGGAGAGCCGGTAATCCCGGCTCTTCGTTTCGCTCACAGGCGAAGTCGCCCGCAGGCGGCTTCTGTCCGCCGTGATGAGAAAGGCGGAACGAATTGGATCGCTTTCTCGTCGTCGACGACCACCCTCTCTTCCGCGAAGCGCTCGAAAGCGCCGTGCGAACGGCCTATCCAAATGCCGAAGTCGTCGAAGCCTCCTCCATTTCCGAGGCCATGGCGCATATCGAACGCACGCCCGGTTTCGATCTCGCGCTGATCGATCTCTCCATGCCCTCGGTGAAGGGTTTCGAAGGCGTTCTCAGCGTGCGCGCCCGCTACCCCGGCCTGCCTGTCGTCGTCGTGTCGGGTCTCGAAGATCCGCGCATCGTCGCGGAAGCCATGAATTGCGGGGTCAGCGGCTTCATTCCGAAATCATCGAAGAAGGCCGAACTCACTGACGCCATCCGCCGCGTAATGAACGGCGAGGTTTTCGTGCCCGCAAGCTATTCGCCGCCGCCCGCGGCAGCGCCCGACAAGACGGGTCGGCCCAAGAAGCAGGATTTCGCCGAACGGCTCGCCTCGCTCACGCCGCAGCAATTGCGCGTGCTCGGCATGATCCGTCAGGGGTTGCTCAACAAGCAGATCGCCTTCGAACTCGATGTCGGCGAGACGACGGTAAAGGCGCATGTCTCGGAAATCCTGCGCAAGCTCAACGTCGCCTCGCGCACGCAGGCGGTGATCGAGACGACGGGGCTCGACTTCGAGAGCATATTGGGCGCCAAGCGCGGCCGCGCATGACGCGCGCCGATCCGCGAGCGTATCTGCCGCGCGCCGAAGACTTCCTGCTCTGGCCGCCGACGATCCAGCCTTGGGGCTATCGCATTGTCGACAAGCTGTTTGCGCATCGTGTCGTGAAATGCGGCGCGGCGAAGCCCTTCGCGCGCGATGAGGAAATAGCGCCCGTCTACATGCCGGATGGCGTCACGCACGATGTCGCCGCCTTCATGGACCGTAATTTCATCAGCGGCCTTCTCGTGCTGAAGGACGGCGCCATCGTGCTCGAGCGTTACGGCCTCGGCCTCGAAGAACATGACCGCTGGTCGACCATGTCGACCATCAAGTCGATGACGGCCATGCTGGTCGGCGCGGCGGTGCAGGACGGCGCGATCGCCTCGATCGACCGGCCCGTGACGGACTGGCTGCCGGAATTGCAGGGATCGGCCTATGCTGATGTCACGTTGCGCCATCTCCTCACCATGTCGTCGGGTGTGCGCTGGAACGAAGACTATGCGGATCGCAATTCCGACGTGAACCGCTACTCGAAGTCGATGGCTGACCGTGTTCCCGGCGGCGTGCTGAAGCTGATGCGCAGCCTGCCGCGCGAAAATGCGCCGGGGACGGCATTCCTTTACAATTCCGGCGACACATTCCTGCTCGGCGCCGCGCTGACGCGCGCCGTCGGCATGCCGCTCGCCGACTACATGAGCTCCAGGGTCTGGCGCCCCGTCGGCATGGAGCGCGACGCTTTCTATACGCTGGAGTCAGAGGGCGGCCAGGAAATCGGCGGGTCTCGCGCGGGCATGGTTCTGCGCGACTTCGGCCGTTTCGCGCAATTCGTCCTCGACGACGGGGTGGTCGACGGCAGGCGTGTCTTGCCCGAAGGCTGGGTCGAGGCAGCGGCGACGCCGGCTTTCGTCTTGCGGGAGCCGCCGGTCGTCGGTGTCTCGCACTACGGCTATTCGTGGTGGCTCGGCGACGGCTTCATGTCGGCATTGGGATTTGCCGGCCAGCGCATCGACATTTTCCGCCGCGAGCGGCTTGCGATCATCACGCTGGCCGCGTTTCCGCAGGCCCCTTACGCGCCGGATGGCGACAAGGCCCGTCGCGCGGAAGTCGTCGCATTCACCACGGCGGTCCGCAGGCTCTACGCCTGAAGCAGATGCGTCAGAACCGCCCGCAATTGCGCCGGCTTCACCGGCTTGCGCATCAACTCGCAGCCGGCTGCGCGCGAGAATTCGATCGCTTCCATGCCTTGGTCCGCCGTCACGATCACGCTCGGGATCTCGCGTTGCGCCATGCTGCGCGCAAGCGTGATCGCCTGTATGCCGTTCTCGTCGCGATCGAGATGATAGTCCGCGATGATCGCGTCCGGCGCGGCGCCCTCGCCGAGCCGCGCGCGCACCGTCGCGAGATCGGGCGCCGTCACGACATCCGCGCCCCATTGCGCCAGCAGCCAGCGCGTCGCCTCCATCACATCGGGATCGTTTTCGACCAGCAGGATGCAGCGCCCGCTGAGATCGTTGGCGCGGGCCCAGTTTTCGACCAGAACGAAGTCGGCGGAGCGCGGCGCCTCTGGCTCTGCAATCGGCGCGACCACGGTGAAGCGCGAGCCGCGGCCTGGGTAAGAGCGCACTTCCACGCGATGGTCGAGCGCCTGCGACATGCGCCGCACGATGGAGAGACCGAGCCCCAGTCCCTCGCCCTGCGCGCCGTCGCCCGCATGTGCGCGATGAAACTCCTCGAAGATGCGCTCGATGTCCGACGGCGCGACGCCAACGCCGGTATCGGTCACCTCGATCCGCACCTGATCGCCGCGCCGCCGCGCGCCGACGAATACGCCGCCCTCCTGTGTGTAGCGCGTGGCGTTCGAGACAAGGTTCTGCAGCACGCGGCGCAGCAGAATGGAATCGCTCACGACGGCGAGCTCCGTCGGCCGGAACCGCAGCTTCAATTTCTTGCGCTCGACGATCGGCCGGAAATCGCTGTCGAGCGACTGGAACATGTCGGAGAGCCGCACCGACTGGAATTTCGGCGTCACCACGCCCGCGTCCAGCTTGGATATGTCGAGGATCGACCGCAGATAGGCTTCGATCGTCACCAGCGCCCGGTCCACCTGCCGGCAGAGTTTCGCGGCGGCGGGATCGGCCTGCAGGTCCACCAGCGTCGACATGGAAAGCTGCGCGGCATAGAGCGGCTGCAACAGGTCGTGACCGGCAGCGGCGAGAAAGCGCGTCTTCGACGAATTGGCTTTTTCCGCCGCCTCCTTGGCAGACGACAGCGCGACGTTGGAGCGTTCGAGTTCGAGCAGCGCGCGCTTCAGTTCCGCGGTTCGCTCGCGCACCTGCGCTTCCAGGCCGATGGCTGTCTGGAAGAGCGAATAGGCGCTCGCCTGCTGGTCGATGCGGTTTTCCAGCCGCTCCACCAGCGCGGCGTTGATCTTGGTCAGCCGCGCGACAATTTCGCGCGGCGTTGCGCGCACCGTGCGGCCCATGATCTCGGCGGCGATCATGTCGTCCTCGGCATCGTTCAGCATGTGCGCCTGCCGATCGCGAGGCCCGTGAAGGTCTGGTTGAGATGCATGGCGCCATATTGCTCGCCGAACGTGTTGAAGCCGACAACGCCGTGGTCGCGATAGACGTCGGACAATTCGCGCTTCATCTGCCGGTTTTCGGCGTCGAGCCGGCGCAGCGCGCAATCGAAGCCAAGCACGAAATCAGCGCCGCCCAGCCCCTCGGACACGCCGCGAAAAGCCTCGCGCGCGCTGTCGACCAGATGCAGCGAGCGCGACATGGTCAGCACCACGCCCGTGTCCATCGCGCAGAAGAAGGTGAGCGATCCATCCGCATTCGCATGGCCGATCGAGCGGCAATAATATTCCCCGCCGACTTTCACGACCACGGGATGGGAGGCGAAGCTCATCGAATCGAGAGCCGCGGCGTCGACGCCGATGCAATCGGCATATTCGCGCGCAGCCGGCGCGGCGTTGAGTTCGGTGACGCGCCGCTGCTCCTGATCGCAGGCGGTGACGACAAATCGCACGTCAGTCGGTTCGAAATTGTCGTGCCGGAAGGCGCTGAACGGATGCTGCGTGCGCACCAGCGCCAGCACGCCAGCGTCCGTAAGCACGCGCCCGCCCGACACGCACCATGTGCGCTCGAAATTCAGATCGTCGCCGGTCGAGCCGCCGAGAACGGGCAGGCCGTCGAGCGCGCGATGGATGGCCGAGATGAACACTTCCTCGCGCCGCGACAGGCCGTCGATGAAGGTGAGCGCAAAGGCGCTGCTTTGCTCGAAGCCGGCAGGCGGCGCCAGGTCCTGGTCGCGACGGAAGCGTTCGACGCGCTGCACGATATCGGCGAATTCCACGCTCGAGAGATGTTCGATCGCGAGCGTCGCCACATTGAAGCCGTCTGCGGGCAGGGTGATGCAGACGATGGAGCCTTCGGTATAGCCGTCCGGCCCGATCTCGCCCGCCGTAGAGCAGGCGATATGCGGCGCGCCGGGAAAATGCAGCGCCAGCGCATCCGCGACCGCCTGCGGGCTGGATGTGGCGGTCGCGAAGACGAGCACGAGCCCCGGCTGAAGGCCGCGGCAATGCTCCGCATGAAACGCCAGCGCGGCGGCGGCGTCCACGTCTGGCCAGACGCTGCAAACCGCGCCGCAGGCGTATGTCCGCGCAACCGGTTGCGCCAACCGCGTCTCCTCGTTGCTTCTCTTGTCTGCTTTCCTAGATACTAGCCGGGGCGGCGCTGTTCCCTCAAGGCGGCGGCCGCCGTGCAGACGAGGCAGACATGAATGTGGCGATCGGGGAGGCGGCGAAAGCCTCCGGCGTCTCGGCCAAGATGATCCGGTACTACGAGAGCATCGGCCTGATCGCAGCGCCCCCGCGGAGCGCAGCCGGTTACCGTTATTACGATGACCGCGACGTGCAGACGCTGCGTTTCATCCGCCGCGCCCGCGATCTCGGTTTCTCGGTCGAGGACATTGACCGCCTGTTGCAGCTCTGGCGCGACGGCGGCCGTTCGAGCGCCGACGTGAAGCAGCTCGCCGAACACCATATTGCGGAGCTTCAGCGCCGCATCGACGCGCTCCAGTCAATGCAGCGCACCTTGTCGCGCCTGGCGCACGCCTGCCATGGGGACGAGCGGCCGGATTGCCCGATCCTCGACGATCTGGCGGTCGGGACGCTGGAAGGGTCGCGGCGTCTCGCCACAGATTCGCCTCTTGACCTTGCCATGATGGGAAGGTCCACAAGGACTGTCCAAGGCGGCTGAGAGGGTCGGCGCGCCGGAGACCTGAAATGCTGGACCAGCCTGAAAAGACACAGGAATTCGTCTTCCCCGTCGACGGCATGACCTGCGCGTCCTGCTCGCTTCGGGTGGAGAAGGCGCTGACCGCCGTTCCCGGCGTGAAGAGCGCAGCCGTCAATCTCAGCGCCATGACGGCCCGCGTCGAAGCCGCGCCCGAAGTCAGGCCGGCCGACCTTGTCGCAGCAGTCGAGGCCGCGGGCTACGAGGCGCCGCGCGAGGAAATCCTGCTGGACGTGACGGGCATGACCTGCGCGGCCTGCGTCGCGCGGCTGGAGAAGGCGCTCGTCGCCACGCCTGGCGTGCTTTCGGCGCGCGTCAGCCTGCCGGCGGAGACGGCCGACGTCGCTGTCGCCTCCGGTCTGGCGACGGCAGCCGATCTGGTTGCGGCGATCGAGAACGCGGGCTTCGACGCCACGGTGCGCACGGACGACGGCAAGGCGGCGGAGCGCTCCGGCGATGCGCGCGAAACCCGGATGATGATCGGCGCCATGGTTCTGTCGGCGCCCTTCCTCGTCAACATGATCTACGAGATCGCGACCGGCATGCCGTTGCTCGCGCCATGGCTGCAGCTCCTGCTGGCGACGCCTGTGTTCTTCGTCGCCGGCGCGCGCTTTCACATCGGCGCCTACAAGTCGCTGCGCGCCAAATCCGCGAACATGGACGTGCTGGTGTCGCTCGGCTCGACCGCCGCCTTCGGCCTCGCGCTGTGGCGGAGGGCGCAGGGGCACGCGCATCACCTGACCTTCGAGGCGGCCGCGCTCGTCATCGCCTTCGTCCTGTTCGGCAAGTGGCTGGAAGTGCGCGCACGCCGCGCTACCGGCGGCGCCGTGGCCGCGCTCGCCGCGTTGCGGCCGCCGGTCGCGCGCATCCTGAAAGACGGCGTCGAGACGGAAGTCGCGGTCGACGCAGTCAAGGCCGGCGATGTCATCGCCGTGCGGCCGGGCGAACGCATTTCCGCCGATGGCGTCGTGCTCTCCGGCCGCAGCGAGATCGACGAATCCATGCTGACCGGCGAATCCCGGCCGGTTCTGCGCGGGCCGGGCGACGAGGTCGCGGGCGGCGCGGTCAATGGCGCCGGGCGGCTCGAAATCCGGGCGACGACGGTCGGCTCCGCCTCGCGCCTGTCGCGCATCATCCGTCTGGTCGAGCGCGCCCAATCCTCCAAGGCGCCGATCCAGCAGACCGTCGACAAGGTCGCCTCCGTCTTCGTGCCGGCGGTCGTCGCGCTCGCGGTCGCGACGTTCATCGGCTGGAAGCTCGTGGGCGGCGATTTCGAAACCGCGCTGGTCAACGCCATCAGTCTGCTCGTCGTCTCCTGCCCCTGCGCGCTCGGCCTTGCGACGCCCGCGGCGATCGCCGTCGGCATGGGCGCGGGCGCGCGCTCCGGCATTCTCGTGAAGGACGCCAGCGCGCTCGATCTCGCGCGAAAGATCGAGACAATTGTTTTCGACAAGACGGGAACGCTCACATCGGGCCATCCGGTCGTCAGCGCCATGATTGCGCTCGACGGCGACGAAACGGCGCTGCTGCGCCTGGCGGCCTCTGCGGAGCAGGGGTCCGAACATGCGTTGGGCCGCGCGATCGTCATGCGCGCGGGCGAAGACGGCGTTGATCTGCTCGCGCTCGACTCGTTCGAGGCCAAGCCCGGGCGCGGGCTGGAAGCGCGGCTCGGCGGTCAACTCGTCCATGTCGGCAATCGCGCGCTCATGCAGGAGATATTCGTCGACATCGACCCGCTCGATGCGCGCGCGTCAGAAATCGAGACCAGAGGCGGCACAGCCTTTTTCGTCGCAGCGGGCGGGGAGGGCGCCGCGCGCCTTCTCGGCCTGATCGCGACATCGGATGAATTGCGCGCTGAAGCTGCGCCGGCGCTCGAACGCCTGCGCGCGCTCGGGCTGAAGCCCGTCATGCTGACAGGCGACAGCGATGCGGTCGCGCGCGCCTTCGCCGCGCGGCTCGGCGCCATCGATGTCGTCGCGGGCGTGCCGCCGGAGGGCAAGGCCGCCGAGATCAGGCGCCTGCGCGGCAGCGGTTGCGTCGTCGCCATGGTCGGCGATGGCGTCAATGATGCGCCGCCGCTCGCCGAAGCCGATGTCGGCATCGCCATGGGCGCAGGCAGCGAGACGGCGCTGGAAGCCGCCAGCGTCGCGCTGCCGGGCGACGACCTGTCGAAGGTGGTGGCGCTGATTGATCTGTCGCACGCAACGGCGCGAAAGATCCGGCAGAACCTGTTCCTCGCCTTCGCCTACAATGTGATCATGATCCCGCTTGCAGCCGCGGGCATGCTGTCGCCTGTCGCGGCGGGCGCGGCGATGGCGGCCTCCAGCGTCAGCGTCGTTACGAATGCGCTTCTGCTGCGACGTTGGACGGCGCGTTAGTTTTCGGGCCGCATGTCCGGCAGGGCGGCCGGGCTGCTCAGGATGAACTGGCTCATCGCGACAGCCAGCATCCGCGCCGTCGCCGGATGATGGATCGAATAGGGCCCGGGATTGATCAGCACCATGTTGTTGACTGTCCCGAACAGCATCTGGAAAGCGAACCGCGCGCGTTCCTCTGCGCCCTCTCGCGCGTCGGGCGGCAGGAAGCGCATGATGCGGGGCAGGGCGCATGAAATCTGCAACTCGCCGAGTTCGCGCATCGGCGTCCACATTTCGCGTTCGCCATTCGCACGGCGCAGCGACGCGCGCACAAGCCCCTCGTAGCGCCGGTACCAGACAAGCGCGCTTTTCGCGATCCAGCCGATCAGGTGGGGAATGTTGTCGTCGGGCGCGGCGCCGCCATCGTAATCGGCGAGAACCTCGCGGCGCGTGCGGGCGACGACGATCCGCTGCAGCGCGTTGATAAACGCCTCCTTGTTTTCGAAACGGCTGTAGAAAGCGCCGACGGTCGCCTCCGACCGCGCGCACAGGGTCTCCACCGACAATCCGTCGAAATCGACTTCCTGCAGCAGCGCGAGCCCCTCGTTGAACAGGCGAAGCAACAGGTCGCGGCTGCGCGCCTGGGACGCCGGCTTCAGGCCGGGCGCTTCGAACCCCTCGAGCGTGGGGCGCTCGACCAATCGCATCCGGGCAGGCGCAATCATTGTCTTGACCATTTAAAAATCAGAATTATCATTCTGATAAAACAAGACGGGTGAGGAAACAACATGCGGAATCACCGGCTGGACATCAGCCCGACCTCCGGCGCGCTCGGCGCCGTCATCGAAGGCGTCGATCTCGCGGGTCCGATCGACGATGGCGCGATCGGCGAAATGCGCGAAGCGCTGAACGAGCATGGCGTGATCTTCTTCCGCAATCAGAAGCTCTCGCCCGAACAGCACATCGCTTTCGCCGAGCGCTTCGGCCGCATCGACATCAACCGCTTCTTCAAGGCCGCCGAAGGCTATCCGCAGATTGCGGAAGTGCGGAAGGAGCCCGACCAGAAGGTCAACATCGGCGGCGGCTGGCACACCGATCATAGCTACGATCAGGAGCCGGCGCTGGGCTCGATCCTGCTCGCGCGCGAGACGCCGACACGCGGCGGCGACACCTTGTTTGCCTGCATGAACCGCGCTTACGAGGCCCTGTCCGACGGGCTGAAGCAGACGCTGGAAGGCCTGCGCGCCGTGCATTCGAGCCGCCATGTGTTCGGCGCGGCGTCGGCCTATGTGAAGGAAACCAGCGGGCGCCTCGGCAATACGGACGCGGCGACGCAGGACGCCGTCCATCCCGTCGTGATGCGCCATCCCGAGAGCGGCAAGAAAATTCTCTACGTCAATTCAGCCTTCACGACGCATTTCGTCGGCTGGACGCAGAAGGAGAGCGCGCCTCTCCTGAACTTTCTTTACGAGCACGCGGCGCATCCGGAGTTCCAGTGCCGCTTCCAGTGGCAGGAAGGTTCGATCGCCTTCTGGGACAACCGCTCGACATGGCACTATGCCGTCAACGACTATCACGGCGCGCGCCGCCTCATGCATCGCATCACGATCGCGGGCGGGCCAATCGAATAGAAAGTTTGCCCGCGCGAGGCGCGGTTTGAATCCGTCGAAGCGATCCCCAGGCAGAGATCGCACGACCTGGAGGGAGAGGGACATGAAAAAGACGATTGCGATTGCGCTGGCGCTCGGCGCTGGTCTGGTCGGCGGCGCGGCGCGGGCCGAGGATGCGACGATCAGGATTCAGGACTACCCCGGCATCGGCAACATGCTGTTCCGCGTCGCCGCTGCGAAGGGCTATTGCGAGAAGCGCGGCATCAAGTGTCAGTTGCAGATGATCCCGTCGGGACCGCTCGGCGTGCAGGCGCTTCTGGCCAAGAGCGTCGATGTCGCCTTCGCTCCGCCCGAGGTCGCGATCAGCGCCGCGCTCAAGGGCACGGGCATCAAGGCGATCGTCAGCGGCGCGCAGCTCAACGTATTCATGATCGTTGCCCGCAATGATCTGAACATTCCGAGCGCCGAGAAGGATTTCAAGGCGACCATGGCCGCGCTGAAGGGCATGAAGATCGGCGTGCCCGCGCGCGGGTCGGGCGCCGAACTGCAATTCGCGCTTCTCGCCGAAAAGGCGGGGCTGAAGCCTGCGGACTACACCTATGTCGCGGTCGGCGCCCCGAACACGGCCTTCGGCGCGCTCACTTCAAAGCAGATCGACGCCAGCATGACTTTTGAACCGTCCGCATCGATCTGCGACGTGACCAAGGCCTGCGCGACCGTCTATCGCGGCGCCTTTGCGCCCGAGCCGAAGGAAATCGCGGGCACGAATGGCGCCTCGACCGAAATGTGGGTGACGCAGGAGACCATCGACCAGTCGCCAAAGATCGTGGAAGGCCTGATTGCGGCGGCGAAGGATGCGGAAGACTTCATCCAGAACCCCGCCAATTTCCCCGAGGCGCTCAAGATCGCCAAGACCTATTTCGAGTTCAAGATGCCGCAGGGCGACGAGGTGATGGAAACATCGCTGAAGGCTGCGATCCCCGCCTACAAGGCAGGCATTTCGCGCAGCGCGATGAAGCAGATCGCTGAAAACATGCTGTCGATGAAGCAGATCCCGACGGCCTTCGATACGAGCAAGATCGTCTACGACAAAGCGCCGTGACGGCGCCTGTCATGAACGACGCGACAATCGCAAAGCCTGTGGCGCAGCGGGCAACGTCCGCTGCGCCCGCCATCGAGGCGCGCGACCTGATCATGCGCTTCGGCGCGCCGGGCCCTGCGCAGGTGCTCGCGGTCGACAAGGTGTCGTTTTCGCTCGCGCCCGGCGAATTCGTCTCCCTGATCGGCCCGAGCGGCTGCGGCAAGACGACAGTGCTCAACCTCCTGACCGGCCTTCTGCACGAACCGCACGAGGGCGATCTGCGCGTGCTCGGCAAGCCGCCGCGCGAGGGCAATCCCGATATCGCCTACATGCTGGCGCGCGACAGCCTCCTGCCGTGGCGCACGGCGCTGGAAAACGCCGCCTATGGCATGGAAATTCGCGGGCTTCCGAAGAAGGAGCGCGAGGCGCGCGCGCTGGACTTGCTGAAACAGGTCGGCCTCGGCGATTTCGCGGACAAGTTCCCGAAGGCGCTCTCGCATGGCATGCGTCAGCGCTGCGCTCTCGCCCGCACATTCGCGCTCGACAGCCCTGTGCTGCTGATGGACGAACCCTTCGGCGCGCTCGATGCGCAGACCAAGCTGACGCTCGAAGACGTGCTGATGAACCTGTGGTCGACCCATCGCAAGACCGTGGTCTTCGTCACGCACGATCTCGCCGAGGCGATTGCCCTGTCGGATCGCGTCATCGTCATGAGCGCGCGGCCGGGCCGTATCGTCGCGGACGTGCCGATCGACCTGCCGCGCCCGCGATCGGTGCGCAAGCTGC
>Ga0209023_10004400_pt1 | contig 16060 bp, 14 predicted proteins | sample LakOneMetagenome_FD_187468 | JGI IMG/M metagenome (GOLD analysis project Ga0209023, IMG submission 187468) | Freshwater and sediment microbial communities from Lake Erie, Canada (SPAdes) (version 2) | ecosystem: Environmental > Aquatic > Freshwater > Lentic | place: Lake Erie, Canada... | reverse complement strand
TGGCTCTTGTTACTACGGTCGTGTTTGGTATGGACTTCGTTTCAGATAACACGATGACTTTTATTTATAAAATTTTGGGCAAATAATGATGGAAACTATCGAAACTGCACCAAACCAGGAACCGGTAAAACCGGCGCAGGAAACCAAGTGGTATGTGATCCGCGTGGTGAGTGGCAAGGAAAGGAAAGTGAAGGAATACCTGGATAAAGAGGTAAAAATTAATAACTGGACCAATTCTGTTGTGCAGATACTCTGCCCGGTAGAAAAGGTTTTCAAGGTTGTTAGCGGTAAGAAAGTGCTTCGTGAAAAAACATTGTTCCCAGGCTACATACTGCTGGAAGCAAATGACGGTAAACTTACTGACGACATCATACATGCAGTGAAGAATGTAACCGGCGTTATCCACTTCCTGGGCAAGGAGCATCCTACCGCACTGCGCAAATCAGAAGTGAACAAGATGTTCGGTAAGATGGACGAGGTGAGCGAGCAGGGTATCAGCTATGCAGATCCTTACATCATAGGCGAAACAGTGAAGATAGTAGATGGTCCTTTCAACGACTTCAACGGTACTGTAGAAGAGATCAACAACGAGAAGAAGAAACTGAAGGTAGTAGTAAAGATCTTCGGCCGCGCTACTCCTGTAGAACTGAACTACATGCAAGTAGAGAAATTAGCTTAAGCAAAAACACCTTTTATACAGAAGCCACGATCATCAACGATCGTGGCTTTTCTTTTGCACATACCTTGTATGCTATAAATTACGTTTGATGGCATCGCTCATCACTTCCATATCCTGCACCCCATAACGGTGATCTACAGGCAAGGGCAATAAATGTGTTGACAGTTCCTTTTCAATGGCATATCCTTCCATATTCCTGTTCAGTACATCGGTCCAGAAAGTAGGTATAAATATATTCTGTGTGGAAAGCACACTCTTATCTATAGACTGTTGCAGTAATAAAGGATAGCTCATTGGCACTCCATCTGCGGCAGTACACCTGAAATTATTTACATCCCTGAAACAGCTGTGCAGATAGTCGAAATTATGCTTTCTCGCCTGTGCCACTTCGGCATAGTCAACCTGCGAAAGTAAATATTCACTAAGGCGCGACATAGCCATCACACCCTCCCCTGCCAATGCTTCATTTTTAATAAAGAGATCGTAGCCGGCGAATGTCGCTCCGTTAAATCGCTTTATAAGATGATCGTAGATGTAGTTCTCATTTTGCATTGCTATTAATGGCAATGTGGCACCTGCAGGAACATATACATAACTCCCATCAGGCACTCCAAAAAATTTACGGCAGGAATTGAAGAACCACGAAACCCCGTTTCCCTTCAAAAAGAAAGCCTGCGTGCAATCCACGATCAGCTTGTCTTTATATTTTTCAGAGAGCATCGCTACCGTGTCTCTTTTCAGGTCCAGGTAATTCACATAAACCAACATTTCCCCTGCTTTCAGATCGATGTGCCGGGCAGGCTCAAGCGTGTCATTCAGCTCATAAAACCGGTATGGTGTATTGGTTTGTTCAAATGGTTCCAGCAATGCATTGCACGTATAGAAAGGCACATAGACCAGGGCAGGCTTTGTTTGCAGGAGAATATGCTGCAGTGCGGACCTGCCGCTTTTCATGGTATAAGGCGTATCATGAAAGCGATGACCTCCGTTACTTAGTTCAAGCTCAAAATATCCGCCTATCGGTTGCATAGTTATTCAAGGTCAAAAGCATTCAAAAAACCCATAATTGTAGCTGTATCGTTAAACATCAGCACATCTATCATAGACAACCAAGGTACAAATTCATTATTTAACTGCGAATAAGTGATCTTATGTGTCTTTACAAAGTTCAACGTTATACCATTTGCAGCAAAATCTTCCTTTGAGTACAATTCTTTACCACCAATAGGATTTATATACGCTGTAGCCTGCTCCCTTTTACAAATATCTATTACCCTGTCCTGCGCTTTTAGTTCGTTGTTATCATAACAAGTAGCCGTAGCAATGAATTGCGTTGTTATCCCAAGGTACTTGCTTACATCCACAATGCTGGCTGAGGCAAGCTGGCCTATTGTATCATGCTTGCAATTCAGGATAGATGATACAAGGTTATTTACTGCGGTATAATACGGTGCCTTGAGATACGCCTGCGTTAGTGTTTTAAGAAATTTGCTGCACCATATATCATACAGTGGCTTATTCAATTCTGTATTTGCAATGGTAACGAAGGAGCTGGCATTCTTTAACGGTACCGTAAAAATATGTTCCTGACCGTTAAGTAATATCTTATTCCTGTTTATCCAACCCTGCTTTATGTAGCTCACATCATCATACATTACAAACCTGTCCACAGAATGAACCAGCTGAAAGTACCCTATATAAGGAAATATGTATGGCTGCATGATCCCCAGGCGCATAATGTGATTTTAGTATTTTCGTTAAAAATCAGTAATTACTGATCACCACATCCATCCGGTAGTCAGACACCGGCAATTGCTGGTTCCTGATAACGCATTTAAGGCCCAGATCACTGCAAATAGCGGTTATATCGTCCGGCATCCACCAGCTGCCCAACCCGTCATTAGTCTGGTCACCTTTGGCAATATTAGCGTTGTATACCGCCTTGCGCTCATCCGTATTATAGTAATTCCATTTCAGCAGGTCATTGGGCACACCTCTCAACAAAAAAACGAAATGTGGCGATGCTGTAATTACATGCCCCAGCATCTCCTTAAGATCTGCCTGGCTGAAGTATGCCAACGAATCGTTCATCAGGTATTTATCAGGTACAATACCCGGCATATATTCCTTTATATCCTTTAGCCAGTCTATAGCGCTTCCTACATGGTAGCTAATATTTGCAGCTGCCCTGTGTTTATTGGCAGCGTTGATAATATTCTTCGAAAAATCTATACCAATTATCTGCTGCACCTTATCTTTTAACTCATAAGTGAACAGCCCGTTACCACAACAAAAGTCCACCAGTATATCATTAGCAGACAGGGCAAGATCGTTAGCGATATTATTAATGATCTCATTGAACACTTCTTTAGGTATCGGCTTTTTCTGCACAGTTCTTGCTACCTGGAAGTACAGGTCATCTTCGTCGGTCACTTCCTCTTTACCATACTTGTTCTGCAGATAATTATCCCAGTATTCGTGCCATTGCTCAAATTGCTCCATATTGCCGGCTATTGTTTAAAAAAATCCTTTGTACTGATTTGTACATCCATCCTGTAGTTTGATATTTCTTCAGGTTGGTTTTGTATAACACAATTCAGGCCAAGAGACTCGCATGTTTGCTCAAGCTCCTCGGGCGTCCACCACCGTCCTAATCCATCATTGGTATTATCAACCTTCTTCTGGTTTTCATAGTACCTTGCTTTCCGGTCTTCGGTGTTATAAAAATTCCATTTCAACTTATCGTTAGGTACACCACGTACCAGGAAAATGAAGTTGTTTCCCGATAGTTCAAGTATGGATGAAAGAATACGGTGCAGTTCTCCGGGAGTGAAGTACGCAAGAGAATCATTCATTAAATACTTAGCCGGCGTATAATTCCAGTTATTCTTAAACTCATCAAGAAAAGTAAATACACTTCCTAAATTGTATTGGATATTTGGCGCAGACTTGAACTTATTGGCCGCCTCTATCAGATGCGGGGCAAAATCAACTGCCACGATCTGTTTTACCTTGTCTTTAAACTCATAAGTGCATAATCCGTTACCACAGCATAGCTCCACAAATATATCATCCGCTCTGAGCGCCAGAATATCACTGATATTTTTGTTGATGAGGTCAAATATTCTCTTTTCTATCGGCTTGCTGTGAATAGTTTTGGCTACTTGCAAATAGAGGTCTTCCTCGTTCTCCGCAGCCTCATTCCGCCATGCCTTCCAAAATTCTTCCCAGTTGCTGTGCATGTACCTTTTTAATTATTTTGAGCTCTTAATAGTATCCGGCAAATAAAATCAATTTCTTCGGTCTTCAGGCTATGATACATGGGCAAGCAAAGCACCCTTTTGCTGATGTCTGTAGAAACTGGCGTGTCATAGGCTTTTACAAATGGCAATGCTGATAAGCTAGGATAAAAATACCTCCGCGGATAAATCCAGTTATCATTGAGCATTTTTATGGTTTTAAGCAGTAGCTCCTCCGTTTCAAAGATCACAGGATAATAGGATGCATTCCATTCTGAGCCTGCCTGTATTTTTTGTTTTTTTACGCGCAGCCCGGTTAGCGCAGTATCATAGGTCTGCGCCTGTGTTTTGCGCGACTGCAATATCATGTCTATGCTTTTCAGGTTTACGAGGCCCATTGCAGCATGAAATTCAGTACCTCGCGCATTGATACCTACACACGCAAATGTTTCAGCTGTTTCATGCCCGAAGTTTCTCTGGTATGCCATCTTTTTCAGTAGCTCCGGCTCCCTCGTAAAAACAGCCCCGCCCTCTACTGTATGAAACAATTTAGTAGCGTGAAAGCTTGTGGTACTTATATCTCCATAGTTAAAAACAGATTCACCCTTATACCTGGTACCAAAGCAGTGCGCTGCGTCATAGATCACCTTCAAATTATGCTTCCGCGCTATTTTATCTATCGCCTCTATATCGCAGGGGTTACCAAAAACATGTGTGGCAAGTATTCCTGTAGTTTTATCTGTGATCGCGGCTTCTATAAGCGCAGGATCTATATTCAGCGTGTACTTATCTATATCCACAAATACCGGCTCACACCCTTCCCACAATATGGAGGACGTTGTTGCTATATAAGAAAATGGCGTTGTTATTATTTCGCCTTTCAGCTCCAATGCTTTTATGGCTACCTGCAATGCTATTGTTCCGTTTGACATGAACAACAGATGGTTTACGTTCAGGTATTCCTTCAGCTTTAACTCGAGGTCATTAACGAGAGGGCCATTGTTTGTTAGCCAACACCTGTCCCATATACCCTCCAGGTAATGAACATATTCTTCCATGTCAGGCAAGAACGGCTTCGTAACGTTTATCATACAATATACTTTATTGGGCAATAACTCCTACCCATGTTATATCTGGTACAGATCAGGCCAACGAAAAATCAAGATCAGGTCGCACTGCACCTAACCATTTCCCATACCAATTGCCTGCTCTTATTATGTCCGAAACTTCAAATGTCAACAGATCTTCGAAACCGAATATGATCACACTGGCATCTTTAACAAAAAGCAGGTTGATCGTATAAATATCATCATTGAGCAATTTGCCGGGTATTCTGAGCACACTCTCATGCACTCCCTGCCCAACATCTTTAGGGGTTGTTGCCACATTAAAGATACAATTACCTGATGCAGTATATAATAAAAAACTTAGATTAAGATGCACTGCCTTGTCAAGATAAAACTTAAATACAACATCGATCGGCGTCGTCACCAGTATCTCCCCCGACCCGTCGTCGTTTTGCGGCCTTATCTGTGCGCTAAGCAATTTTACTATGCTGTTCCCCGGTGCTTCTTCGCGGCCCCACGTTTTTTCAAGGCAGCTTTTCACCTCTTTACTTAGATAGTTGCTGATAACTTTATCAGTTTGCCCTGCATCCTGCAGCATACCTGCTTTCAAATAGATCGCCGACTTACACAAGCTTTGTACCGCTTGCATATTATGGCTCACAAAAATTATCGTTCTGCCATGGCTGGCCACATCGCCCATTTTACCGAGGCATTTTTTCTGAAACTCTGCATCTCCCACGGCCAACACTTCATCTACGATAAGTATTTCAGGCTCCAGGTGCGCCGCTACCGCAAATGCAAGCCGCACATACATACCTGAGGAATATCTTTTTACCGGCGTATTTATATAAAGCTCCACACCCGCAAAATCAACGATCTCATCAAACTTGCGGCTGATCTCCTTTTGGGTCATTCCAAGGATAGCGCCATTCATGTAAATGTTCTCTTTACCCGTGAGTTCCGGATGAAACCCTGTACCCACTTCAAGCAATGATGCTATTCGCCCTCTTATTTTTATCTGGCCTTGTGTTGGTGCCGTAACTCTTGAAAGTATTTTTAATAAAGTTGATTTACCTGCACCATTCTTACCGATGATACCAAGCGTATCTCCCTGGTTTACTTCGAAATTAATATCCCTCAGCGCCCATGCAAAATTACTATCGCTCTTTTTCGTCCTGTCGTTTTCCACGCCTATTTTCAGGTAGGGATCTTCCTGTCCACGTGTCTTTGCCCACCATCTCTTCAGGTCGTGGCTCAGCGTACCGGTACCCACCTGCCCCAGTTGGTACAACTTACTTATATTTTCGGCTTTTATCGCTACTTCAGTACTCATCTGGCTATTATACGGTGTCTATGAATCCTTTTTCTACCTTTTTGAAGATCGCTAATCCAAAACCTAACAGTACTATGGAAAATACAACGCTGTATATCAACCAGTTGATATCGAATTCACCCTGCCCCAGCAATCCATATTTTATTGCCTCAAATAATGAAGTCAAAGGATTAAGCAGGAAAATGAGCCGATTCTTACCTGCTATCTGCGACAGCGGTATTATGACAGGCGTTGCATACATAGCCAACTGTACCCCAAATGCTACCAGGAAAATAAGATCCCTGTATTTCGTGGTCAGCGAGGTGATGATAATACCAAAGCCAAAACTTATGAGTACAATTATCAGCAACCAGAAAGGAGTAAGCAATATATACCAGTTAGGCATTACCGACTTTTGAATAAATACATAATAAAGCATCACCGCGGCAAACAGGCTGAACTGGATCAGGAATTTCACCAACCCCGATACTACTTTGGACAAAGGAAGAATGATGCGGGGAAAGTAAACCTTACCAAAAATTGATGCATTCTCCGTAAAGGTCTTTGATGTTATATTCAGCGTATCGGAAAAATAATTCCAAAGGGTGGTGCCTATCAGGTAAAACAATATTGGGGGTACTGAACCTGTTGATATTTTGGCAATGTTACTGAAAATAACCAGGTAAGTGACTGAGGTAAGTAATGGCTGAACCACAAACCATATGGGCCCGAGAATCGTTTGTTTATATACTGTAATAATGTCCTTTTTTACAAACATCAGCAGCAAGTCCCGATACCTCCATAACTCCCTAAAGTCGATCTTTGGCCCGCCGCCGCCGGAAGTAATTATGGTATCCCATTTACCAGCGTCATTACTTACAGTTGTATTGTTCATAAATAATTTCCTTTCACCTGATCAGCTTGCAAAAAAAACAGTATGTATTGGACGAAGTTATTTATTCTTTTTACCAGATCTGAACCAACTCTTTATATCATTCTTTTTCTCGTCGGTATAGTAGCCGTTACCATAAGTACCGTAACCATAACCATAGCCGTAACCATAGCCGTAACCATAACCGTAACCGTAGCTTTCTTCATAGCCATAGCCATATGCAAAGCCCCTATTGGCTACCACATCATTGATCACAAAGCTCAGCTTAGCTATCTTACCGCTGGTATATAACTCATTTGGTATGTTCAGCTGTTGCTTGTAAGTATATCCTTGTCTTACTATATACAATGCAGTATCAGCATACCTGTTCAGCAACTGGGCATCTGTAACCAGCCCTACCGGCGAGGTATCCATAATGATGTAGTCGTATTCTTCCCTTAGTTTTTTGAACAATTCTTCCGTGCTTTTCAGCAGTATCAGTTCTGATGGATTCGGTGGGATCGGCCCAGAAGGCATAATAAATAAGTTAGGATCTATAGCCGACGGGAATGTTGCCTGGCCTAGTTCCACCTTACCGATCACGAGATTAGAGAAACCGATACTGTTATCCATGTTCAGCATCTGCGACACCTTAGGTTTTCTAAGGTCCAGCTCCATGAGCAGCACTTTCTTACCTGACATCGCCAATGTTGCAGAAAGATTTAACGCAATAAATGACTTACCCTCACCACTCATGCTTGACGTGATCATGATCACCTTTTCATTCTTATCTCCAAGTTTATGCTGCAGGTTGGTACGTAATGCCCTGAATTGTTCTGATATGATAGTGCGGCTACTCTTTTTGATCACAACAGCTTCCCTATCCTGATTATTACCAACCTCACCCATTATTTGAACGTCAGTTACCTTTAGTATGTCTCCTTTACTTATGATCCTAATATTCAAGCCTCTGCGCAACATTATGATGCCGAAGGGAAGTAAAGCGCCTATCAGCAGGCTGAACATCAGGATGCGCGAGCGGTTAGGCAGTACTATACCCGTGGTTATTGCAGGGTCGATCACATCTGCATTAGCAACCGTTGCTGATTTTTGTATCGCTGTTTCTTCCCTCTTTTTAAGCAAGAAAATATACAGGTCCTGCATTACGGTTTGCCGACGAGCTATATCCATATACTGGCGCTCTACACTTGGCACAGAATTGATCTGACTGGCAACCAAACCTAATTCCTGTTTAGTTTGGGCAAGTTTTAACTCAGCTTCCTTTTTTGCTGAATAAAGCGAAAGAATTATATCCTGTTTTACCTTATTCTTCTGATCGATCAATACCTGGGTAACCGGGTTACCTGGTGCATATGCGATTTGGTTATTTTCAATCTGTAACTGCAGGTTAGAGTAGTTCTCAAGCAGCGAAGCAAGTCCGCTATTTTCCATCATAGAAGCAGGTAATACAATTGACCGGGAATCTGATTTACCCAGATTCTCAATTACAGAGTTAACAATAGCCAGCTCCATTTCCATTTCACCGAGCTTAGTCACTGCCGCACTATTGACATTTACCAATTGGCTCGACTGGGCTCCCAGATCAGCTATTTTGTATTTCTTTTTAAACGTTTCGATATCCCCCTCAACACCTGAAAGTTCTTCGCCAAGTCTCTTAATACGGTCGTCAATAAAAGACATGGTATTCTCAGAGGTTTTATTCCTATTCTCTACATTGCTTTGACTATATACCCGCATCAGCGTATTGATCATATCAACTGATCGTTCGGGAATATTATCCTGCATAGATATGATCAGGTAAGTAGCTGATTTAGTAGGCACACTTATGTCTATTATACCCATGTACATCCTGGCTACATCTACAACAGGATTGATAGCAACACTGTATACAAGATTTGACGTGAAAAAACTTTTCGCCTTTTTCAATACCACCTTACCTAGTGCTGTCTTTATTGTATCATCCCACTTTGCGTGTATCTTTTTACCGCCCTCTTCTGTCAATTCATAGCTATCCGCATTCAGAATCCTCACCTTGCAGTTGTAATAGTCGTCAGCCGAATCTGCTATAACAAATTCAAATGGCTTGTTGTTATATAGTTCAGTGACCTTGAACCTGCCTGTCACAAAATAGGATATGTTAATATGTAGAATCCGTACTATTTCAGACATCGTCGTACGGCTTTTCAATACCTCGATCTCATTCTCAATATTGATCTTACTATTATCCATTTTCAGCACCTGCATAATGTCATCCCCTGCATTAGAGCTTCCTTTTTTGGAATCCATAATCAACAGCTCAGCGTATGACTTATAAACAGGAGTCGTATACCTCAGGTAAAGATTGCCGACGATCAACGAAACAATGATACTGCCCAGCAACCACGGCCATATAGCAAGCACTGTTGATAACAGCCATTTCAGATTGAATGAACTGGCGTCTTCATTTTTATTCTTAAAGTCACTTACAGCAGGTGTGCTACCTTCCATTTACGATCAATTATATTTATTACTATTTAATAGCTCTGAATACCAATGCCAGCGAAGCGATTGAAATCAGGGAAGATAATATACCTAAGTTGCGGATAATTGTATTGTCGCTGCTCTGCACTTTAAATTTATTCGGCTCTACTACAACTACATCATGCTGCTTCAAGTAAAAATACGGGTCCTGGAATATTTTGCTGGAATTGAGATTGAGCCGAACAAATTTTTTCTCATCACCAGTGGTCCTGATCAGCAGTATATTATCCTTCTTTGCAGTCAACGGCAGATCTCCTGATAGTGCTATTGCGTCCAGAATACTAATTTTTTCACTAGGTATGTTGATCTTACCCGGCCGGTTTACGTCGCCCAATACTTCAATTTCAAAATTCGCGATCTTCACATTCACAACGGGATTATTATAAAATTCCTTCGCTTTTTGTTTGATCAATTCTCTTGCTTCTGCTGTAGTAAGCCCGCCTACTTTCACAAAACCGATCAGCGAAAGCTCCACATAACCATTTTTATCAACCAGGAAACCGTTCAATTCACTGAATGTGCCTACAGAATTAGATGTTATTGGCGAGTTCCCCGGATTTTGTGTTACAGTCTGCACAGTTATGGCCAGTATATCATTACTTTCTATCCTTGGGTCTACATATGCTGTGGCTGGCTGGACAATATATGGAGCGGACATCGTATCTGCGAGGTCATTAAAATACTTCGCCTTTTTTACAGAAACGCATGAAGTGATTAACGAATATGAAACAAATAACAATAAAAGAACAAAACTGTTATGGTTTCGCCTGTCAGACTTATGCATGCTTAAAATTTTTACCAAAAATAGTTTAAAATAAGATAAAATAAAAACCAGCCCCAAATAAGCCATGAACAATGGATTACAGGCATTCCTACCAGCGAAAAAAGATGAGCGATAAGCCTGTTTTTCACCTTATATATTCCGCACTGATAAAATATAAAAATACACCTATTCGTTAAAGCCTGCCACTCACCATACTTTTATCCAGGCAACCTTTAATATCATAAATAATACCTCCCGGTTTCACTCTATTTCCCCAGTTTACGCTTGTAAAGTCCTTATGCGCTACAGCCAGCACTATCGAGTCAAAAACCTGATCATCCGGCAGTGATGTAATAATGTCTATTCCGTACTCATGTGCCACATCTTCTGCCTTTGCCCATGGATCATATATTGTCAGGTCCATACCATACGATACCAGTTCCTTCACTATATCCACCACCCTCGTATTTCGCACATCGGGGCAGTTCTCTTTAAACGTGATACCCAGCAGCAGCACATTGGCTCCTTTTACAGGTACATCGTTCTTTATCATCAGTTTCACTACCTCGTGCGCTATATACAAGCCCATGCCATCATTGAGGCGGCGACCGGCCAGAATTATTTCGGGGTGGTACCCCACTTCCTGGGCTTTTTGCGCCAGGTAGTACGGGTCTACACCGATACAGTGCCCGCCCACAAGTCCCGGCTTAAAGGGCAAAAAATTCCATTTTGTGGCCGATGCTTCCAGCACCTGGTGAGTGTCTATATCCAGCCGGTTAAATATCTTCGCCAGTTCATTGACAAAGGCGATGTTTATGTCCCTTTGCGAATTTTCTATCACCTTGGCAGCTTCGGCAACCTTTATACTCTGCGCTTTATGGGTACCGGCGGTAATGATCGTCTTGTATAACTGGTCTATCTCTTCTGCAGATTCCGGTGTAGACCCTGATGTGATCTTCTTGATCTTAGATACCGTATGCAGCTTATCACCCGGGTTTATTCGTTCAGGCGAATAACCACAGAAAAAGTCAATATTGAATTTCAGCCCTGATACTTTCTCCAGCACAGGCACGCACTCATCTTCAGTAACACCGGGGTATACAGTAGACTCATAGACCACCATATCTCCCTTTTTCAGCACCTTGCCTACAGTTTCACTGGCCTTATATAATGGTGTCAGGTCAGGGCGGTTGTTCTTATCAACAGGAGTAGGCACTGTAATGATATAAACATTGCACTTACTTATACCGTCTACTACATCTGTGCAAAAAAGGCCATTGGTACCAGACGGCACTTCCTGGCGGATAACGCTTTTCAGCAGCGGTTCTTCTACCTCAAGAGTAATGTCTGACCCAGCCTGCAACTCACTGATCCGCTTTTTATTAATATCAAATCCTACAACAGGATAATACTTACTGAACTCTACTGCCAATGGCAATCCTACATAACCCAAACCTATGACACTGATACAATACGATGAATTTCCCATGAAACGTATGAAATGATATGATGGAAGCGTTTAAATATATCTAATAGTTACCCTATAATCTAAGAGGTCAAAAATATTACTTTTTTAACAAACAGATTATAAATATAATTTTTTTATACTGAAAATATCAAGGAGTTGTCTACTTAGCTCGCTTATTCAGCACCAAGCAGTATCCACTATCAGTCGTCAAGCAACTGCGGATTCAAAAAGGGATAGCCTAAGAACTTATCATAGTCCCTTGTGCCCGCCATGGCTTTCATGGTCGCAGCATGCTTCTCGTGATGCATATCGCTGCCACAGTAATCGTAGAGCCCTTTGGACAGCAGCTCATCAGCTATCAACTTTATATTACGGCCATAGTAGCCGGCTATGGAAAGTATATTCAGCTGCATCAGGCAGCCCTTCTCCCTGAACGCACGGTAACGATTAAAATCTTTATGGAAGAACAAATACCGCTCCGGGTGAGCGACAATAGGCTGGTAGCCCAACTCCTGCATACGCGCCAGCACATCAAACAGCATCGGAGGTTCATACATCATGGAGAATTCCACCAGCACTTGTTTATCCTTTATCGTCAGCAGTGATTCAGTCTCCAGCAGCTTTATGAACGATTCATCTATGTAGTATTCAGCGGCTGCTCTCACCGGTATGTCTATATGCTCTGCTTTCAGCGCATCCTGCACCTTTTGCAGTGCTGCCGTTATGGTTTGTGTTGTATTGGGATAATAATCCACCATCACATGTGGCGTGGTGATGATCTTTTTGTAGCCCATGCCTATCATGGCCTTTATCAGCGCCAGGCTATCTTCTATTGTCTTTGCCCCGTCGTCTATGCACGGCAGAAAATGCGAATGCATATCTGCCCCTATGAACCCCCAGTTGGCATGTTCATTCCTGGGCATAGACATCATTTCTTCTTCCTGCTTCCTTCTGCCAAATAACTTTGAGAACATATACCTCTGTTAGCTTAAAACTATAATAACTACTTCCCCTTGAACACCGGCTTCCTCTTCTCCAGGAACGCCTGTACCCCTTCCCTGAAATCCTCGCTACCCCCTGCCTCTATCTGCACTGCCTTTTCTCGGGCCAGCTGCTGCTGCAGACTGTTATTATACGTTTCGTTCAGTAGTCTTTTCGTAAGGCCTATACCCTTGGTCGGCATTTGGGCCAGTGTCATCGCAATCTTCTTGCTTTCCGCTTCAAATACATCATCCGCAAAGCTCTTGTAGATCATACCCATCGCCACAGCATCTGCCGCGCCGACCTTTTCACCAGTCATCATCAGGGCAGCAGCGCGCTGCATGCCCACCAGTCGTGGCAAAAAGTAAGTACCTCCGCTATCCGGTATCAGCCCTATCTTACTGAATGCCTGCAGGAACGATGCGCTCTCGCTCGCCAGTACTATATCGCATGCCAGCGCTATGTTGGCACCCGCACCCGCGGCCACACCATTCACAGCGGCTATCACCGGCTTTTCTATATTCCTTATCCGCAGTATGGTAGCATTATAGTGTTGCTCTACCATCCGTTCAAATTCTTCCGGGCTTGGGTTCATCGCCTCGCTCAGGTCCTGGCCGCTGCAAAAGCCCTTGCCGGCCCCGGTCATGTACACACAGCGCACAGTATCATCCGCTGCGCACTCATCGAGGTAACCCTGCAGCGCCAGCGCCATTTCACGATTATAGCTATTGTATTTATCCGGGCGGTTAAGTGTTATATACCCCACCCCATTCTCTTTCAGAAAAAGGACACTACTCATACACCCAAAGTTAAGCAAAATGAAAGAGGAAAAAGGGATTGCATTTAGCAAATTAGCGTCCAAATTAACTTTCGATCCTTAGTATTGGTGCTCTCGAGGAACTTTAAATCAGCACTTGCGGCAGCACAGCACCCACCATCTAGTCTGAAATACTATCTTTTTATTTACCGGTACTATAAATATGTTTATTACTTTTGACGGCACGTACAGCACCGGTATATAACCTCAACAAGCATGCTTTTTAATACCATTGAATTTGCACTGTTTCTTCCTGTAGTTTTTATATTATATTGGTTTGTAACGCAGAAAAATCTTACCGCACAAAATATACTCCTCTTATTATCCAGCTACTTCTTCTATAGCTGCTGGAGTCAGAAATTTCTTTTGTTGCTTATATTTTCTACCCTGCTCGATTACTTCACCGGTATCAAAATGTATGAAGCAACCGGCAGTAAGATGAAACGGTTTTGGTTCTGGCTCAGCATAGGTGTGAATCTTGGTTTTCTTGGCGTTTTCAAATATTATAATTTCTTCGAAGTTTCTTTTGCCGCAGCGCTCGCTCACCTTGGAATAAAAACAAACTTCTGGACACTGAAAGTCATACTGCCGGTAGGTATTTCTTTTTACACTTTTCATGGCCTTTCCTATGTTATTGACATATACAAAGGCAGAATAAAGCCGGTAACTAATTTTATCGAATACTCTGTTTTTGTGAGCTTCTTCCCCTTATTGGTAGCCGGGCCTATAGAGCGAGCCACGCATTTGCTGCCCCAGATACAGAAGAAGCGGCATTTCAACTACCTGAAAGCAGTTGACGGGCTTAGGCAGATCATGTGGGGCCTGTTTAAAAAAATGGTCATTGCGGATAATTGCGCTGAATACGCCAACAGGATATTCAATCATCCGGGTCAGTATAATGGCAGTACGCATTTACTTGGGGCGTTGTTCTTCACCTTTCAGATCTATTGCGACTTCTCCGGCTATTCCGATATTGCTCTTGGTACCGCCCGGCTCTTTGGCATTGAGCTGTTGAGGAATTTTGCGTTCCCATACTTTTCCCGCGACATTGCTGAATTCTGGCGCCGCTGGCACATCTCTCTTTCCAGTTGGTTCAGAGATTATCTATATATCCCATTGGGAGGCAGCAAGGGTGGTACATGGATGAAGGTCAGGAACATCTTTATTATTTTCCTGGTCAGTGGCTTCTGGCATGGCGCCAACTGGACATTTATAGCATGGGGCGCCTTGAATGCTATCTATTTTTTACCGCTGCTGCTACTCAACAGAAACCGCGACAACCTGGAAACAGTGGCGCAAGGTAAATACCTTCCATCGCTAAGAGACCTGCTGAACATGTCACTTACTTTTGGCCTGACCGTGTTCGCCTGGATCTTTTTCCGTGCCAATACCGTCCGGCAGGCATTGGCATACATCAGGACGATATGCTCCCGTTCCCTGTTCGCAATGCCGCAGATAATGCCCTATACGCTTATCATTCTGATCGGGGCATTTATAGTAGTAGAATGGATAGGCAGGGAGCAGCAGTATGCAGTTGCCAATATGGGTATTAATCTACCGAAGCCTCTGCGATGGGCGTTATATCTTACTATAGTATTTATAATTATTTATTTTTCCGGTGTGGAGCAGCAGTTTATTTATTTCCAGTTTTAGATGCTTATGAAGGCTTTTGTAAATAATTGTATCATTTTTTGCTTATTGCTGCTCGGCATTTACGTCGTTGTTTATTGGGCATATTATAAGATCACTTTGCCTGAAAATAAAAACGTGGTGTATATGTGGGGTGACTCGCAGATGAGCCAGGATCTGGATCTGAAGTATTTGAACACAGGTTCACAATACCTGTATTGTTCGGCGGCGCAACACGGCGCGGGTATATACGACTTTCTGGTTTTTACCCGGTCGGTACCAGACAATTCTAATGTGCTGATTCAAATTTCCTATCCTGTATTATTACGGAGAAAAGAAGTCGACAGGAACATTTCCGCACTTGATTTCAACTCTTTAAATGAATTGAGTATTAATCACTACTCACCACAGGAAATATATACCATAATCAGGAAGAATATATTGCCTACCAGGTTGTTTGCTGATTGCAACTACCTGTTTCCAAATGCGGATACGATGACATATAATGAACCTATGTCGATCTTTACAAACATCTATTCGAAGAAACCCGTGTATTTTGACGACAAGAAAAATTTGTACCTCTATGGAATAAAAAACCTCATCAGGAAACGATGTAAAATAACAGGGATCATTTTCCCATACTATCCTACGTTAAAGAAAATACATGCTAGTGCACCTTATTCAGGAGAAGAT
>Ga0209023_10004399_pt1 | contig 16063 bp, 11 predicted proteins | sample LakOneMetagenome_FD_187468 | JGI IMG/M metagenome (GOLD analysis project Ga0209023, IMG submission 187468) | Freshwater and sediment microbial communities from Lake Erie, Canada (SPAdes) (version 2) | ecosystem: Environmental > Aquatic > Freshwater > Lentic | place: Lake Erie, Canada... | reverse complement strand
TCGAACTGCCCGACAAGAACGCCGAGCCCACAACGATCGCCGGCCACCGCGGCCTGCTCTACCGCTACAACTCACGGCCGGACGTCACGACACCCGACGCGTTCCGATTCGGCACCCGGCTCCCCGGAGACCGTCTGCTGACGGTGCAAGGATACGGCGGGGCCGATGGCGGGTTCGAGCAACTCGAGCCGCTCCTGAACGCGATCGTGCAACAGACGCACGACGACGGGTCGATCAGCTTCGATCTCTCGGCCGTCACCGACCGGTACTGGGTGGTCGGGAACACCGACCCGACGGTGCAGACCAAGCACGTGTGGCGCACCGTCTATCAATTCGCCGACGGGATGTTCTCGGTCACGACCCGCGTCGGTGACAGCCCGATGTTCCGAGCGTCGGTGGAGACACGGTTGGTGCCGATCACGGTCGGCCCGTGGCCCGGCTACGGGTCCGACACCCAGCTCGTGTTCTGGCCGAGCCCCGACGTGTCGGTCGAATTCAACGGGAATCCCTCGTCGGCCTACCGACTCGAACAACTCGTCCAGTTCGCGTCGTCCCTCGTGCCCGTCGACCCGGCCGAGTGGCAACGCCGACTCAGCGCCACCATCGAAGCCAACGCGGCCGCGCAGCCCGACCCGAGCTGCACCATCAGCCCTATCCAAGTGGACGCCGTCCGGATCAACGGAACCGCAATGTCCGCCACGCAGTGGACGGCCAAGCCTGGAGATGCGATCGAGATCGACCTTCACCTCACCCCCGGTATGGAGTTCGACAGCGCCGAGATCAGCCTCACCGTCGACAACCAGCCGACCGTCCTGAGCCACATCGGCGCGTTGACCACCTCCAGGACCATCGCATTCAGCTGGAGCGGCCGAAGCCACGACCAAACCGTTAGACCTGGGCGCTACGACGTCACCCTCAACGCCCGTATCACCCGCCACGACACCGGCTGCCCCGACGCTGCAACCAGCGCGATCGGAGCATTCCAGTACGCATCGATGAACGGTGCAATCGCGATCTTCAACTGACGACGACCGGCGCACCGGACACGGGACATCCGCCGACAGGCGACTCCGCCGACAACGGCCAGGATGAGCCGAGCCGAGTCAGGAACCGAAGCGGATCCGCCCGGCCACACGCCGCCCGGTCTCCACCATTCGCGAGGGGCGACGCGTGATCGTCGAGCGCCCGGTATCGAGCGCGTCGACCGCCCAGGTCAGGCCGTTGTGTGCGGCGGTCAGGAGATCGTCTGGCTCGTCGCTGGCCTCGGTCTCGGGTCGCGGCTCGAACGAAATGAGCGGGTCGTTGGAGGCGCCACCGGCAGAGAACTGCAGCCGGACGGTAGGGACTCCGGGATTCGCCAAGAGAAGGCAAAGGTCGACGTGGCCCTGGCCGAGATAGAACAGATGGTGGTGAAGGCACATTGCGTACTGCCATGAGGCGAAGCGACGAGTTGCACTTGAACGTCGTCTGCGACGTGAGGGCCCCGAACATCCCGATGAGATCTGCGGCGAATCCTCCCGTTCACCCGAGCCCGTCCGTCGCAGGTTGGTCACTCAGCCAAGGTCTAGGCTTGTCTGCTCCGGATGACGCAGGACGGTTGGACTCGCACGTCGGCCGGGAGGACAGCTGGTGGGTGATCCCAACGACGCTCGGGACCTTGACCTGGAGAGCCTCGACCGCGGAGCCGTGCACGGTTGGGCCTCCGAAGCGGCGAAGTACCTAGAGAGACTGCTCAACGAAGCGCGCTCTGCTCTCGGAACGGCTGAGGAGACCGTTCGCGAGGCCCAGAGGGCGAGCGTGAAAGGAGCCATCCGGCGGCGTCTCGAGGAGACAACCGTTGAGGATCTCGCCGCTAGCGGTTCGAACATTCAGAGCAGAGCGCTTCTCACCGCCGGAGTGCGAACCACCGCTGACGTGATCCGATTGGGTCGTGACGGGCTGCTTGCGCTGGACGGCGTCGGCCCGGTCACGGTCGAACAGCTCTCAGAGTTCGTTGGCCAGCTCCGGCAGCCCCAGCGATCAGACGGCCGTCTTCCGCCCGACCCCAACCGTTGGGGCGCCTCCGACCGGACGTTGGTCGGCGCTCTCCGCGCACTCTCGCTCATAGCGCCGGCGCTCGGCCTTCCGAACGTTGCGGCCGTTTCACAGCTACTTGAGCTGGTGCGTGTCGCGCAGAGGGCCACCCGTTGGGTCAGCTGGTTCACGAGCTCAAAGCACCGAAAGCGCGAAGCGGTCGCTGCGTATCGCAACGCCCGATTGGTGTACACAGATCCGGGAACGATCGCTGCCTGCCAGGCGCTCGCGCACGGCGTCGAGGTTGTGAGGCGACTGACCGGCCAGAGGGAGCCGGCAGGCTCTGTGGAGGCGGAGTGGCGGAAGAACGCCGCTTCCCTTTTCGCTCTGCTTGAACACGTCGTCAATGGGGGGGCCGACGGAACGCCGGTTGTCGCCGCTGGGGGCACGCACCTCACGCCCGATCTGGTGGCCCGCATCGAGGGACTGGCACTCGACACCCCCTCGCTCCGCCGGACCCTCCGTGGCTATCAATCCTTCGGAGCGAAGTTCTCACTCGTCGTCCGCCAGGGGCTGCTCGGCGACGACATGGGCCTCGGCAAGACCATCCAGGCGCTCGCCGCCATTGGCCATCTGACCACGATCGAGAAACAACGTCACCACCTCGTGGTCTGCCCAGCGCAGCTCGTCGACAACTGGCTTCGCGAAGTCCAAGACACGCTCGTTGAGGTCGAGGCGCACGCATATCGGCAACCCAGGCGCGACGACGCTCACCGAAGTTGGCTTGAGCGTGGCGGGGTGCTGGTGGCCTCCTACGAGCAAGCTGGCAACCTCGCGACGGCGATACTCCCACCGATCGGGATGCTCGTCGCTGACGAGGCGCACTACGTCAAGAACCCCTCGGCGGCGCGATCGATGACAACCGCGAGGCTCGCTCGGCAGTCTGCCCGCTGCCTCCTAATGAGCGGCACCCTTCTCGAGAACCGGGCCGAGGAGATGCTGCGCCTCGCCGAGGTCGCCAACCCTGCTGTGGGAGCGCAGCTCTCCGCACGCTTCGGCGACGGATCAGATGCTTTGCTCCGAGCAGACGAGTTTCGCAGCGCGTTCGGTTCGATCTGGGACGAAAAGGACTGGGGCGAGGACCAGGACGGCAACCCGCTCGACCCGCCCGATGAGGTCAGCGCAGCTGAGCTCAACAAGTTCCTCTTCAACGCCGACACCGTCGACAAGGTCCTCGCCAACCTGATGACCAACGGGATCAAGGTCGCGGGCGGCGACCGGCTCGGCAAGACGATCCTGTTCGCCAAGAACCAACGTCACGCCGATTTCATCTACGAACGGTTCCTCGCCAACTACCCGCACCTGGACAACGGCAACTTCGCCCGGGTGATCACCTACAGCGTGAAGTATGGCCAGAGCCTGATCGACGACTTCTCGATCAAGGACAAGGCGCCACATCTGGCGATCTCGGTCGACATGCTCGACACCGGCATCGACGTGCCCGAGTGCGTGAACCTCGTGTTCTTCAAGATGGCCCGGTCGAGGACCAAGTTCTGGCAGATGATCGGACGCGGCACCCGACTGTGCCCCGACTTGTTCGGGCCAGGAGACGACAAGACCGAGTTCAAGGTCTTCGACTACTGCGGGAACCTCGAGTTCTTCAGCCAGACGCTCGTGCCGGCCGAGGGATCGGGCGGGCTGCCGCTCGGGGAGCAGATCTTCAAAGCCCGACTCGATCTGATCCAGACGTTCGATGCCATCAAGGCACACGGCGACCAACGAGCCGAGGTCGCTGGCGTGTTGCGCGATGCGATCGCGTCGATGAACGAGAACAACTTCCTCGTTCGTCCGCATCTGGAGCTGGTGGAGAAGTTCCGGGACGGTGCGGCGTGGGAGACCATGACGGTCGGCGATCTCGCCGCCCTCGCCGATCGAGTGGCCAAGCTCCCCGACCAGCTCGACCCAGAGCACGAGGACGCCAAGCGGTTCGACATGCTCCTGTTGAACGCCGAGCTCGGTGTGCTTCGGGGTGAGCCGTACGAACGGCAACGCCGGCAGGTGATGCAGATCGCCGGAGCCCTCGAGGATCAGGATTCGATCCCGGTGATCGCCGCTCAGCTCGAACTGATCGAAGCCATCCAGGCGGATGAGTGGTGGGTGAACGTCAGCTATCCGATGCTCGAGGAGGTCCGCAAGAAGCTGCGGTTGCTGGTCCCGTTGATCGAACGCGCGAAGAAGGGCGTGATCTACTCGAACTTTGCTGACGAGATCGGCGAAGGCGTCGAGGTCGTGCTGCCCGGCACGGGCGGGGCGCAGGGCAGCACCGAGTTCATCCAGTTCCGCAAGAAGGCCGAGTACTTCCTCAAGCAGCACCTCGGCGAAGGCGTCGTGGCCAAGGTCCGCTCCGGTGAACCGCTCACCGCTGTCGACATCGCCGATCTACAGCGGGTGCTCGTGGCTGCCGGCATCGGTAGCGACGAGACATTCGCCGAGGCGAGCGCCAAGGCCGGCAGCTTCGGGTTGTTCATCCGATCGCTCGTTGGACTCGACCGAGCTGCGGCGAAGGCAGCGTTCGCCGAGTTCCTCGACGAAAAGCGATACAGCAAGAACCAGATCGTGTTCGTCAACCTCATCATCGACGAGCTCACAGAACGAGGGCTCGTCGAAGCTGGGCGCGTCTATGAGTCCCCGTACGACGGGGTAGCGCCGGAGGGTCCGGAGGCGATCTTCGTTGAGGCGGATCTGGTTCGTTTGTTCGAGGCGCTCAAACGTGTCGGGACGCTCGGCTCGTGAGCGACCAGGAATCGACGACGGAACGAAGGGCACTCGACTACTGGTGCACCTACGCGGACGAGCTCATCGCAAGCGTGACATCCAACAATCGACTTGTTCGCATCACCCGAAACCCTGCGGTGATCGGTGCGTTTGCCGAGCAGTCCGTCCGTCAGATAACTGCTGCGATGGTGGCGCCATTCCGAACGTCGACCGGAACGATCTCCGGCCCACACCTTCACGGAAGGACGGAATCGGGAGCCCACACGAACAAGCAACTCGATCTCATCATGTGGGATCCAAATCCACTGCCTGCGGTCTTCGCAGCGGGCGACTTTGCCGTCGTGCCGGACATCAGTTGTGCAGGCGTGCTCGAGATCAAGTCGTCGGCCTACACCGACGTTGGCACCAAGATGCGTGACACCCTCGACTGGGTCGAGGATTCAGCTCCGGGGTCCAGTCGGATGACTCCGCGTTGGGTGTCTCCGCAGAACATGGTCATTGAGCCCTCCATCGATCCAGTCTGGAAAGCTCTCGGTGTCGTCTGCGTGCGCCGAACAGGTCAGGCTGATGGCGTGCTCGATGACCTCATTGCCGCAGGCCGAGCTGTGGTGCTCTTCGAACAGCAGAAGGACGACTCCCTGATCGCCAATCGGTCTCATGCACTCCACCTCGTCAACTTCATATCGAGGTGTCGGCTCCGCTTCGGCGGCGAGGGCCCAGCACGGGGTGTCGCACCCGAGGTGCTTGCGGTTCGGCAGGGCGAGCCCGTTCCGGGTCCACTCACGCGTCCAAGCTGATGCGCGGAGCCCTGCCGTACGTTGCCGACGACGACCAGCGGCAAGGCGTCTCGCCGGATCGAAAGCCGTCGCCGGAGCTTGCGCATGTCCACGACAGGCGCCAGCGACCTATCCCCACCTCTTTCGTCTTATGGTATAGTAGGTGGGCTTAAGGAGCTTTCATGCGACGAAAACAAGGCGCCCTCGTGCCGAACGAGGTTGGCGTGCTCTGCGCCGTGCACCGCCTCACGAAGGAACGGTCGAGCTGGGGGGTTCACGGCTACGAAGTTGTTCAGGAGGCGTATCGGGCTGCCGACACCTCACGCATCGCTCCTCCAACTGCAGCGACCGTCTACAGAGCCTTGAAGCGACTGGAGACGATCGGGGCCGTTGAAGCCACTCGTGAGGACACAGACACAGCTCACAGTGAGCACCCTGGCACTCCTCCGAGGACGTATTACCGGCTCACGGATTTGGGCCGAGGCTTGCTCGCAGATGCACTCCATGGTCGCAGTGGCTCGGCGCCTGACTGGTGGGCCACTTTGGTGCCTGCAGTTCGATTCACGGTCGATTAGCCAGTCGGGCGGAAGTGCGCCATCCGCTGAGAGAAAAGCCACAGGCTCCTGATCCCCCGTGACCCGATCACATTCCCCGTCGCGGTGATGGCGGCCCCAACAGTCGCCAGTGTCTCGCCGTGGATCGCGTAGTAGAGAGCCCACAAGCCGTTCGCAAGCCCGTGCAGGTAGAGCGCAACGGCAATGAATTGGAGACCGAACTGGAAACGGTCCAGCTTCGGAGCGTCGAGAAACAGGCTTGAAGCTGCGAGCAACGCAAGCCCGATCGCGAGGGCACCTCCCGCAGGCATGTAGAGGACCATCAAGGGACGAACCGCAGCTTCATAGCCTGAAGTACTGAAGGCGTCGGCCAAGACCCCGGTCGTCGCGATGGCTGACGCGACAAAGTAGGTACGCAGCCAGTGGCTGCGAAACGAATGAGTCATCGCGAGCCCCATGAGGATGAAGGCCATTCCCTGGACCAGCCCCGGCCACAGGAAAATTCCGCCCGAATCGGCCGCCGCCCACACCAGGATTCCCACGCCGCAGAGCCCAGCGCCCACGCCGGACGGAATCGGACTCGGAGAGTCCGTCCAGAACCGGCCCACCATGACGCCCCATGCCTCTCGAGCAAGCGAACGATGCGTATTGCCTGCCCAGCATTCCGTCATCAGCGATCGCGCCTGATCGTCGCCGAACGTGAAAGCCCTTAGTAGGGCTGGCAGACGACCGTCGGCACTGCTGCTTCCCCGGCGGCGTCTGAGCCTCACCGTTCAAAGGTTACTCCGATGGAACAATCGTCTGAACTTGATACACGGCGGCTTACAGCGCATCGTCTCGGTCCTTCAGGATCCATCGCAGCGACTCCACCCTCCGAACGTCTAATCTGAAACTAGTTGCACATAAACCCGTTATGTGGTTATAGTCTCTCTTGTCGCACAAGCGACCTGAAGAGGAGGTCAAGAAATGACGAATCTCGATCGTGACGAGTCAGGCTCCGAACCAAACACCCCACCCACGACCAAAGGTGCGCACTCGTTGCGGATCCGCAGCCCGCGGCATGCCTCCCGCATCTGGCTACTCCTGCTCGCCGTGGTCGGTGGGTTGATCCCCGTCGTCGGACTCAGCCCGTCGCCTGCATCGGCTTCGGCATCGGGGTGCACCACTCTGTGGGGGTACTACTCTGGCCAGGCATCGCTCTGCGTGTCGGTGGTTGGCAAGGGTCTGAAGATCGACAGCATGACCGGCTACGTCAAGATCCAACCGACCGCCACGGGCCGGGAGTTGAAGTCGGTCCACCTTGAGCTGCACGGGCCGGGTTTCTGGGGCCTCAACAGCAACAGCACCGTCCTGAGCCCAGGCGACCAGCTCACGACACGGCGGACGAACCTGACCGCCAACGCAAACGGAGCAGCGTGCGTCTCGTTGTGGTGGGATGACGCTGGAGGCACCTACCGCCTTGGAAGGGCATGCGTCCAGATGAGGAAGTAGCCGATTCTTCGTCAAGGTGGAGCAACGCAACGGAGGGTGGGCGCGGCAGCGCCCACCCTCTTCGTCGTTGCGAAGGCTTTACCGATGTGGAAGCGCTACCGCTTGTGGATAAGTCGTGGTCAGCGGCCCCCACTATCGTGGGGCCCAGTGCTCAATCGCTGTGTATGGCCAGGTCAAACGGGCTTCTAACTGTCCCACCGAGGGACAGTTAGAAGCAGTTCGGAAAAGTAGTTAGAACCAGGCGAAAAACCCCTGGTCAGGGGGCCGAAATCGTGTGCCGTCCGCTCAGAACGTCATGTTCACGGCGGCACACGGGCCCCGAACTGTGGGTGACTGTCCACGAAGTGGATCCCGAACGCGACAGAGCACCCGGCCTCGAGGCCGGGTGCTCTGCGTTTGGGGCGGTCGGTTGTTAGGTGGCCTGAGGAACGGTTCGGCCGAACTTGCGTTTGCGGAGCTTCCGAACGCGGGGCTTGGCCTGGCCGCGGGGCGCGGGCTTCGTCATCTCGCTGGGGTACTGCTCCGGAATGTCACGTTCGGCATTCCAGGCCCGGCGGGTCAGGATGTTCATCGCTGCGCACAGGCGGTGGCCGGGATCGCCACGGCGCGGGCCCGCCTGCCCGAGACCGTGGCCCGTTTCGAGGCGCTCACACCACATGGGCGACGGTCCGTCTTGGCGATCCGGCCGTCCGTATTCTTCGCTCCGTACGTCGCAGAGCAGCTGAGCGAGGCCGGCAGTTACCGGAGCGCTGAGAACGTCGTGGACACCATCGTGCTCCCGCACGCTTCGATGCTGTCCGCCGATCAGCTGCAAGAGTGCCTCGATGGCTGGGCGACATGTTCGCCGTCACGTGTGTCTTCGACGGCACGGCATCCTCTTCCCGCGGTATCGCAACTCAGACCCGAGCGAGTAGCGGTACGAACGACCTTCGCGAGTTTCGGTCAGCTGCGAAAGAGGTTCAGGAGACCCTCGAGCGCCGGACCCGTGAACTCGATGTCACCGTCGGCAGCGCCTAGATCTCGAATGCTGTGGGGCAGACGTGCCCGGCGACGTTGATGCTCAGGACCGACGCCCAGATCCTCGAAGCCGTCGAGCGCCCGCACGACGAGCACGTGGCTCTTCCCGTCGGAACGCCGTTCGAGCACTCGTTGCGGCGGGCCGAAGATCTTGTCAAACTTCGGCCGGCCGACGGGCAAGAGCAACTCGCCGGGTTGTGCGGGATCGCCGGCTGGGACGACGAGCAGCTCGTTCGCCGTGCCTCGTCCGGCCGACCTGACGAGTCGCTCCTCGTCCGCGGTCAATGGCATCTCACCCCACCAGAACGCCCACAGTCGTTCCGGCACATCGACGATCTCGGATGCTGGCAGGACGCGCCGGCGGGGAACGAGACAGTCTGGAAGTGCATCGACGTCGGCGAGGCACATCGGTTGTCGCCGAGCGATGAGGTCGTCGATGAACCCAATTGCCTGACGGCGAATGTGCTTCGAAGACGTGACGACCGCGGCCTCAAGCGACATGCCAGTAGAAGCACGCTCGGACAGATTCGCCGATCCCACCACGACCCTATTGCCGAGCACGTAGATCTTCGTGTGCAGTTCAGCGACGCTGAACACCTTCACGCCTCTCTCGACGTAGTGGCGCAATGCTCGCTTCGACGTCGCTCCCTGGCGCATGGCGTTCTTGCCCGCATTGACGACGAGCACATCGTTACGGCCAAGGGGAAGCCGGTCGGCGGCGGTCACATACGAGACCGCGCATCGACGCTGACCGTTGCGGCAGGATAGGGCAGCGCGGTTGATCTCTTCCCAGAGCTGGACGCCGTCGAGAAGCTCTTCCGCCATCGGCTCAAGCCTGCCACCTGGTGCCGGAGCGAGTTGTTCGCCTCGACAACTAGCTTGGTGGCGAGAGATCAAGGGGGCCCTGCCGTGACGCTCCCGGTCGCACCGACGCTCGATGCGACCGATCCCTCGCGGGCTTCGGCCCGAGTGCCGTCGACTTTCAGAGCGAGGCCCCGACGGCAGCAGCGGATTGGAGAGAAACCCCCAGAGCTGCAGTCTTGCCGAACACTGACGCAAACGACCGGCCGGTGCAGTGGGGTCTGATCTGAACACTTCAGCCTGATCGGATCATGTGCGCTGACCACCGGCTTCTTCGAGCCCGTGATGGCACGTGTGGGTGGCTCATGGTCGTCACGTCACCGAGGACTCGTCACCCAGCGTGGTGGCCGCCGGCCTCGGGCCTATGGTCGCCCGTGGACAGCTTCTGCTAGTCGCCGGCGGCGACCTCGACTCGTCGACTGGGACCGTCGGAAGACCGTCTTGTGTCGCCTGCCCCGCTCGGAGGGAGCGCCAGCGATCCTCAGGCCCGGTTCCAGCTGCGAGCGCCCCGTTTCGTGAGCGCACCAAGTCGGTAGCCACCGTCTCGCATGCATTCCTCGGCTGCGCGCACCCTCTCGGCGTTCTGGGCCGGTTCGGCGTTCGCCGCCTGGGTGAAGCTCGCCCAACCGCTGAAGGCCGAGCGTGCCTTTGGGATGCGTTGCCAGACATCGACGTAGGCGTCGAAGGTCTCGAGTCGCTGCGAGTAGCGGGACTTGTACTTGGTCCATTCGTCCTTCATCGGATCCTCCTCGTCGGGGGTCGAGTACCTGTCGATGATCCGCTTCACCGTCGTGTGACTGAGCTCGGTCGCCTCGCCGATCTCTCGAAGTGTGAACCCCGACCGGGTGGCGGCGTGGATGGCGTCGTCGCGTTCGGTGGTGGCCTGGCGCGTCTTGGCGGCCAGCTGGGCAGCGACAGCGAGTGGAGAACGTCCTGCAGAGAACTTCACGACTGCAGACTGTAGCGATACGCTACAGCTGCACGCAAGTATCGAAACGACACGGCTGTGCCTGTGGGACGAAACGGTACGGATCTCGCCCGTCGGACGACCTGAGCGCCACCGAACTAGGATCATGCGCTCATGCGGCAGATCGCTCGGTTGACGGCGCTTCTCGTCCTGGCGGTGGGCTGTTCGACGGGGTCGACACCAGGCGCGGGCGGAGTCCACACCGTGCAAGTTGTTGCCTCCACCGCTGCGGCAGCTGCCACCGAGTCGTCCGTGGTCACCCCGACGGTGACCGACCCGGCGTCTACCCCGCTTGCCACCTCGCCGCCGCCTGTCGCGTCCGCGGCGGCCACCGCTCCCACGACCGTGGAGCCGGCGACGACGACCGATCCCGCCGGGGGTGCGCCGTTTCCTCTCGCAGTCGGGAGAGGCGGCAAGGAAGTTGCAGCGCTGCAGCAGGCGCTTGCCGACTCCGGCTATGACGTCGGCCCGGTCGACGGCAAGTTCGGGGCCGTGACCGAGCTCGCGGTTCGTGGCTTTCAGGCCGACTCTCGGCTGGAGCCGACGGGGTCGGTCGACCAGACCCAGTATCAGCGAGCGATCGACCTAGCGGCGGCGGCCCCACCTTGCGACGAAGCGCTCCTGCGGCCGGCGAGCAGCTACGCCGCGTCTGAATGGAACGATCCCGTGTGCGTGACGGGTTGGGCGGTGCGCACCGCTTTCCCCGAGGGCGCGGTCGGCACCGCCTATCTGTTCCGCGTTCGAGGCAACACCTGGCAGGAGGTCAACGAGATCGCCATCGACCTCTGGGCGACGCCGCTCCTCGCGGAAGGTACGCCGCTGTCGGTTACCTCGTTCTCCTGGATGTTCGGTGAGCCGGGTTGGCCGGGCAGAGCCTCCACGGCAGATGAGGTTGCGAAATTCCTCTTCACCGACATCTACGACGAGGCGCCGAGTGGGCGGTTCTTCTACGAGCTCACGGCCATGTGGCTCGATGACGACGGCGCCTCGACGTGGAGCGACCACTTCATGGTCGACGGCGACCGAGTCGCGAAGATCGAGCCGTGCAAGCAGTCAACCGTGGGCAGGATGTCCGGAACACACTGGGTCTGCGAAGTGACGCTCGACCGAGGTGGCCGCCTCCACCTCGAAGTTGCCAACGACCTTCTGAAGGCCACTCTCTGGGAGGGTTGACCCGTCCCAGGTCGCCAGTTGAGGAGCGGCTGCCTGGTGAACTTCATGAGCCACTACTCTTCGCGCGGGTTGGATGGCGGCGGGAGAGGTACGGGACGTGGCGTTACTGCGTGAGCTGATCGAGATCCCCGAGGCGGTCCACAAGTCGGACTTCGTGATCAGCCTCGAGACGGCGATCGACACGCCTGACAAGACGCTGGCCGACTACGTGGTCACCGAGCAGCTCGCTCACTGTTTCGACCGGGCGTTGTCGTTGGTGACGAGCGCGGTGACCGACGGTCGTTCGAAGGCGACGTATCTGCATGCCAGTTTCGGTGCCGGTAAAACGGCGATGATGTCGGTGCTGCACCTGTTGTTGCAGGGCAACATCGCCGCCCGCTCGAAGCCCGAGCTGGCCGGGGTGATCGCCAAGTACGCGCCGAAACTCGACGGCAAGAAGTTCCTCCTGGTGCCGTTCCATTTCGTCGGGGCGGAGTCGATGGAGCAGGTGGTGCTGGGCGGGTATGTCGAGCACATCCGCGAGGTCCATCCGGACGCGCCGTTGCCGGCGGTGTACGTGGCCGACAACATCTTGAGCGACTCTCAGGTGAAGCGGACCGAGCTCGGTGACGATGTCTTCTTCCGGGTGCTGTCGGAGGGTGAAGCGGCCGACGAGTGGGGCGACTACGGGGCGGGGTGGGACGGCGCGAGGTTCGAGCGTGCGCTCGCCGCGCCGGCCGGTTCGGCCGATCGTGACGAGCTGATCGGAGCGTTGCTGCGCACCCACTACCGGGCGTTCCCGGGCCAGGCCCAGGCCACCTCGGAGGGCTTCGTCCCCCTCGATGCGGGATTGGAGGCGATCAGTCGTCACGCCAAGTCGCTCGGCTACGACGCGATCATCTTGTTCCTCGACGAGCTGGTGTTGTGGTTGGCGGCGCGGATGAGCGAAGTCGCGTTCGTTAGCCGCGAGGGCGCCAAGGTCGTCAAGCTCGTCGAGGGCGATGCCGGTCAGCGGCCGGTGCCGATCGTGAGTTTCATCGCCCGTCAGCGCGATCTGCGCGAGCTCGTGGGCGACACGGTGCCCGGCGTGCAGAGCCTCTCGGCGATCGACATCTTGCGTCATTCCGAGGGCCGGTTCGACACCATCACGTTGGAGGACCGCAACCTCGCCGCCATCGCGGAGAAGCGCCTGCTGCGTCCCCGTGGCGAGGCGGCTCGTCAGCAGCTCGACGATGCGTTCGATGTCGTGCGCTCGAGCATCGATGAGCGTCACGAGCGTGACGTGTTGTTGTCGGCGACTGGGGACCTAGCAGCGTTCCGTCGGTTGTATCCGTTCAGCCCGGCGTTGGTGGAGTCGCTCGTTGCGCTGTCGGGGGCGATGCAGCGCGAGAGAACGGCGTTGAAGGTGATGTTGCAGCTGCTGGTCGATCATCGTGACGAGATGCAGGTCGGTGAGCTGGTTCCGCTCGGTGATCTGTTCGATGCGATCAACGCCGGGGACGAACCGCTCACTGAGGCGATGCGGGCCCAGTTCCAACAGGCTCGGCGGGTGTGGAAGCTGCGGTTCGAACCGACGCTGTTGCGGCTCAACAACCTGCCCGACGCGGAGGCGGCCGAGCGCCTCGACCGCAAGCACGCCTACGTCACCGACAGTCGCCTGGCCAAGACCTTGCTGGTGGCGGCGCTCGTGCCGGAGGTGGCGCCGCTGCGGAACCTGACGGTGAGCCGACTCACGGCGCTGAACTCGGGGATCATCCGCGCCTTCATCCCGGGCACCGAGCGCCAGCAGGTGCTGGACAAGCTGCGTCAGTGGTCGGCCGAGATCGGCGAGCTGCGCGTGGGTGACGACGAGCAGGACCCGACCGTCGGGGTGGTGTTGTCGGGGATCGACACCGCGCCGATCCTCGACGCGGCCCGGGTGGTCGACTCCGACGGTGAGCGTCGCCGCCGGATCCGCACGGCGTTGAACGAGCTGCTGGCGATCAAGGACGAAGCGAGCACGATGCCCTGGACCGAGTTCACCTGGCGCGGCACGCGCCGCCGGATGAGCCTGTTGTTCGGCAACGTCCGCCATCGCGAAGAGCTGCCCGACGAGATGCTGCGCGCCGGTGACGAGCCCAAGGTGGTGCTCGATTTCCCGTGGGACGGGAGCGGCTACAACCCGTCGGACGACCGGAGTCGGGTGCGCGAGTTCCTCGAGGAACGCCCGGCGGAATGGACGGCGGTGTGGTTGCCGAACTTCTTCTCCGAGAGCACACTGCAGCTGTTGGGCAAGCTGGTTCGGCTCGACTACGTGCTCGGTGGCGACCAGTTCGACAAGCTGGCCAGCTACCTGCCGCCCGCCGATCGAGCAGCGGCACGCACCCAGCTCGACAACGAGCGCTCCGCGGTGAAGAGCCGTATCTACGGGGCGCTCGCTCAAGCGTTCGGGGTCGACACCGCGTCGACGGGTGTCCTCAACGACGGTGGCCTGGCGTTGGCTGAGCAGTACACGGCGCTCGACCCCGGCCTGGCGTTGCAGGCGCCGATCGGCACCTCGTTGCGCCAGCACCTGGAATCGATCGCCGGGCAGCTCTACCGCTACCGCTACCCGAAGCATCCCGAGTTCGCCGAGCTCATCTCCGGGGCCGATCTGCGCCACACCCGCGATCAGGTCGTGCTGGCCTTGCAGCAGCCAAATGGCCGGCTGGAGAACGTCGACACGACCCTGCGCAAGGTGCTCACCCGGGTGGTCGGCCCGTTGAAGCTCGGCACGATGCACGCCGCGCACTTCATCGCCGATGTGAGTGAGTGGGTCGACATCATCGAGAAGCGCCGGGCCGCCGAGGGTCTCACCAGCCTCACCGTCGGCCAGGCCCGACGATGGATCGACGGCGAGGGTGCCGAGCGGCGCGGTCTGCCCCGCGAGTTCTCCGATCTGGTCATCGTGTTGGTCGCGGCGGCAACGAACCGGGTGTTCCTTGCCGGCGGCCAGCCGTTGGCCCGCCCGGAGTTGGGGCGGATCAATGACGAGTTGGAGCTGCGGGCCCAGGCCCTGCCCACGGCCGAGCAGTGGAGCCGTGGCCTCGACCGGGCTCGTGACATGGGGGTGGTGCCGTCGAGCACGCTGCTGTCGGTGTCGAGCGTCGCCGATCTCGGCACCAAGCTCGCCGACGCCCTCGTGGTCAACCGGATCGACGCCGCCCGCCGCCTGGTGTCCGAACTGTCGGCGGCGGCCGCCCGGTTCGGTCTGGATTCGTCGGCGAACCGGCTGCGCACCGCGGTGACCGCGGTGGAGTTCATCGGCGCGGCTCGCGCCGCGTCGGACAACACCGTTCAGGTGCTCGCTGATCTGGCGTTGCCGACCAGTGCTGCGGCGCTGGGCACCTCGATCGCCCAGGCGGCATCGGTCGCCGACGAGCTCAGCCGAACCAACTGGGATCTGCTCGCCAACGCGCTCGACCTCGGTGGCGTCTGGGCTGCCGACGCGGCAGCGATCCGCACCCGCCTGGTGGAGGCGCTCGCCGCGGACGAGTTGGCGTGCGGGCTGGTCGGGCGACTCGGCGAGGCCGGCCGGGCAGCGACCGATCTGATCAACCGTGCCGCGAAGGCCGCCGCACCCGCCGCACCCGCCGCACCACCGGCGCCGGCGCCGCCGGTGCCGGATCAGGCCGTGGCGGCGCTCGACGTCGCCGACCACGGGGTGGCTGTGGCTGATGCCGGAGCGGCCCGACGGGCGGCCGAACGCGAGCTCGACTCGCTCGCCCATCGACTGCGTGCGGCTGGGCTGCGCCTGGTGTGGCAGATCGAGGATCTCGACGATGACAGTCGCTGACCTGCCGCGCCTGCGGGCGCTGATCAGCGGGCTGTCGACCCGCCCGGGTCCAGGAAGCGCGGTGCTGGTGAAGGCCGAGCCGACCTGGACCGGGCCCGAGCGGTTCGACATCGACGACCAGGCGGTGCGGGTCGCGGCGTGCCGATCGCCGTTAGAGGTCCGCGCCGCGCTCGACATCCTGACGACCTCGTCGGCGAGCGACGTGGTCGTGTTGCTCACCTCGCTCGATCACGGTGCGCTCGGGCTCGATGTCATGTCGCGGGTTCATGGTCAAAAGGCCCGGTCGCTCGACTCGTTGGCCGCGCTCCGCTCGCTGTTCGGTGCTCAGCAGCTCGACCCGGAACTCGCGGCGTTGGACTATCGCTGGTTGATCGACGATCTCATCTCGATCGCGCCGGCCGGTGGGTGGGTGGTGCGGCGTCCGCTCAACGGGGTGCTCGACCGAACCCTCGCCTGCGGGGTCTGGCAGGAAACCCGCCTCGGGGTCGAGCGCGCACCGGAAACCTTCGCCGGTGTCTTGGAACTGGTGAGCGACGCGCCGACGGCCGCGCGCATCGCCGCCCTGCCGGCCGAGCACCGCGACGGGCTCGCCGCCTGGTGGGCGACGGCCGATCCGGCGGCGCCGTTCGGTCCGGTGGTGGCG
>Ga0209023_10004398_pt1 | contig 16064 bp, 10 predicted proteins | sample LakOneMetagenome_FD_187468 | JGI IMG/M metagenome (GOLD analysis project Ga0209023, IMG submission 187468) | Freshwater and sediment microbial communities from Lake Erie, Canada (SPAdes) (version 2) | ecosystem: Environmental > Aquatic > Freshwater > Lentic | place: Lake Erie, Canada... | reverse complement strand
AATAACACATGGATCAAAATTGACAAGTATTACTCAAATCTGGCTACATGGTGGCTACATGGAATTGGTCATGTAGCCACTTATTTTGAGAGTCAGTCATGGAAAAAGTTCGTTTAACTTCTGGTCGAATAGACAAGCTTGTCTGCCCTGCCGAGAAGACTCAAGCATTTCTTTTTGACTCTGAAATTCAAGGGCTGGCCGTGCGAGTAACCAGCGCGGGGAATAAAGCTTTTATTTTTGAAAGTAAGTTAAATAGAAAAACGATTATGTGCTCATCCCTTTTACTTAGAACCCATTGCACATCGCAATGAATCTCCGAAAGTTGCTTGGTTGATTGAGACGCTTAAGAAAATACAAGCCAAACAAGAGAAGGTAATCATCTTCACCGAGTTCCGTGAAATTCAAAGCTTCTTGCAAAGAATTCTTATGGAGGTCTTTGGCTTTAATGTCACCACGGTTAATGGCGATACTTCAGCGAGTAGTGAAAAAGGTGGCGCATCAAGACAGGGATTAATTAACACATTCCAACGCGCTGATGGTTTTAACATCATTATTTTATCAACTACGGCGGTTGGCTTTGGTGTCAATGTTCAGGCGGCTAATCATGTGATTCATTACACCCGTTGCTGGAATCCGGCTAAGGAAGATCAAGCGACCGATCGGGCCTATCGCATCGGCCAAACAAGAGATGTATCTGTTTACTACCCGACTATCCACTCTACTGATTTTGATACTTTTGAAATTAAACTTGATCGCTTGCTAAGTTCCAAGCGACAGCTTGCAGGTGATATGTTGAATGGATCTGGTGAAATTTCAGCGAAAGAATTGGCCGAGGATGTTTTCCAATAATCGTTATTGGTTTGAATATTTTCCATTAGTACTTAGAAAGACGATTAACTTTCTGAGCTCTTAGATAACAAGTCACTCAATTGAAACTTGTTATCTGAGCAATCTTTTGGCAAGACAAGTTTATCTTCATCTAAATCAAACGGAACTACCCACAACCGCGATAATTTATCAGTCTTCCGAAAATGAAATACGGGTAAAGCTTCTTGAAAGCCAGCCCATTTTGGATAAATCAAAACCACATCACCTTTGTGTTGAAGATAGTAATGGCTATATGCAAACATCTGACGCAAATCATCATCTTTAAGATCGTAGCGTTTAGCTTTGATGTTAATCCGCTTCCACTTAGTATCTAAGATTATATTTTGATCTTCATGTTCAATTTTTAAATCAGGCTTTAACCTAAAAATATCACGCGAATCGTGATGACATAAATGTTCATTTTGAACTTGTGTTCTCAGTGATGCGTTAGGGATTAACTGTTTTTTTAATTGAGCGGCAACATAGCTTTCAAAGAGCTTTTCCATTGGGAACAGTAAACTAATACCGCGCCAATCACCCTGAACGGTTACAGGCATAAACTGACCAAGTACCAACTCACACCACGGTTTAATTTCCTGATAGTGTGCGAGAAGCCTCCCACTTTGCCACTTTTTTAAATCTTGCTGAATATCTCTACTTGCAGGAATTTCAGCAGTCAACAAACGTAGCTCTTGTGCCAAGCGCCAATTTTGGGGATCTTGAGTGACACGACAGATTCGTTCCAAAGCGGCTCGTAATAAACGGTTCTCAGCGCGATCAGGAGTAAAAATGTCATGTCGAATTGGAAAGATATGCTCTCGACCTACGGGTTGACGCATACGACGCGCTATATCCAACTGACCACGTAAATATTTTTGCTCATCTTCAATACGCTGATACTCAAAACGTAGCCCTTTACTAATCAGTTTTTCAAACGCTTCTAAAAACTGGCCAATAATCCATTCATGCAATGGTCGCTTGTAACGCTTTAAATCGGCTGCACCTGCTTTTTTATTTGGCAAATTCAGCGCAGTGGCCAGCATTTTACATAAGAGCTTACGTGGCACTTCTGCATCAGTTGCGTCTTCAATATGCTTAGGTAGTATTTCCAAACGGGTGCCACATGTGGTTTCAATGACACCGACGTAGTTATCCAACTTGAGGCGCTTACGACCAGCGATCTGAAGCAGGTTATAACCATTCTTTGAGAACCCTGCAGCTAAGTCACATAGATACTCATATGCAGACTCAGATATTTCAGCTGAATCTAACTGATTGGATTCCTGCTCTTTCGGATTGGCACAAGCGGTCAACAGTGCATACTCACGCACTGTGACTTGTCTCATTGGGCTACTCCAATAATATTCTGATAATTCAGAATATCGTTAAATGCATCTGAATTTACTTTCCAGCATTGATTCTGTAGTTTTCCATGTGCGGACTTAGGAAATAATTTATCAACATCTTGATACTTTTGTATGAGCATCCCATTATCATTCAGCACCCAATTAATCCTTTCCCAATCGTCATAAAAGTACTCTTGAAATAAAGGCATTATTTTTTGCTGGAAAATATGGGAAAGTTTATTCGTTGTCGGATCTGCTTCCAAAGGCATAAAGTAAGCATGACCAATGCAGTGGTCACGATCTAATAGAATCTCTATACGTTGATTGATCACTGTAAGTAACTGGCCAATATTTAATCCATTAATATTAATATGATTTAATGTTTCTGGTTTTGGCTGCATTTCAATAAAGGTAAAACGCCGACGTAAAGCAATATCTAATCCAGTCAATGATCGGTCTGAGCTATTCATCGTTCCAATAATATAGACGTTATCAGGCACCCTAAAAGGCTTCTGAGAATAAGGAAGGATTACACTAAGCGCCTCATCCGCACCTTGTCTTTTGCTATCTTCGATTAGAGTGATGAGTTCACCAAAGATTCTCGATATATTTCCTCGATTAATCTCATCAATAATTAGCACATATGGTTCTCTTTTTTCGATACTTTGGCTCTTTCCAACTAATACATGTCCCGCTTCCTCTAGGGCTACTTGGAGCTCTGACCATGTAAAGCGATATAACTCATAAACAGTTTTCAAAGTTAGAAATTTATTGCCGTTTAATGAGCGAATATCAAAGGCAATATTTTTTAGAATCCAATTAACCTTTCGGGTATTACAATCATCCTTGCTTACGCCCTGCGGCGGATTTTTATCAAAAAAATACTCCCCAACTACCCCAACTGATGAAATTTCAGAAGATGTTTTAAGACAAACTACAATATCTCCCAACTGCATTTCTGAATAAAAGGCATTCAGTGTATTTCGATCATTCGAACCTAGATTTTTAAAATACTCTGACTGGTAACTCTCTTGGTTAGATAAATCACCTGCATGACTCCAGCCAATACGGGCCTCACCATGCTCAAGACAATATGCTCTTGAGCCAGCATCTGCGATTGATATTTTCCAAATACGTGGACTTTTACTAATCCCTAGACTTGCTTCAGTTTTATGATGGCGAACAGCCTCTTCGCAAATTAGCTTAAACACACCACTTTCTACTTTATAGTGAATCTGCTTTGTTTCTTCATTAGTGACGGCTCGAATTCCTTCAACAAAATCTTCGTAACTAAAACTTTGATGAAAAGTCACAAAGCGAATGCGCTTTTCTTTCTCATCGTTGATCAGCTGATCAAACCGCGCTTTGAGAGCTTTTCGATCATTTAAATTATCAGCTAAAAACTGAGGTGCAATAATTTCTAGCGCTTTATTGATCGTGTGATATGTCTTCCCTGTTCCAGCAGCACCATAGATAATTTGATTTTTCGGTTGTTGGCTTGGAATCTCTATCGCTTTTTCACTTGTATCCATTTCATCACTCATTTGATTCTCTTTATTGTAATCTTGATCCCCGACCCAGATGAAACTCTGCACATCGATCAAATCCCGAGGAGCTAGACCGCTCTCGATCATTTCTTTGCGTAAAGCGTACAAAAATTTCTGAATTTCTAGATAGTCTTCGCCTGTTAAATTTCTATTCGGTATTTTTTGATTGAGAAAAGCTTGAAAAGCATGTCGAAACTCATTGGTTTTTATAATCACGTGATCTTGAGGATTAGACAACATGAGTAGAAAACTGGTGACACTTCTGGACATCGCCGCCCAATTTGTTTGGTCTTTTCCTGACAGCGAGCCTAAGCCACTTACGAATTGATCAACCCGACTGGATAACTCCTCAGAGCCATAGAGCAAAGAAGCAGTTAATCGTGCAAATTGTGCTTGTTTGGCAATATCTAAATTATGAATAAACTCAAAATAACGCCATCCCACTAAGTTTTGAGGCTTTCCATCACTTAACTTGCGCGTAAAAAGACTGATAATTTTACGACCAAGTTCCGCTTGGCCAGCCTCATCGACAGGAAGCGAACTAAGACCTATTTGAATTTCTTGATTAAATAACTCGATGATCTCAAGCTTGTAATTACGCTCACTTTTAGTGAAGTCTTCATCCCCTTTATCAAATCGTTCAAAAGTTGGGAATATAGTTTTAACTCTTTTTAGATATTCTTGAAATGCTTGCTGCATGAAATCAAATTCCTTTTAAATCAAATTAAGTCATACAACCTTACGGCTTCGCTTCGTCACCTTTCCACTCGCCTCACGCTCGTCCTGAATCCGCGCCAGCAACGCCTCCGCTGAATTCTCACCACTGATCAAATCAGGATTCTGTTCGCGCCATTCGGCTGTTAGCTCACCACGAAAGGCTTTAGCGAGGATAGATTGAGTGAGGTGATTGACGCGAGATTGTGCATCTTTGACGCGCTGTTCAATCTGGTCGGCATAGGCAAAGAACAGCTCAACACGACGGACGATTTCAATTTGCTCCTCAATAAGTGGAATGCCACAAATAAAAGACCGCATCTTTTTTATTCCAAACGCAGCTTGAGATGTTGAGTTTGACTGTCTAGCTATTTCATCCATGGTAGAAGGCGATGATAAGAAAAACATCAGGAACCTAGCGTTGGCAATCTCTGTTTTAGGTTGAATCAAAATTACATTCGCAGAAAGTGTGTATTCAACGTTTACGGGCAATATTGTTGCCTTTCCCAACGTCCCAATTTTTCCAAAAACAAAATCACCAGCTTTTAACTGATAACGATCTTTATGTTCTTTAAGAACATCTCTTGAAACCTTTCTAGCATTATCAAAATCAATGGTACCGTTCTTATTTAGATCACCAATTCCAATGTAAGGAACTCCATCTTGAACTTCCACTGGAGTTCGATGACTCGGGTGCGGATCAATGATATTAGCCACGTCCTGTAACTCAATAATTTTCCATGCTTCTTTACCTTCTCTCCAATCCTCCGTCAACTTCCCACTCACCGCAGCGGCCAACACAGACTGACGAAATCGTTTGAGAATCTTAGGGATGGCATCAAGACGGGTTTTCAGGCTATCGACCTGCGCCAAAAGCTCATCGAGTTTGGCGGCGATTTGTTGTTGTTCGGCGAGGGGTGGCAGTTTAATTGGAGCCTTAGAAAACTTTCCTTTATTAATAATTGCTACTGTTGTTGCAGAAGCTTCTTGCTCTAGCCACCATTTCATAGATGATAAAAAATAATATAGATATTTATAATGAACATATTCACTAGGAATGACGGAATTAATTTGTTGATTAGTAGCCGACTCTCTTGTTGTAATTCCAATTTTTCCTAAATTTCCAATGCAAGTAACTGTAATTGCATGTTTGGGAAGCCTCGGTATTAACATCAGTCCTTTAATTGATAATGTATCCGCTGTAGATACTATATAGCCGCCGTTGTTTAGGTCGCCGGGTTTAATGAAGGGAATATCCCCTGAGAAATTGTCTTGATCGGTTGTACTAGGTGTTTTACCTGTAACAATATTTCCAAGAGCTGCTAACTCACAAATAATCCAGCTTTGCGGGAACTCTACTTCACTCATCCCTGAAACTCCCCGCCAACAACCAAATCCGTCAATAACTCGCGCTCAATCTGCTCAATACTCGGCAATTGATTTTCCAAATTTGCAGGCAACGCCTGCGCCAACTGATACTCAGCAACACCAATCGGCTTACTGTTATCTCGCAACGCGTATTCAGCGACCACCCGATTACGCGTCTTGCATAACAGCAACCCAATCGTCGGCGCATCCTGCTCAGCTTTAATCTGACTATCCACCGCACTTAAATAGAAATTCAGCTGACCCGTATGTTCAGGCTTGAAATCACCTGTTTTAAGTTCAATTACCACATAACAGCGCATTTTTAAATGGTAAAATAACAAATCCAAATAGAAATCATCGCCACCCACTTCGATATGCACTTGCTTTCCAACAAACGCAAATCCAGTTCCCAACTCAAGCAAAAACTGACTGATATGCTGAGTCAGCGCCTGCTCAATATCGCGCTCCTTCGCCTCTGCACCCAACGACAAGAAATCAAAAATATACGGATCTTTTAAGGTTTGCTGTGCCAACTCCGATTGCGGCGCAGGCAAGCTAACCGCAAAATTAGTCGTCGCTTGGCCTTCACGCTCAATCAAACGACTCTCAATCTGATGAACCAAGACATTACGCGACCAGCCATGCTGCTGCACTTTACTGGCATAAGTCAGACGCTGTTGCTTATCTTTCAGCTTACTCAGCAATACCAGATTATGACCCCACGGAATTTGTCCAACAGCCTGTTGGACAATTGGCTCCGCATCGAACTCTGGCCATGCGTCAGCAAAAGAACGCATATACATCAAATTTGCACGAGAGAAACCCTTAATCTCAGGAAACGCTGACTTGAGATCCAGCGCCAGCTGATCAATGACTTTCGCGCCCCAGCCCTGTACCTGCTGACGCTGCAAAATGTCATGCCCCATCTGCCAATACAGCTTAAGCAACTCATGATTAACCGCTAATGCAGCACGTTGCTGTGCAGTATGAATTTGCTGTTTAAGCGTAGATAGCCAAGACGCATAGTCGTCGGGCAACTGTGTAATCACTGAATCACCCATTGACGACATCCAAACCTAATACCGCTGCCAATAAGTCTTTTTGTACCTTCGCCTCATCCGACTTACCAAGCGCAGTCATCAAACCATCTAACTCACGCAATGCCTCAGTCAGCTCACTCATCGCCTCAGCAGCTAATAACTCAGGCTCAGGTAAATTCGCCGCATCGACGCTGTCATTATCTTTCAGCCAACTAATATCCAGCGAATCGCCTTTGCTATCACGAATCCACTCACGGCTAAACACACGCCAACGACTGTTTTCAATTGATTGCTCACCTTCGATACTGAATGACCACTCGCCTTCAGTACGCGGACTATTTCCCTTGGCATCCGTACCATAAACACTTTCAAATGGCTTTAAATGCTGACCACCAAAAGGCGTCCGCTTACCAAAACTCGGCATATTGGCGCGTAAGTCATAAACCCAAACGTTTTTCGTGCAGTTCTCTTCCTGCTTTGGATTTTCTAAAGTGCCTTTGGTGAAAAATAGCACATTGGTTTTCACACCAGCGGCATAAAAGATCCCAGTCGGCAGACGCAAGATCGTATGCAGATTGCATTTATTCATTAAGTCTCGGCGAACCTCAGCACCGACACCCGCTTCAAATAGCACGTTATCAGGTAACACCACCGCAGCCCGTCCACCCGCCCTCAATCCACGATAAATATGCTGCAAAAATGCCAATTGCTTATTACTGGTTCTATAGGTCAAATCGTCACGGGTAATACTGGCATCGCCACCCTTTGCGGTGCCAAATGGAGGATTAGCAAGAATCACATCAACTTTACTTAAACCTGCACCGGCTTGACCCAACGCATTACCGAGATGAACCACTCCGTCGTTATCGCCTTCCATACCATGTAGGAGGCAATTCATTAGGGCTAAACGGCGCGTATTTGGCACGAGTTCAACGCCAATAAATGCCTTACTTTTCTGAAAGGAATCAGCTTTTTCATCAAGATCAAACAAATCATTAGTATGGCGCTTGATATAAGCATCTGCTGCAATCAAGAAACCCGCTGTGCCTGCCGCAGGATCTTGAATCAACTCTCCAGCTTGTGGCTGAACACAATTCACGATGCTGTCAATCAATACACGCGGCGTAAAATACTGCCCTGCACCAGACTTAGTTTCGTTCGCATTCTTCTCAAGCAAGCCTTCGTATAAGTCGCCCAAGCCATCTTTTTGCGCACTAAACCAATCAATGCCATCAAGTGTGCGGATTAACTGCTCAAGATGACGCGGCTCACGCATACGCGTTTGAGCATCTGCATAAATCGCTGCAATCAGGCTATCAGTGCTTTTAGAAAGATCGAGTAAGATTTGTTTATAATCATTGAGGAGATTCAAACCTGACTTTTCATTCAAGTCATTCCAACGGCAACCCACAGGCAACTTATGCTTAATCAGTAAACCCTGTTCAGTATTTTCATGTTCCATCTTGATGAACAATAACAAAACCAATTCAGTCACATAGTCACTGTAGTTGATGCCGTCGTCCCGCAATACGTCGCAGAGATTCCAAAGCTTCTGGACGATGTCGTTATTGGTCATGATTTTTCCTGATGCCGAATCCAAAAAATGTATAAATTTCAAACGAAATATACAAATAAATCAAATTAAAAAGAGTTACGTTAAAATAGCACGGTGAGATGAGTAATCGAATTAATAACCAGAAATTAATTCATACCAACGATGACGAAATAAAAGAATCAACTCGCAGACCATAGGTACTCATTCAGGTCAGTAATGACAATATCAAGTTGGTTATTGAGGCGCTTATCTAACTGCAAGGCACCTCCTTCAGACGCAAAACGTTGATTAATGAATTGGCGATCGATCACCACCTCATAAACAAGTTGCTTCGCTAATCGTTCCAGCCATTTCAATTGCATCTGAGTCCAAGTGTGTTGGCTATAAATCCGCTTCATAGCGTTATGAACGCGTTGCTCAAACGGAATCAATGCCTCACCAATCGCAGCACGGCGAATATGCCCAACGATACTCGCAGCAATTTCTTGATTGGTCTGATTGCGCACAGCACTTTGCAACTTTGCTTCGCTATAGCCATTCCCATCGAGGAGTAAACGAATTTCTTTAAGCTGTGCTCGCGTCAAGTCTTTCGGTTTGTTAACCACGACACCTAGTGCCACTGACTGATTCAGTTGTTCCTGAATAAATTGATTAAAACTTTCCAAATAGTCATCTGGCCGTGTATAGGTACCATAGCTTTGCACACGAGTCATCAGTTGATCAGCGCCCCTAAAAATTACAGGGCGATAGCTAGAACCCAGCAAAACATCCACCTCAGCCAATTGATGCAAAAGACCCTTATGCTGCTGAATGAATGTAGATGCTTTTTTAGCGCCAAGTGTATGCAAATGCTGATGCAGCTTATCAGGAGTAACCCCCCAAAGCGTTTCCAACTCATCCAACTTTGCTTTCAGTGCTGGTTTGTTTTCAGCTTTATGGGTTGCCTTGCGAAGAACGCGCATCACTTTTTGACTGAGATGGCTAAGGACATCATCAGCATGGCTAGTACCCACCAGCTCGCCTTTCGTATTCAAGGCTCGCTCCAACCCTTCTGAATCTGTTAATTCAGCCACCAACTGCTCAAGTGTAATGTTGGGATCTTTGACCAGCGGTTTCATCGAAGTGACATCTTGCAAAGTCGCAAATATATCGACAGGGTCATAAATTTTAAACACCGTCTTGCCGATTTCATCACAACGACGTGTAGCACGACCAATCATTTGCTCATACAGAATCCGCGATTTCACTCGACGTAAAAAAACCAGATGACAAATCTTTGGAACATCGATCCCCGTAGTCAGCAAATCTACCGTAACCGCAATATTCGGATAACGTTCATTTTTATATTGACGAATCAATTGCTCAACTTTATCGCTTTGGCCTGTGATCTTACGTACAGCGGCTTCATTGTACTCATCACCATGCAACTCTATAAAAGCCATATCTAATAAGCGTTTCACCATATCCGCATGTAAGTCTGTAGCGCAGAAAATCATCGTTTTCTCTTCACCCAATGGATCAAGTTCTTCCGCCAGTTGCTTACAAATGACTTCATTAAACCCTTCGGTAATCACTCGACGATTAAACGCAGCAACATCAAAACTTAGCTCATCATCTAGACTCTCAGTATCAACTGAACCAGTTTCAGTATTAATGACACTGACTTCCTCACCTTTCTCAAACTTAATCCCATTTTTAGTTAATAGCGTTTCGTATCGAATTGGAGGCTCAAAATCAATGAGCCAATCATCCGCAACTGCTTCACGATAAGAATAGGTATAAACAGGATGGGAAAAGATCTCTGTCGTATGTTTGGCTGGCGTTGCCGTCAACGCAATCTTGACCGCATCAAAATAATCCAATACACGACGATAACTGGATAGATACTGACTTGCATCACGATTGGCCAGCTCGCCCTCAGTCATCTCTTGATCAAGCGTATATCCACGATGCGCCTCATCAATGATGATGCAATCATACATATCCACTGCAGGCGGGTTATCTGACATCAAAATGCGTCGAACCATCGCTTGCACTGTAGCAACTTGAATACGCGTTTCTGCTTCAGCCGCCATATCTCCTAAATCTGCAATATTGTAAATCTTAGATAAGGTTTGGTTTTGCTCAAGCGGCGCTTCGTTAAAAACATCCATTGCCTGCTGGCCAAGCGCAGTTCGATCCACCAGAAATAGAATCCGCTTAAATCTCTCGGTTTTTAAGAAACGATACATCAACCCAATAATCGTTCGTGTTTTACCTGTCCCTGTTGCCATGGCAAGTAAACAATTTTGCTGATTTCGTTCAAGGGCTAATTCAACGGCTTCAATCGCTTTCTGCTGATACTCACGTAACTTGAGATATGCGAATCCTTCTTGCTGTAAGAGCTCTTGCGCTTTTTCCTTACTTCGCTTTAATCGATCTAATAGCCCTTCTGGACTATGAAAGGCTTGTAATGGTTTTGCCGCGTTACTCGGCTCACGTACATCACGAAACCAAGTTCCTGACTGCTCCGCAATTTGCTGAACATACGGACGACCATTGCAGGAATAAACAAAAGGAATCATATAAACAGAGCCAGCACCATCAGGCCAAGCGGCTCCAGTCCCCTGAATCTGCCAAGCAGGTTGCATCGGTAATATGATTTTAAAACCTTTTGCATAGCGCTCGGCCTGTGGAATTTTACCCGCGACGTTGGTGTTCTCTCGCTTCGCTTCCACAACCCCAATCGGAATGAGCCCAACAAATAAAACATAATCTGCCGCTTGCTTACCTATTGTAGGCCACTCTGAAATCGCTTTGTTCTTTCCCTTTTCTGGCCGAGCGCCTTTTTGATAGGTGAGCTCTTGAGTGTCTGCTTCCCAGCCTGCCTCAATTAACTGCTGATCAATGAGAATTCGTGTGAGTTCTTCATTCAGCGTGAACTGTGTGCTAGCTTTAATCTTTTGTTGAGTGCGGACAACTTGATCTGTTGATTCGGATTGGAGTGCCTTAATTCGTTCATCAAAGTCGAATTGCTGTTTAACTAGCTCGGCTTCATGTTGTTTGGCAATTTGCTCAAATTTATGTGCCTCATCAGCCATCAACTGCGCAAGTTCAGCGAATTCTTCTTTTTCACGAATCGTTAGTTGTGTGAATTGGTCGTTATTTTCAACTTTCTCATTATTCTGTTGTAGCTCACTACGCAATTGAGCAATCTGAACCTGAAGCTCATTGAGTTCTAAGCTTGGATCTTTGAGAGGTTGGAATGATTCTGGTTTAAACTTTTCACCCTGTTTACCATACGATTGATGGAACCAAATCGCCAAACTACGAGCAAGCTTTAGACCATCCAAAGCCTCTTTGTGCTGGGTTTTAAACTGATGCGTTGCCTTATTACCCTCAATACGGAGGATATGAAAAACATCTCGAACATTCGGATCAATCTGCGCTTCTCGACTAAGTCGATACAGTAAATCAGCCTGTGTGGTCAGATCATCAAATTCCACACCACAACGCGCAGCAACATCTTGAGCGATTGCTTCGCCGAATTGCCGTAATTTGATCAAGGTTGTATTTGGGTCGCTTGCAAAGGCACGCTCTGCACTGCTGACTAATTGTAGAAAAATGGGATCATGTTCAGCCAAAAATCCGAAGTTTATCGAAGACTCATTCAACCCCATTACAACTTCCCCGCTCTATTATTTTAGTCCATGAACCGTCTTAGAGTTTGCACAGTTAATTTTTCACTTATGCAGCAATAATAGATCACTATCCATGCCAAGTAATCTATTATTATCAATATAGCTAACTCATTCGAAGCATTTTAATGGTTTAGACAACCTAAATATGGAATAGGAAGATTTGTTGGTTCAATGCTAACAAGCTTCTCCTTATAACTAGCCTAAAATTTACTTGTGGTGGTAATAGATGTTTTCTGAACAAATATTTGCTGAACCAAATGGCCGTTTGATAGACCTTCAGAATGTGACGGTGCAGGACTCTGCAATTGCATTATTAGCAGCAGCACTTTCCGACAATACACGTCAAAATGACCTCGAAGTGTATAGCTGGCTAAAACTTCAATCTACCTACCAAAATCAAAATCCAGATGTTCAATATATTCTTGATTACTCCAGCACTAACATGCTTCAAACTTTCAAGAAACAATATATTCAAGGATTCGTGGCTCACTTAGTTTTTGTAATGGCTTGGGCAATCAAAAGCAATAATTTCAATGATGCTGGAGTCAGCAAAGCATATTACTTAACACAAAAAATATTAGCTAAAAAATATAACAAAACTTTAAGTCAAAAAACCATAAAGAACTATTATCAAGCGCAAGAACATGTAGTGCATATTTGGGTCGCCGTTTTTTCATATCCAACTACACAACTAATCGCAAAAAGCTTGCTACTTGACCATCAAAAAGAATTAGAACTAAAACAAGAACTAGATAGCGTGCTTGAAACCATAAAGCTTTTAATGACCCCTAGATTTACTCATGACTCTGCCAGTTATTATTTTTACGGAACAGATTTTGAGCTACCGAGAACTAAGAAAAATACAAATCCTGTGTATTTAGTAGATCGCATTCACGCTAGGCCAATTACGGGCATTGCGATCTTTCATCCTTCAAAACTTGAAATGAGTAAAGAACTCAAGAAACTTTGTGATGCATATACCCGTGTGGATATTGAATGAGCGAAAATTATCCTCAAGCGGGAACCACCCCCGTTCCCTTATCAAATCAATTTTGATGTATATATTGAGAAGCCTCACTATATCTACAGAGGCTTCATTATGGATTCTTTATCCCTTACTAACACCATACACACCCACCTAGACCAGCTTATAGCGTCTGGTCGCACCGTGGTCAGCACTTCTGAAATGGTGCAACTTCTCGAAATTAAGTCACAAACTGCATATAAATGGGCGTGCTATGAAAATGGCCCAATTCAACCTGTTCGCATAGGAAAAACTCTTCGTTGGCGGGTATCTGATATCGCAGCATTGATTCAAGGAGGCAAATGAATATGAATGCCTCTTTATCCTTTGATGAAATTGAATGGCATAAGGGAGTTGAATATGGCAGGCAACTTCAGGCCATGAATGCGAAGAAAATTCCGAAACCAATTTTTCTAAATGGAGCAGAGTTATTTAACGAACATCAACCCAAACAATGGCTAGTAGAAGGTTTTATGGAGATTAATAGTCTCAATATGCTTTTTGGTCAGCCCGCAAGTGGGAAATCTTTTATAGCTCTTGATCTTGCCTTCCATGTTGCTATTGGAAAACCTTGGCATGGTTATTCAGTAAGTTCAGGAAATGCGATATATATTACGGGTGAAGCAATTAGAGGATGTAAAGAAAGAGTAAGGGCTTGTATCACTCACAACAATATTGAACAACTTGATAACTTCAATATAAGTAATCGCGTGACTTCTCTCTATGACGATGACGAGTTTGCATGTCTACAAAAAGAACTTGATCAAATTTCTGAAAGCAGTGATCAACCAATTCGCCTCATAGTTATCGATACAGTTGCTCGCTTTTTGGAAGGTGATGAAAATAGTAGTAAGGATATGGGAGCGTTTATACGTAAAGTAGATTTTCTCAAGCATAAGTACGACTGTACTGTTTTATTAGTTCACCATAGCGGCCATGGCGGTGGGCCAAGAGCTCGCGGCTCTAGTGCATTAAAAGCAGCTTTGGATAGTGAGTTTCTAATCACAAAGAGTCGCAATAAATCTATGAAAATGTCCTGTACAAAAATGAAAGATGACGAAGAGCCAAACGATCTTAATTTCGAATTCAAAAGCGTTGAACTACCCTCAAATGGTAAACCTGTGTTTGCTCCTGTAATACAACTATGTGAACCAGTAAGTAACACACAAATTAAGAATCAATCTTCACATACGAAGTTACCTCATGGCAAAAATCTAAATCTGCTGTTGAAATGCTTAAGAGCCCTTGAAGAAATTCACCCCAATATTTCATTAACTATTTTAAAAGCAAATGTGGTTAGTGAAGGAATGGACGCAAAAAGATTTTCGGAGGCTTTGAAAGGGTTGATGTCACATCAATTAATTTATATGAGTTCTGATGAAACTCAAGTTTCCACTAAACCTTATACAAATTGAAATAAACATGAATTTTTATAGTACGCAAATCCGAATCCGAAATGTTCCGAAACGGCTGAAATTAGTCATTTCGGATACATTGAACCGAATCCGAATATTCCGAATATACCTTTAGGTATTCGGAATAATTCGGAGTCCAAGAACTATTCATTTCCAGAACAATATATTTAAATTGTCATTCAACTTCTGGGGTATAGGAGTGAACAAAACTACAAATGTAATGTTTTATATAAGCCTAACCAACGTGGTTTACACATAACTAAATGCAGTCCGCCGAATCTGAAATTAGCCGAAACTAACCGAATCGGTCATTTCGGCAATCTGGCCTAGCCAAAACTGCCTAAAACTTAGAGGATCAAGAGACTCCTCACAGCAAAACAATATTGTCATCCAAATGTCAGATGGACTACAGATTGATGTCTACAGGACAATAGATTTTATTTTCCAATAGTGGACTAAAAAAGACAGGTTTATTTGCTATTACCGTTTAGGCAATTAAGGTTTTTTGACATATTGACTAGTACAGAATATGGACACCTCTATAGATCTACCATAGGCATATGAATTAATAAATGGAGATAGGACATTCTGTTCGAGCACCAAATACTTCAGGTGACATTACTAATTACTCAAAATAATCGCCAACTTGTGACATCAGAACACCCAAAATGGCATTTTTAGCATTTGAACACCGAGAAAACAGGCACTTTTAAGCATGATTTAGTAATGTGAAGCAGCTTTTTTTGATTAAATAACTCAATAAAAGCGACAACTAATCAAAATCTCACAAAATGAAATGCGTTTCACTTCGACACCAATAATAATTTTTTATAATATATACAAACACTTAAGTATTTCATTTTATTAATACTCTAAAATTCACAACGCTTTCGAGTCGCTAAAACGATTTAGTAATGTTTTTCACTACTAAATTACAGCAGTGTCAGTAATGCACGTTATGTCGATTGGATGTCCCATAAGACAATTCCCCGTCAAAAGCACTGCAAAAAATCGCGCTAACTTGATGATCTTACGTAGTCTAGAAATTAAGGGAGGATTTATCGCTTGTTGAACTGATTGTCAACAAATCAGGTTTAAAACAGATTGATTGTAATTGACTAAATCTGGCTACATGGTGGCTACATAAACCCATGAATTGCAGAAACAGCAATTCAACATCATTGTAAGTTATTGATTATATGGTGGGTTGTGTGGGGCTCGAACCTACGACCTACGGATTAAGAGTCCGCTGCTCTACCAACTGAGCTAACAACCCAAATCTGGTGATTTTGACCTTAAGATCAGATATCTATGATTAACCTTATTCTACGGCGAGAACGGCATAATCACCAAGCGATTATTTAATCAATCAACACCTGATCTAGGGCGTGTCATCAATTAATGGAGATGATTGTTGATGCTAAGTAGATCGCTGATAAGAAGTTTTGAGCCAATTTATCATAGCGTGTGGCAATAGCACGATACTGCTTGAGCTTGGCAAAAAAGTT